>Ga0247727_10010485_pt1 | contig 16416 bp, 20 predicted proteins | sample WisWelCaveWW1625_FD_202498 | JGI IMG/M metagenome (GOLD analysis project Ga0247727, IMG submission 202498) | Biofilm microbial communities from Wishing Well Cave, Virginia, United States - WW16-25 | ecosystem: Environmental > Aquatic > Deep subsurface > Groundwater > Cave microbial mat | place... | reverse complement strand
TCCAGACGAGGTAAAAACTTCCTTTTTTGAGTATGAAATGCCTGTTCAAGAAGTTTTAAATGCGACTCAGGATGAACTTATTCAAGCGTTTGATCGATTAAACCGCAACGTCGCACGTTTAACAAAAATGGCGCTGGCGCGCTTCGGGGGCGCGGTACCAAAATTTGCATTTGACTTAAAGGTGAAAAAAGCATGACTACGGACATACGTTTTATCGTCGTCGAGCGGATTCAGTCGAATCCGTGGCAGACGCGGTTGGTTGATGATGAGCACATTAAGGCGCTGGCGGAGGATATTGGTGCGAACGGGTTGCTGCAGATTCCGTTGGGGCGGGTGCATCCGCAGGATGTCGAGGCGGTGCAATTGGCGTTTGGGCATAATCGTTTTGAGGCTTGGAAAATAGCCAAGCCGAATGAGCCGTTTCCGGTGGCTGTGCGTGAGCTCAGCGATCTGCAGATGTCGGATATGGCGGCTTCGGAGAATGCGGCGCGGAAGAATTTGACTGCGGTGGAGACGGCTTTGATGATTCAGAAGCGGATGCAGTATTTTCAATTGAGCCAGCTTGAGGCGGGGAGGCCGTTTGGCTACAAGACGCAGGGGGCGGTGGCGAATTTGTTGCGGCTGTTGAAATTGCCGGAAGCGATTCAGCCTTACGTTGGCGATGGCGGCTTGCCGGAGCGCCATGCGCGGATGCTGGTGAATGTGGCGAAGGTTTTTCCCAAGCAGGTGGAGCAGGTGGCGAAGCTGGTGATTGCCGCAGAAGAAAAAGATCAGGTGTTTGATCGTTCGTTTGAAAAGATGTTGCAGGAGAAGGGCCGGTACATGTTGGGCGCGCCGTTTGATAAAGTGGTTGGACTTTCTTCGCGGCATGTTTTGTTGGAGGCTAAAAAGTTTTTGGGAGATTCGGCGTTTTTGCCGGTGTGTAAAGGCTGCGAGTTTTTTGTGTCGTTTGAGGATTCAGAGTATTGCATGCGGCCGGCTTGCTACGATTTGAAGGTGAAGGCGTTTGCGTATCACGAGGTTGAGCGCCTTGGGAAGAAGCTGGGGATTGTCGGTGTGCTAAGTTCGTCATTGATTGAAAAAATGGTTGTGGTTTATGACGGACATACGCAGCAGCAGGAGCAACAAAAAGTTGCGTTGTTAGCGCTGAAGACGAAACATGAGTCGTTGCGGCTGCGGCCGCTGTGGGCGACGAATGATCATAATGATTTGGATCGCGAGTGGGTTTTGGGATCGAAATTTGTGGCGTTGTATACCACGGATATGCTGGCATTAAAAAAAGCGATTGCGCAGTTGCCGAAGGAAAAGAAAGAGCATGCTTTATCAAGGAGCATGGATGCCGGCAAGCGTGATGAGAAACGTATGCGTGAACGCCGTGACGAATGCCGGCGACTAATTTTAGCGGCGGCGCCGCATTTTGCGAAGGCGTTTGCGGATTGCTCGGAGGCCTTGCTCGATGTGATGATTCCGGCGATGGCGAATCATCATTATATGTTGACGTCGAGGCAGGTGGAAGCCCGGGCAAAAAAAGCCGATGAAGAAGAAAAGGTGCAGATCGTGGCGGAGATTGTGTTGGCGAATGGAACGGGTGGAGCGGTGAGTCTTTATAGTGGGGTGACTCTGGAGGCGGTGGTTAAAAAAATTCAGGAATTGGCGGCGAGATTAAGAGTGAAGCTGCCTTCGGGGTGGCATGTAGTACAACAGATGAAGAAATGAAAGTGAGTAGAATAACCTTGATTTTACAGTTTAAAATGTGTTAAGTTAATTAACGATTGTCAGTAAAGTCAGGTTCTCCGTACCTTTCCGCCGGTTGACTTCGTGCGTTGGCCGGCGGGATTTTTTTTGAGAAATCCGTTGTCATTGGTTGACCTTAACATTTTGTGGTTGCGCCGGCGCAATCAGATCACGAACCGGCGCGCTCATGATTGATTCAAATGTATAGCTCTGGCCGGCGCGAATGACTTCGAGCCGGGGAAGATTTTCGTGAAATGGTTGACCATTGACAAACTTTCGGTTGTTACGGTTTTCAATAAGGTCTCCACGTCGAGTCAGATACGAATGGTTTCCAAGATGTGATCGCGTTGTAATCGCATCTTTAAAAGCCTGATAATCCGCGTCATCAATCCCCAACCGTGAACACTCCAAAGCGCTTCGCTCAGATTCGATTTTGATTGCCACGGCAGCGCCATTTTCAACTTTGAACTGCCAGCCATTGAAATTTTCCTGTTGATCCCACGATGTGGCCACCAAGGCCTGATGCAAAATACAGTCAGGCAAATCGACCAGGATCGCATCGCGATACTGATATCCTTGCTGCCCCATTTCTGAATAACATTCACCGCTACATGATGCGGGTTCGAGATCACGCGGATTATTGTTTAGCCAAACACGAAACGGTTGCCCGCTTCGTGCGGCCGGATATGGCCCATGGTCGTTTGAGACGATTTGGAGCATCCAGTTGCCGCCGTTTGGCCCGCTACCTAGGGTGCAGGAAGCCGTAGACCATATGTAGCGGCCATTCTGAACGCTACTGAGAATTTCTTGCTGGCCTTGAAACCGGACGAAATCGCTAATTCGCGCCGGCAGGCGATATGAGCTTACAAACGGTGTGCTGGAATTGCCATAATGAACTTCCGGCATGAATCCGAAATAGGGATTGAAGTAGAAAAACTGATAGGCGCCGGTCAAATGCTGCTGCATGTAAGTACGGCCCAGCGGGGCGGCGAGGTGCCTGGTGTTGGTGTTCAGGCCGAATTCGAAAAGCAAAAATGACAATGTTGCTGCCGCCGCGACGCGCAGTGATGAATCGGAAACCATTCGCGAATCGGCCAATGTCAAAAGGCAATTTGCAAAATGGTAAGAATAAGTTTCGCTAAAATACTCACCATGGAGTTCACCACCAGTTCGATAGATGTCCATCCATTTTAAAAGCCAATCGTGGCTGAGCTGAAGGGCGTTGTAAAACTCACCACGAACGTAGGACCGGTCCTCCCAGGTAAAATTTTGCGCACCAAATTCGTTGGGGGCATCATCGTAACGGACAAGTTTTGTTGGCGCCAATTGCGCAAGAATGTAGCGCACCGTTACGCAATTGATCGCGGTGTTGCTCCAACCAACGCCCCAGTAATAATTATCAGTCGCCAACCATTGTAGCGGACTCCAGAGCCTGGCGCGCTGCGCCGGCGCAAGCTGGTGAAATTTCCATTGGTAGAGCTGAAGAGCAAGAAGGCCGGTTTCACGATTACCGCCAAACCATGAATTGTTCGGATCGTTGGTGTCGATTTTGACAAGGTCATCGATGAAAGCATCGATTTCGCTGGTGTGTTGCGTTTGGGTGCTGTTTTCAAACCAGGCAAACACCCGCGAGGCTGGATTATATCCACCATCGAGCAGTCCGCCTTCACGCGCGAGCCATTTCGATTTTTCTGTTTCGAAAATGGAAATACTCTGTGCGTCGAGTAATTTGTTCGAATTGATGAAAACGAAAAATGTGCTGAGGAACAATAATTTCATGATTTAGATACTCCAAAACTTCGAGAAGCTTCCATCGATTGCGCGGAAAGTCGGCGTAACCAAATTCTTTGGCAGGCTCAAAAGCGGCAGGTTGATTGATGCATCTGGTGTCGTCGACGGTTTTGCCGTGCTTCGCTGCGCAGACGTTGAGCCAAAAGCAGTCACCGCATTTTGTCATTTACGAATGATCAGATAGATGACATTAATGTTTGAAAGACCGGCAATTTTCAACTGTAAATTCTCGAAGTTGGCGGGAATGAATCCGGTGAGATTGGAAACCTGGGAAGCTGGACCCCAGGCGATCATTCCAATTCCTGCACGGACGGCCTTGAATTTTAGTCCCCACAGAAGTCCGTCACCAAAGCCGGTGAAATTCGACAAGGTTGTTGTGTAGCCCACGAGAATTTTGCTGGTATCAGAATCTTGAAAGTCGATGATGAGATCGGGATTTTGCAAGAAGTCGCCAATTTCTGAGATTGGCAATTTTCCGGTATCAGAGAGCACCTGCACAATGTTGGGGATGAGCAAGTTTCCGGAAATTAAATGAACATCGCTGCCGTTATGAATTCGCGCATCGATCCAAAATTCATCTCCGATATTTTTTTCAACGACAGTGGCGGTTGAAGTTATTTTAAACCACACCGGCGCGCTCGACGTTGACTCATTGCCGGCCGAGTCATAGGCGCTCACCGCCACGGACCAGGTTCCAACAGAAAAGTTTGAGGCGTGAGCATCAACCGTTTTTACGTTTAGCACAAAGTTTTTGGTGTCATGGCTGGCGTCATGGCTAAAGTAGAGGCGATAGCCAGTGAGATCATTTTCGGTGTTTGGCTGCCAGCTTACGGTGACGGAGTTGCCGGCAATCATAACCGTATCCACAGGAATGGCCACCGCCATCGAGCCAAACAGGGCGATGATTAAAAGACAAATGATCATTGGCGCGTTCTCGTTTCTTCGGCTTTAAGCAAACTCGCGACGTTGGTTTTGATTTCGCTCAATGTGCTTTGAATTAAAATCATCTGATCACGTGAATAGTTTTCGTGTTTCTCCCTCCAATTTTCCAATGACGTCAACCGACGTTCATTTTGCTGTACAATCCAGCCCAACAATGACAGCACGATTCCAAAAAGGATCGAGGCGATCAATGACCAGTTAATCTTCTTTTCCATTGCGACTCAAGAACTGTGACAACGTTGGCAGACTCGATTTTTGTGCAACTGCTTTGATATTCCAACCGACGATTGAAATGAGAATGTACTGCAGTATCTGCACAAACTGATCAGATGAAAACGGCGCGCCAGTCGGTAATTTCGGATAGAGAAATGCACCGACTACGGCGACAAACGCCAACAACAAATTTCCAATTGGGGGTATCATATTTTACTCCAAAATATCGGTTGTATGCCAGGCGGCGATCTGCGCCGCAGACTTTGATTGATTACAAATGAACATATGCGCGAGCTTGCCATCAAAAAATTGAGTGTTATCGGCCCGACAGCCCAACTGGAATTTTTGCAAGGCATCAAAAATTCCCGTCGTATGTGCTTTTGGATTTCCTGAACCATTCCGATCAAGACTGCCATTCAAATAATTTCGAATGTCAACGCCATCGTAAATCGAAGCAAATGAATACCACACCCCCGCTGAGATGAGCGTGGCGCCGAGACATTGCACCGCTGCGGTTCCATCAACTGAAAGCTCGCATTCAAGCTTTAGAGATGAATTTGCAATGTAAAGATAGTAGCTTCGATTAGGTAAAGCATTGGCCTTTCCAATCAGTCCGAAAACTGCGCCGCTAGGCAAAGTTGTGAGCTTGAATCGAAACAAGATGGCATACGATCCAGTGATATTGAGCTGAATCTGCGAAACATTTGAAATTTCAAGACGCTGTAAACTCACCGCACTAAAAAGTGCGGACCCAACATTAAAAGGAATTTCTGAGGGCTTATCAGAATTCCAAGTCACGGTGTTGACGTTGGTCAAATTATTCAAACCACTGGAATCCGTCAACAATGCCCCGGACGATTCAAACGCCCATTCGGAGATTAATCCTGCCGCGGTTGATCGAACGAATGTTATGGATATGTTCTGCCGCAGACCCACAAAAGTAGTTTGACTGCCAAAATCCTCGAGTCCGGTAATACGAAAGCTTTCATTGGCATTGGTATGAATATATTGTCCCTGATCAACCAGACGGGTCGCGAGTCGGTGTTGCGAAAAACCTTCAGCGATAAACAAAACCGTATTTTTGATTTCGCCTTCCGGAGTTTGATAGCGCGTATCAGTTGACACCAACGGTCCCCATCGGGCGAAACATGAGGTGATCACCGTTCCGGTCGAGGTTTTGAAAAAGATTTTGCCTGAATGAGGCAGAGGTTGCGCAATCATTTCCAAAAAAGCTCAGTGATGAATTTCACCGATGACAACGGTACATCGACCGACTTTGCAAAAGAACGAAGCGAGATGTTTTCCCGCTTCACAAAGGTAAAATCAGCAGCAGCAATAATATCGGCCTCAACGATCTGCGCCCCAATAATTTGAATCCATAGCGAATCCAAAATGTTGGACTTGACCTGTCCAACAAAAAATGTATCTCCAACCACAATCAGCGCATTGGCATAATTAAAAGTCAAGAATTCCTCACCGGCAAAAGTTCAATGCGGCGCCATAGCCATGCCAGATTTTTGCCAAATCCGAGGCTGTGATTTTCGTTTGCGCGGTTTGCCCAATCTGAAAATAATTTAAAAACCGCGAATCGTTTGCATGTTGTAGAATCAAATTAGCGATGGTGCCAAAGGGATTGAAAGCAAATCCCGCGAACCAAAGCTGGCTCTCAGTTCGCGCCGTATTAAAAATCACTTCACCCCGTTCATAGGAAATCGTATCACTGCCGCCGGGCGTGATGACGGTGTAGGTATCGTCATAATCGGTGCGAATTTGCGCGGCGGTATCAAACCAGCCCAACAAAGTTTTCCAGCGTTTGCCTTCACCGCTGGCATCATCAAACAATTCTTCCACCACAAATTTTTTATAAGCATCGATGGCGCGCTCGATTTCCTCATCATCGAGGTCGGCGCGATAAACCAGCGTTGGTATGTTGGTCTGCTCGTTAAAATCATAGAGATCCGAATCGATTTCACCGGCGCCGCTGGCGGGAATGCCGGTCAAGGTGTCGAGATTGATTCCGGTGTAGGTAAAATACTTGTCGGCTCCAGCCTGGTTGACGTAATAGATCGTTCCACCGACCGGATCAAAAATTTCCGGATTCAAAATCCGCAGGGTCGTGGGATTCGCCGCGGCCGTTACGGCAAGCGGCAAGTAAGAACCAAGCCCAAGCTTACGGCGGACAAAACGCCCGATGTAGGCAATTTGTGATCGAACTGCCATCAGGTTTCCTCAAAGCCGGCAATCCAACCGGACAGCGTGGCGGTGGCCAAGGTCGCCGTCAATACGTTATTAATTGCTGCAGAAGGAATTCCACCAAAGGGAAAAACTCCAAAGGTTCCGTTACCGGCTGCCGCTGAAGGAATCACCGCGATGGTGGTACCGGCGGTGTTGTCTTTTAAAACGACGTTGCCCGCCACGCTCGATACGAGATGATAAGCCAGCAATCGAAATCGCCTGCCGCTCGCCGGCGTCCAGATGGTGGTTTCTGCGTTGATGTTCACGGCAGAAAGCGGTTTGACCACGAGATTTAGATTAAACAAATCCGAAAAAGGCGTTGTCATCTCACACTCCGATAAATAAAACTTTTGGCGCGATGGTCGAAAGGTTGGTTGTTGCCGGGACCTCGATTGCCACGCCATCAGCGGCATTATTGTAATCGAAGTAAAAGGCTTTGAGCTTTTTGTTGGTGTAATCGTATTGAAACGCATATCCGCCAATGATCTGCTCGGCAATCACCAGCTGAATGAATTTAAAACTTGGTTCAACCGCTTCCCCTCCAGTCGAATAGCTTGAACTGAAGGTGACGGTGTGAAACTCCGCCCGCAAATTGCCAAACAAATCCTGCTTGTCCAAAACCTGAGTTGCCATAAAATTTCTCCAGAGTTAAAAATCACGCCGGTATGTCCGTGGACATACCGGCATGAGGAGGGGAAGAAAGGCCGATAGTTGAACTACGGCAGGGTGATGTTGTACACTCCCGCTGCATGCTTGATGGAGGCGCGCGGTCCAAACGCATACAGCGCCAGCCGATAGGAGGTCACCATGATCCATTTCTGCAGCTTGATGTCGATGTCCATTTCGATCATGACGTTGCGAATGTATCCGGAGAGCCACATGCCACGATGGACGATATAAAGCGCGCCCTTGGTGTTATTCGAACCGGTGTTTGATTTTTTTCCGGCTGCATTCACCAGCTCCACCGCTGGGGTGGGAATCACCGGCGAGCCGAAACAGACGGCGACCTGACCGGTTTTAATCGAAGCATTTGGACCAAATTTGTCCATGGTGAGATTTTCCGGCAGCAGCCGCAGCGAGCTGAGATAGGTTCGCAAGCCCGGAAAGAACCGCAGATTTTCGGTGTCAATCCCATAGTCATCCATTTTAGTAAGGGCCGAGGCGAGCTGTGTCGAGGTCAATGCGCCGGCGGCATTGATACCCTGGCCGGTGTTGTCGACCAACACGGCGTAGCGAATGCCGTTTTGGCCGTCGCTGAGATAATAACTGGAAGCTGCCGGGGTCGCATCGATGAGATTGATATTGACTGAAGCGCCGGCAGCACTATCTGCGTTCATCCAAAAACTATCGATGTATTTTTGCGCTCCACGTAACACATTCGCCCGCAACGCCGGCGCCAACGGCACAATCGCCGTTTCTGCAATCTCATAGGACCATTCCTTGAGATTAAGCTGCTTGGTCACCGTGCCGCGAACATTGCGTGTTGCCGCATCATCCGCTGTTGGCGAGCCCAGTTCTGCAATTTTGCTGAACGTGGCTTCCGCGAAATCCAGCGGCAAGTCAAAAGGATTTGTCGGCATGTTGAACTTTTCAAACTGCCCGGCGATGCGCGAGGCAATAAACACATCCTGCCAAAGTTCAGGCCGCATAAACAACGGCACAATTTCATCACCGGTTCCCACGCCGGTTTCGGTATAAGCTTTGTAAGACTCCACAAATTTTTTCAACCGCTCTGAAGGCGCCGGCGGTTCACCCAATCCCATGCCTGCTCCACCCTTGCGGCGATAGGCTGAATTTGCCGAGGCCAGCAAATTGTAGGCAAACAGCAAATCCGCGCCCTTCACCAGGTCTTCATACTTTCCATCTGCGGATTTGTAGTAAACATTGCGCATTTGCATTTTTAGCGCGCCATCAAGCCCGAAAGTTTCCTCCGGCGCTGGCGGCGTTGGTTTGAGTCGCGCTTCGATGAGATTGTTCATCTTGGTAATCTCGGCGTCGAACTTTTTTTCAAGCGTTTCGATGTTGACCACGGAGGCTTGGACGCGATCATTGACGTTGCCAATCGCGTCCTGGATATCTTTTTGGGCCTTGATGATCGGCTGGACCGCCGTGCCCAAATCCTTGAGCTTGACGCTGTTGTCATTATTTTCCATTTTGTAATTTCTCCAAAGTTTTTTGAGTTTCAATTCCCAAGTTAAAAAGTCCAGCAAGAACGTTCGGAGGAACTGTAAACTGCGACTCCAATCCCGCTCCCGCAGCATGGGATTTTTGATCGAGCAGTTTGAAACGATCTCGACGGCGTTGTTGCCGAAACTGTTTGCCGGTCATCAACCAAAATGCCGATTTCCGTAAAGCATCCTGATTCATGCCCACACCAACAATTGAAAATTCACGTAAAACCCACTTTTGGATATCAAGCGGTGGCCACCAATCTTTTTCATGGCCCGGCAGCGGAATTGCGTTTTTTATTAAAAATCGGATGGAAACAGCATTAATAAACTTGCCATCCCAAAGTCGGTGGATCGCATCAATATCCTCGTTATTACCCCACGGCACCCAATCCACTTTCGCCGAAATCCGCCCGCCTTGATTCTTCGGCACCTCCGGCGCTCGCGCGATCGGCAAATCCAAACGTCGACCATGATCCCAATAGATCACCGGATTTTTCATGAAGTCGGTAAAATCGCCGCCGTTGGCGCGCACGATATCCCCAAGTCCGGAAGCATCCCGCGCCTCCGTTGAGATCCACACCTCGTCATGCTTTCGCTCGACATCAATGCCATCAAGTTCACTCTGCGGCGAAGGAAAAACTTCTTCCGTTCCGGCTGTAAATTTTCGATGTTCCATTTTTTCTTTGAAAAAAGTCATGACCAAAATGTTTTGATTCGTCACTGTTCGGCACTGCCGTTTCCGCAACAGGTTCATCGACATTGGGATCGATAATTCCCTGCGGCCCCACCGAAACATTGCTGCCAAACGGATTGGAAATTTCGTCACCTTCAAAATGCGGAAATCCCAAATCGAAGTATTTATTGATTTTCGCGAACGGTGCGCCCCAAGTATAGAAATAATTACCCTGCCGAAAAACCGGATCGAGCACACGCCGGAGGGCGTAAACTTTGCTTAAATCTGTTTGCACACGTTGTGTCGGCAAAAGCTGGCCGGTGGTAATCAGAAAATGCGTCAGCCAATCGTCGCGAAACTGAATCAACGGCAGCATGGTCAGGGTCCAAACGATTTGCTCACTGACGTCGTAGTTGTTATATTTGCCGGTGCGAAATCCCATCATCTCCGGCATGATGCCGAAGACGCCGGCGATTTCATCCTGATTGACGCCGCGCTGATCGAGCCAGGCGATGTCCTTGGGAGGAGTCGAAAAAACTTTCAAGTCATGAATGCCCTCCTCTAATACAATCGGTTTGTACATTCCCCAGTCGTTTGTCGTCAATCCAAACCGCTCAGCAAATGTTTTTTCCATCGCCTGCCGCTCGCCGGAGGTCAAACCCTGCTTGGAAAACAACGCCACCCCCGGCATCGCAAAATTTTTGAAAAAGTGATATTGCCATGCCACCGCGAGTTGGTCGTTCGTTACCGTATGACGAACCGCCGTTAACGGCGCCAAGCCGCGATAGGGTTGGTAGGGATTGTCGAATCGCCAAAAAATCAAATGGGAGGTTGAAAGCGAGTAAGCGTAGTAAGGGGCACGAATAATTTTGAAATGATTAATGCGGTAATACTGTCGCGCTGATTCATCTGGAACCGGCTCGAGGTAACGCGGATCGATTGGCAACAGATGTGACAAACGGAGGCCATCATATTTTACTTCGAATGGGGCTTCACCATAGAGCGCCATGTTCCGCGCCCATTTTGACCAAACTGAAGAATTTGGAGAATCCGGATTAACCGCCATCAGCAAGCGATCAAGCGCATGCTGCCTCACAACTTTGCCTTCATGATCCACAACCATCAGGCGCAGCGGCGCGATCAACCGCGCCCACACTTCCACGGCTTTATAAACCCAGGCGCTGGCCTGGTGCGATTGCGCCGGTTGTTGGCTGGATAGTGTTCCCGGCGAGTCGCCAAAATTATAGTGAATGCGATCGCGGAGTTCCGGAAAGATATCGTAAAGCGATTTCGCCATCACTTTCAGAGCTTTTCTACGCAGGTTGTTAAACATGACGAGAAAACACCCTTTACGATTTTAGAGTTGGCAGGATAAACGGCAGGAAAATTGTTGCGGTAGGAGGGCTACAAAGAAATGCCCGCCGGGTTGTGCATCCTACCGAAATGCAAAATCACCAGCGGGCGGTTGCGAGGGGTCCCTCGAGCCAGGCGTTTATTTAAAAAAGACCCAAGTGGTTTTTGCATTTGATTTGGTAATTGAGATTGTATGCGGTAGGAATTTCAAGCGGTGAGAGATAATACAAAGATGCTTTTAAAAAAGCAAGTAAAATTACAAGAATTCTCGTGATGCCCGGAGGTAACACCACATGCCGAAGGCGTCGGCGGAGTGGTTGTCTTTGTCGATGGGCCGGTTGCTGGAGATCTCACCGGATTCGCCTTTACCCTCGGGATAGCGATAGCCTTCTGAAAATTCACTGATAAAATTTTTGCAGCGGCGGTTGACTTTGACGACTCTACGGCCGTTGCCGTCGCAGAGCAGCCGTCGAACGATGGGGATGCGTTCGGCGATTTCGTGGCCATGGAAGCGGACGGGGATGTTATTTCTACGGAAATACTCGTGGAGGGATTTGGCTTCGGGTGAGCCGACGGCGAGATCTGGCGATGGCCAGCCGCGTTGGATAACTTCGCGAACGCAAGTTTCCTCGAGATGCATGCGGTGGGCGAATTCATCGAAGATGAGGATGGAGTCGGGCTTTTTTTGGACCCAGCCGATGACGCGGGGATCGGGGTTGTAGCCGTCATCGAAATAAAGCTCAAGCGGAAATTGTAATCCGCGCTCAGGCTTTTCCTTTTCCAGCAAAGTGAGATCCGGATCGTCGTCGCAGAGGTTGCCAGCCGGCCATGTTTCGAGGGAGAAGGTTTCGTAGACGGCGCCTTCGAAGACGACCATTTCACCGCGAAGCTGTTGATCGGCATAACGGCCGGTGTAGCTGGCCTCGAGGCTGGCGAAGTAAAGCGGATCGAGATTGTTTTTGTTGGCGAGGGTGGAAACTTTGAAAGCGGCGGTGAGCGGCTTGCCATCGATGGCTGGCGGGGAAACGTAGAAGACTTTTTTTATCCAGTTGGGTTTGGGCGTGGTGGTGATCCAGAGTGCGGGCGCCGGGCCGATACGGATGCGGCCGATTAGCACGCGCCAGGCGCTGTCGTCGTTTTTGCGGGCGGCTTCGTCGAACCAAATCCAGTTGAGATTGGGGCCGGTCCAGGCCTCGGGGTCATCGATGCCGCCGTAGAAGACTTTGGCGCCGGTGTCGAATTGCCAGTAACGCTTGGTTTTGTTTTCGGAGAGGAGATGCTGCCATGGGCACCAGGCCGCGAATTCTTCGAAGGCGGATTTTTCGAAGTGATTATTGTCCGGGCTTATGATGGCGCCGTTTTGACCGGCTTTGATTCTTTTTAGCGCCTCGAGGCTTCCCGCGGTTGTCTTGCCGCTGCCGAGGCCGCCCTGCAATAATCTGTAGCGGTGGCGGCTGGTGTGGAAGGCTTGAACTTCCGGAGAATTCGGCTGGTAAGTTTTCCCAGTCTTCTTGTTTTGCAACTGGCTCAGGGGTTTCCACGTGGAACTTTTGCCCGGCGAGGGCATTTTCTGCAGGCGGCGGTAAAATTCCACTTTCGCTTCGATTGGCCATTCTTCCCATCCGCTCGGCTCCACGTCGAGCCAGTTCTGCGTGTATAAGTTCATCGATGGCGTCCGAATCAATTTTGAGGCGATTGCCGAAGAGTGCTGGCCAGCCGCGTTCCATCAGCCATTGCAGGCCGGTGAGGCTTTTTTGCTTGTGGGCGAGCTTTTGGTATTTTTCATAAGTCTCGATGAGGTATTCAGCTCGAGCTTGGCTGATGGCAGTCGCCCATGATTGAAATGGCTCTTCACCGGCACCGGCGCGCTGCAGCCATTTGTAGTAACTGTCGCGATGGATTCCGCATGCCTGGCAGATGGTTTTGATGTGATGGCCTTTGCCTGCGAGTTCGATAAATTTTTTATTGAAGGCAGGTGTCAGCTTGGTTGGGGCGCTCACAAAATTTTTTTAATTTTAATTTTTAACCTGATCGCGCCGGCGCGAGAAATTTTTGGTAATTTTTCCGCAAAACGCTGGCGAATTTTTTCGATTAATTTTTGCGCATGGGCGGTGAGCTGCTCGTTGAAGGTTTGTTTACGTTCAAGGGCACGGCGAGCGGTGCGCTCGATGAGGCGGAGGATGCCGTTGGGATCGATGCCGGTCTCGAGGAGTGCGGTTACAAGTATGCCGTAGACGCTTAATTCGGCGGTGGGCGTGATTTCCTGGTCGGGTTCAACCCAAATGTTTCCGACGAGGTGGATTTTGAAATCAACGTGCTGCTGGCCGGTTCTAATTTTTTTGCGGTGGAAGTGTGGTTTGAGCTTGTGGAGGACGGCGTTTTGGAGGTTGGTCATGTTTTCCTATCATGATGGATTGGTCAAAAATGACGAATCCGGTTCACGGTAGGAATTCTTTTGATTATTTTCGCCGTCGGCGGCCGTAATTTATGATGATTGTGCCGAGGATGGCGGCTGCTATTAAGATGAGTATATTGTTCAAGGTTTCCATGTTTGGAAGGTAAGTAATTTTTGGGTGGGATTCAAGGAATACTTTTTAAGGGCGAGGCAGGAAGCCGAGCAAGATTAACAGGAGGTATAAATTTACCGAGCGCAGCGAGCACCTTGTTTCGTATGCCTGAAGTTTTTGGCTGGTCGCCGTGGGTGTTCAGGCTTGGAGGGCGGCGAGGATTTTTGCTTTGGTGCGGGCTTGCCAGGCGTCGAGCGCAGTCTCGATCTCGTCCAGCTCAGCGCGGAGCTCTGCGATCATGAGATGCTTCAGCTTCTCGACGCGCGTGAATTGCTTCTCCGCGATCAGCTCGCGCAGCAGGTCGAGATCTGTCATTGCGCGTTCGAGGTGCATCGCGCCGTCGAAGCCCTCGAACGCGGCTGGAAAAACGGTGAACCATCCCGCCCACGGCGGACGTTTCAACATGACGTCGAAACGTCCGAGTTCGCGGTGCCAGGCGCGGCGACACGAGACGCAGCCGCAGCGCGCGCAGAAGAAGACTTTTTTCGCCGGCGTCGAGCAGGAGCGGCACACTTCTGCTTTCGTGCCGCACGCGACGCAGACGAGCCAGACCGGGGTCATGACAATTTCACCTGAATTATCGCGAAGAGAACTTCGTGAATCGCGTCGTGTCGCCGCGCGAAGCGGACGCGAACTTCGTACCACTCTTCTTCGAACACGAGTTCGTTTACCAGCGACATGAAATTGGTAATTTTATTTTCGCTGGTTTTATCAGGAACCGGTAATTGAATCCACACGCTGGCGTTCCGGCACTTGGTGCGCCGCACGTTTGGCAGCACTTCCCACACGAGATCGAGAATGCTTCTCATATCAGCCCCGCTTTCTGCATTTCTTCGCGCGTCATGAAGTCCTCCGGCTCGCCGTCGAGATACGGGTTCGGCAGCATCTCGTCGGTGAACGTATGCGCGGCGACTTGCTCACCGATGATGGCGAGAAAGTCAGCGACGACGCTGACCGGCACGGTGACAGGCCGGCCATTGATGATTTTCCATTCGCCGACGACACGCTTTTTCATTGTGTCGAGCAGCGCGAGAACGAATTGTCGATCAGTCATATTTCACCTTTCGGTTAGGGAGTGTTCTAAAAACTCTTTTTTGAAAACAGTTTAGACATTGGAAGCGACCCCAATTTTGCATTCCATGGCGGCGATGACTCTCGCCGCAAATGTTGCAGCTGCATTCATCGCAGGCGGGGTTGCCACAGGGCGAGCGATGAATGTCTTTCTTACCGCACAGCAAGCACACGATATCTGTGCTGCCGCAGCGCAGACAGTGAAAAATGATCTTCATAATCTTTCTCTCCTTGTGAAAAGTTCACAGCAGATTTTCTTGAAAGCTTTCAGCCCACGCCGGGAAAGCCGGCGCGGGACCGGGGCCACACCAGAACACGCGAACCGGCAGCCCGAGCCCGAAGGCGAGCGCCGCTGAACCCCAGGAGCCGGAACCGCAACCGCGAAAAGAACGCGACGGACGCACTTCCGGCGGGCAGGGCGAAGAAACGAAGACGAAGAAGCACGAACCCGCGCCGCCGGCAGCCACCCAGCGAACGAGGGCCGCCGACCGCGCCGCGAAACCGCCACGCCCGGCGAAGGAAGGCGAGAAGACAACCGCCGCCGGGCAGGCCGCTCGCACAAGCTCATCAGCGCCGCGCGCATCCCCAACGCCCGCCGGCGCGCCGGCGGGCAGGCCGGACACCACAGAAGAAACGAGCGCCGAGAACGAGGCCGGCAGCGAGCGAGAACCGGAAAAACCGAAGCGCATAAGAACCTCCTTTTGTTTTCAGATTCTGCAAGGGGCGTGTCGCCGTGTTGCGTGGTTTGGGCGCGGTTTTTTTTCGCGCTTCAAAGCTGTGCAGCGTTTTGCCGTCGCGCTGGGCGAAACTGCACAGGCGCCGGCGGGGGTTTGCATAGCCCGAAAAATCGCACGTCAAATGAAACGAACGAGCAGGGGACGCTGACGATGGAGGGCGAGGCCGTTTAGCGGGGCAAGGGCGAAAATGCGTTTAGGCGGGCAAGGTCGGCGGGCTGTTTGGCGAAAAGCGTCTTGCCTGTGGTCGGTGGCCGTTTAGCGCGGTAAGGGGACGAGGCCGTTTAGCAAAAAACGTCTGTGCTGTGGCTCGTGGCCGTTTAGCGCGGCAAGGTTCGGCGGTTGCTTTTCCGGCGCTTTTGGTAGGGTTGGTAAGGTTGGTTGGTAGTATGAGCGCGACAAAAACAGCCCCGACCGGAGCTTGCTGAGGACGGGGCTGTTTTTGTCGCGCGTAGTTGAAATTGAAAGAGCTTTTGGAGGGTAAGAGCGCGGGAACCGCCGAGCCTGTTTTGCCGCGCTGGACACGAGCCACGTTTAGCACAGGCGTTTTTTGCTGGACTCGTCCCCTGTTTTCAACCGCGCTGGACACCGACCGCGTTTAGGCAAGGCGCTTTTCGCCAGACCGCCGCCCTGTTTTAAGCCCGCCTGCATTTTTGCCCTGTTTTAAGCCGCGCTGGACTCGCCCACCAACGACAGCACGCCCTGCACGAACGAAACGAATGACGTGCGATTTTTCGGGCTATGCAAACCCCCGCCGGCGCCTGTGCAGTTTCGCTTCGTTTAGCGCGACGGCAAAACGCTGCACAGCTTTGAACCGCGTAAAAACCGCGCCCAAACCACGTTTGCAACACGGCGGCGCGACCCCTTGCAGAATCTGAAAACAAAAGGAGGTTCTTATGCGCTTCGGTTTTTCCGGTTCTCGCTCGCTGCCG
>Ga0247727_10010484_pt1 | contig 16416 bp, 16 predicted proteins | sample WisWelCaveWW1625_FD_202498 | JGI IMG/M metagenome (GOLD analysis project Ga0247727, IMG submission 202498) | Biofilm microbial communities from Wishing Well Cave, Virginia, United States - WW16-25 | ecosystem: Environmental > Aquatic > Deep subsurface > Groundwater > Cave microbial mat | place... | reverse complement strand
AGCCGATATGCAAAATAGAATCCGAAGACCGGAACCAACCATGAAATCCCGATTAACGCGCCGCCGCCGCCGGCGGTTTTGTTAAAAAGAAGCGGCGACCAGTTCATCAGCTCGCCGGTTAATCTGAGCACCGTGACGGCGAGAGTGATCAAAGCCGGAAGCATGATCAGATTTTTTGTCGTGACTTTGTTTGCTTGACTCATATCGTTCCTCCTTTAGGTGCAAGAATGAACTTCCAAACCAATGCGAAACGACAGCGGCGCTTGAAACTGACCGATCAGTAAGTGATGCATTAAGGTTGCGCCAAACTCCTTGTGACCATACATCGCTATGAATGCGCTCGATTAGTTGAATCGCTTATTTATGAGTTGGTCCCCATATTCGTCATTCTGGAGGGGGTTCTTGTGAAATCTGCAAACGATGCTCAATATGAAAAAGATGCTTACAGACTGACCTCTCGTTCATTAGTGGCATTCCGAATAATTGAGCGATTGCCGAAATGCCTCTGTTGTTGGCGGGCGGCGCGAGAAGGCTATAATTTTCAGCGACTATAAGGCGAAAACGGTTCAAAACGGCCAGTGGAAACCAACCAAGAAACCCTTGAAGTCTTTGCCAAATTGATATTGGGCTAACCAGCGATTATATCCTACACCAATGGAGCCGATGGGCCGCCAGTTGCTGTCCGGAGTATCGGCCAAGCCCACGCTCGCAGTCAAGGCGAGATTTGTCAGGCCGATGAGATCTTTCAAATCCGCATAAAGAGATTTGTAGCCGGTGTAAAGGCTGTCGGCGACGGTTATCAACTGCTTTTGGTTTTCAATATGTACGTTCGCCGCTTGCTCAAAGCCGGCATACACGCGCAGCAGCGTGTCTTGCGCCGCGAGCACCTTCTCATGCCGAGCGATGACCGCGTCCTTGATGGCGATGCGCTTGGTCAACGTATCGATCGTACTGCGTTGAATGATGAAATACTCCTCGCCATCCAGTTGCAACAGCCAGACTTTCTCGTCGACCTTGACGGCGCGAAAAGTGTTGGCGCCGCGTTGAACGACGAGATCTTGCGCCGTGCTCGCGACCTGCACGCCGAGCAGACACGCCATAATCATCACACGTTTCATCCTGGTCTCCGTGATTGAGATTGCAATGCCTCGCGGATTCGGCGGAGCGATTCTTCAACGCTCATGTTCTGGTAATCTCTTTCAATTTCCGCGGCAGCCGCGGCTAATTCCTCATCGGCTCGAAGCGCCGCCAATCCGGCTTGCACTTTGGCGCGATCAAGTTCTTCTTTCGCTTGCTGATAAGCGGCTTCTGAAATTTGCGCCTTTTTCTTCAGCTCATCATATTGCCCCTCAAGCTTTTCGAGAGCTTCTTCGCGTTCCGCCAATTGCTCCAAGAGCCGCTTGCGTCGCCAAGCTTGCGAAATAATTACCCCACCGAGGGCCGTTAAGCCAAGCAAGACCAACCACGAACGTTTGCTGGTGAGCCGGAAGTCGAGCAGGAAAAAGATGAACACGACCCCGAAGAGGGCAATAAAAATGATATCGGTTATGGTGAACGGTCCGATTCTCAAGAAATCCATTTTACGCCTCCGTCTCGAACTTTTTTTCGATGCGCCTCTCGAGGTTGCGGATGATCTGATGCAGAGGCTCCGAACCGATGGAAATCGCCGCCGCCGTGAGCAGCTGCCTGACCAGTTCATATTTTCGAATAAAGGTTGGCAACCACGCCTCGGGGATGGCTTTTTCAAGAACCACGACCAGATCGAGCTTCAAATCGAGCGTCAGCCAAAGGGCAATGAGAAAAGCGATGACGCGGGCGCTGACTCGAAGAAAGTTGAGACGGATCAGGTCGGCGGAAACCGTTTCTTTGCCGCCTTCGTAAGGCGCAACGGTGAGAGACTTCCACAGCACCCAGCTCAGGCGACGCCTGAGGGTTAGTGCGCCTTGGCCCTGAAAGCCGTACAGACGGTCGAAGCGGCCGCGATACGTTTCGGCCTTCCGGTTCCATCGCTTGAACTTGCCGGCTTTGAATTCGCTGTAGTTGTACACGGCAACCAGCACCTCAATCGTGCGCTCGACCAGCAGGGAGAGTACCAGATAGACAAAGAACACATAGGTCATTCTGGTAATGACTTCGACATTATCCATCACCGCCCGCGTCGACTCCGCGGAAACCGCAGCGCTCCCTTGTAACGTGTCCATGATCGCCCGCGTTGATTCGGGCAAAAACGCCGTGACGGTTTCTATACCTACCATAATCGCCTCCTAAGCCATGACCATCGGCGTCAATTTGAATTTCTTGAGCGCCTGTTTGAAGCTCTTGTCCGTGCTCCACAAGCCAATGTAGTTGTCCACGAGTTTTTCGAGATTTCTGTAGGGAAAATTATTGCCCGGGCACGCTTTATTTTTGTTCAGCTCCTTGTGGGGTAAAATATTCTTCTTGAAATCAACAGGCACGCCGTACAGTTGCGTCCACAAGGCGATGACTCGCGCCGTGGCCTCTAATTGCGGAAGCGTCGGTTGCTTGATGCCGAGGCGACCGTTGACATTGGAAAACGGCACGCGCGGGTTCGATTCAAAATTTCCCTGCAGCGACACGCCGAGAGAGCGACTGTTGTGTCCTTGCACGTGATTGCCGGTTCGATCCCAACGGCAGAGCACGCGAATTTTTCCATCTTTGAACACCACGGCGTGATAGCCGGTGAGCCAGCCTTTGCGATCGAACTCCTTGACGACTTCCTCAAAGGGCGCGTCTGAATGCATCGCCGTATGATGATAGACGATCAGATCGATGGCTTTCGTGCGCCGGTGGGTGTGCTCGAGGCGTTGCGGGCGATCGCCGCCGTCGTATTTAAAGCCAACGATATCTTCGATGCTGGGAATGGATAACCTCTGGTTAGCCGGAACAATCGCGGCCGTTGTCGTTGTTGTCACGGCAGGTTCGGCCACCGGCACCGGCGACGGGGCAAGACGCCCGGCTGCCTCCTTTTGGGTAATGACGATCTTTCGGTTGATCAAAAAGTTCATCAGGAAATTCACCGGCTTGCTGCCCGCGCCAATGATGATGCCGGTGATGACAAACTCCCAAAACCTCGGCGCCGCGCCGTGGGCTTCGGTTTGCATCCAAACGACCAGAGGCCAAATTGTAAACTTCATATAATAACACCCGGCCACGGCCACCAGCCCGCCGAAGATCTGAATCCAGAACTCTTTCGTGACTTTGATCGGATCCGGCGGCGTCAGCTCTTTGAGGTCGAACCGCGACTCCGGCTCCGCACGCTTGGGATTCGGTTCGATCTCCTGAGGATCACCAGATAGTGCCGCCTTGCTCGGCCCCGCGTTGAGGAGTTCTTCCTCTTCCTTGGCTTGTTCGACCACTTTCAAATCTTTTTTCAGTTGCTCTTCGCCTTTCATTTGCACGGAGGTCTTGGCAATGAACAAGCGGTCGATGAGCCAATTGGCAATGGTCATCAAGCGCTCGACCATCAAGGCCAGGGTCATCATCACGCCGAGCGTCGATAACAACGGCGCCAAGGGAATGAATTCTCCCGTGCTCGCCGTGGTAGAGTCGGGAATGCTGCTCGCGACGGTATCGAGCAGGCTCGAAACGGTTTCAGGCGACAACAACATTACGAGAGGGAGGCATGAGTCATGAGGCATCGCTTACTCCTCCAAATTTCTCTTCACGAGCCGGTGGTAGCTACACGGCGATGATGGAATGCATGAAGCGCGAAGAATTTTCATCAATCGATTGCATCCGCGTCCCGTCGTACGACGACATTCGCCAGCTCTTCGAGAGCATCGGGTAAGTGTGTAGATCGGCGGGACCATCCCGTTGTTTTCCGGCGCGAAAGCATACTAAAACAACTCAACATTGTCAAGTGCTTTTTCCGCAAAGCACCAATTCAAAGTTGATTCGCGATCATGTTGTTTACCAATCTGTGTGAACCGCCAAAACATTATCTCCGGCACTCTCTGCGCTCATATCACCGAAACTCCAGATGCGAGGTTTTTCCACGGCGCCGGCAATTCTCGAATACGCCAAACACAACGACATCGATCTCATCGTGATGGGCACGCATGGCCGGCGCGGCCTGGGCCATCTTTTTCTGGGCAGCGTTGCCGAAGAAGTAGTACGACTCTCTTCCGTTCCGGTGTTGACCGTTCGTGAGCGGGAAACACCGAAGCCCTTTGAAAAAATGCGCCGTCTTCTGGTGCCGTTGGATTTTTCACAACACGCGCGATTTGGGCACAAACTCAAAGTTGCCGTAAAAAACAGTTGCGGGAGACGTTGAAGCCGTCGGGATTGGATCATAAAATCATCGTGGCGGAAAAGCAACGCGGCGTCGGCGCAGGGCTGACGGAGCTTGCGGACACTCTACACATCGACTTAATCGTGATGCCGGCGAAGGGCGGCTCTTGGGATTCGGCCATCGCGTTTACAAAAATTATGACCCGCGCGCCAAGATCATCAAGAAGATGGCCGACGCCGTGTTCGACGCGACCGGCAAGAATCCGCTGCTCGACATTGTGCTCGAGCTCGAGCGCATCGCTCTCGAGGATGAATACTTCATCAGCCGCAAACTTTATCCGAACGCCGATTTTTATTCCGGCTTGATTTATCAGGCGCTGAAGATTCCGACCGACATGTTCCCGATGATGTTCGCGATCCCGCGCACTTCCGGCTGGATTGCGCAATGGCAGGAGATGCTGCTCGACCCCGAACAAAAAATCGCCCGGCCACGGCAGATCTATTTCAGCGCCGACAAGCGCGACTTTGTGCCGATTGAGAAGCGGTGGTGAGAGGCTGGATGTTGGATGCTTGTTGCTCTTACTCGTACTCTTACTCGCTGTTTCGGTTTTTCAAGAATCTAAGAGCGCGTAAGAGTAGGAGTAAAAGAAAAAAATAGAAAAGCCTTTGCTGTGGGATTTCATTTCTATGGGCGTGAAACTTTCAGTCCCGAACCGTCAGGACTGAGTTGGATTCAGTAAGTCACCTACCTTGCCCCCGTGGCTGTTTCCAGCGGCGACTTCGCTTTCAACATCGTCTGAAATTTCTCCCGCACCTTTTTCACCTTCGGCATTGCGACCATGCGCACATAACTTTGGTTCGAGTTGTAGCACACGTAGTTCTGGTGGTAGTTCTCCGCCGGGTAGAACTCGGTGAGCGGCTCAAGCGTCGTCACAATCGGCTGCGAAAAAACCTTGACGTCGGTGAGGTCTTGGATGAAAGCAGTGGTCAGTTCCTTCTCCTGCTCATTCGCGTAGAAGATTGCCGAACGATACTGCGGCCCCTCGTCGTTCCCCTGGCGATCCTTGGTCGTCGGGTCATGCGTCGCGAAGAAGACCTCAAGAAGCTGCTCGTAGGAAATCTTTCTCGGATCGTAAGCAATCTCGATTGCCTCCGCATGATCGGTGCGGCCAGTCGAGACTGTCTTGTAATCAGCAGTCTCCTTGGTACCTCCGGCGTAGCCGGATACGGCCTCGATCACGCCGTCAAGCTCCTCGAACACCGCCTCGGTACACCAGAAGCAGCCGCCAGCGAAAACCGCGATCGCTCGATCCGAAGTAATGACTTCTTTTGTTGACATAGATTTCTCCATCATTTTTTCTGCCGCAGGATCTGCTATCGTCTTCACCTCGGCGAGCGGCGTGAACGTGAGCGACGCGGAGTTGATGCAATAGCGCAGCCCGGTCGGGGGTGGCCCGTCATCGAAAACATGGCCGAGATGCCCGTCGCACCGCGCGCAGAGCACCTCGGTCCGCGCCATGCCGAGACTCCGATCGCTGTGCTCGGCCACGTTGCCGTCGGCGATTGGAGTAAAATAGCTCGGCCAGCCGGTGCCGGAATTGAACTTCGCCGACGACGAGAAAAGCGGCAGCCCGCAGCCCACGCACGAGTACACGCCCTCTTGTTTGTTGTCGAGCAGCGCTCCGGTGAAGGGGCGCTCAGTTCCCTTGCCGCGTGCAATACGGTGCTGGTCGGAGGTGAGCAGCGCTTTCCATTCTGCGTGGCTCTTCACCACCTTCGGCATCTCGATTGGACCAACAAGCTCGCCGTCTTTATTAAATACATGCGTCTTTACCATGGTTCGTTCATCTCCGTTCAATCGACCGTTTGTTTCGCTGTTCGCTTCGCCTCGCTGCCCGCAGCCTCCTACAGCAAAGAGCATTGCTCCCGCGAGCACCGCTGCACGTGCGAAAAGAACGATGTTCACCTTACAAAACACACTTCGTATCATGATGGTTTCCTTGAAATCAAATTAGCAACCACACTATCTAATGACTTCATTGTTCGACCATAGATAACTACTTGCTGTGGTATTTCATTCCCATATGCTCAAAACATTTTGCTATACCTTATTTGACAGGATAACAGGATTGACAAGATTGGAGCAATATCCTGTCAATCCTGTTATCTTGTCAAAAAAAGTTAGAATTTCATTTAGTTCCTCTTCTGTTCTGGCACCGCTACGGGGATCAACATCCGCTCAATCCGTTCGCGTTTCGGCTCGAACCAGGGCGGGAGTTTCAGATGAGAGCCAAGCTCTGAGACCGGTTCATCAATCAACATGCCGGGGCCATCGGTGGCAATCTCGAACGATACGCCTCCCGGCTCGTGAAAATAGATCGACCGAAAGTACATGCGATCCTGCAACGGAAAGAATGTGAGCAGCGTGCCGGGCCGGCCAGTTTCGTCGCCATAATAGAAATGATACACCTCCGGCGCATCGAAGTTCACCGTCTTCTTGACCAGACGCAGACCCAGAAAGCCGGCGTAGAAGTCGATGTTCCGCTGCGGGTCACTTGCCCCGCCCCCGCTCCGCTTTCCTTAAGTTTAAGACGCGGGCCCCGCTCCGCTTCCCTGTTTTTATGAAGCGGGGCGGAGGCAAAGTCCGTTTCCTTATCTTCCATATGAAGCGGGGCGGAGCCAACGCCGTAATATGATGGATGCCGCCGAGTGTTGGTTTCATTTTCTTCTTTCTGCAATACATAAGATTGCTTATATTTTGGCGCTATGAAAGTGACCCAATACTTTCACCACACGCGTTCACGGCCCGATCGAGCAATGATCCGTGACGAATGGATTGTGCAGGTCGTACAGCGGCCGTTGCGTGAAGAACGGCAATCCGACGGGCGAATACGACGATGGGCAAGGATCGCCGACATGGATAACCGGGCATTGCGCGTAATCCTGTTGGAAGATGGAGAAACCGTACACAATGCCTTCTTTGACCGAGATTTCAAGGAGTAAGATATGAAAATCAAATATTTTGCTGATACCGATACAGCGCTGGTGGAGTTTTCGGATCGACCGCCGGCAGAGACGCGGGAGCTAAACGAGAGTATTTACCTCGACCTGGACGAACAAGGGCGGGTGGTCAGCTTAACCATTGAACACGCCCGCCAAGCGGCAAAGATGGACGAGTTCTCCTATCAAATGATGCCTGTTTCGGTCCCAGCCAGTGCGATAGTGGAATAACAAGTCAGGCTTCATCCAGTTTTCATGAACAGAGATTCGTCATTTTTCTTGTTTTTCAAAGAGGTATCATTTCAGTTGACGCAACGGGCACTATCCAAAAAACAAGTACACCCCGTGAAAGACTCCATAACGCTCTCCCCGCCCCCGCTCTGCTTCCTTAGACTTAAGACGCGGGGCGGAGTCCGGTTCCTTGTCTCTTATATGAAGCGGGGCGGAGCAATCGCCGTGATATGATGGATGCCGCCGAGTGTTGGTTTCATGTCTTTCACGCAGCCCATTTGAGACCGCGACTCGCGTAGTCGAACATCAAGTCAAACACAGAATCGCATTTCTCTTTGAACAAGATGCGGTCATAGGTTTCGGGAAGGTGCTTATTCAAAACTTCTTCAACTGTGGATTGTACCCTATGTTTGGTCTGCGAGTCTTTGAACCAATCCTGCACCAGAACCTTCGGCCTTCCTTTTCGCAAACGTTGCAAGAGGGATTTTGCCGCCAGCCGAACTTTCTGCGTTTCTTCCTTTGTTATCTTGTCCTTTTTCAGCAGGTCGAAGAGTTCTAGCTCGTCTTCCGTCAGACCTTCGCGAATGTGGCGCTCAGACTCTTCCTTCAATTCCTTTGTAAAGTCGACCAGTTCATCAAAGTAATTGTCCACTGATGAACTACCGGCATTGTAGGCGTCAATAATTCCCTGCAATCGTTGGGCGAAGCCAGCGCGCGTCGCGTTCTGTTGCAGCATTTGATCGAGCTTGTGCTGGATGAATGCGCGCAAATCGGCAATCTCGATGTTCTTGTAGGTAGAATGCTGAAAATCTTCTTTGAGCTTTTCGAAGTCGATTTGGCTCAAATCCCAGGTCTTGCCCGACCGCGTAATGCGCCACTCATCAATATCATCTCCGGTGGTCTTTGCTTTTTCAACCACGAGACTTTCGTCCAACAGCTCGCCGACGCGGATACTGACGGCGTCTATATCTTTCTGCTCAATGATAGCGTCCACAACGCCGCGCAGATATTGGAAGGCGGCCACCGTGCGCACGAGCGGATCACCCAGAATCTCCGGTTTGCATGCTTCATAGAGCGACGAGATCGTGTTCTCGTAAACGGCGAAGCCCTTCCGCCATTCGTCCTGGCTCAACAATCTGTCGGCATACTCGTTGAACTGGCCGACATTCTTGAAAACATCGTTGCCCTTCAGGACGGCGTCGAGATCAATGTCTTTTTCGTGACAAAACTCCTTGCCTTGCGCGATGGCATCGTCGTGCGCAAGCTGCCTTCGACAACGCTTCAATAGGCTCAGGCAGCGGCTACTTTGGCGGCTCATCGTCGGCTGAGACTTGCCCTGAGCTATGCCGAAGGGCTGTCGAAGCCGACGCCGCCCGATATGCGTTTTGTTTATTTCGGCGAGCAAACCGCTATTGGCTCTGCGATTCTCCGGCGCAGCGAACAGAATATGAAGTTTGTTTGAAAGACGAGTGTTGAGGTATTTCAAGCGAAGTTCGATTTGGGCTCTACGGCTCCCGGAATTTTCGGGGGATCGTTTTTTTCTACGTCAGTTCGAGGGCATTCTTGAGGGCGGCATCGAGGAGCGTCAATTTCGAAGCAGACAACAACCCGATGTAGTCGGTTAGCTTGCTTTTAGGAATGCTCACCAGTTCGTCACAATAAATACTGCTGGAATGTTTGAGGCCATCGTCCACGCCAACTTCAACTTGTGTTGACAGACCATGATGGGCAGAATAAACCGGCGCGCAAACAACCGTTGAAAAGCGCGAATCAATCAGCACTTGGCGGCTCACGACGACAAAGACACGAGAACTTTTGGGGTCTCGCGTCGAGCCTTTATAAACCCGATAAAGCTCGCCACGTTTCACAATTCAATCTGATAGGTGAGAACCTCTTGAGCTTCCAGGTTAAGCTGTTCGGCGTTGTCGTTAATTAACTGCAGATCCTGGAGATCCTTGGCAGGCCGCTCTTCTTTGGCAAGAAAACTGCGGAGGAGTCGTTCGATAAGCTCTGAAAGCGAGCCGTGACCATTTGTCGCCAATCGATGATGCAATTGTCCAACCAGTTCAGGCTCAAGGTAGATTGTCGTTTCAATTTTCATGGCAAAAATTTAGCCCACGAATTCCACATTCGCAAGCTTTTTCTTGGATAATCAACCGCCATGCGCGAAGTCCGACTTGCGCTCTGCGGCTCTCGGAATTTTTGGGGATCGTCGTGCGCAAGGCGGACTTCACGACTCGCTTGGGATGATGACGAACGGCTGCCTTCGACTCCGTCTCCGCCCCGCTGGCATACAAGTTTATGGAAGCGGAGCGGGGGCGGGGACGGGACAGGCTCGGGCAGCGCGACGGGTTCGGGCAGCGACCACTCAAGGGTCGCCCTTCAGCGGCGACTGCTCGGCGGCTGAGGCTTGCCCTGAGCGATGCCGAAGGGTTGTCGAAGCCGCCGCCCGATATGCGTATTGTTTATTTCGGCGAGCAAACCGCTATTAGTTCTGGACTCTCCGGCGTGGCGAGCTGAAAATGAAGTTTGTTTGAAGACGAGGGTTGAGATATTTCAAGCGAAGTCCGGCTTGCGCTCTACGGCTCTCGGAATTTTCGGGGATCGTCGTACTTATCTTTCGGAAATTATTTCTTCGTAAACCCAATTAAACCTCTCGAGTGTGTCTTGAACTCACGCTTCAGCTTCGCAAATGAAATCACAGGGATTGAGGCTGGCCAGAGATACGGTGCCAACAACTCTTGACTTAAGACTATCAGGGGAATGACTTTCCAATTACCAGAAGGTTCGATTGACATCCATGATAGGATTTCTTTTACATGCTTTTTAACCCATTCTGTTCTATGTGAATGCTTTTCAACAATTGATTTTTCTTTTGATGTGCCATGAAACAACTCAACAAGCTGTAGATGTAGCTGGTGGGGCATTGTAGCAAAAAGTATATCTTTGCAGTCTATAACTCCAATTTGTCTTTTTTGACGATCAACGGATAGAATATCAATATCTCCTAAATTCTTCAATTCTTTCAAATGACCAATTTTCGATACCCTTTTTCTGATTATTAATTCCGTATTGCTCTCAAACTCAAACCAATAAGCTACTTCATCCTCAAAAATTTTGCCTTTTTCACTATTGATTTCACCCATGACTTCTTTCATTTGTTTATTGTTGGCTCTAAGCCTTCCGTCCATGCATAAACTGATCAAATAATTGTGTGCGCTAAAAACACCTCTGATACCCCACAAGATTTGATCCTTGTTGCCATATGTTCTTCTTATAAATGGTCTTCGCAGATAAGTTAAAGCTCTATTATATCGCCATGGATAAACTTCCTCACGACGATACGGTTCTTCTGGTTTGAGGAAATCAGGGCGCTCACTTAACGTTAAAATACGTAGGCAGTCAGTGACTGATTGGAAATCCCATTTCAATGAGATCATTAAACGATTAACAAAATCTGAGTATTCTAAACATGCAAAACCACCTCTATCGATCTCGCGGCCGATATTAATACCCTCAGCCATTAGTTCAATAAAATTCGTAATTGTAAATCCGAATTCTTCGAGTGCCGCCTTATCAATCTTCTCAACGTTCTTAGGTTTTTCTTTCGGTTCAACGGGCTCCCGCCAATGTTTAGCAAACGATTTATTCTCACTTTCTATTTTGTTCATTGCGAAGTATTGAAAATGTGTATCCCTTACCTTTGTTTGATGTGTTCTATCAGCTCCAAGTCTTTGTGAAGGCAAAACCGCATATCTTATATCCGCTATTTTGTAATTACACAAGTCGCTATCCATTCCAAAATTGATTATGCGTGATGCAATAGCCAATATTCTGTCATATATGCTATAGCTCATTACACGATAACCCTTGGTGGGACGAGCTGCCACATATTCAATCACAAATCGTAAAGCATTTGCAACTTCTGCCTGATGAGGAATCTCTTCTTTAAGTTCCTCAATCATTTCTTTTTCTGTGCCATAACACGCCAATCGAGTAGGAATAGAAAACTCACTTTGAGCAGAATAACTTCTAACAGCCTCGTAGTGCGCAATTAACCACTCCAACAGGCCATTTGGGTTCAGCGTTGAGATCATGCTTTGGAGTTTCTCATAAAAATATGTCACAGTAGTATTAAGAACCTCAACCCTGTTGTCCGAGAGAATCTCGCCAATGTCATAATTCTTCTTGTTTACAAGATAATTCCCCAGCTCATCCAACAATTCATCCGTATCTGCGTCGTGAACGGGACGGAATCTTGGCAGCCCATTTATATCAAACTCTAACGAAGTTACAGAGTTGAGAAGTGCAAATTTCTTTTTGATACCCAAAGGGGCGTGTCTGTCTATCATTCTCTCAATATTTTCATTCGAAAGCTCTGACTCAATCTCATCAATAAATAACTCTCTAAAGCCAATCAGAAGCTCATTCATTAACTTGCGCTCGCCAGTATTGTCCGCCCTGCATATTAGCTCCGTAAACGAAGCATTCAGGATAAGGCGAATCATCTTTGTATTTTTTTCGATCTTAATGCAAATTGGCGGCACACTCAAATCTTTCTTTGTCGTTTGGAAATGCCAAGATTCGTTCGGTTCAATGTATAGTTCAACAAGTAAGCGTTCGGGAGGTACCTTCAATCTGCAGAAGACATTAGCAAGCGAAGGAGTAAATTGCCACAACCAATAAGCAATAGTATCCGCAAACTCAAAATAGAGAACTCTTTGTTTTCTTTGTTCAGAATTCTCAAAAACAAGTTTCACAATCCAAACTGGAAAAGGTAAACCCTCTAATAAGACCGCAACCTCGTGGTCAAGAGAGTTTAGATTAACGTAGATGGGAATATCACCTATATCATGTAACCTTGTTACTTCAACTATATAGCCTGGATCATAGGATACTGTACCATGCCAGTCTCTTTTTCTACGTGCCTCCCTTCTCAATTTTCCTCCATGGTCTGGTGAAATACTCAACAAACCAGGTTTTGCATCATCACCCAAATAGTAAGAATACCCATTCCCCCTGTATAACCCGAACTCGTCTAAGGTATTGAACGCAATTATTTCTGTGCTTTTACGAAGCTCATCGCTTGCTTTTGCAAATTTCCATAGAATTAGCGGCCGGCCCCCCTCAAGGAGAGCGATTGTCTCAAGTGCAGCTAATGATTGGTTCAAAAAGCGAGATGAATCAGAAAGATTTTCGTTGCCAAATCCAATCGTATAATAACGCCCTATACCCTGAATCGTGAGAAGCACGAGGATGTCGTTCACACCATTGTATTCAGAGAAAACCTGCATTTCAATTTCTTTTATGCGCCGATAAATTTTGTCATTCAGATTTGGGTGCATTGGCCAGGGTGTAATTGTCTTTGAACAGCTCCAATCATTAAAATCGTCGGTTATTAACATTGCATAGATGATCTTGTCAGAATCCAAATAAAAATAACCATCTCTAAAACTAATAATGTCTTCAGGAAGAGGCGGTGGTGTGATCTTTAGTTGTTCACAACCTAAGAAATCGAGAGACTTCTGTAATGTATTCCAATTTGACATGAGGTATTCTTGTGCTAATTTATCTATCACCGAATGTTCCACCGCTAAATCAATTATCGAATATACAGTCGCATTTAATATATCTCCAGGGAGGGCGACTATTATATTGTCTTCTACTTCAACAATTGGTTTCCTTAAAATTTCTCCATCGAACGGATTAACATTCGCAGGAACACACAACTGTCCAATATCGACGCATAGTCGCTTAATTACTTGGGGTTCTATACCTTTTCTTCGCAATAAATCTTCAATCTCTTTTTTGTTAAATAAGACAGCATTCTTAAGGTGTGCCAACTTGCTGACATCAGGAATGATTACGTCCTTATTTTTATGAGCAACGTATTCGATTCCCCTGTGTAAATTAGCTTTTTCACAGATTCTATTGCTGATAAGCAATGTCGCTAATATAAGACCGTATGCAGATTTAACGAATTCTTGATCTAATCGACCATTTGCATTCTTGAAGATCGCATTGCAAATATGCTTAAAAGCAAATATCCCTTCTTCGCCAACACCTGGTAAGACAACGTAATTGCCTCCAAAAAAAGTAAAAGCATCGGTGAAACAGTTTTCGAATGGATCTTCCATTGATGATATCCAGCTACGCCCAATGGGTGGAGTATTACATATTTGTCGGAGATTGTGAGGACTCACGATTCGCTTGCGACCATCGTGTGGTATACTGCCAATCACTTCAGCGAGGACCTGTAGCCTAAAAGCACGCTCTATGTTCTCTGGAATTATTTGAAGTGCGGCAATCGACGCGAGTAAATCTGCAGAATTAAATACACTAATCTCTGCTGCAAGTTTTTGAATCGTTTTCAATGTATCCTTGTATCCTTTAAGTTTTGCAAAAGGTGTCACAGAATCTCTAACATAATGCTGAAAAATTTTTCTGAATGCGCACTCATTTTTGATTCCGTCATAAACTACAACTCATTCAACGAACCAGTCATCAATCAAAGGCAAATTTAAACTCATCCAAATTGAATACAAGAACTTTCCACTATTTACCTCACATCGCTTGACTCAGCCCTCCCCTGTACAAATCCCCCACCCATCCGATAAAGAAGTATCCGCCATTCTTAATGATAAGAACGATTCTCGGCGGATTGCCATAATTAAGAAAATCCGTTCAAAAGCGCGTCCGTAACTTGCTGAATTCTATAGCGTTTCTCCAACAGGGGCAGTGGCACGGAGCTTGAATTTTCGCACCGGAAAGTTAGATAGCCCACTGATTGAAGAATCCCACCGATAAAAGCTTTTCAGTGGGTTTCTTCAATCGGTGGGGGCAAGCTTTCGGAAGTTTATTCTGAGATTCGGTCAATCACATAAAGAGTCGGAGACAGCATAAAGATGAAAAAACATTTCAAGACCATAGACGGCAACGAGGCGGTGGCGCATGTGGCGTTTCGCATCAACGAAGTCATCGCGATTTATCCGATCACGCCGTCGTCGCCGATGGGCGAGTGGGCGGATCAGTGGGCGGCGGAGATCGTGCCGAACATCTGGGGCACGGTGCCGTCGGTGATGGAAATGCAAAGCGAGGGCGGCGCGGCGGGCGCGGTACACGGCGCGTTGCAAACCGGCTCGCTCTCCACCACCTTCACCGCCTCGCAGGGCTTGCTGCTGATGATCCCCAACATGTACAAGATCGCCGGCGAGCTGACGCCGACGGTGTTTCACGTGGCGGCGCGGTCGCTGGCGGCGCAGGCGCTGTCGATCTTCGGCGACCACAGCGACGTGATGGCGACGCGCGCAACGGGTTTTGCTTTGCTGGCCTCGTGCTCGGTTCAAGAGGCGATGGATTTCTCCCTCATCGCGCAAGCCGCGACGCTCGAAACGCGCATCCCGTTTTTGCATTTCTTCGACGGCTTCCGCACCTCGCACGAAGTTACTAAAATCGAATTGCTCTCCGAAGATGATATGCGCGCGATGATCGACGACCAGCTCGTTCATGCGCATCGCAGCCGCGCGCTGTCACCGGATCATCCGGTGTTGCGCGGCACGGCGCAGAATCCCGACGTTTATTTTCAAGCGCGAGAGACGGTGAATCCGTTTTACGACGCTTGCCCGAACCTCACGCAAAAGGCGATGGACAAGTTTGCCAAGCTCACCGGCAGGCAGTATCGGCTTTATGAGTATCACGGCGCGCCGGATGCCGAGCGCGTGATCGTGCTCATGGGCTCGGGCGTCGAGGCGGTGCATGAGACGGTTGATTATTTCGCGGCGCGCGGCGAAAAAGTCGGCGTGCTCAAGGTGCGTTTGTACCGGCCATTCGATAGCAAGAGATTTATGGAAGCATTGCCGGCGACAGTGAAGAAGATGCAAGGATTGCGTCAATGGATGGAAGAACATGAATACGACTCGGTACGGCAGATGCAGGGCAGCATCAGTCAAACGCATTGCGCTGATCCGAGCGCGTTTGAGCGCGTACAATACATGAAGACCTTGCAAAGTTACAAGCCAATTTAGCTTCTCGTTAGCTGTCGTTTATCAGTTGACCCGATTGACCATTAACAACGAACCACTGACCCAGACCTCAGCTTGCTGTATTTTCACGCGCAACGGTGACGGCGCTTTCCGTAGCCCCCAGACAGTAAAGCAGTCCAAGAAGATTACGCTGGCTGATTTTGCCATCGGCGACTTTCTGCAGAATCTCATGCGCATTGAAGGCAATACCGAGGCCGGCATTCTTCAGCATGATCTGATCATTGGCGCCATCGCCCACCGCGACAATCTCCTCCCGGGTCAACCCCTCCTGTCGCGCCAACTGCTGCACGATTTCACCCTTGGCGTACACATCGATGATCGGCCCTTTGATGTTGCCGGTGAGAATGCCATTCTCAATTTCCAGTTGATTGCCGAAGGCATAATCGAGCATCAACTTGTTTTTAAGAATGTCGGTGAAATACGTAAACCCGTCGGAGATCAACGCCAATTTGAATCGCATCGCCTTTAAAGTGGAGACCAGCTCTTGCGCGCCGGGGGTGAGTTGCATGCCGGTAGCGATTTCCTCGAGCACTGAGACGGGCAGGCCCTTCAGCAATTGCACGCGCTCGCGCAATGCCGTTTGAAAATCCAATTCGCCGCGCATGGCGCGACGGGTGATCTCCGAGACTTTATCTCCCACGTTCGCCGCCTTCGCCAGCTCATCGATCACTTCGCCTTCGATGATGGTGCTGTCCATGTCGAACACCACCAGCCGGCGGCGCTGGCGATACGGCGTATCGGGCTGAATGATCGTGTCAAAACCGATCTCATCGCAGGTTTTCTGAATCGCCTCGCGCAAGAAAGACAAATCGCGCAGCTCCGAGGCATCCACCAGCATCTCCAACGCGACAAATTCGCCGCGCGCCAGATGGTGCATGCGCTCGATGTTGAC
>Ga0247727_10010483_pt1 | contig 16417 bp, 13 predicted proteins | sample WisWelCaveWW1625_FD_202498 | JGI IMG/M metagenome (GOLD analysis project Ga0247727, IMG submission 202498) | Biofilm microbial communities from Wishing Well Cave, Virginia, United States - WW16-25 | ecosystem: Environmental > Aquatic > Deep subsurface > Groundwater > Cave microbial mat | place... | reverse complement strand
CACTGCGGCACTCCAATCACTAATCTGCCTCAAACCCAAACGGTGCCCTGCGACGCCCCTGCTCCTTACATCACCACCGCGAATGACATGAATTCTGTTTCTATTGCGAACCTCGCAAGCGCCTCATACAGCGGCGGTCCGGTATCACAGAAAGTGAGCGTCCCGGTCACGAAAAGCAGTGTCGTTCCACCGAATCCAAACCCAGCCAATCTGACACCCGGTTCCACGATTCAACATACGGTGATAAAAGGTGAATGGTTGATCCAGATCGCGCGCTGTTACGGCGTGGACTATAACGAAGTCCGCTCTGCCAACCCGCACATACTCGTTCCCGCGTACATCACACCCGGAATGACGGTGACCGTCCGCAACATTGGGAGCAAAGGAAAAATTTACGGAACCCCGTGTATCGGATTCCACACCTTTCAGTCCGGTGACACGTGGCCATCCATCGCGCAAAAGTACAACGCGGATATCCGTGTCTTGCAGGAGGCGAACCTTAACGTGACGCTTGCAAACGGATCCTGCATCAGGATTCCGATGAATTCCGCAGGTGGAACAAGCGCCGCAGCTCCAACAGGGACGTGTAGTACAGGAACCAACCCCTTGCCTCAGCAAACGATCATCATCCGTATCACAATTCCTGCAAACCAAACAAGCGTCACGCTCCCCGGCACAGTCGTAGCGTCTGGCAAAGTCCGCTATGTATTTACAGCAACACAGGGACAGTTGTTGACTGTCAGACTACTCAACGCGCCGGCAAACGAACTGACACTGGGAATCACCGCTTCCAATGGAAGCATAATGAAAACGCAGGATGCAACCCTGACCTTTACCGGAACCATCCCGTCCACCGGAGATTCCTTCATTGACATCTTCGCGGTTTCCGGCGCATCAAGCAAAACATATTCACTGGAAGTCACGATCACAACACCTCTGCCGGCATCCTCATTTGAGCGCGTAGCGGATATCAGCGGCGGTATTAATAGTTCAGATCCGGCGTATCTTGCCTCGTATACGTCTGCTACTAACCCCGCTAACAACGGGTTATATTTCAGGGCAACCGGGGGCGATAACACCGGCGCCGAATTGTGGCAATATGTTCTTAGTACAAAACAAACGCCACGCGTAGCAGATCTTGTCGCGGGCGCAGGCGGGTCAGATCCGGCGTATCTTGCCTCGTATACCACTGCTCCTAACCCCGCTAACAACGGGCTATATTTCAGTGCAGACATCAAAGACGGCATAGGCGTCGAGTTATGGAAATATGATCCAGGCAGACCAAGCACACCAAACAATGTTCCTAATCCCAATCCCGGTCGCGTCGCAGATATCAACCCCGGCGCGGGCAACTCAAATCCTGCCTATCTTGCTGTACGCAATAACATCTTGTACTTTAGCGCAAAGGGAATCGATAATACAGGCGGTGATGCAGGCGTCGAGTTATGGAAATATGATCCAAGCATACCAAGCACACCAATCACAGATCCCAATCCCAATCCCACTCGCGCCGTGGATATTAATGTCGGGCCCAGCGACTCACTTCCTTCTTACCTTACGGCATTCAACAACGGCTTTTACTTCAGCGCGGTCAGCAATGATGGCATGGGTGTTGAGTTATATGCATATGATCCAAGCCAGGCCAGCGTACCAGGCGCAAATCCCGCTCGCCTAACAGATATCAATGCAGGTGGCGGCAATTCCAATCCTGCTCATTTGGCGGTTTTCAATAACGTTCTTTACTTTAGCGCGAACGCTAACGATGGAACAGGCATTGAATTGTGGAAATATGATCCAAGCAAACCAATCACACCAATCACAGCTCCCAATCCCAATCCCACTCGCGTCGCAGATATCAACCTCGGCGCGGGCGACTCAAATCCCGCATTCTTAACCGTCTTCAACAACGCCCTGTACTTCAGCGCGAACGGCAACGATGGCGCAGGCATCGAACTCTGGAAATACGATGGTACTCCACCAAAACGTATAGCGAATATTAATACCGCCGGTAACTTCAGCCCATCCTATCTGGTTGTATTCAATAACGAGTTGTACTTCCAGGCAAACGGCAATGACGGCGCTGGCACTGAACTGTGGAAATTCAAAGGACCGTAATACAGTATTCAGGATGTCCGTAGAACTCGATCTTTCCAATCAAGGATTAACGTTGCTCCCCGATAGTATCGGGGAGCAATCGTATCTCGAGAAAATGGATTTACGATGGAATAAAATTTCCCCGCTCCCGCCACGGCTCGAGAGACTCGAACGCCGCGGGTGCATCGTTTTCATATTATCCTAAAATTACTCTAAGGTTCGCGCGTTAGAATGGGGATATGAAAAACATAAGAATTCTCTGGCTGAACTCCATCATCCTGTCGCTCATTATCACCGCGTGTGGGATGACGAACTCCGCCTCCTCTCCCACGCTGGAGGTTGCTCTCTCCTCAACAGCCACTTCGCCCCCCGCGCCGACTCCCACTGAAACATCCACACTCACACCGATCCCCACAGCGACGCCCGTTCCCCATCCGCTTGAGATCAACGTCATGCGCGCGCGTGAATACCCGGGCAGTGACATCCTCATCGAAACCGTCCTTGACCCGGGCGTAAATTACAACCGCTATCTTGTTTCCTATCTTTCAGAGGGATTGAAAATCTACGCGCTGATGACAATTCCAAGCGGCGAGAAACCTCCAACCGGCTGGCCCGTCGTTATCTTCAATCACGGATTCATCCCACCCGATGTGTACGTCACAACCGAACGTTATATCGCGTATGTGGATTTGATCGCCCGCAGCGGATACATCGTCTTTCGTTCCGATTATCGCGGACACGGAAACTCCGAGGGCGAAGCTGGCGGCGCATACAGCCGACCCGATTACACTGTGGATGTGCTCAACGCGGTGGCATCCATGAAAAAACATCTCGATGCCGACCCAAACCGAATCGGCATGTGGGGACATTCCATGGGCGGATACATCACCCTGCGCTCGATGGTCACAACCACGGATATTAAAGTTGGCGTCATCTGGGCTGGCGTGGTTGCATCGTATCCTGATTTGCTTACGAAGTGGCGGCGCGGTACCGGCTCCGCCGTCCCACCGACCCCGCGTCCGGGTTCCTGGCGAATGTCACTCGTGGATATTTACGGCTCGCCGGAGGAAAACCCCGAATTCTGGAATTCGATTTCGGCGAATTCATACCTTGCTGACATTTCCGGTCCCATTCAACTGCATCACGGCACAGCAGACGCGGATGTGCCGTTGGAATTCTCGGAGTGGCTCTTCTTCCAAATGCTGGATGCCGAGCAATATGTGGAGTTATATAAATATGAAGGGGATAACCACAACATCTCAAACTACTTCAGCACTGCCATGCAACGGACGATTGAATTCTTCGACAGGTATTTGAAGTAGAATCGTCCCGCAGGTTGAGTTGAAAATCACGAGTGATTCACTTAAACCTGCGGGACGTTTTGCACAAGGTGAGAGAGTAAAATAAAACATGACCACGCGCCTTTATCTCGTCCGTCACGGAGCCACACCCCTCACCGCCGAAGACCGATTCTCCGGCGCGGACGCAAAGCGTGTTCATCTTTCAGAAGAAGGTCGCGCGCAGGTGACCCAACTCGCGCATCGTCTTGCAGACGACAATATAGATGCCATCTATTCCTGTCCATTGGATCGAACATTGGAAACAGCCAGGTTCATCGCGAAGCCGCATGGGCTTACCCCCATTCCCAAAGATGGATTACGCGAGATCAGTCATGGTCATTGGGAGGGATTAACTCGCAAGGAAGTGGAAGGAAAATTCCCAGAAGAATACACAGCATGGGAATCCGATCCATTTACATTTGCGCCGGAGGGAGGCGAATCTGGAATCAGCGTTCTGGCGCGCGCATTGCCTGTGATCCGTGAAGTGGTGGTGAACCATAAAGATAGGAATGTGCTGGTCGTTTCGCATAAAGCCACATTGCGACTCGTCATCAGCAGTCTGCTGGGTTTCGACGCGTGTGGATATCGTGATCGGCTGGACCAGGCTCCGGCGTGTTTGAACATTTTGGATTTCAAAGATCCTGTCCGCGCGCGGCTGATGTTGTTCAACGATATTTCACATTACGCCGATCATCCACACCGTCCGCACAAGCACCTCTCGCGCTGGTGGGATGCAGGTGAAGGCAAAGGTTTATAAAACAGAATCAGTTACCGGCTGAGAAAGAGGCGCCCTGAGCAGAGGCGAAGGGCATCCACTTAACAAAAATATGAATATTCGGGGGAGTCGAATTGGAGTAAAATATTTGCAAGTCCAGTACTTAAGTCCCATTCCTGACAACTGAAAACCGTCACAACCCAGGAGGTTGGAAATGTTCAAAACCCAGAATCTCTATCAAAACGACGAAAAGTGGAAGAATACCAAGCTCGGAAATTCCTCCGAGACCATTGGCGGCTGGGGCTGTTTGATGACGTCAGTCACGATGATGCTGAACGGCATCGGTTATAACGAGACTCCCGAAACCGTCAACGAAAAGATGAAGGCAAATGGCGGGTTTCAGGGAGCGTTTTTTATCCCCAGCGTTTTGCCGTATGTGTGGCCCAACTGCGCCTACCGCGATATGCAACCCTGCGAAACTTCGCCTGCGCCTATCGCACAAATTGATGCGGCGATTGCCGCGGGCAAACCTGTGATATTGCAAGTGGATTGGAACAAACAGACCGGCATTCAAACTCACTTTGTTTTGGTAAAAGAAAAAAAAGGAAACGATTACGTCTTATATGACCCCTATAAATATGGAGGCGATGGTCCTGATAATGAAGTCCTGCTGACGACGCGCTACAAATACAATGGCGCAAAGATCGACGCGGAAATCAGTGCGGTCTTGTGGTTCGACTCGGTCAGCGCCGCGCCGCCCACCTCTCCAAAAATTACGAAGGTTCCCCTCCCTGCTGATAAGTACGCGCTCTTCGCCGCCGAAGATGATCTCGCATTGCGCGGCGATCCCTCCGTTGGCGGATACCTCTTGAAGCGAATGCCTCTTGGCACAGAACTCACCTGCCTTGAACCGAAAGCCACAGCAAAATCAAAACTCGGAAAAAACGGTCAGTGGATCAATGTGCAAGATTCCAAAGGCGACCAGGGATACGTTGCCGCGTGGTATGTTACAGAGACAAAGGGAGCGCCTCCTGCTACGCCCAAGCCTGCTTCTGCTCCCGCATCGAGTCCAACATCCAAACCGGCTTCTACCACTCCAGCCGCGGCGCCATTGCCTGCGGGCGCGCTGGCGTTCTTCCCCACCGAGGAACTTTCCCTCCGCACACAGCCGGTGATCTCACCAGAGACTCTCATCCGGCGCGTCCCTGTCACCGAGCAACTTGTCAGCGTGGAACCTGCAAATGTGGTGATTCCGAAAGTGGGCGTCACGAATCAATGGCTCAAAGTGCGCGATGCCTCGAGCAAGGAAGGTTATGTCGCGGCGTGGTATGTGAAATATGCGGGCGGTTCCACAGCGCAACAAGCAACTGCCGCGACTCCACCAACGGCAACAAGCGGAGGAACAAAAGTAAAAGCCGCGGCGCAAGCCGTTGCATTTCGCAAGCAAGCGGTGGTAAGCGATGCAACATTAATCCGCTGGCTCCCTCTTGGAACGGAATTAACGATCAATGAACCCGGCGGAGAAAGCAAGATCGGCGCAAACAACCAGTGGTTGAAAGTGAAAGATTCGGGCGGCGCGGAAGGCTACGTCGCCGCGTGGTTTGTATCGCGCTAAAGGTTTGAGCAGAGATAAAGGCAAATAGATGGCAGATCAAGTAAAAGGCGCGAACGGAAGCGTTTTCATATCCTACTCGCGCAAGGATAAGGCATTCGTCAAAAAGTTGAACGACGCGCTCGACAGCGCGGGCGTCCATGCGTGGGTGGATTGGGAAGGCATCGAGCTGGCTTCCGATTGGATGCAAACGATCTCCGCCGCCATTCAGGATACAGACGCGCTCCTGTTCGTCGTCAGCCCCGACTCCCTGAAATCCAAAATTTGTTTGGATGAACTTGAAATCGCGCTGAACCTAAACAAAAAACTGATCCCCATTCTTTTTCGTGTACCTGAAAAACGCACGAAGATGCACAAGCAGATCTCGGCGACCAACTGGGTTTATATGCGAAAAGAGGATAACTTTCGTGAAACTTTGCCGAAACTCGTTGAAGCCATCAATACCGATCTGAATTGGGTCCAGCAACATACGAAGTTATTGGGGCAAGCCGTTGAATGGGAAAAGAAAAACAGGAATTCAAGTTTTTTGCTCAACGGCGCAGGGCTGGAAGAGGCTGAGCGTTGGATCGCTGAGGCTTCAGTAAAATCAAATCGTCAGATCCTGCCCCTGCAAGCGGACTATATCACGGCTAGCCGCCAGGGCGCGATCCGTCGCCAGCGCTCCTTGTTGATTGGCGTTTCACTCGCGGCTGTTGTAAGCCTTGCTGCCGCCGCCATTGCCGTATTTCAATTCTTCGAGGCTAATCAACAACGAGTTCGAGCGGAACAAAATGAAGCCACTGCAAAAGCGAATGAGCTTGCCGCAATGCTCAGTGAGCAGGAAGCCCGAAAAGCGCAGGCATTCGCTGAGGAACAACAGAGAATCGTTGAACAGCAAAGGAAGGTTGTAGAGGCTCAAACCAGCGCGGCGCGCGCTCAATATTATCAATCGCAAGCCGGCAAATTGGATACGAGCACTCTGCTTGCCATCGATTCATGGCAACTCAATCCCTCGATTGAAGCGGAGGATTTGATTCGGAGCAATGCAAGCCTGATGCCCGTGCCTGTTGCACAAATGTCGCAGGACGGCGCAATCTGGAACATCGAATGGTCTCCGGATTACGAATATTTTGTCACTGGCAACAACACAGATGCCGCCGATGCGGTTAATCAGGCATGTGTCTACCGCGCGAGCAACGGGGAGTTCGTTTATTGTGTGCCTCACCAGGATGATGTAAATGATGCCCTCTTCACAAAAGACGGGAAGTATCTCATCACGGCAAGTGTGGATCGAACCGTCAAATTTTGGGGTGCAGATAGCGGGGAACCCGTCGAAAAACTCAACCTGACATTTGAAGGCGCAGTCCTTGACCTGGATGTAAGCAGCTCGGTTCTTGCCATTGCAAGGGAAGATAATTTTCTAACCCTCTATTATTTGAAGATACCCGACCTGAAACCCCTGAATTACGAACAGATTGAGGGTGTTCGAAGCGTGAAGTTCTCGCCCAATGGAGGGTTCCTCGCCTTTGGTTTACAAAACGGGAACGTCCGGTTCTGGCAGTCAAGAGATAATTTTTTCTACGAAGGTCCCAAACATCAGAAAAGTTCCTATGTGGTTTTGGCGTTCAGCCCGGATAACAACTGGCTGGTTTCCGGCGGGGGCGATAGTATCGCACGCCTCACCAAACGCGACGGCACATTTCGACATCAAACAATCCATCAGGATTGGGTGGAAGGCGTCGCATTTGGACCAGACCCATCGTGGTACGTAACCGTTTCAGACGATAACATTGTTCGAGTTCTGGATACAGACACAGGGATCGAAAAATTTCGCATGTCTCACACAAACTTTGCCCAACGGGTGACGGTCAGCGCAGACGGGCAATGGATCGCATCAACGGGATATGATCAGGTAGTCCGCATCTGGGATTCGGTATCCGGCAGTCAGTTGCTGGAAATACCGCTCGATTCCAACGGTTCCGCCGTTTCATTTAATCAGGACACAACCCGCATCGTTATCGCGGACGAAGATGGCAATATCAGCATATGGGATATTTCAAAACTAAAAACCCGCACCGGCTACATTGAGTTCACCGAATTTGTTCATGAGGCTCGTTTTACACCATCGGGCATACATCTGATCGTGAACACGGATGATTTCAATGTTTGGAGGATACCCTCCGGGCAAGTTAATCAGACGAATGACGGAACCGCCGGCGAGATCGTTCTAACCACTGAAAGCCTTACGTACAACACAGCCATCAGCCCCGATTCACAATGGCTGGCAGTCGTTGAATACGATAGCGAAGATGCGAAAAAGAATCGCGGCACACTGATCAGCATGGATAAAAAGACAAAGCTTCCCCTGGAACACGGCGGCGAGGTCACCGGAGTTGCTTTCACACAAGACAGCAAACTGGTTGCTACCTCTGGAGTTGACGGGTTGATCTGGTTCTGGGATGTTCAAACAGGCGAAAAACAATTCAACGTCAATAATTCAGAAAAGATTTATTCCCTGGCGATCAGCCCGACGGGTCAATTGACGGCGGCGGGCTTGGCGAACAAAATCAGAATTTGGAATGCCGATACCCGAGAACAAGTCACAGAGATACAACAACCGGGTGATAGCGCCAGCCTTGCGTTCAGCCAGGATGGCAAGTGGCTGGCAACAGGCAGTTCAGAAGGGACTGTGATGTTATGGAGCATAGAGGGAAATACCTTCACTCCATCTGGAAGTACCGTATATCTGAATGGGTTTGCTCAAATGCTGGCATTCAGCCCTGATGGTCCCTGGCTGGCTGGGGCAGGATCCACAAGTTATGCGTATCTGTGGGATACTGCCACCATGCAGGAAATGGCGCGCATCGCCCATGGCAACCCTGTCACCAGCGCCTCTTTCTCATTGGATGGAACCCAACTCGTTACCGTCTCACGCAAAGTCGTAAGAGTGTGGGATATTTTTTCCCTTCCGCTGATCCCAAAAGATCAATTGATAACGATTGCATGTTCACAACTGGTTTCGAATTTCAGTCAGGAAGATTGGACCAATTTATTTGGCGAAGAAAAATATCGTCTCCACTGCGCCAATCTGCCTTAAGGTAAAGCATGAAAAATCAACGAAGCATTTCTCAACCCGCCACGGAGGAACCCACCATGGAAACCGAAGCGCCAAAAGCCACGCCCATTCTCAACATCGCCTGGACGCGATATGCACATCTTGATTCCGCGGCAAAGAGACGAACAGGCGCGTACTTTCAAATACGCCGCTGGATCATCTGGCTGGGCGTGCTCGCCACCTTACTTGCGATAGTGACACAAATCTTTTTCTCCGATTCAGAATCGCTTCTTGGTGTTATCGTAAAAGGGTTTTTCATCGCCACACCGGTAGTTGCCTCCATTCTTGCCGCTTTCGCTACAAAATTCTACTCGAACGGCAGTTGGCTCATCTATCGTTCCGGCGCGGAAGAGGTCTTAAAGGAAATTTACATCTACCGTACCATATTACATAAAAACAAAACGCGCCGCGCCCATTTGGAAAAACGGCTGGCGGAAATCCAACGACAGTTGTATCGTAATTTGAGCGGCGAGTTCGCATTCGAACCATATAACGGGCCCATTCCTCCAAATTACAATTCGCAAGATGAAGGCAGCGACCCGGGGTTTAACGACCTGACCGGTGAAGAATACTTCCGCTACCGGCTGGAAAATCAACTTTCGTGGCATAACAGAAAAGTAAATCAATACAAAGCGGAACGCCGCAGGATGACGATATTCATTCTTACAGCGGGAGGCTTGGGCGCGGTCCTTGCCACTGGTGTTGGCGGATTAAGCATCTGGGTCGCGCTGACAGCCTCCATCACTGCCGCATTGATCGGCTGGCAGGAACTGCGAGATATCGATTCCAGGATTAGAAATTACAGCAAGGTGGTGATGGAATTGACCATCCTTTATGACCATTGGCATAACCTTGAGCCGGAGGAACGCTCCATCACAGAATATTACAAATTGGTCCGCGGCTGTGAAAACGTGCTTTGGGCACAAAACGTGGACTACATCAAGTCCATGCAGGAGGCGCTGGAAGAGTCGGACCTTGAGCAAGAAGCCAGTTTGATCAACCGGGTCGTCAAAGAATCCGTTGAATCGGCTCAACGCACCCAGCAAACAATGCGCGATGCGGTTGTAGATATTACGCGCGACGCGTTGGTGTCAGCAGAAGAAAAAGTGATTGAAGAGTTCAAAGAGACACTCGGCTCGCTCGCCGAGGAAGCATCTTCTGATTTGGTTCAACAGGAACTCGAAGCCATGGGCAAGGCAGTGACTCAAACTGCCGAGGCAGTTATGGCGCGCGTTTCATCGCTTACCTCCTCCCTTTCGCAGATCGCAGAGGATTTCGCCCACGTGGATGTTGGCAGGGATACCACCAAGGAAGAACTCAACGCGATCCTGGCGCGCTTCCCAAAGACAAATGACATGAAGGGGTAGGCACGCCGAGAAATAAAATAATGATGCCCGCCGATCACTCGGCGGGCATCATTACATCGTTGATCTTCTCTTTCGGGTAGGGCCAGATCTCACCCTTCACCCCTTTTGCAAGATAAAAATCACCGGCTCGAACGGTTTCCGCCCCCTCCAACGATTGGACGGTAACCATACGATCTGGATCACCGTCCGTGATGTCAGTCAATGGAGCTAAGAGGGTCACAGCTTTTTTTATGCAATAACCCGGGCGAATGAGAACATAACTTTCCTCGAAGATCGAGGCGTCCACGGGCCAGTAATCGTTGGGTTTATCCAATTCACTAATAAGGAGGTCGCCGCTTTTTGCTGTCAGGGTGGAGCCCCAGGGTGTTGCCATTTCAATAGTTTGAGGTTCATCCGCGTTCGGTAAAAAGGATAAAACGCGCCGCTCCACCTTGCTTCGATAAGGCTTGAAGTGCAACGTGTCTAATATCGAGTCATCCGATGTGAGGATAATCTGCTCAACCATGCGATTCTTGTCGCATTCTACCACAGGCGAAAACATAATGAATATCAATGCAACTTCGCCCGCTGATGGACGGCTTGATATACAGGTTGGCATGTGCTATAAAAGACTTCTCTACCGTACAAATGTCGTTGCGAGGAGGGCACTTGCTCTTCCCAACGAAGCAATCCCCTGATTGAAGGGTATTTCAGCTCAAAAGGAGATTGCTTCGCCGCCAAATTACAAGAGCGGCGGCTCGCAATGATATCAATTTATGAGATGTGCGGTAGAGAGGAAAAGACCAATACCTGCCTGGAGGTCCTTGCATGAATCCCCCTTTTCACAAAAAGATTCTGAAATCAATCATCGCCTGTGCGCTCATGACACTCTCCTGCTCGACGCTGACCAGCACTCCTTCGCCAGCCGAACCCGAATACCGCTATGATGACCTGCCCACCGAAAATAATACAGACGCGGCGGTTGCAGAGTATCAAACCATTTCACAATGGGACAAACTTGAAATCAATTATTTTTTCACCAACGAAACCGGCAAATTACAAGGGGACAGTGAACAGGATGTTGTACGGCAAGCCTTTGCTCTTTGGTCACAAGACACACCGCTGACTTTCATTGAAGTATCCAACAGAGCAGAAGCGGATATCCTCATGGGCTGGGGAACCGGCGAACACGGAGACGGCGATCCGTTCGATGGACCCGGTGACGTGCTTGCTCATGCTTCCTTCCCGAATCCATTCGATGACCGGCAGGTATTTTTACATTTCGATGACGACGAACGCTGGGTGAACAGCGACTCGCAAAACGTGGACCTGCTCACCGTCGCCGCGCATGAAATCGGCCACACGCTGGGGCTGGCACACAGCGACGACCCAAACGCATTGATGTTCCCCAGTTATCGCGGACCGCATCGCTTTCTCGATGACGATGACATCGCGGGGGCGCAGAGTCTGTACGGGGTGGCAAGCGCTCCACAGCCGGGACCCGCCGTCCCGCCGAATGATTCGCCGCCTCCTCCAAGCGCGAGTCAGGATTCGGACCAGGACGGAATCTCGGATCGCGATGAAGTCCTTGTCACAGGCACGGATCCAAAAAATAAAGACAGCGACAACGACGGCTTGAGCGATGGCGTTGAAGTGTTGAATCGCATGAACCCGCTGGATGCCGATATGGATCGCGACGGTGTGAGCGACGGTCAGGAAGTTGCGAACGGCACCGACCCGTTCTTCCCCGAGCAGGCGGGTGTTTCGCCCGAACTTGAAAATGAAGTGAGCGGCTTTTTAACAGAAGCGATTGATCTGCAAATCGAAGCCTATCAAAGAGGCGACGCGTCCATTGCATCGAGAATCATGGCAGGCGACATTCTCGATAAATTAATTACAGATATCGATTCGCTCAACGCACAGGGCTTGGTTTCGATCTCGGAAATTGATTATTACGAAAGTTATATCAACGATATTCGCGTGCTGAATGAAACACAAATCGAAGTGGATACCTGCGAAGTGTGGACGACTTCGCTCTACCGCCTTTCGGACAGCCAGTTGATTTCAAGCGACGGACCAACGTTGCTTCCGCAAACGATCACGATCCAAAAATTGAACGCGGGCTGGTTCATCACGGCGGTGAATTTTCACGATGCGCCCGCATTTTGTACTTGAGAGCGATGAACAAACTCATCGCAATCGTCGGAGCGAGCGGTGTCGGAAAGACCGCGCTTGTCAATGCCCTTGCTCAAACAGGGCAGTTCGCAATCGCCTTCGAGCAACATGCTGAACGTCCATTTCAAGCGCTATTCAAAAACGATTCTCGTTACTCGCTCGCGAATCAAATGGATTATCTCCTCCTGCGCGCCGAACAGGAAAAGGAATTACGCGCTTCTTTAAAAATTGGATTGATTGACGGCGGACTCGATCTCGACTATCACGGCTTCACCCGCCTCTTTCACAGCCGCGGCTTGCTGACTGATCCCGAGCTTGATCTTTGCCGACGCGTCTATGCGTTCATCCGCGAAACCCTGCCGCGACCCGAACTCATCGTCCGCTTGAACGCGGATGAGGAAACCGTAGCAAGCCGTTTATCCACGCGAGACCGGATCAACATCGCATCCGCAGAAGACACCGCGCTGTTCAATTCCTTTTTAGATGAATGGCTTGCTGACATTCCTCCTGATCGAGTTTTGGAGTTGGACGTTTCAAATGAGACACTGGATTACAATCGAAGTGCTCAACATATCCTGAATCACATGCTGACCAGAGGAGATTTTGTATGACACTTGAACGATCTTTTGTTGAACTTAACCGCGCATCAAGAGAACGCATCCGCGGATTAGCGGAGCGACTGACCGATGAAGAAATGCAAACCAAAGTCGGCGAGCACTGGACTGTGAGCATCGTCTTCGCTCATCTCGCCTGGTGGGATCGGCGCGTGATGTATGTTCTTGATATGACTGAAAAAGACGGCAAATTATTCATCCCTGAAATTGACATTTTCGTGAATGATTTGTCCTTGCCTCTGTGGGCAGTAGTCCCGCCCCGCGATGCCGCACGGATCGCCATCGAAACTTCAGAGACACTGGATAAAAGGCTCGAAGAATTTTCACCCGCATTGCTTGAGGAAATTTACAACTACAACAAGCGTTGGGTCATACGTGCCTTGCATCGCAACGAACATTTGGACGAAGCTGACGCGGCATTGAGGAACCGGTGAAAATCCTTGAAACGGACAGGCTAATTCTTAGACGCATGATCCCCGAGGATTTGGATCATCTGTTCGCACTGTATCGCGACCCTGAAATCCGGCGATACTTCCCCGATGGCACCGATGGGACGTTGACGTATGAACAAACAAAGGAAGAGTTGGAGTGGTTTCTCAATGGACATCCCGAACATCCCGAACTCGGACTGTGGGCAACCATCCACAAGGAATCGAATCAATTCATCGGGCGATGCGGTTTACTTCCATGGACGGTGGAAGGACAATACGAAGTAGAGATCGCCTATCTGCTTGACAAACGATATTGGAGGCAGGGGTTGGGTTCAGAAGCCGCACAAGCCATCCTTCATTATGGATTTGAACATTTGGGGTTATCGCGTTTAGTTTGCTTTATTGATCCGGCGAATATCGCGTCCCAAAAAGTTGCCGAAAAAATCGGAATGACTCTTGAAAAAGGAATGGATGGGTTTGAAGGGGACGGTATCCCATTTCGGATCTATTCGATTTCGAAAAACACTTCCCTGCACGAATCAAAATAAACCTCTTGCATAAGTAACTACGATCAGCCATAGAGCACGCAGAGACCTTTGAGAAAAAGCTCTTAAAACTCATTAGACCTCTTGAGAAAGTCTCAAATTTTTACCACTGAGACACGGAAACACGGAGTTTTCCTTGTTTTTTTCTCTCTCCGTGACTCAGTGTCTCCGTGGTTCAAAGCAATTTACGTTTCTTTATTACTCACTTATGCAAGAGGTCTGATAACCCGGACGCAAATAGGACACAACCATGCTAAAACTCTACAGCGAACTGGCAAACTGGTGGCCCCTGCTCTCCCCTCCAGAAGACTACGCAGATGAAGCCGCTTTCTTCGGGAAAGTGATGACGGACTCTGGTCTGCCTCCAACACCCTCGTTGTTAGAATTGGGATGCGGCGGCGGCAGTAATGCGTTCCATCTCAAAAAGTTGTTTGCTCACATAACACTGACGGATATTTCCCCTCAAATGCTGGCAGTTAGCCAGGCGCTTAACCCCGAATGTGAACATCTCGAAGCGAACATGCTGAGCGTTCGGCTGGGACGATTATTCGACGTGGTATTCGTTCACGATGCCATTGATTACATGACAACAGCGCAAGACTTGAAGCGGGCAATGGAGACAGCCTTTGTCCATTGTAAGCCGGGCGGAATGGCGCTGTTTGTTCCTGACGATGTGACGGAGAGTTTTGAACCGTCCACTGATAACGACGGCAGTGATGGCAAGGACCGCGCGGCGCGTTATATCGAGTGGTCTTATGACCCGGACGAGAACGACACGATGTACACGGTGGAATACGTCTATCTGCTACGCGAAGGCAACGGACCTGTGCATGTCGAACATGAACAGCATCTCATTGGATTATTTCCACATGACGAGTGGTTAAGGATTTTGCAAGAGGTTGGTTTTCACGCAGAAAGCATCCGCGACGTGTATGAGCGCGATATCTTTGTGGCACGCAAACCCACTGGTTAAATGATCAAGCCGTCTGTATCGAAAGTATACGGCAAACGAAGTTCCTTTGAGTTCAATCAAATGTCAGGGAATAAGGCTCGGCAATGATAAACAATCGCCCCCAGGAATTGTTTTCCTGTGCGTAAATGCAGGTTTGCAGAATGACATCGCCTGGTCTGTTATACATCGTTGAGAACAATTTCGACGCGGAATAATGTTCGCCGTTATCGAGATCAACAAAATTGCTTGTGACGCTCTCGGGGGTCAACGCCTGAAAGCGCATGGACTGAGTGACAACGTACGTTTCAGTCTTTCCATCTCCATAGATCAGAAAGATTAATTGCCCCTCCTCCAAAAGGAAAAAACTCTTACCTGCAAGATAGTTATGTGCAAGCAAGCCTGTTGTGTCATACTGCGAAGCCAATCCAAATTGAGTCAGTGTGTCCTTCCGAGATGATACGTAGGCTGGGTTATTCTCAGGCTGGGGAATGATCGGGAACGCCAGCACATTCGGCGCGTAGATGCCGCGTAAAACATCCGCTTCACCGTTTGTCACCTCTTCGATAAATTCACCAAGCGGCGGAATTTCAGATACCCCTATTGCCCTCACTTGCACAGGGAACACAAACAGCAGTGAAATAAGTATGAGGATCGAGATTGCTCGGAATGGCGTGAGATTATATGTCATAAAGGTTCTCCAATTTGTCGCGAGTTGATTTCAAGTTACGTGTGCCGCCTGTTTATTGCATGTTGGATTTTAGATGACACACATTGATTCCCCCATGATGTTTGTACGTTTTTCAATTACATTTCTGAAAATTAGCCGATAGTCCTGTGTTGCATGAAGAGAAATTCAGATTCAATTAATAACGAATGGTACTTTTGGATAAAAAGGCATATAATTATTTTTGTTGAAGATATTTACGCAGGGTAAACAATGACAACTCAAGAGACCGCCTACACCGAAATCGAAAGACTCGTAAAGAGTTTCAAAGACATGCCCGCGTCTCAACGCAAAGGGATGAATGAAATGCAGACGCGGCTCGGGTATATTCTGCCTCTGTTCAGAGCTTTGGGCTGGGACACGAGCAACATCAACGAAGTCAGCCCTGAAGAAAAAGTATCGCGGGGTTGGGTGGATTTTTCATTCCGCATCGGAAATGTGCCGCGCTTCTTCCTTGAAACCAAAAAGGTAAATGAAGATTTGAATGACCCGCGCTGGGTAAAGCAAGCTATTGATTACGCATGGACAAAATCGGTGACGTGGGCGTTGCTCTCGGACTTTGAAGGCTTGCGCGTGTTCAACGCCGAATGGAAGGAAAGCAACCCATTCAGCGCGCAGTTCTTTGAATTGAACCTTGATACTTATCTTACAGATTTTGAGCGTTTGTGGTGGCTCTCGAAAGCCGAAACAGTTTCACGTCGGTTGGATGCGGAGGCGGAGAAAGTCGGCAAGAAGGTCAAGCGTCAACCCGTCAGCCAGAATCTGTTCGATGACT
>Ga0247727_10010482_pt1 | contig 16417 bp, 11 predicted proteins | sample WisWelCaveWW1625_FD_202498 | JGI IMG/M metagenome (GOLD analysis project Ga0247727, IMG submission 202498) | Biofilm microbial communities from Wishing Well Cave, Virginia, United States - WW16-25 | ecosystem: Environmental > Aquatic > Deep subsurface > Groundwater > Cave microbial mat | place... | reverse complement strand
CCGCTGATCTGCCGCGACAATCCGAACCGCTCGGCGGCCTCGTCGCGCTGCTCGGCGCGCTGTTCGACGATGTTCACGCAATTTACGGACGCGGCGGACTCGACAGCCTTCCCTCTCTGCTCGATCGCCCGTTCTTTTACTTCCCGCACGATGCCCTCGTGCCGGGCGCCGTCGCGGCCGGCGACCTCAGCGACCTCGCCGCGTCGATCGCCCCGCGACCGCTGCGGCTCGACGATCTCGTCAACGGCGCCAACCAACCCGTGAGCTTCGACACGCTGGCGAGAACCTACGAGCCCGCTCGCGAAGCGTATCGTTCGTCAGGATTCTCCGAGGGATTCAAAATCAGCGAACGTACCGCGCCAGATGACTCGCCTGCGCGGTGGCTACTTGCGGCGCTCCGCCGAGTTTTGTGAGCCGGCGGCAAATGACGCTCGTCGTGGAGAACGTGCCGTCGTAGCTAACCTTCCAAACCACCACGCTTTCCATGTATGCCAAGTTCAACCTAGAGGTCCGAGATCTCCAGGCCACCGGCGCCAAACTCCGTACAGGTGCCACGACCGGAAACCTGTATCAAGTTACACCCATTCCGCTGTGATTGACGCAAGTGACTGACATTGAACGCTTTGCGTCTCAGTAGTATCCGAAGGACGCCGGAATGGTGGCACGAGTCCCCTCGTGCGCGCCTCGCGAGTCCCCTCGTGCGCGCGTGACGAGTCCGCTCGTGCGCGCGTGGCGAGTCCCCCGTGCGCGCGTGGCGAGTCCCCCGTGCGCGCGTGGCGAGTCCCCCGTGCGCGCCTCGCGAGTCCCTTCGTGCGCGCGTGGCGAGTCCCAGGTTCTTGCCATGCGAGTCCCAGGGACTCGCACCTAATGATCCAGGGAGTCTGACCACGAGTCCCAGGGGACTCGCACCCGAAGTCCCCCGCACTCTACCTTTCGAAGAAGACGGCGGTCCGAACCACCGGGAATGCTGTGGCCGCACGTCGCGCGGAGTGCGTCACTCTCGCACAAATTTCTGCACACGTTGGCCGGTGATTTCCGTGACGTAGACGGCGCCGTCGCTGTCCATGGTGATCGAATGCGGCAGATCGAATTCGCCTGCGGCCTTACCCTGCTTGCCCCACGACGACAAGGTTTTTCCGTGTGCGTCGAGCACCAGGCACCGGTGCGCGCGGCCGTCGGCGACCAGGAACTGATGGTGATGCCGATCGAGGAATAGCCCGAACGGTGCGCCGAATTCGGCCCACTTGCCGTGGAACTTGCCGTCGCCGTCGAAGACTTGAATGCGGTTGTTCTCGCGGTCGCCGACGTACACCGTGCCGCGCGAGTCGATGACGATCGCGTGAACCGTATTGAACTCGCCGTCGCCGGTTCCTTTCTTGCCCCACGATTTCAGAAACTTGCCGGACTTGTCGAACTTGGCGACGCGCGAGTTGCCGTAGCCGTCCGCGACGAACACGTCGCCGTGCGGGCCGAACGCGATGTCGGCTGGCTTGTTGAATCGGTTCGGCGCGTCGCCGGCCTCGCCCTCTTTGCCGAGCGTCATCAGCAACTTGCCGTCGTGACTGAATTTGCGGATCGTGTGATTGCCCACGTCCGTCGTCCACACGTTTCCGTCCGCGTCGAAGCGCAGCCCGTGCGCGCTGCCGATCAGTCCGTCGGCAAACGATCGCAGATATTTGCCGTCGCGGTCGAAGACCATGACCGGATGTTCGCCGCGATGGAACACGAACACCTCGCCGTGCCCGTCGGGCGCGACGGCGGAGACCTGGCCGAATTTGTAGCCGTCGGGCAGTTTCGGCCAACCGGGCACGACGGTGTAGCCCGCGTCGTCCGGCGCGCTCGACCGAGCCGCGGTAACAACGCTGACGATGAATGCGACAACAATCACGGCGAGTCCGATGCGGCGCATGTTGAGTTCTCCTGTGGCTACACTCGTGACGATCCAATCCCGCGAACCTGCCCGCCGCAGAGCGTATCTCACTTGTCGGCGGAAAGCTACGGTCGGTTTTGTTGCCGTTGCGTGGTTCCCTTACCGACCTATAATTCCCGCGATTCATCGGACTCTCGGCGGCGTGCGCGGAGTTTCAGTTCGTCAGAAATCGGCACACGCACCGCCACGAAGAAAGGCCCTCGTCTCGAATGCTCAAACGCACGCACAACTGCGGCCAGCTCCGCAAAGAACAGGTCGGCCAATCGGTCACGCTCAACGGCTGGGTGGACTCGTGGCGCGACTTGGGCGGGTTGGTTTTCATCGACTTGCGCGATCGCTACGGTAAAACTCAGATCGTCTTCGACCCGGACCGCGGCAAGGAGCTTCACGAGGCCGGTAGCAAAATGCGCAAGGAATTCGTCGTCGCCGTGCGCGGCACGGTTTCCGCGCGGCCGAGCGAAAACGTCAACCCCAAGCTGCCGACCGGCGAAATCGAGCTGCTGGTCGAAGAGATTCAACTTCTGAACCGCTGCGAGACGACGCCGTTCGAAATCACCGGCGCGGAGGCCGCCAGCGAAGAGGTGCGACTGAAGTACCGCTACCTCGACCTGCGCCGTCCGGAAATGCAGCGAGCGATCGTGCTGCGGCACAAGCTAAACGCCGCGATCCGAAACTACTTCGATGCGAACGGCTTCATCGAGATTGAGACGCCGATCCTGGCGAAGAGCACCCCGGAAGGCGCACGCGACTACCTCGTGCCGTCGCGCGTGCAGCCGGGCACGTTCTACGCGCTGCCGCAGTCGCCGCAGATTTTCAAACAAATCTGCATGGTCGCCGGCTACGACCGTTACTACCAGATCGCGCGCTGCTTTCGCGACGAAGATTTGCGGGCGAACCGCCAGCCGGAGTTCACGCAGCTCGATATGGAAATGTCGTTCGTCGAGCGGGACGACGTAATCGGGATGATGGAGGGAATGTGCGCGGACGTGATGCAGAAGTTAATGGGCAAGTCGCTCACGCTGCCGCTCGCGCGGCTCGGCTATGACGAGTCGATGCGGCGGTTCGGCTGCGACAGCCCCGAGCTGCGCTTTGGCATGGAACTTCAGGACATCACCGACATCGCGAAGGCGGTCGATTTCAAGGTGTTTCGCTCGGTCGCTGAGTCGGGCGGACAGGTTCGCGGCATGTGCGCGACGGGTGCGGCGGAGAAATACTCGCGCAAAGGCATCGACGAACTGGAGCAGTTCGTCAAGAAATACGGCGCGAAGGGCCTCGCGTGGTTCAAGGCGGATGCGACCGGGCTCGCCAGCCCGATCGCGAAGAACTTTTCGCCGGCACACCTCGCCGCAATTCGTGAGCGCATGGCCGCGTCGCCCGGCGACCTGTTGCTGTTCGTCGCCGACCAGCCGGGCGTGTGCAACCCATGCTTGAGCGTGCTGCGCGAGAAACTTGGTGCGGAACTGAAACTGTACGATCCCGCCGAATTGCACTTTTCGTGGGTCACCGATTTCCCGTTGTTCGACTGGGACGCGGAAGAAAAGCGCTGGAACGCGGCACACCATCCGTTCACGATGCCGCACAAAGAAGACATGCCGCGGCTGGAATCCAACCCTGGCTCGGTCCGCGCCTACGCCTACGACCTCATCATCAACGGCGAAGAGGCCGGCGGCGGCACAATCCGCTGCCACGACCCGGAAATTCAAAAACGCATCTTTGCGCTGTTGGGTCTGACGCCGGAAGACACTGAACGCCGGTTCGGCTTCTTCGTGGACGCGCTCAGATTCGGCGCCCCGCCGCACGGCGGCATCGCACTGGGCATCGACCGCTGGGTCATGCTCCTCTCCGGATTGACCAACATCCGCGACGTGATCGCGTTCCCGAAGACCCAGCGCGCTTCCGATCTCATGACCGGCGCCCCGTCGCCGGTGGACGAGCGGCAGCTCAAGGAGTTGGGCATTCGGTTGGAGTGATCGCGAGCACGGCCAAAATCTGATCGACCCCCGCGACTGCCTCCGCGTCCGGGCCGATTTGAACAGATCGCAATTCAGCAATACTGCGAAACCACGTGAGCTGTCGTTTCGCGAATTGCCGGCTGCGGCGTTGCACGAGATCGATCGTCGCAATGCGTGTCGTGTCGTCCTGCAGGTGTGCGATCACTTCTTTGTAGCCGAGCGCCTGGCGGGACGTGCGGCTGAGCGGGCGATTGAGGCGAAGGAGCGCAGCGACCTCTTCGACGAGTCCGGCGGCGAACATGCGCTCAACACGTGCGTTGATTCGTTGATAGAGCACGTCGCGCGGCAGATCCAGACAGAAGACGGCGACCTCCGCGCGCGGCGGGCCGTGAAAATGGACCTGGCTCGCGCTGATTGGCTGCCCGGACTTCTCGAATACTTCGAGCGCCCGCACGATTCGTCGCAGGTCGGTTGGCGCAATCCGCTCGGCCGCGCGCGGGTCCACATCGGCGAGCCGCCGGTGTAGGTGCTCGGTGCCGTCGCGAGCCGCCTCCTGTTCAAGTCGTGTCCGAAATTCCAAGTCGGGCGGCGGACCGCTTGACGCGCCGCGGAGCAGCGAAATCAAGTAGAGCGGCGTGCCACCGACGAACAGTGCGACCAAGCCGCGCAAGTGAATTTGCCGAACCGCGTCGTCTGCGGCGGAAAGATATTGAGCCAAACTGAATTCTTCCCAGGGGTCGAGCAGGTCTACGAGATGATGCCGCACGCGCCGCTGATCGTCCGGTGACGGCTTTGCGGTGCCGATACTCATGCCGCGATACAGGGCCATCGAGTCCATCGAGACGATCTCGGCGCCGAGCCGCTCGGCAAGCTCAACGCCGAGTGCCGATTTACCGGACGCCGTAGGCCCGGTAAGAAAGACCGTCTTTGCCGGCGATGTCGCGCGCGGAAGAATTGCTCGCGTTGGTTCGGCCGGCTCGTGAGACGCAATCGGCAACATTTCGCGTGAATTAGGTGCTGGTAAACTCACGATCACACTATAGCCGCCGCGCGGGGCGGCGGACAGGTTCGCCTGAGTGCAGGCGACCTTCGTGCGGCGCTTAAGTGAATAGCCACGCGAGCCGCCAGTGCCGCGACCGAACCAGGCCGCGTTGCCTGGCGTAATTCACCTAGCGTATCGTGGAGAGGGTAAGCCGTGACTAACGGTGTGTGGGTTAGGGGCGTGGGAGCGAGGCAACGAATGTCAGCCATGGCCGCTAACTCATTCAATTTAGAACCTGTCTGGTCCCAATTCACGGACGCCTTCCGGCCGAAGTCGATCGAATTCCTGGGCAATCACGGCGGCTATTCCGGCGCGCGGCTGTGGCGAGCGAAAACCAAACTCGGCGAACTTTGCCTGCGCGCGTGGCCGCCGGAACAGCCGAGCGAGCACCAGCTCAATTTCATCCATCACGTGCTGCTCCAGGTGCACGGCCAGGGGCTGGACTTTGTGCCGGCGCCGATTCGCACGATTACCGGCGCGACGTTTGTCGAGCACGACGGCCTGAAGTGGGAACTCGCGCCGTGGATGCGCGGCGTCGCGGACTTTCACGAGCGGCCGACGCGCGATCGGTTGCGGGCCGCGATGCAAGCGCTCGCGCGGTTTCATCTCGCAGCCGCCACGTCGCAGAGTTCCGACCCGGTCGCGCTGAGTCCGACGTTGAAACGCCGATTGCAAGAATTGCGTGATTTTCTGCGCGGGCCATCCGCGCGCGAGCTGGGCCGCCGCGTGCCTGACGGCCGCTGGCCCGAACTCGACCAGCGCGCGGTGCGACTGCTCGAACACCTGCACACGCATCGCGACGAATTGAGCACGCTGCTGCAACAGCGGCTGCCCGTCGTGCCGCTGCAGCCGGTGATTCGCGACATCTGGCACGATCACGTGCTCTTTGACGGCGACCGAGTGAACGCGATCATCGACTTCGGCGCGATGTCGATCGACACCGTGGCCGTGGACGTGGCTCGGTTGCTGGGCAGCTTGATCGACGGCGATGCGGACGCGTGGTCGGACGGACTCGACGCGTACGAATCGATCCGGCCGCTGATCGGCAGCCAGCGCGATTTGCTCTGGACACTCGACCGCACGGGCGTCGTGGCGGGCGGGCTGATTTGGTTGCGCTGGCACTACCTTGAAAACCGCACGTTTGATAATCGCGCGGGCGTGCTGGCTCGCGTCGATCATTTCCTGAACCGGCTCGACACGATGCACGGCATGGCCGAGCGGCCGCGCGAACGCATGCCCCGCGTCACTGTGACCGCCTGATGGGCCGTCGGCTCCGTTGCCCGTGAACGCTTTCGACCGAAGTTGCCGTGCATTTCGGCTGAATTCTCGTCGCGGCCGAAACTCTGGTTCGCAGCACATTTCATACATAAAATACCTGCCCCGCCTGGTCGAGTGTCGCCGAGTTACCCGAGGAATTTCCGTGACTGATCCGCATGGTGAATTGAGAGTGTTCGCCGGGACCGCGAACCCGCGTCTGGCGGCGGAAATTTGCCGCCATCTCGGCACGTCGTTGTCGCGCTCCGAGGCGCTGCGGTTCAGCGAAGGCAACACGTTCGTCCGCGTGCTCGAAAACGTGCGCGGCCGCGACGTGTTCATTGTGCAAGGCATTTCGTATCCGGTAAACGACAACTTTGTCGAGTTGCTCTTTTGGATCGACGCGTTCAAACGGGCGTCGGCGTCGCAGGTCACGACGGTGATTCCGTTTTTCAGTTACGCGAAGGGGGACAAGAAAGACGAGCCACGCGTGTCGATCCGCGCCCGCGTCTGCGCCGATTCGCTGGAGGCTGCCGGCGCCGACCGCGTGCTCACGATGGACCTGCACAGCCCGCAGATTCAAGGCTTCTTCCGCGTCCCCGTCGATCACCTGCACGCGATGCCGGTACTCTGCGACTACTTCAAAAAGAAGGCGATCCCGAATTTGGCCGTCGCCTCGACCGACGTCGGGTTCGGCAAGGCGGCGACGAAATTCGCCGAACTGCTCGACGCGCCGGTCGTGATCGGCAACAAGGAGCGGCCGGACCACAACGAAACCGTCCGCGTTTGGAGTGTGATTGGCGACGTCAAGGATCGCAACGTGCTGATCGTGGACGACATCGTCTTCACCGGCGGCAGCCTGATTGCGATGGCCGATGCGGTCAAAGAGAAGGGCGCCCGCGACGTCTACGCTGCCGTGAGCCACGGCGTGCTATCACCGGGGGCCGCCGCGAAGATCGCCGCCAGCCCGATCAAGGAATTCGTCATCACCGACACGCTCGAATATCGTTTCGAGGACCTGCCGCCGAACGTTCGCGTCCTTTCGGTCGCCCCGATGTTCGCCGAGGCGATTCGATCCATCCACGACCGCACGTCAATCAGCCGGCTGTTTCGGCAGTAGTGCGATTGCACGCCACCGCTAGAGATCGGCTCTACCGAGTCCCCGTGCGTCGCAGGTTGCCGCGAAACATAGGCCACGTGCCGTTGCCCTTTCCGCAGCGCAGCGCGTAGGCGCGGCCGTAGTTTTTGGACTTAGTGTCGTCGGAGGTTCCTTTGCCGGCGACGAAGAAGACGTCGAGCGTGCCGTCGGCGTCGAAGTCGCCGATGAGCGGGGCGCCGTCGAGCCATTCGTAGACGTGGCCTTGCACCGTGGCGTCGAACGTCCAAATCGCGCGGCCGCTCGGTCCGTCTAGCACGCGGAATTTGCGATCGCTGGCGCCGAAGAAAAGATCGAGGCGGCCGTCTCCGTCAGCGTCGGCAACGGCCACGCCGCGGCCAATGCTGCCGAACTGCTCCGTCTTCCACCGCTCGCTGCCGGAAACGTCGAACACGTGAACGCGCCCGCTGGCAACGATGATCTCCGGCGAGCCGTCGGCGTCGAGGTCCGCGACCGTGGTCGGAGCGAACAAATATCCGCCGGGCATTTTGCTCCAGAGCAAGTCGCCTTTCGCGTCGAGCAGGCACACGTCGCCGGCGATCGACGTGGCAACGATGCGGACGCCGTCGTGCTCGAATACGGAGACACCGTGATACATGTCGCCGTCCATTTTGTGCCGCCACAATTCTCGGCCATCGCGTCCGTCGAGCGCGTGCACGGACTTGTCGCCGCGCCACGTTGTCACGATGACGTCGAGAATCATGTCGCCGTTCAGGTCCACGAGCGCCGGTTCGGACTGAACGTGGCCGGGGATCTTCACATTCCATTTCTCCGCTCGCGTCTTGCTGTCGAGCACGACGACGCGGCCGTGCTTGTCGGCGAGCGACATTGTGCCGACGACGATCTCCGGCGTGCCGTCACCGTCCAGGTCCGCGACGCTGGGCGGCGAATCGGTCGAATTCGGCAGCTTGACTTTCCAGTTCACGTGGCCGGCGCCGTTCAGGCAGAACAGCGTGCCGGTTGACGAGTCGGCGGCCAGCACTTCTATCTTGCCGTCGCCGTTCAGGTCCGCGAGTGCAACCGAGGCGTCGAACGGACCGCCCTCAGACTTGAATCTCCACAACACGACGCCGTCCTTGGCACGCACTGCGTACAAATGCTCGTCGTTGAAATAGGTGCCAAAGACAATCGCCAGCTCACCGGTGCCGTCGAGGTCCGCGACGGCCCCGCCGCCGTAGGACGCGCTGGAGAGGTCCACCTTCCAGAGCACCTGCGGAAAGTTCGCGTCCTGCGCCGGGCCGGCCGACAATTCGAAATTCCAACACTGCCCGATCGTCATTGGCAGAGCGATAACCAACACGGTTGTCACTAGCAATCGGTTCACGGTGAACTCTCGATTTGATCGTTCGTTCGCTCTCGCGGCACCGGCATGTTTAGCTTCGGCAGCCACACGGCGAGTTCGGACTTGATCGCGGCGTATTCCGGTTTGTCGGCGAGGTTGGTCCATTCGCGCGGGTCCGCGATTTCGTCGTAGAGTTCCTCACCGCCGTCGTTGTAGCGAATGTAGCGCCAGCGCTCGGTGCGAACGGCGTGATTGCCGAACAGGTAAGTGGTGACGGCGGGCCGATCCCACGCGCCGCCAGGATCGGCTAGCAGCGGACGGATGCTCGCGCCCTCGAGATGCTTTGGCGGCGCGACGCCCGTTAGGTCGCAAAGCGTCGGGTAAATGTGCATGAAGTCCACGGTGCGATTGCAAACCGTGCCGGGCTTGGTCAGGCCGGGGACGATCCAGATGAGCGGCGAGCGGGTCGCTTCTTCCCAAAGTGCGAATTTGCGCCAATGCTGCTTTTCGCCGAGGTGCCAGCCGTGGTCGCTCCAGAGCACGATGATCGTGTTGTCGCGATGCGGACTTTGAACGAACGCGTCGATCAATCGACCGACCATCGCGTCGGAGAACGAGATCGCGGCCAGGTATCCTTGCACAGCCTCCTTCCAGCGGCCGGATTCAAGGATCGCCGCGTGGTCGCCTTGCGGGTGGGCCATCTTAACACCGGCGGGCGGCACGTCATCCAGGTCGTTTTCGAGAACCTTCGGCAGCTCGATTTTGTCGAGCGGATACATGTCGTAATATTTCTTCGGCACGTCCCACGCCATGTGCGGTTTGTGCAGGCCGCACGCGAGAAAGAACGGGCGGTCGCGCTCTTCGTTCAGTTGCTTGATGACGTAATTGACGGATTGGTAGTCGATCATGTCGCCGTCGTCGCAGTCGAGCGGTTTGAATCGGATGCCGCCGACGCCGCCGGCATCATCGCCCGCCTCTTTCGCCTTGGCCTTCGCTGCCGCTTTCGCCTTGGCCTGACCTTTCTTTTTCTGCACCGCGGCCCTCTTGGGTTCGCCGTCGGCGCCCGCGGCGTCGCCGCGCCAGTTCAGGTAGTCGTGCCAGTCGCTGTCGCGGCGATACGAATCGTGGTAAATCTTGCCGGCGCCGGCGACGTAGTAGCCGTTCTGTTTGAAGTGCAGCGGCAGCGTGGCGGTCTCGTCCGAGATCACGTTGCGCCAGTCGGTGCCATTCGAATAGACGCCGGTCGTGGACGGCCGCAGACCTGAAAGCAGCGCCGCGCGCGACGGGTTGCACACCGGCGCCGCGCAGTAGCTGCGCGTAAAACTCACGCCACGCGCGGCGAGCCGGTCGAGGTTCGGCGTCCTGACCTGTTCGTAGCCGAGGTAGTTCACCCAATCGCGCAGGTCGTCGATCGCGATGAACAGCACGTTTGGCTTGTTCGGTTCGGCGGGCTTGCGGGTCTCGCCTGCCGCAAACAGATAACCGGCCGCCACCGTCGCAACACACGCGACGACGAGAGGCCGCAGCAATTTTGTCGTCAAGTTGGATCCTCGCGCCAGGCGTCGAATCAGTTTCCCGCGGCGGTGCGACTCGTTGATCGCGCATTCTCGAGCGCCCACGACACCGCGTTGCCGAGCAACCGAACGAACTGCGGATTTCTGAAATCATCGGAATGCCCGAGCGACGTGTAGAACACGCGCGACTTGCCGAACTTGTTGGTCCACGCGACCGGCTCGGCGGGCTGGCCCGGTATCGAGCCGACGAGGAGTGGCGTGGCGCTCGACGCGAGCGGACTGACTTTGTACAGCGAGCCGCTCGACTCGAACGGCGTTTCGACGCCGGCCAGGATCGGCTGTTTCGCGCTCGCGGTAGAGGTTGCCACTTTCGTTTTCGGGCCGTCGCCGTGATGCCCTTTGTAGTTTCCGCCGAGCACGTCGGGGTCAAACGTGGGCCACTCGGCGTGGCCAGCCGGCCCTTTGCCGCGCGCGTCGAACGCGTGGCTGGCCGTGCGAATGGCGACGAGTGGCCGGCCCGAGGCGAGATAACTGCGCACGGCGGCGAGGTCGTCGGCCGGCAACGCACGGCGGCGAATGCTCACGAACAGCAGGTCAGCCTGTTCGAGCGCCGCGGCCAGACCGGGAATGACGTGTCCGTTGTTCGAATCGGCCTGCAACACGGTCGCGCGCAGGCCAAGCTGAGTCTCAAGCACTTCGACCGCGAATTTCGGCAGCGTCTCGTTCGTCTTGTACTCGTCCTCCGAAATGGCGAGCACGACGCGCGGCCGCACATCGCCCTCGAACGTGAACGCCGCGCCACCGACCAACTGATCGGAGGTGATCGTCGGGCAGACGTATTTTTCGATGTGCTCGACGATGAGATCGGTGCCGCGGAAATGGCTGACGAACGGCGCGCGTTCCGGGTTGTACATCGTGTCGGTCATGTCGCGCATGAGCACGACCTTCTTGCCGTTCTTCGCCATCTGTCTGAGGCCGAACGGCCGGCCGAGCACGCACATGTTGGTGTGTACGCCGAGCAGGATCACGTTTTGGATGCCGCGCTGCTCTAGCAGGTTCCAAATCTCGACGCCCGAGTCGCTGATCGCGTCTTCGTCGTGGATCTTCAGCACGTCCACCTGGGTCTTCCACGGACTCTTCGGATTGCGACCCATCGCGGCCAGCCGCTCGTGCCAGCTCTTGTGCTCGGCCGGATCGTCATCCTCACCGCCGTCCGTCTGGTCGATCGGGTACTTGCCCTTTTCTTCCGAAGGAATCTGACGACACCAGTCGCCGATGTCCTTCGGCAAGTTCGCGGCTCGTGGCGCGGCCTGCGCCCGCTTGCGCGCGGGGTGATCGTTGTAGGGTTCCATGCAACTCGACGGCGCATGAACGATGAGCACGCCGCGGCTGCGCGCGGATTCCAACACCTGGTTCATGCGCGGCGCCAGTTCCGTCACGCGCCGCACCGCGTTCAGGCAGTGGTGCGCGTCCCACATGTCGCAAACGATGATGGCCGTCTCGCCGGAATTCCAGCGCACGGCCGTCTCGCGCACTTCAAACGTGCCGCTGTCGGCTGCCGTTTCGGCGCGCGACCGGGCCACCAGGCGGATCACGTCGGCGTCGTCGATCTCCGTCGCGACCGGCGCGTGCAGAATCGTGAGGGTCAATACGAGCAGCGTCGGGTTCATCGCTGAAACTCCTTGTGTTTTGCGGCCAAAGTCACGCTGAATATTACCGCACCGCGCTCGCGACGCAAGCGTGTGATGTTTCAAGCCGTCGTCCCAAATATCTCAGAGGCGCGGTGGCCGGCGTTTTTCTCCTCAGTACGGAATCCAACCCGCTTGATTCAACACCTCATGCAGCCACGGTCGCGTCCACGGATTGCGCGTGGCGTAGAAGGACGACACGGCGGAGAGCACGAGCAGCACCAGCGCGATGCACCGGAACCTCGGGCACCACGCCTTCCATTCGAGTCCTGCCGGCAGAAAGACGAGCCAGAGCGGGATCAGCCAGAACAGCCAGCGGAGTCCGTTCGTCATGCCGCCGTAGTTCCGCTGCCCGGCGAAGAAGAGATAAAAGATAAACACGACGATCGTGATTGCGGCGGCGACGAAGCCGAGCAACCGAATCGGGTCGGCGACGAATCGCTCGATGAGGCTTGGCGACCGCGATTGCCCAACACCGACGCCTTCAACGGGTGGCCCGCTCGTTCCCGCGAAGCTGCCGGCGCGGCCAATGAGAATTCGTATCAACCCGACCAGCGACAGAATGAAAATTGGAGACAGCGACAGGATGCCGTGATGGCCGAGTGTCATGTGAAATAGGTACACGGGCCACGGCTCGTATAGCGTGTCGATGCCGCGGCGGTCGATGACGGGTTGTTTAGTGTCCGGGTCGAGCTTCGTGCCGACGAGCCGGCCGGTGTCCGGATCGACTTTCCAGTAGGAGCCGGGGAAATCGTACCAATTGACGTGTGCGTAGGCGGGACTCCAGCCGCCGGTTGCGAGGTACGTCGTGCCGAAGTGACCCGCGACGGGCAACAGTGCCGCCGTGACGAACGCGGACAGCGTCCGTCGCGGCGCCTTCCATGCCAGTCCGACGGCCAGCGCGGCCGCGAGCGACGCCGCCGGCAGTTCGCACACGGCCGCGAAGCTCGCGCAAAAGCCGGCTAGCGCAAACCGCCACCATTCGCGCCGCCCGTCCGCCCAAATGCGAATCACCGCGTACAACGCGAAGAACCCGAAGAATGCCGCGATCGTGTGGTTGTTCAGCGTGACGCTGAAGCCAGTGAGGTACGTGCCGAATCCGGCCGCACCGAGCGCGAACGCGCGCACCCACAAGTTCGCCGTCAGCCGATCGAGCAACCGCGAGAATAACACCAGAAAGAAAACGAACGGAATCCAATTCGCCGTGGCCACAATGATCCGCACCAGCGCGAGCGAATGATTTTGGAAATCCAACTGCCCGGTATGTTGCCAGCCTTCGTCCCGGCTGAACGAAATCGTCGGTATCTTCTTGAGCAGCCAATATTCGCCCGCGAGCAGCGTTGGCAGCAGCGGCGGCTTCGACGAATACAGCAACCCGTTGTCCGGCCGCCGCACCTTATCGATCGTGTCCCAGCCTGGCTGCTTCAGTAGCGACTCGTCGGTGTAGCTGCCGTCGTCGTTGATCGAGCCGACCGCGTACGTGCCGTGATCGACCAGCGCCCGAATCGTCACGAAGCGCGAACGGTCGTTCGGGCTGTGCATCGCATAGATGAACGTCGGTTCGCCGGCCCGGCCTCGCGCACCCTGCGCGATCATTATCAAGCCGAGCAACGTGCCGGCCGCGATGGCAACGATTACCGAATCCGCTCGCGGCACGACCGCGTCGTCGCTCGATTGCCTTTGAGACTCATTCATGGCGTCGTCCCCTCCAGCTCCGGCGGCTTGGTCTTCTCCGCGATCGAGTAACTGTTCTCGTTGCGAATGTTCGTGGCAATGATCAGTTCGGCCAAGAAGCCGATCGCGAGCATCTGAAAACCCAGCAGCACCGCGGCGACCGAATAAATCAGCATCGGCCGCTCGCCAATCGATCCAAATCCTTCGACCTCGAATCGCGCTAGCACCCAACAGACCGCGAGATAACCGAGCCCGATCATGCCGAGCAGAAACGCGACGAGGCCGATTCCGCCGAGCAGGTGCAGCGGCCGCTGGCCAAAGCCCGTCAGAAACGTGACCGTCATCAGGTCGAGGAATCCCTTGAAAAATCGCCGCACGCCGTATTTCGACCGGCCGAAAACACGCGGCCGATGCTGCACTTCCATCTCGGTCACGCGATAGCCGTCGGCGTGGGCAATCACCGGTATGAATCGGTGCAATTCACCGTAGAGTTTCATCTGCTTCACGACCTCCGCGCGAAAACATTTGAAGCCGCAATTGTGGTCGTGCAGTCGCAGACCGGTCATGCGGCTCACCAGCCGATTGAAAATGCGGCTCGGCCAAACTTTATGCCACGGGTCGTGCCGCGTGCGCTTCCAGCCGTTCACGACGTCGAAGTTGCCCTCGCGCAAACTGCGCAAGAAATTGGGAATCTCCGCCGGATCGTCCTGCAGGTCAGCGTCCATCTGAAAAACGATGTCGCCGGACGCCGCGTCGAATCCGGCCGCCAGCGCCGCGGCCTTGCCGAAATTGCGACGAAACCGAATCCCTCGCACGCGGCCGTCGGACGCCGCGAGCCGCCCGATCACGTCCCACGATCCGTCGCGGCTGCCGTCGTCCACGAAAATGACTTCGACGCCGAGCCGGTTCGCGGCCGCTGCCGCTCGCAGCTCGCCGGCGAGTTGCGGCAGGCTCTGCGCCTCATCCAGCACCGGGATCACGATGCTTATCAGTTGATCCGGTTGATCCGGCCCGCGCGTCTCGTGCATTGATGGTCCAGTATCCAAAACAGCCCCGCGGCCAGCGCTTCGGCCGCAATCCAAACCACGCGCAACAGCACTGCGGCAACGGCGGCAATGACCGCCGCGTCGGTCCCGAGCGCCGGGCCAAGCGTCTCGACGAGAATCAACTCGCGGGAGCCAAGTCCGCCTGGCGTGAAACTTACGAAGCCACCGACCGTCGCCATCGCAACGGCGCCCGTCAACAACCCGGCTACCGAAACCAGCCCCATGCGCTGTTCGAGCGCCTTCAGTTCGCCCATCGCGGCCAACACAGCGGCGAGACTCAAGCCCATCAACAGCCAGCCGACCGCAATCATCGCCGCGCCGGCGCCGAGCGTCCGCCATCGCGCTGCGGACTGGCTCGCGTCCGTTCCGCCGAATGGCCTTGTCAGCAGCACACTCAATCGCGAAATCACCGGCGGCAGCGCCAAAACCCCAAGACCCACGCCGACGGCGAGCGACATGCCAAGAAGGTACTCGCGCCGTGCGAAATCGGCCGCGAGCAGTACCGCGGCGGCGGCAACGAGCGCCCCCGTCGCCATCATCAGCAGCGTTTCGTGCGCACACGTGACGGCGCCGGTCGCCAGCGGCACGCCGGTGCTCTGCATCATGCCCGCGCGGATCACGACGACCAGCCCCTTGCCCGGCACGTATTTGCCCAAGTGCCCCGCAAAATAGGCGGCGAACGTCCGCGTGAAACTCGGCGCCGCTCCGCGGTCGCGCATCGTCAACCACCAGAACACGGCCGCCGGCACCAGCCCGGCCAAGTAGCACACGCCCGCGACAAGCAGCCAACTCCAACACAGCGGCCGGTCGTAAGCCGCCAGCCCCTCGCGTTCCCGCCACACGCGATGACCGACGCCGGCAATGACCGCGGCCAGCACAATCCAACGCAACACGGCGACCGCTCGCCGCCGCCACGTGCTCGCCACGGGTGGGTTCGAATTCTGCGGCAACAAGTCATTCTCCGGGTCACATCCGGCTTCGTCGCCGCGGCAGGATACCACGAGTGCGGCTACCCCTGCCAGCGGCCCGCAGCGTCAGTGTCCGGCCGAAGATTCTGGCGGGGCTAATTCCCTTCGGGAGTTTGGCGTAGGCCGCTCATCGCGGACTGGCGAAATCACCTCGCGACCGGACGCCGAACTGGAGTCGCGTCTTCTGATGCGGTAGACTTCTCGCTGTCTCTTGTGAGTAGGGGATTCTCATGAGTCTGCTCGGTCTGCTGGGTGGGACTCTCGGAGTCGCAGCCGCCAAGTTCCTGTTCAAGAACTACCTCGGACTGCCGGACGATATCGCCGGCGGCCTGGGCGGCATTGCGGAGAAGAAGATCGAAGCATGGGACAAGCAGCGCGAGGCCGAGCGGCAGTTCGAGAAGATCGGCGACATGATCGCCCGGCGGCTCGTGCCGCTCTTCGAGCATGAAGTCCAGCAGGGAAAGCTCAACGTCGAGCAGATTGTTCTTCAGATCGGCCTGACGCTCGATGGCCGCGTCTCGGCTGAGTTCTTTCTGGAGCGGAATCTGGACCCGGCGAAGTTGACGGCGGCGTTGCGCGAGAATCGGCCGCTGCCGCAGGGGATGTTCGGCGACGCGGAGATGGCGTTCTACGACCGGGCGCTCGACGAGGCGGTGCGGTATGTCGTGAACATCGCCGGTGTGCTGCCGCGGTTCCAGGAGACGCTGGCCGCCGAGACACTCACGCGGCTCGATGAAGTCAAAGGGTCGGTCGATGAGATCAAGGCGGACACGCGGCGGATTGAGCACATCGAGGTGAAGCTCAAGGAACTCGCGAACATGGAGGCGGACCTGGAGAAGGTCCTGGACACGACCGAGCGGATCGAGCGGCAGGTGGTCGGCATGGCGAGCGGGGGGCGTCAGCCCGCCGAT
>Ga0247727_10010481_pt1 | contig 16417 bp, 17 predicted proteins | sample WisWelCaveWW1625_FD_202498 | JGI IMG/M metagenome (GOLD analysis project Ga0247727, IMG submission 202498) | Biofilm microbial communities from Wishing Well Cave, Virginia, United States - WW16-25 | ecosystem: Environmental > Aquatic > Deep subsurface > Groundwater > Cave microbial mat | place... | reverse complement strand
CGCAAGCGTTCGCGGCATGCAAGGGGTGGCCGCGAAGAACGATGCGTCCTACGATCTCAGCAGAGCGCGCGCATCCGTGACCGGTCAGACCAGCATCGCTGCCTCTACTGCGACGACGTCCCTGCCGAACGGCCGCATCGTGACGCGCGGCTGCCCGGCACCGTCACAGCGGCGTTCCGTGAAGTCCTGCCCTACCTCTCCCTCGAACCCTTCCGCCGCTGTTGGTACACCCAGTTTCTGGTTGCCCTCAAGGAGTCGGCATTGCCCGCCCCGGCAGGTCCGACAGATGTGGTCTATCGGTTTCTCTATCTGCCCACCTTCCGGCCGGCCATCAGTGTGCGGATCGAGCGCCGAGACAGTATCCGCATGACCGTCAGCCAGACCGAGGGTTGGGGGGGCTACGATCCGAAAGGCCTCGCATGGACGCGAACCGTTCGGTTGCCATTGCCGGCATGGGACTCATTGGAGCTGGCGCTCGCGGCGGCCCACTTCTGGTCGGATACCGTGCCGGAAGGACCAGGAGGGCTCGACGGATCGCGGTGGATTCTGGAGGGCGTCCGGACAGACCGGCGTGTTCTAGTCGATCACTGGAGCCCGCAAGAAGTCGGTCCCGACGCGGCCTTCCGCCGGGCGGGCAACTATATCCTGGATCTCGCGCACATCCCGCCAGACGCGCGCGACTGAGGGCGCCATCTAACCGCTTCCTGTTCTTGACAGATCAACCCTAGCATCCAACCTTTAGGAAGGGTCGCGTTCCGTAGTGCGGCAAGAGAGTGTCTCGACAGTGTTCTTCAACAGAGGAGGCCATACGACAAGGATCGAACGATTCGCCGGGCGGGAGGGCGTCGTGTAGGCGGACACCCTTGGTGCGTTGTCTGCCCTCCCGTCATCACTCTTCGGACGTGGAGGGGTTTTTTATGTCCAACAGTCCCAATGAGCAATTGCAGGCCGACAGTCTCGAAGCGTCGCTCACGGTGGGATCGTTTAAGCCTGCGTTGCCCTCCTCGGCAGTACTCCGCGGATCTCGAGTCATAAACGGTTTACGCAACGCTGCCAGTTCCCGTCACCCATAGAGGGAGACCCATTCAATGACGCTCGAATGCATCAACCCCGATGATCTGCCGACTCCGGAAATGTACACCCAGGTCGTCGTCGCGACGGGAAGCAAGTTCGTATTCGTCTCCGGCCAGCAGCCAGAAGACATACACGGCAAGCTCGTTGGCCATGGTGATTTTGCGGCTCAGGCGCGCCTGTCGTTTGGCAATCTCGGCCGCGCGCTTGCTGCTGCCGGCGCCCGGCCTGCGCAAATCTGCAAGATCACAATCTACGTCGTCGATTACAGACGCGACGAACACGTGCCGATCATCGAAGCGGCGCAGATAGCGCTGTTCGGAGATCACAAGCCAGCAAACGTAGTGGTCGGGATAGCGACGATGTCCCCAGGCTATCTGATAGAGGTCGATGCGATCGCGATCATTGATTGACCATACCACCGAGAGCTACAGCTGTGTTGCCGCCGGGGACGTGGGGTCTTTCAGGGTGCCAGACGACTCGATGCGCAGCGCGATCCCTTCGAGGCAACGGGATCGCGCCCCGGCAGGGCTTGTCATTCGCCGCGGCTAGGCCGATGACTTTTCCAATCGGTATCAGCTTCGATAAGCATTCACTCTTTATGGATCTGATGAATCTTTCCGTATGTGCCTTCAAATTGAGCGAACGTGGGGTAGTGGAATCACTCTCTGGCGACGTGCTACATCCGCCCCGCGTTCGGGTTCGTCGTGATTCCACAGATAGCAACCCGTTGGGTAGCCAGTTCGGTAAGAACTCGAGGATCGGCGCCGTCTGACCGAAGCGGAGGTGACCGGCATCGGGGAGGAAGCGTACGGTGACGCGTGACGCCGCACGCTCCAGCCGACGCTTCGAATCTGCCGAATCCAACAATCTGACCCGCCGGCTCCCCACCCCCTCAACCCTCACCCCAGTGCCGGCCCCGAGTCTACTTGACAACTCATAAGCAGTGGCTTATATGTTGCTCATGCAGAGCGCGGCCGTGGCCGAGAACAAGATCCTTCAGGCGCTGGCGGACCCCAGCCGCCGGGCCATCCTCGAGTCGCTCACCCGCGGCGAGGCGGCCGTGAAAGACCTCACGGCGCGCTTCGACATCTCGCAGCCGGCGGTCTCGCAGCATCTCGCCACTTTGAAACACGCCGGCCTGGTGACCGGCCGGCGCGAGGGGCGCTGCGTCTACTACCGGGTGGAGCCGCGCGGGATGAAGCCGCTCATCGACTGGATCGCGCACTACCGCGCCTTCTGGATGGAGCACGTCGATCGCCTCGAACAACTGTTGGAGACAATGGACAAATGACTCTCACCGACACGACCGTACCATCGCAAACCGAAGCCCTGGCATTCATGTTCGATCTGCACCATGCGCCGGCGAAGGTGTGGCGGGCACTCACCGACCCCGTGCTGCTCGCCGAGTGGCTCCTGCCCGTCGTCGAGGGCAAGCTCGAACCGGGGGCCGCGTTCACGTTCAAGACACAGCCGTACCCCGGGTGGGACGGCACCGTGAAGTGCCGCGTCCTCGAGATCGAAGCGCAGAGGAGGCTCAGCTACACGTGGGTCGTCGGCGACATGGAGATCGACACCGTCGTGACCTTCACGCTCACGCCCACGGCGTCGGGCACGCGCCTGTCGCTCGTGCAGTCGGGCTTCCGGCCGGACCAGAAGCAGGCATTCGGCGGCGCGCGCTACGGCTGGAAGATGATGGGCGGGAAACTCATCGACCTGCTCGCGAGGATGCCATGAGCAAAGGGATTCGGCAGATCCACCGCTGGCTGTCCATTGCCTTTACGGTGACGGTCATCGCCAACTTCGTCGCCATGTCACGGGGGACGCCTCCCGCGTGGGTGACCTACTCGCCCCTGCTCCCGCTCGCTTTGCTGCTGTTCACGGGTCTGTACATGTTCGTGCTGCCGTACGCCACCAGGTGGCGCAGCGCGCGGAGCGGGGCGAGATGAAACAGTCGGGCGCGAACCAGGGCGAGTCGGCATCGGAGCTCATCTCACAGAGAATCGCCGAACTCGGGGACTGGCGCGGGGAGACCCTCGGCAGAATGCGCAAGCTCATCAAGCAGGCCGACCCGGAGGTCGTCGAGGAGTGGAAGGGAGAACCCCGTCTGGTCGCACGACGGCATCATCTGCACCGGCGAATCCTACCAGAAGGCCGTGAAGCTGACCTTCGCCAAGGGCGCGTCGCTGAAGGATCCGGCCGGTCTCTTCAACTCGAGCCTCGAGGGAAACACCCGCCGCGCGATTGACATCCGCGAAGGAGAGGAGATTGACGCGTCCGCCTTCAAGGCGCTCGGCCGGGCGGTCGCCCTCAACCTGAAGGGAGCAGACCGATGAACATCGTGCTGTGGGTCCTGCAAGTACTGTTGGCAATGCTCTGCATTTCAGGAGGCGCCTTCCAGATTTTCAAGATCGAGGAGCTCCAGAAGGGCGTTGCCGCGATGCGGGCGCTTCCCCGGGGCCTGTGGGCGTTCCTGGGAGCCTTCGGGTGTGTGGCCGGCTTGGGCCTGATCGTGCCCGGCGCGACGAACGTGCTACCGGTGGTGACTCCTATCGCGGCGGCCGCCGTAGCCGCGCAATCGGTCCTGATCAGCGCGTTCTATGTCCGCTACGGCGATCGTTCCCCCCTGCCCTATGGCGTGGTCATGGCGATCATGGCGGCGTTCATCTCCTACGGAAGGCTCGCGCTGGCGCCATTCTGAGAGCCGAGGACGTCAAGAATGATCCGGGATGACTGGGACAACGCGAGAATCGCCGTCGTTCTGCGACATGTGGAATACACTGGTGTCCGACGGTAGTGAGCGATCAACTGTGAGGTTGCCATGAGCACGAAGAAGAAGTCGAAGGGATTCACGGACGTGGAACGCGCGGCGATGAAGGAGCGCGCCCAGGAGCTGAAAGCGGAGGCCCGCGCGAACAAGGACAAGGCGGCAGGGGAAAGCGCCGTGCTCGCGGCGATCGCCGCGATGAAGGAACCGGATCGCGGCATGGCCAGGCGGCTCCATGCGATCGTCACGACCAGCGCGCCAGGGCTCTCGCCGAAGACCTGGTACGGCATGCCCGCGTACGCCAGGGACGGCAAAGTCGTCTGCTTCTTCCAGGCCGCGCGGAAGTTCAAGACGCGGTACGCGTCGTTCGCCTTTACCGACCAAGCGAACCTCGACGAAGGCGCCATGTGGCCGGCCGGTTTCGCGCTGAAGGAGCTGACCGACGCCGAAGAGAAACGGATCGACGCGCTGGTGAAGAAGGCGGTGAGCTGAGGACCGCTACGGAGTTGTCGGCGCATCGGCCGCCCGCCTGGCAGACGTTGCTCGCCTTCGCGACCATCTACCTGGTCTGGGGCTCGACCTTCCTGGCGATCCGGATCGGCGTCCACGAGGTCCCGCCGTTCCTGCTCGCCGGGATTCGCTTCCTGCTCGCGGGCGGCGCCATGGTGGCGTGGATGCTCGCCCGCGGCGCCGCCGCGCCCACGCTGCTCCAGTGGCGATCGGCCTTCCTGCTCGCGACGTTGATCTTTCTTTCGAACTACGGCCTGGTTTTCTGGGCCGAGACGCGCATTCCCTCGGGCGTCACCGCAGTCATGCAAGCCACGATCCCCGCGTTCATGGCGCTGGCCGAAATCGTCGTCCTCGGCACCCAGCGCTTGTCCTGGCGGCTGGCCGCCGGACTGGGGGTCGGCCTCGCGGGCGTGGCCGTGCTGGCCACCAACACGCTGGGACTCGGTGGCAGCGCCGTGGACCCGGTCGCCGCCGGCGCGCTGCTGATCGCGTCTTCAAGCTGGGCGCTGGGATCGGCGCTCACCCGCAAGATGCCGCTGCCGGCGTCCCGAGCCATGAGCTCCGGCGCGCAGATGCTGGCGGGCGGCGTGTGGCTCTCGCTGGCCGCCGTCGCGCTGGGCGAGACCCGCGGCTTTGATCCGCGCGCGGTGTCGTCTGGCGCGTGGCTCGCGCTGCTGTACCTCGTGGTGGCCGGCTCGATCGTGGCGTTCACCGCCTACACCTGGCTGCTCCAGCACGAATCGCCGACTCGTGTCGGCACCTACGCTTACGTCAACCCGGTGGTCGCCGTGCTGCTCGGCTACTTCCTGGCGAATGAGCCGCTGGGCGCGCGCACCGTCGCGGGCACGGTGTGCGTGCTGACGAGTGTGCTGGTGATCACGACGATGCGCCGCACGAGCGGCCGTTAGGGCTTCTACTCCGCCCTCAGCGCGGCGTTCGGGTCCGCCTTCGCGCAACGCATCGCGGGAATCAGGCTCGCCCCGGCCGAAGCGATGAGGAGCACGGCCGCCACCGTGCCGAACACCACGGGATCCAGATCGAGGCGCCTCTGGGTATGGCGACGTCGTCATCGTGAACGAAATGCTCGCCGAGCGCCTCTTCCCCGGCGAGGATCCGATCGGCCGGAGAATCGCCGAAGCCAACCGGATCGCAGTACGCCTCCACACCGGATGACTGGTTCACCATCGTCGGCGTCGTCGGCAATACGCTGGACGACGGCCTCGACGTCCAGCCGCGCCCCTCGATGTTCTATGCGCAGTTCGATGAAGGGGCGATGAGCGGCGGACTCGTCATCCGGGCCGAGAGCGGCGTCGCCGCGCTGGCCGTCCCCGCGATTCGCACCGTCCGGCGCCTCGCGCCGATGGGGACGATCGCCAACGTGATGACGGCGTCGCAGCTCAGGGATCGGAGCGTCGCGCCCCGCCGGCTCAACGCCGTGCTCACCTCGCTGTTCGGCATCCTCGCGGTGATCATCGCGGCCGTGGGGATAGCGGGCGTGCTCGCGTTCTCGGTGAGCGCACGCACCAACGAGATCGGCATCCGCATGAGTCTCGGCGCCGACAGCGCCCAGGTCCACTGGATGATCCTCAAGGAAGGCGGCGTGCTGGTCGCCGCGGGCCTGTTGGTGGGCAGCGTCAGCGCCTTTGCCGCGTCAGGATTGATGCGGGGGCTGCTGTTCGGGATCGCGCCGCACGATCCTGTGACGTTCGCCGCCGTGGCGACGCTGATGGGGATCATCGGCATCGCCGCGTGCTGGATCCCCGCGGCCCGGGCCGCGCGCATCGACCCGGCGATCGCCATGCGTTCAGAGTAGGGAGCGCCCCTCTCGTCCCAGGGGGCGCTGATCCCGCGCAACTTCTCGGAGGGCGGCTAGTATTCACTGTCGTGACGCATCCCTCCGCCGAGTTCCTCGACCTCCAGGCCGCCCTGGCCGGTGAATACTCGCTCGAACGCGAGCTCGGCCGTGGCGGCATGGGGGTGGTCTACCTCGCGCGCGAGGTGCAGCTCGATCGCGACGTCGCCATCAAGGTCCTCCCGGCCCACCTCGCCCGCACCCCGGCGGCACGCGAGCGGTTCGTCCGAGAGGCCCGCATGGCGGCCGGCCTCTCGCACCCGCACATCGTCCCGATCCATCGCGTCGGCGAGGCGGGCGGCTTCGTCTTCTTCGTCATGAGCTACGTGGAGGGCGAGACGCTCGGCGAGCGCATGCGCACGCGCGGTCCCCTCCCGCCGGCCGACGCGACGCGGGTGCTGCGCGAGGTGGCGTGGGCCCTCGCGTACGCGCACGGACGCGGCATCGTGCACCGTGACGTGAAGCCGGACAACATCCTGCTCGAGGCGGGCACGGGCCGCGCACTGGTGACGGACTTCGGCATCGCGCACGGCGGCAAGGACCCGGGCCCCGCGGCCGACCCGGGGAAGATCATGGGGACCGCGCACTTCATGAGTCCCGAGCAGGCGGCGGGCGAAGCCGTCGATGGGCGCAGCGACATCTACGCGCTCGGTGTCGTCGGCTACCTCGCGGTGAGCGGCCGTCTGCCCTTCGAGTCGCCCAACCTGCCCGCCCTGCTGGTGCGCCAGGCGAGCGAGACGCCGCCGAGCGTGATGCGCGCCGCGCCCGGCCTGCCTCCCGCGTTCGGCGCGGCGATCGACCGGTGCCTCGCACGCGACCCCGCTGAACGATTCACCGACGGCGAGGCGCTGGCCGAAGCGCTCGCCCCGGCGCCTGACGCGCGGCCGGCCCTGCCGCCCACGCTGCGCGCCTGGCTCGGCGCGCGGAATCCGCTCCTCGTTCCCTTCATGGCGTGGTCCGGGCTGTTTAGTTTCATGACCGTGATGAACGCCCTCGCCTGGCTGCAGAGCGGCCGCCCGGGTGGGCCGCGCGACATTGCGCTCCTCGCTGCGCTCGCCGTGGCTCCCCTCCTCCCGGTCGTCGGTTTCCACCTCAACCAGGCGTTCCGGCAGTTCCGCGCCGGGCACACGCTCGCCGACCTGCGGGCCGCGCTCGAGGTCGATCGCCGCGAGCGCGCGGAGACCGAGGCGATCGTTCGAGCGGAAGCAGAGCCCAGCGGCCACCGGCTCCTTCGAAATGCCACGGTCGGCTCGGCCACCTGGCTCGCAGTCACCTTCGGGTTGCTCGCTTCAGGGGTGGTCCACGAGCGGCAGCTCAACATGTGGTTCATCCTCGTGCCGATGGCCAGCACCCTGCTGCTGGGCGCGGTGAGCAACGCGCTCGACGTGCAGTTCATTCCCAACGCGATCCGCACATTGTGGCACACGGGAATCCGCGAGCGGCTGTGGAACAGCCGGGCGGGACAGTGGCTGGCGCGCCGGCTCGGCGCGCCGGAACGCTCGCTGCTCGCGGGTGCGTCCGCATTTCGCGCGACCGAGGCAGCGCTCGGCGTCGCCGCGTCGGAGCTGTTCGCGGCGCTGCCGACGGAATACCGGGAGCAGCTCGCCGAGCTGCCGGCGATCGTCGCGGCGCTCGAGGCCCGCGCCGCCGAGGCGCGCGCGGAGGTCGAGGTGGTCGCCGCCCTCGTCCCATCCGGGTCGGCGGACTCCGAGGTGCTGGCTGCCCGGAAGAAAGCGGCAGCGAGCCACCTCGCCGAGAGCGTCGCGGCGCTCGAGGGAATCCGTCTCGACCTTCTCCGCCTGCACGCGGGCGCCGCCGATCTCGCGCCGCTCACGACGCTGATGGACGCCGCGCGCCTCATTGGCGAGGACGTGAGTCGACTCGCGGAGGCGCAGCAGGAAGTCGAGGGCGTCGCAGGTCGCAGGCTCGGAGCGGGGCGAACTCCGACGCCCGCGTAGTCCCCGCCCGTCTGGCGCTGCCACCTAACAAGGCCTTGGGACTGTCGTGACGGAGGAAGCCATGACAAACCAGATTGTTCACCGGTGGTACACGCGTCCCGTGCTCTTCGTTGCCGATGTGAACCGCGCACTGCGGTTCTACATCGACATGCTCGGCTTCGAGAAGCGTTGGCATGAAGGCGACGGCGCGGGCAAGGTCTGCCAAGTCAATCGTGGAGAATGCGAGATCATTCTCTGCGAAGACGCCACGCGCAGAGACAAGGCGCGGCTATTCGTCGAGCTGACCCAGGACGGGCTTACCGAGCTTCGCCGTGAAATCATCGAGCGCTCGGTTCCCAGCAAGGCCTCCTGGTGGGGTTACGACGTGATCCAGGTCGACGACCCCGACGGTAATGAGCTGCTGTTTCCCACTTCCGAGTGAGTAAGGCGATGGTCGCGTGCGCGCCAGCCTCGAGCGTGTTCGGCTCGAGAAGATCGACGTGGTGGAGATTGGCGCACGGACGACCCTCAGATTCCGGGTGAAGCAATAGTCGCCGCGTGCTACTGTCCGAACCTCAATGGCCCGAGCGCCGGTGCCATGTCCGAACTGATACGGCGTGCCGACGGTGCCGGCCACCCATACGAGCACCAGCTCGTGATCGCCCGTGTCGTCGCGCCAACAAAAGCGCCGCGGCTCCATGCAGGCTAAGGCCGGCGCAGGGCCCAGGTGATCGTCTCCGAACCGGTCAGCCCATTCGCGGCGTCGGCATTCGGGTGCTCGTGGGCGTCCCGGCCTTCCAGCACTACGTAGTCGGCTGCTCGCTGCCGCATGACCTTTATCACCGGCTCGGTGCCCCGGCGCGGGCGGTCGCCGGCCGCTTCCGGGCACCAGACGCTGATGCTGTATCCTCCTCCGGTCATCAGTGTCGCCTCATGGGCGACCACCAGCATGCCGGGCCCATCGAATTCCCCGACCTCGCTGTCCGTCACCCGACAGCTCACTCGGCCGCCGGTCACCGTGGCGACCACCCGCAGGGTCTGCCGGAGGTTGGCGCCCGTCAGCTCGGACGCCAGCGTCACGGTGCCATTGTAGTACTGGGCGCAGTTGAACCCGGACAGGCTGTCCGCTCGGCAGCCCCAGCGGCCCGGCGCCTGGGCCGCGAGCGGCGGACAGAGCGTCAGCGGCAACACCACGAACGGCATCATACGGCGCAGGATGATCGGCATGATCCGCTTGCCCGAAGGAGGTACGCCAACCTGCACCCCCCGGCCCCGGTCGGGCAAGCGGGTGACTGCTACGTTCGAATCCACGTTTGTGACTTGCTAGAAGTAGGTCGCCAAGCTGAACAACAGCCCCGCCTCTTCGCTCGGATTGTTGAACCGGTCGCGGCTGGTGCCGCGGGTCCAGTTCAACTTGAGCACGGTGTCCTGCGTGGGCCGGAAGTTGAGGCCGAGGCTCACGCGTCGAACGTTGTCGCCGGGCAGATCGGCGTCGAAGTCCACCACGTCGAGCCGCAGCGCCGCGGCGAAGTGTGAGGCCGGCATCGTCCGCACCCAGCCGGTGCCGAACGGCCGCACCGCCTGCACGTAGAGGCCCCGCTGGCGCTCGGCGTAGATGCCCACCAGGCCGGGCGGGACGTCGATGCGCGCCGTGGCCGCCTCGCCCATCAGCCTCACGCCCGCCACGGTCGCTTCGCCGTCCACCACCCAGATCGAGAGGTCGCGGCGCGCGTCCACCGGGGCGCCCTCGACGTTGTACACGTTCCACGCGCCGTGGTGGCCCGACAGCCCCACCTCGAAGCCCACCCGCGGGCTCCACGCGATCCGTCCGACGAAGGCCGGTGACGCGTTGTTGTCTTCGACGTTGTCTCGGCCCAGCGGAACGCGGGTGCCGTCGCTCGAGCGCTCGATCAGGCCCTCGTTGAAACCGTTCACGGCGTAGAGCTCGTAGGTGAGTCGCGCCGCGCCGCCCACCGCGAACCGCCCGAACGCGCCGAGCCCGGGCTCCGACAGCGCCACACCGAGCAGGTCGGTGGAAACCAGGGGCCGGTCGGTGAACTCGTTGCGCGGGCTGTCGTGCGCCAGGTTGAACCTGCCGAGCGGCGAGAGCAGCATCCCCGCCCGGAGCGAGAACGCCGGGTGAATGCCGAAATCGATCGCCGCGTACTCGAGCCGGATCTCCTCGGTGCCGTCCTCGAACTCCAGCTCGGCACCGATCCGCACGAAGTCGCTGACCTGCGTGGCCGTGAACAGGTTCCACCGCTTCGCCGAGAACCCGGCCTCCTCGGTGGCGCCGTCGGCGCGCTCGTAGCGCGCGTGGGCTTCCGCATAGCCACCCACGGCCGTGCGGCCGAGCAACCGCGTGAGGTACGGACGGTCGTACTGGCCGCCCTCGACGAACGGCCGCTCCGCCGGTCGCTGTGCCCGGGTCGTGTCCTGCGCCGCGAGCGGCGGCGCCGCGGCGACGACCAGTGCGACCGCCCAGACGCCTGGAACGAGGCGCCACCGGGTTCGCGCGGCGTACGCCGCATAGCCCTCGAGACGGGTCATCAGAAAGCGGTCCTCGTTCCAGGCGCGATAGATGAAGGTGAGCAGGCTCGCCGTGGCGGGAATCAGCGCCAGCCACGAGCCGAGTGAGAGCGCGGCCGCCGGTGCGACGAACATCACCGCGAGATAGCCCGGGTGCCGCACGAACCGGTACGGTCCTCGATCCACGACATGATGCCCGCGCTCGGTCTGGATTCTCACGGCGGGCGTGAAGAACCGGTTGGCCCGGATCGCCACCAGGGCAAAGCCGAACGCCGCCGCGAGCAGCACCAGCGCGCCGGCCGACACGGCGACCGGAACGCCGCCCCACATGCGCAGCCGCCCCGCGTCGTACGCCCCAACGACCAGCGTCGCCATCGCGGTCAGCCGCGCCAGCGCCAGCACCACCGGATCTGCGGTCTTGTGCCGCGTCAGGCGCGCCCGGATCACCTCGCCGTCCATCGAGAGAATGGCGATCAGCATCATCCCGGCCACGACGGCGGCGAATGCCCAGAGCCGGGGCAAATCGGTGCGCCCCGCCGCCGCCACCAGCACGCCGACCGACACGCTCATGGCGACCAGCCACAACCCCAGCCGCTTGATCACGACGCACCGCCGTACTGGATGACCAGCTCGCCATTGGTGACCGCGGCCGGGAAGCGGCGCAGCGGCCGCTCGGCCGGGCCGCGCAGCACGTTGCCCGCGCGGTCGTACATCGAGCCGTGGCAGGGGCAGAGCAGCTGCGCGCCCTCGACGTTGACCGTGCACTGGAGGTGGGTGCAGATCGGCGACACGACCGAGAACGCGCCACCGTCGAGGGCGAGCACGTAGAGCGGCGTGTCGGAACCCGCGGGACGGATCCTGACGTAGCCGCCCGGCTGCTCGAGCGCCGCGAAGTCGCGCAGCGCGAGCCGGATGGTGCCGTTCACGGGCGTCACGGGCGTGGCGACGAACGAGGCGCACGCGGGAAGCGCCGTGGCGGCCAGCGCGCCGGCCGCGACCTCGACGAACGCGCGGCGCCGCATCAGCGGGACCCTACGAAGTCGAGCAGCGCCGCGCGGTCGGCGGTCGGGAGCGCGGCGAACCGGGTGCGGACCGCCTGCGCCTCGCCGCCGTGCAGCAGGATGGCGTCTTCGATGGTGCGCGCGCGGCCGTCGTGGAGCAGGAACGCATCGCCGTTGAGGAATTGCCGCATCAGGCGCAGCCCCCACAGCGGCGCCGTGCGCCACTCGCTCCCGGAGGCGCTGCCGTCGGGCCGGTTGTCGGCGAGGCCCGGTCCCATGTCGTGCAGCAGCAGGTCGGAGTACAGCGGCACCGGCTGATTCGACAGCACGGCGATGACGCTCGGCCCCGTCGTCAGGGTCCGCACGTGACAGCTCGCGCACCCGATGGAATCGAACACCGCCGACCCGCGCTGGCGCGCGGGCGTGGAACCGCCGGGCGCCGGCGCCGCGAGCATCCGGATGTAGTTGACCACCGCGCGCACAGTCGCGGCCGGGATCTCGGGGTCGGCCACGCGGTCCGCGGCATCGGTGGCGCGGCTGGCCTGCGGGTTCACGTTCTCGACGGGCAGGAAGTCCGACGTAATACCCATGTCCTCGTGATAGGCGCCGGTCACCTGCTGCAGCAGGGTCGAGACCTGCGCCTTGCGGCTGAACCGGCCGACGCGCAAGCCCGGCGCCCCGCCCGGCTCGTCGGGCGGCACGAACGACGGCGGCGTCACGAAGTTCGGGCGCCCGGAGATCCCGTCGGCGTCGGCGTCGAGCGAGTCCACGTTGGCGAGGATGGCGGCCTCCGGAATCGCTTCGATGAGCCCGACACCGAACACCGGCGGCGGCAGGCGCAGCGACACGCTGACGCCGGCCGGCACGAACTCGCGCTCCGCCCCCGCGATCGCCTTGTCCTGCATCTGCGGCCCGCCAAGGCCGTCGAACCGGGACAGCGCGTTCTCCACGCGCCCCCGCCCGTCGCCGCTGTGACACGCCGCGCAGGACACGTTGTTGAAGATCGGCCCGAGCCCCTCCGCGGGGCTGAACGGGCGGCCGAACTGCGCGTCGCCCTCGAGGAACGCGGCCATTTCAGCCGGCGTGAGACCGTCCACCGGACCGTCGAACAGGTCGCCGGGATCGGGCGCGTCCGTGAACAGCGTCCCGCACGCGGCGAGGAAGGCCAGTACCGCCAGCCGCACCACCGCCGTCGGCCTCCGACTCCCGACTCCCGACTCCCGACCGTTTCTCATCGCTTCTCCACCCAGAGACTCTCAGCCAGCTCCGTCCCGATGACGCGGTCCTTCGTTTCCTTGCCGGCCAGCCGCAGTGTGATCGGCCCGCCGAAGGGCTGTTTGTCCATCACCGTCACTTCGGTCATCGGCACCAGGCCGATGGACTTGAGGTAGCGGAGCCGCTCGGCGTCGTCGTCGCCCACCAGGCGCACGTGCACCGTGGCGCCGACCTCGCACTCGGCGAGCGGCACGTACGCGGTCCGCTCGATCTCGCCCTCGGGGGTCGGGATCGGCGCGCCGTGCGGGTCGTATTTGGGCTGGCCGAGCGCGAACGCCATCCGTTCGACCAGCTCGTCGCTCACGGCGTGTTCCAGGCGTTCGGCTTCCTGGTGCACGTTCGACCAGTCGTAGCCGAGCTTCGTAATCAGGTAGGCCTCGAGGATGCGGTGGCGCCGCATCACCGCGAGCGCGGCCACGCGGCCTTGATCAGTGAGGCGCACACCCTTGTACGGCACGTGCTCGAGCAGACCGGACTCCGCCAGCTTCTTCACCATCCCGGTCACGGAGGCCGGCGTCAGGTCGAGCCGTTCGGCGATCTCGGTCGTGCCGCCCGAGTCGCTGCGCTCGGTGATCTGGTAGATGACCTTGAGGTAGTCCTCGACCGACCGGGAGAGCGTGGCGGTCATCGGTTCACCCCGTCACCAGGCGCCAGACCTGCGCCACCAGGAAGCACACCGTGACGCCCATGACGACCGGCAGCAGCGTGGCCACCGCCGTCCACCGGGCGCTCCCCGTTTCCTTGTAGATCGTGTAGATCGTCGTCGAGCACGGGTTGTGCAGCAGGCTGAACAGCATGAGGTTCACGCCCGTCAGCATCGTCCAGCCGCCGGCGTGCAGCAGCGCCTGCACGTCCCCCGCCGAGTCCAGCTCGAACATCACGCCCGCCCCCGCCCCGGCGCCGGCGAGCGCGGCGGTCGTGTGCACCGTCAGCATCAGCACAGTCGGGATGACGATCTCGTTGGCCGGGATCGCCACGACGTAGGCGAGCAGAATGACGCCGTTGAGACCGATAAACAGGCCCACCGGATCCAGCAGCCGCACCGCGTGCTGGGCCAGGCTCAAGTCGCCGATCTGCACGTTTGCGAGCGTCCACAGCAGGGCGCCGGCCGGGGCGGCGAACTTCACCGCGCGCCATAGCACGATCATCGTGCGGTCGATCAGCGACGTGTACAGCGTCTGGAACACGCGCGGCGGCCGGTAGGGTGGCAACTCGAGGCTGAACGTCGTCGCCTCGCCGCGCAGCACGGTGCGGGTGAGCAGCCAGCTCGTGCCGAACATCGCGACGACGCCGAGCAGGGCCACGGCCACGACGGCCGCGGCCGAGACCAGGCCGCCGAGCGCCGCGGGCGCGAGGGCTCCGATGAAGATCGTCGCGATGAGGATCTGCGTCGGCCAGCGGCCGTTGCACAGCGAGAAGTTGTTCGTGATGATCGCGACGAGCCGCTCGCGCGGGCTGTCGATCACGCGCGTGGCAACGACGCCCGCCGCGTTGCACCCGAACCCCATGCACATCGTCAGCGCCTGCTTGCCGTGCGCCCCGCAGGCCTTGAACGCGCGGTCGAGGTTGAAGGCGACGCGCGGCAGGTAGCCGAAGTCCTCGAGGAGCGTGAACAACGGGAAGAAGATGGCCATCGGCGGCAGCATAACGCTCACCACCCACGCCGTGGCCAGGTAGACGCCGTCCACGAGGAAGCCGTTGACCCACGCGGGCAGCACCGCACCGACCCCCGTGCGCAGTATGGGAGCGAGCGAGTCGATGAGCAACGAGCTCAGGAGCGCGGACGGCGCGTTGGCGCCCGCGATCGTGATCCAGAAGACGACCGCGAGGATCGCCAGCATGAGCGGGAAACCGAGCCAGCGGCTGGTCAGCAGCGCGTCCAGGCGGCGGTCGAGCGGCGAGCGGCCTTCACCCGTGACGACCCGGCGCGCGATGCGCTGGGCCTCGGCGAACACGGCCTCGGTGACCCGGTCGTGGAACGCCGGGCCGAGCCGGCGGCGCGCGGCGAGCGCGGCGTCCGCCACGGCGCGGTCGTCCACGGAGGCTTCGACCCGCTCGTCCGCGTGCAGCAGCCGGAGCGCGATCCACCGCGCGTTCGGCGCTCCGGGGAGCGCCGCGTCGAGGCTCGCCGCGACTTCGCGCACGGCCCGCTCGATATCGTCCGGGAACCGCGCGAGCCGATACGGCCGCGGCGGCTCTTCGGCCGTCGCGACGCCGTGCACCGCCGCCAGCAACTCCTGGATGCCCTCGCCGCTGCGCGCCGTGGTGCCGACCACCGGCACGCCGAGCTCGCGCTCGAGCGCGGCGAGGTCGAGCGTCACGCCGTGGCGCCTGGCTTCGTCGAGCAGGTTCACGCACACCACGACCCGCTCGGTGATCTCGAGGATCTGCAGCACGAGGTTGAGGTTCCGCTCGAGCCGCGTCGCGTCCACGACCACGATGGTCACGTCCGGCCGGTCGAACAGCAGGAAGTCGCGCGCGACCTCCTCGTCGGTGCTGCCGGCCTGCAGCGAGTACGCGCCCGGCAGGTCCACGAGGCGATAGCGCTTGCCCTCGTACGCGAACCCGCCCTCCGCCCGCGCGACTGTCTTGCCCGGCCAGTTGCCGGTGTGCTGCCGCAAGCCGGTGAGCGTGTTGAAGACCGTGCTCTTCCCGGTGTTCGGGTTGCCCGCGAGCGCGGCCACGAAGTCCGCGCGCGCCGCGCGGCGTTCGGCGACGCCCGTGGGCCCGCCGCGCGCGAGGGTGGCGGTCGTCACGCCGCCTCCACCACGATCAGGTTGGCCTGGTCACGGCGCAGCGCGATCAGCGCTCCGCGGACCCGGTACGCGATCGGGTCGCCGGAGGCGCTGGAGAGCTCCGCTTCCACGTTCGTGCCGGGCACGAAGCCCAGGTCCACCAGCCGGCGGCGCTGCGGCCCGTGCAGGGCCGGCGCCAGCGCGATCACCCGCGCCGACTCGCCGACCCGCAGGCTCGAGAGCCGCCGGCCCTGCGGACCGCCGGGAGCCCGGCGCACCGTGACCGCCTCGATTTCATCCGGATCGAGGATCGTCGAGGTGCCGCTCCACTCGAGGCGGACGCCGCCCGTCTCGCGGCCGATGACCGTCACGTGCTCGCCGGGGGCGAGACCGGCCTCGACCAGCCGGCGATACGGCGTAGTGGGCTCGTCCTCCAGGTGGACGATCTCCGCCGTCTCGCCGACGCGAAGAGTCGCCAGCGGCACCCCGTCCATGACTGCGACCTCGCCCTGCTCCGGTATCGGGTCGCCGTGCGGGTCCACCAGCGGGCGACCCATCCGGGCGGCGAGCCGCTCTGCTTCGGCTTGGGTGAGCCGGTGTTCCTCGCGTTCCGCTTCTTCGTGCCATTCGACTTCAGCTACGCCCGTGCGGTCGGCGAGGTAGCGCTCCCACAGCCGGTGCGCTCTTACGAGCTCCAGCGCACGGGCCCGGCCCCCGTCCGTGAGCAGGAAGCCCTCGGG
>Ga0247727_10010480_pt1 | contig 16418 bp, 14 predicted proteins | sample WisWelCaveWW1625_FD_202498 | JGI IMG/M metagenome (GOLD analysis project Ga0247727, IMG submission 202498) | Biofilm microbial communities from Wishing Well Cave, Virginia, United States - WW16-25 | ecosystem: Environmental > Aquatic > Deep subsurface > Groundwater > Cave microbial mat | place... | reverse complement strand
CCAGGTCCTTTGCGGCGGGCGGGCGCACAACCCTGGATTCCCGCTTTCGCGGGAATGACGTCCATGGATCCCCGTTTTCGCGGGGATGACGGCGAATGAAGATGCGTCCCTCCCCGGTTGACCTGTCGGATTGATCACGGTGGTACAGGGGTTCCCCTTGTCCGGCGTCGTTCCCGTCGGGTCGACGACGAGGTTGTCCGGGCACAGGGACAGAAAGCCCGGATTCGGGCCCCCGCCCGGATCCGTGTCGCAGAACTCGGCGCAGATCGCGACCACGGTCAAGCCGGCGCAGCGGTTGTCGAGGTCGACGCTGAAGGCGTCGTCCGCGGTGCTCGGGGACTGAGTCTTCCAGCAGCTCTCGGCACTGCCGTCCCACTCGATCTTGCATTGGATGCAGCGCGTGTCGACGGTCTGGGCACCCGCAACACCGCCGAGCACGATCACCGCCAGCAAAGTCAGCAGGAGTCCGATGAGCTTTCTCCAACAGTCACTGCCACAGAATGCGAATCATCCAGTTCGCCGGAGTGAACTGGATCGCGGGGGTCCGGAATCCGTCGATCGAGAAGTAGGAGCAGGATCCGGGGATCTGGGTGTCGCTGCGGGTGTCGTCCGTGCCGTCCGTGTCCGAGCCGAGCCACATGCAGGTGTCTGCCGTCGACCATTTCACGCCCGAGTGGTAGTCCTCGGTCGGGGACGGGACGTAGTCGGGCGTGTCGAAGATCGTCGCCGGGCAGCCCCAGTCGGACTGAATCGCGGAGACCGGCTGATTGTTCAATACGGATACACCGGGCAACGCCGGAGTGCCGCCCGTCGGGTCGAGAGTCAGGTCCGAGTCGTAGATCCCGACCTCGCCCCAGAAGCCGTTAAAAGCACAGAAGTTCCAGCTCGCGACGTCGACAGCGCTCAGCGTCGAGACGTAGCTCGCCACGGGGCCATGGTGAACGTTGAACCAGTCGCCGGAGCCGGCGGGATTCTGGATCGCCCAGATCGTCGAGTCGAGGACGCCGTCGTCCTTTCTCCCCCACAGGCCGCAGGGCTCGCACAGGGGGTCATGGTTGACGGTGATCGCCACGTCGTTGGACACCTTGATCTTCTTGCTCGGCGGGCATTCCCGGTACACCGTGCCAAGGCACAGCGTGCCGTGGAACACTTCGCACGGCCAGTCGGCGACGATGCAAGCGGTGTTGCCGGCGTCATCGACCGCGCCGATGCCGGTGAAAAACACCAGGTTGATCGCCGGAGTGATCAGAGCGCCAGCGCAGTTCGTGAGGAAGATCATGAACGGCTGGAAGGCGCAGGAACCGACGAACAGCAGGGCCAATTCGTCGAGCTCGTCGATGGTCGTCGCCGTGCCACCGTTGACCCAGAAGCGCACCGGCTTGGGGATCACGCCCGGGCCGAGCACCCAGTTCACCGTGAACCCGAGCGCCGGAGTCGCGTAGCAGTCGGTAGTGAAATACGAATGGGCGAAACAGTGTCCGGAACTGTCCGCGCACAGCCACAAGGACGCGTCACCCGGGCACCATCCCTGAACGACGTGGAGGTCGGTGCTGCCCAGGCACTTGTCGGGCACGTTGTACGCGACGATGTCCGTGCAGAACGTGCCCGGCTGACCGGTCGGCTTGACGACGGCGGAACAGGGGTTCAACTTGTCCGGCGTCGCACCGCTGGGATCGACTCCCAGGTTGTCCGGGTTGATGGACAGGAACCCAGGAGCCGCTCCTGCAGCCGGATTGGTGTCGCAGAACTCTGCGCAGATCGCGACGACCTGCAGGCCGGTGCAGCGATTGTCGAGATCGACGTTGAAGGCGTCGCTCGAGGTGCTGGGGTTGCTGACCTTCCAGCAGCTATCGGCCGACCCGTCCCATTCGATCTTGCACTGGATGCAGCGCGAATCGACCGTCTGGGCGCCCACGGCGCCGGCAATGACCACGATCGCCAACGGGGCAAAGAGCATCTTCATCGGCGTACTCTCCGTGAGAGTCGAGTCCCGGGCTCGATCATCCGGCCGATCCCGAGTTCCTTGTCTGGATCGTTCTCGTAAACGTCCCCAGAAAGTACCGCTCCTACTAGCATCAGCAACACCGCCCAGGGTCTGCGACAAAATAAAAGTGTAGACAAGGGCCGACGACCCGGTGGCCCTCCGTCGGCTGCGTCGGCCGTGGAATGACGTCGCGTCAAGGGCCTGGATTCCTGCTTTCGCGGGAATGACGGGCCAGGAACCGAGCGGCACTCGCCGCCGATCGGGCCGTGGCAAGGCCGCGGGGCCCCTCGCCGGCGTGCTCAGCGGAGCATCGGCAAGAGTCCTTCACCAGCACGGAGGAACAGGTGCGCTCGATCGGCGAGTTGTTGCCGGGCCGCGTCGAACTCGAATCGCTACTGATCTTCCGGCGCGCTGGAGTAGCCGAGCTGCCGCAGCTCTTCAAGCTCCTTCTTTCTCTTCCGCGCGATCGAAGGCGCCGGCCCGAGGCGTTCGCGCAGGGACACGGCCTGCGAGCGTTCCAGCTCGAGCAGTGACCAAAGGTGCTCGGCCTCGGAGGGCGCAAGGTCATCGAACGAGAGACTGCGCTCCTCGCGAGGATCCTGGCGCAGGTCGTAGACCTGCAGCGCCTCGGTGCCGACGCCATGCCAGGAAAAGTTCGCGACCTTCCAAGCGGGGGTCCGCACGCCGATTTGATCCCAGCCCCAGTCGAACACGATGTGAGACCTGGGTTGCGCGGGCGGTCCGCCGAGAAGGATTGGCGCCAAGCTCCGGCCCTGCATCGTGTCCGGTGGGTCGAGCCCGCACAGCTCGAGGATGGTCGGCGCGAGATCGACCAGCCCCACGAGCTCGCTCGACGAGCCCCACGGCCTGCCGGGGATGCGCACCAGCAGCGGCACGCGGACACACTCCTCGTAGAGCTGGCCGTGCAGCGCCTTCCCGTGCTCGAAAAACGCCTCTCCGTGGTCCGCGGTGAGAATGATGATCGAACGGTCGAGGAGCCCCTCATTCTCCAGCAGGGCGAAGAGCCGTTCGAGCGCCCGGTCCATGGTGCGCAGGCCGGAGTCGTAGAGATCGGACAGGAACCTGCGCTCGTCCCCCTCAAGCGTCTGCCCCTCTGAATTCAGGGAAGCGAGGAAATTCGTAGCGCAGCGTCCTTGCTCATCACAGCCCGTGAAGGAACCGCGATACCAGCCGGCGAACATTTCGCGGTCCTCCGCCGCCGAATCGTAGGGCAGACGCTCGATGTCGGAGTGCGCATCGTAGAAGTGCAGGAAGAGGAAGAAGGGCTCGCCGCGAAGATCCTCGAAAAGCTCCCGCGCGCAGTCGATCTTGAACTCCGCACGCCCCCCGAGCCAGCGGTAGGTCTGGAACCCGCGCGCGAATCCGTACTCTCGGGCCATCCAGTTCACGCAGTGCACCTGTGCAGCCGAGACCAGGCCGCGAGCAGACAGGAGTTCGGCCAGCGTCCGCGCGCTTTCGGGCAGGACGCGCTGGTTCTCGACGCCGTGGACGCTTGGGTAGAGGCCCGTGAGCATCGTCATGTGCGCGGTCAACGTCCAGGGCGCGGACGAATAGGCGTGCTCGAAGCGCAAGGCCGTTCTGGCGAAGCGATCGATCGCCGGGGTTGTCCCGCGCTCGTAGCCATAGCAGCCCAGGCGGTCGGCACGCACTGTATCGAGTGAGACCAGGATCACACTCCGACTGCCGGCGTTTTCGCGCGGCGACAAGCCGAACCACCCCGGCGCGAAATGAATTGCGAGCACGGCCGCGGCGACCAGGCCCGCTGCCGCGCCCGTCGTTCGCGAGTACAGACCGAAGCGCAGCAGGAACACGGCTGCAAGTGCGGCAAGTGCCGCCGCCACGCTCGCCGCCCACTCGGCAGCGCTCCGGAACTCCAGCCGATGAAAGGGGAGGGCGGGGAGCCAACCAGAGACGAACAGGAGGCCGAAGACAAACGCGACGAGCAGCAGACCGGCCCGCGGCAAGCTCGCGGGCCGCCGGATCGGCCCATGGAGCACGAACCCGAGGACCAGGACGGGCGGCGCAACGAGAGCGAGCCCGAGAGCCGCGTGTCGAGCGAAGCTCCTCGCCGCGAGGGGGTAGAGCCCGGTGCTCCACCAGCCGTCCCGCGCAGCGATGAGCAGGGCGCGCGCGAGTGCCAAGGAGAGGAGCGCCAACAAAGCGCCGTTCCACCCCTTCCACCCGTCCGATTTCGAGGCGCAACGCCGTGCTTTCGTTTTCACTCCGGTGACTCTAGCCCCAATGCCATCCACTTTGGGGCCAGCCGTCATTCCCGCGAAAAGTAGCCGTCATTCCCGCGAAAGCCCCTGTCGTCATTCCCGCGAAGGGTCGCCGTCATTCCCGCGAAAGCGGGAATCCAGGTCCTCGAAGAAACGAGGCGGTTCGGAGGGCCGTCATTCCCGCGAAAACCAGGCCTCCCCCGCCTACGCCGGCCTCAGGCCGAGTCGCTGTCCCGACTGCTCCGACCGATGAGGGAAGCCTCGCTTGATCCGGCCCTGCGGTCCGATCGACGGAGGCTTCAGCGAAGCTGTCCCTCGACGAACGGGACTTCGAACACCTTCTCGTGCTGGATCGGGCCGTGGCCGAAGTAGCCCTCCTCGCCGAACAGCTCGCCGTGATCGGCGGTGATCGTGACGAAGGTGTTCTTCGGGCACATGTCGAACAGCTTCTCGACGACACCGTCGATGTACTTGACGGTGTTGATCTGGCGCTGGCGGAGCTGGTCGAGCTTGTCCTGGTCGAAGAACTTGGGCGCCTGGTCCTTGCTGATCAGCTTGCCGCCGATGACCTCCTTGTCGAGGTGCTTGAACACGCCGTGGATGCCGCTGATGCGCGGCCAGTCCTTGGGGTCCTCGTCGGGCAGGGCGAACGGGTAGTGGGTCTCGCCGACGTTCAGGAGGTAGAACGACGGCCGCTGCTCGTCGAACTTCATCGTCGGCAGCATCGCCGCCATGTCGTTGTGCTTGTCCATCAACTGGAACGAATCGAAGTCCTTGTTGATCGCGGTCGAGGGATTGAGCACCGGCAGCGACACCCGCGCGTGCGTCATGTAGCCCATCTCGCGGCGCAGATAGGTCGGCATGAACAACGCCGGCACCAGCTTGCCGAACTCCATCCCGTCGCAGCCCAGCCGCCGGTTGTAGTTCAGGAAGTCCTCCTTGTAGTACTCGGAGGCGAACACCTGCGACGGGGAGTGATGAGGCAGGAGGCCCATCAGCAGGTTGTAGTGGGACGGCGCCGTCCACGAGGCGTAGCTCCAGCGCTTCTCAACCGCGCCCAGCCGCGGCATCACCTTGGGCCGGGCCGCCATGAACGAGTCGTAACGGCACGAGTCCAGGATGATGATGATGTAGTTGTTGCGCGCCTTGGGGTCCGGCCGCACGATTCCGCCTCGCGGCGGCAGGGGGCGTTTCGCGGGAGCGGGCGTTGTCTTCGGTGTCCTGCCCAGAAGCTTGTCGAGGAGGCCCATGGTGCTCGTGTGTCCACAAGTGGAGAAATCGGCGGGCATGAGCGCCCGTCGCCGGCTCCTATGAGATCGGCTGCTCCGGGCGCAAAACCGAACTCAGCATAAGAGCCCCGCGAGAAACCCGTCATTCCCGCGAAACGAACCCGTCATTCCCGCGAAAGCCCCTGACGTCATTCCCGCGAAAGCGGGAATCCAGTTTCATGGACGGGTGGCGCGCGCAGAGTGAACAGTATTGGCCCTACTGGATTCCCGCTTTCGCGGGAATGACGGGGCTGCTTTTGCCGGGACTGACGGGGCTACTTTTCCCGGGAATGACGGCTGCTTTTCGCAGGAATGACGGCTGCTTCTTGCGGGAATGACGGCTTGCCCCAGAGTGAATGGCATTGGGGCTAGCGCGAGCCCTCGGAGCCGGGATCCTCCCGGCGCTTCTTGAACTCTTCGAGGCCAGACCTCAAGAGGTCCTCGAAGTCTCCGGGGATGTAACCGCCCTTCTCGGCCAGAGTCGCCTCGTCCCTGGGATCGAGAATGACGTAGTAGGGCTGGCTCGAGTTGCCGTAGCGGTCGACTTCGAGGCGCGCGAACTCTTTGTGCTTCTCCTCCGGTCCGTCGACGTACAGACGCGTGCGCACCATCTTCTCGAGCAGCACCTTGATCTTCGGGAGCGGGAACACGGTGCCTTCCATCGACCGGCAGTTGCCGCAGTAGACGCCGGTGAAGTCGACGAACAGCGGCCGGTCCAGCTTGCGCGCCTGCTCCAGCGCTCCCTGATAGTCGTCGACGAACCAACCTTCCTTGCGCGCGAGGTCGTCGCCCGTCGGCGTCGGCGGAAGGATGGCCTCCACGAGATAAGCCGCCACCTGCCGCGGAATCTTTTCTGATTGATAGTGAGGCGCGCCGGCGCGGAGCGATTCGAGATAGGGCAGCGCGAGAGCGACCGTCAGCGCCGCGCAGGCCCAACGTCCTGCACTGACTCGAAACGGCCTGACCGCGAGACCATGGCCGATCTTCACGGCTCCCAGGAAGAAGGCGACCGTCACCAGCCCGATTCCGAGCAGCATCCACAGGACGACGGGTCGGGTGAGAAGGCCGATGCTCCATTCCTTGTCCGGGACCCACAGGAACTTGAGCGCGACGCCGAGCTCCAGGAAGCCGAAGCCGACCTTGACCGTCTCCATCCATCCACCCGCCTTGGGCAGCGAGGCGAGAGCGCCCGGAGACAACGACAGCAGCACGAACGGCGCCGCGAACACCGCCCCGTAGATCGTCATTCCGTACAACGACTCGAACAGGCCCTGAACGGTGCCCGAAGCCGCGACCACCAGCAGCCCGCCAACGACCGGCACGGTGCAGGTGAACGAGGCGAGAGCAAAGGTCACGCCGAGCAGGATCGCCCCGACGTGAGTGCTCCTGGCCGAGCGACCCGCGGAGTCGGCACGGTTGATCAGCCAGTTTGGAACGCGGATCTCGAACAGGCCGAACATCGACAGGGCGAAGGCCACGAACATCAACCCGACCACCAGATTGAGCCAGGCGTTGGTCGCGATCACGTTGCCGATCTGGGCGAGGTCGCCGCGTTCGGACGCGTCGACGAACGCCATGGCGAGCACGGCGACGATCAGACCGATCACGATGAAGGTGCCGGCGATGCCGATGCCGTAGGAGCTCGCGACCGCGACCCGGTTGGCGTGCTTCTTCTCGGCCACTTTCCCGAAGAACGAGATGTTGATCGGGATCATCGGGTACACGCACGGCATCACCCAGGAAAGCATCGCTCCGCCGACCGCAAGGAGCAGCAGCTCCCACAATCCAAGGCCGGCGGTGCCGCCCGACCCGCTGGAGCGCACCGGCGGCAACCTGCCGGCGTTCGTCACCGGCAACGAAGTGTCGATCTTCAGCGTCGCCTGAATCGCTACCGTCGCCGGGAGCAGACAGGTCTTGTCGTCGCACGCCATCGCGCCGACGACTCCCTCGACCGTCAGCTCGCCGGCCGGCGTGCCCTTGTCCACCTCGAACGCCCGTTGAAACACGACACGACCTTCGTAGACGTCGACCTCCGTGCCGGAGGCGTTGAACAGATGCGGCGGCGGCGCACGCCACTGTGGGTCGACCCAGCGCAGGCCCTGGGTGAGCGTGTCGACCTTGAGCTCGGTCCAGCGCACGTTCTCGGCGGCGCCGGAAAGCGCGTAGACATGCCAGCCCGGAGCGGTCTCGATCCGGATCTCCGCGAGAGCTACGCTGCCCGGGGACAGACGCCCGGGCAAAGTCAGTTGCGCGCCCCACTTCCTCTTCTGGTCAATGATCGGCTCGGCATTCTTCTCGGGCGCGCCTCCGTCCCCGACCTGCAGCGGAACGGAGATGGGGATGCTGTCAGGCGGCTGGCAGACCTGGTTGTTGCAGGTCTGAAACTCGAGGGAGCCGCGCAGGGATTGCGGTCCCAGAGCCGCATCGGCGGGCGCAAGTACCTTTACTGCGAGTCGCACCCGACCCTCGTGCACCATCACCGGATCGCCGCTGCCTGGAAACTGGAACGGATGCGCCTCGGGCTCCGTCCAAGGGCCCTGCTGCGACCAGCCTTCCGGGAGCTCCAGCTCGACCCGGGTGGGATAGGAGTTGAGGTTGTTGTCCGCCAGCGAATTGATGTGCCAGCCCTGCTCGATCGCAAGCAAGAGCGCGATTTCGAACTCTCCTCCGGGGTGGACGGTTGAGGGAGCCACAAGGCGAGCCCCCACCTTGGCTTGCGCGTCCGGCTGCGGCCACTCCGTCTCGACCTGAGCCATGGCATGGCCAGGCAGGGCAGATCCTGCCAGGACAAGCACCAGGGTCATTCCCGTCCGCGGAACAAGAAGGCTCGAGCCACTCATGAGGGAGACTCCGGATCGCGTCTGCGTCATTCCAGGCTGATGATAGTCCCACCTGTTACGTTTCAGCCGGAGTCCGGTTTCCTGGAAGCGCCGCCCCACCCTTCCTTCGGAGACGGGTCCGACCCACGTCCGTCATTCCCGCGAAAGCGGGAATCCAGGCCGCTGACGCCCCAACGCCTGCCCCCCGTCGTTCCCGCGAAAGGGAACTCCCGTCAACTTGGACCGGGGAAGCTCCATGAGTCGAATCGCCTCTCCTGCTGGCACGAAAGCTGCTGTCCTCTTCGACGAGGAACAGAAGCCCAGCGTCGCTCTTCAGTGCCCTGGGAACGCCGGGTCTTTTCCAAGGGTAGAGGTGCTGGGCCACGATCGATGACAAGCCGCCGGCCAACGATCGACCGTGAGCGTCGTACCCAGGACCCGGATCTGGTTTTTTTCGCCGGGAGTGGAAACACATCGCCCTCGGCTGCGTACATCACCTGCCGTCGGGTCCGTCCCGGCGGACCCGATGAACCGCGAGGTGAGGCATGAATCCTCCAGAAAACTCCGATTCCCCTGGTGAATGCCCGCAGGATCCGCCGCTCCCGACCTTTCCGTGGACCGACGACATCGAGAAGATTCTTGCACGCTTCGAGCGACGACTGATCGAACATGCACTGCAGAGCTCCAACGGCGTCAAGCGCCGGGCGGCCCATCTGCTCGGAATTTCGCGCTACGCGCTCGAGAGACGGCTGATCCGGGTCGCGAAGACCTTGGATGATCCGGACCTGGGCCAAAACGGCCGGTCCCAGGTGACCTCGGCCGTCACCGACTGATCACCCCGTCATTCCCGCGAAAGCGAACCGTCATTCCCGCGAAAGCGGGAATCCAGGCCCCTGCCGCAACGTCGAGCGGGAATCCGGGCCGACGACCCCACGTCGTCACTCCCGCGAAAGCGGGGACCCACCTCATGGACGGCAGGCGCGCGCAAAGCAGACGGCATCACAAAGGCTCATGATCCCCGTCATTCCAGGAACCAGATCTGCGCGCACAGCCGAAAACCCTCCCCGACGGCCGACTTGATTTCAGCTCACCCAACACGTTCAATCGTGGCCGATCCCGAGCGGGTGTAACTCAGTTGGCAGAGTGTCAGCTTCCCAAGCTGAATGTCGTGGGTTCGAGCCCCATCACCCGCTCCATCCCTGCTGCCGCAAGTTGCAGTTCCTTGCCGGAGTTGCGGTCGTCCAGCGCGTACTCGTCGTCGCGCGGTTTCTGCGCCTGAGCTGCACGAAAAGGCAGCGAAGTGGCGGGGGGAAGGGACAGTGGCAGGGACAGTGGCGCTTTGCGGACCTTTGCGCGCGGCTGAAGAACTGGCAACGGCAGCTTGGCGACAGTGCCGCTTGGATCGAGAAGTCGCAGGTCGGTGTACCGCTCCATCGTCGTCTCGATCGAGGAGAAGAGGTCTCCGGCACGCGGGTTCGCGGCAGACGCTCCTGCACGCCGGCAACTGGGCGAACTGCCTGCGTGACCTCATGCGAAACGACGAATGCCAGACCGTCTTCGAGGACACGATCGCCGCGATGAAGGACTCGCCCGGCGAAGACCATGAGCTGACCGTGAACGCCTTGTGCGGCCTCGCCAAGCTCTTCCGAGTTCAGAGCCGGTTCGAGGAATCGAAGGAGGTCTACGAGGAGGTCCTGCTGGTCATGAGCTGTTCTTCGGTGAGCGCTTCAAGGTACGCGGTAGCAGGATAGACTCCACCTCTTCCAAGGGAGAGCGAGATACCCGATGGCAGCGCTGCGGATCTACGTGGACTCATCCGTGTTCGGCGGATACTTCGACGAAGAATTCGCCGAGGCTTCAAGAATGTTCTTCAACTTCGTGAATCAAGGGCGGATCATCATTCTGGTCAGTGAATTCGTGATACGCGAGCTCGTTCCGGCACCGGAGAAGGTGAGGACATTCGTGGCCGCTCTTCCGCGCAGATCGTTGGTAAACCTGTCGACGACTCCGGCCGCGATCCAGCTGCGGGACGCCTACCTACGCGCGAGAATCCTCGGGCCTGGGTCGATGATCGATGCCGCGCACGTGGCCCTTGCGACGGTCGCTCATTCCGACGCGATCGTGTCATGGAACTTCAAGCACATTGTGCGCGTCGACAAAATGCGTGCGTTCAATGCGGTCAACCTCTCGGAGGGGTACGGGCTCTTGAGTATCGTTTCGCCCAACGAGGTGAGGTTCGATGACGACTCGTAAGGTCAAGACTTTCGACTGTGTCGCGATGAAGGAGGCAGCCCAGCGCGAGATCGTGAAGAGTCTGGAGGGGCTCACTCCAGAGCAAGAGATCGCACGCCTTCGCAAAGACATCGAGGAAGGCCCTCTCGCCGATTGGTGGCGGAATCTGCCCAAGGATCCAGGTCCGACGCTTTCGGCCGTCCCACCGATCGAAGATCGCGGCGGCGGCAACTAACCCATCAAGACGATCGCGGGAAGGGCCCGATCAGAAACGTGCTGGCTCACGTAGTGGAGAAGATCTGCACTCGAGCAGCACGATCGGTTCGGCGCTCGGCACAGTGGAGCACGAATGTTCTTCGCGGTGATGTTCGCCCTGCCGATCATGGTGTTTCCGCCGCCGTTCGTCCGCAAGCGGCCGAACACCGCCTCGCGCCCGACCGGACCGTGATCGGAGGCAGCCCAGCGCGAGACCATGAAGGGCCTGGAAGCCGTGGAGCACGAATCCACGCGGCTCGGGTTTGGCCAGTCTTCGAACGCGCAGTGACGCATGGGTCCTACAAATCGAGCGGGACGAACTGGAATCCTCGGCCACCGGGCTCGTCCCGAAACAGGGCCTCCTACCGCCCCTGCGACCCGGCGATCCCCTCCCAACTCCCTTTCATCTCACCGCCACTCAGCGAGCACCTGTGCGGAAACGTCAGCTTGCACTCTCCGATCGGCTTGCGCAGCTTGGGATCCATCAGCTCGTGGATATCGAGCTGCATGGCTTCCCGCGAATAGGCCGCGAGGTCGAGGATGCCGGTGTCCATGCGGATCGCGTCCTCGGGACAGACCTCGACGCAGTAGCCGCAGTAGACGCAGACGCCGAGGTCGATGTCGAATCGGATGGGGTACTTCTCGACGTTGGGGTCGGGGTGCTCGTCGGGGACGATGGTGATGCAGCGGGCCGGGCAGACGGTCTCGCACAGCATGCAGCCGACGCATCGGGGGGTGCCGTCCTCGCGCAGGGTGAGACGGTGTCGACTCCGGTACCTCGACATGAGGGGCCGGAGCTCCTCGGGGTATTGGTAGGTGGCGGCGGCGCGCAGGTGCGTGAGTCGGCCCATGAGGTGGGCGGTGTGAAGGAACAGGTTGCGGAAGAAGTGGACCGACGTGATCTTGAGGCCGCAGAAGATCTGCGGGAGATAAAGCTTCTCCCAGAAGGTCAGCTCCGGGCGGCGCACGGTCTTGACGGCCATCAGGAGCTCTCCCCGAGGAAGAGCAACACCACCGCGGTCAGCACGACGTTGACCACCGCGATCGGGAACAGGCCCCTCCAGCCCAGCTTCATGAGCTGATCGTAGCGGAAGCGCGGCACGGTCCAGCGAAGCTGCATGAACACGAAGCAGAAGAAAAGACCCTTGACCGAGAAGCTCGCCACGCCGAGCAGCGCATAGATCCACTGCGGGACGGCGAGGGTGGTGCCCCAGGGGAAGTGGAAACCGTCCGGCAAGAGGTAGGGCACCTGCCACCCTCCGAAGAACAGCGTGGTCGCGAGGCACGCCACCACGACGGTCTCCAGGAAGTCGGCCAGGAAGAACATCCCGAATTTCATCCCGCTGTACTCGACGAAGTAGCCGACGATCTCCGACTCGCTCTCCGGCAGGTCGAAGGGCAGCCTCTTGGTCTCCGCCAGGGCCGCGGTCACGAACACGAAGAAGGCCACGGGCTGAGTGAAGATGCCCCACTTGGGAAGCCAGCCGCCGAGGAGCTCACCCTGGGCCCGTACCAGCTCGGCCAGATCCATGGTCCCGTACACCATGATCACACCCATGATGGAGATGCCCAGCGCGATCTCGTAGGAGATCATCTGCGCCGTGGCCCGGAGCCCGCCGAGGAGCGCGTAGTTGTTGCGCGAGGCAAAACCGGCGAGGATGACGCCGTACACGCCGAGCGACAGCATGGCGAACACGTAGAGCAGGGCCGCGTTGATCCCGGCGACTTGCAGGTCGATGACCCGATCGCCGAGGATCAGCTGGTCGCCGAAGGGAATCGCAGCAAAGGTGACCAGGGCGAAAAAGACCGAGAAGAATGGGGCGATCGTGTGCAGAGTCCGGTCCGCGCCGGCCGGGACGATGTCCTCCTTGGTGAACAGCTTCAGCACGTCGGCCAGGCCGTGGAAGATCCCCATCAACTTGAAGCCAAGCACTGCGGCACGGTTGGCGCCGATGCGATCCTGGATGAGAGCCGACTGCTTGCGCTCCACCCAGGTGTGAAAGCCTGCCAGGTTCAGCACCGCGAACAGGACAATCCCCGCCAGCACGACCTTGATGAGAAGGACCTCCATCATGGTGTGCTGGCTTCCCTGTCGGGCCGGCCCGTGCTCGCGGGTTGGCCAGTTGCAGGTTGGCCAGTTGCGGGTTGGCCAATCGCGGGATGGCCCGTCGCCAGCTCGGCGCCCTGGTCCCCGATCGTCTCGTAGCTCAGTCCCGAAAACGGCGGCACCGCGTCCGCCAACGCCCGGAAGATGTGCTCCGGTCCGCGCCAGTCAAGCTTGAGGCCCAGGAGCCTCGCCACCTCCAGCAGGATTCGCCAGTCTTCGCGGGAGTCGGCGATCGGGGGGAAGGCGCGGCCGATGCGCTGCACCCGGCCCTGGCAGTTCACGAAGGTGCCGTCCTTCTCCACGAAGGCGGCAGCGGGCAGGACCCAGTGGGCGTGAGGCACGGTCGGATTCTCGTTCGTCCCCGAGTACACGAACAGGGTCACTTTCGCGGCGAGCTGCCGGACCTTCTCCTCGCCATAGAGGTCCACCAGGTTGGGTCCGAAGACCCACAGCACCTCGAGCTTTCCGGCGGCGGCCTCGTCCAGGATCTCTCCGGCTTCGACCGCGTTGGGACCGTCAAGCGAGAGCAACGTGGCCCCCGCAGTATTGGGGTTCTTGTCCGCCTGGATCAGGAAGTCGTCCGCGGAGCCCGGACGCTCCGGGAGCCTCGCGCTCACCTTCGCGCCCAGGGTGTCCTTAAAGATCCCCCGGATCAGGAACAGCTCCTCGTTGGTGAGCTGCGGCGAGGCGATCACGCCGATCCGCGCGCCGGTCCCGGCGGGATCCCTTGCAGCGCTCTTCAGGGCTGTCGAGATCGTCGTGAAGGCCTGCTCCCAGGTGGCACCGTCCCAGGTCGCGCCGTCCGCGGAGTCTTTCCCCTGCCCGGCGCGGACGACGCGTTGCAGCCGTCCTCGATCGATCCAGCCCAGACCGTAGCGCCCCTCATCGCACAGCCACCACTGATTGACTTTCGGGTTGTAGCGGGGCTTGACGCGCACGATCCGCCCGCCGTCGTTGAGGTGCGGACGGTCGAGCAGGTAGTGCAAGTCAAGGTTGCATCCCCGACTGCAGCCATTGCAGACGGTGGGTGCGCTGGACAGATACCAGACCCGCGCCTTGAAGCGGAAGTCACTCTCGGTCAGGGCGCCGACGGGACAGATGTCCACCACGTTGGCCGAGTATGGATTGTCGAGCACTTCTCCGGGGTAGAGCGAGAGCTCGGCCCGTTCGCCGCGGTTGAAGATGCCGAACTCGCCGGTCTTGGTGATCTCGTCGGTGAAGCGCACGCAGCGCGAGCAGAGGATGCAGCGCTCCTGGTCTAGCATCACGTGCGGACCGATCTTCACCGCCTTCTTCTTCTTGACCTTGTGTTCGCGGAAGCGCGGGTTGTACCGGCCGAAGTTCATGTAGAAGTTCTGCAGGTCGCACTCGCCGGACTGGTCGCAGACCGGACAGTCGAGCGGGTGATTGGCCAGCAGGAATTCCAGCACCGCGCGCCGGCCGTCCTCGGCCTTCTGGCTCATGGTGTGGATCACCATGCCGTCCATCACGGGCAGGTTGCAGGCGATCTGGAGCTTGGAGAACTTCTCGACCTCCACCAGGCAGATGCGGCAGTTGCCCGCGATGGAGAGCCCCGGGTGGTAGCAGTAGCGCGGGATGAAGATGCCGAGCTGTTCCGCGGCCTGGATGACCGTGGTGCCGACATGCACGTTGATCTTGTGACCGTCGATCAGGAGCTCGGGCATGCCACCGCCCTCTTGCTGCGTGTCTTGCCGGAGCGGATGTACTCCTCGAACTCGGCGCGAAACTTCGCGATGTACGACTGCACCGGCCAGGCGGCCGCATCGGCGAAGACGCAGATGGTCTTGCCCTCCATGTCACCGGCGATGGCGAGGAGGTCGTTGAGGTCCTGGATCGAACCCTTCCCCTCCAGGATGCGACTCACGATCCGATGGACCCAGCCGGTCCCCTCCCGACAGGGAGAACACTGCCCGCAGGACTCGTCGGCGAAGAACCGGGACGCCGCTGCCAGGGCTTCGACCATGCAGGTGGTCTGGTCCATCACGATCACGCCGCCGGATCCGGCCATGCTGCCGGCCTTGTGCAGCGAGTCGAAGTCCATGGCCACGTCGATCTCGTCGGCCGTGAGGATCTTGGCGGAAATGCCTCCCGGAATGACGGCCTTGAGCTTCAAGCCGTCGCGAACACCGCCGGCGTGCTGCTCGATCAGCTCGCGCAGGGTCACGGTGACGGGCGCCTCGTAGACGCCTGGCCGGACCACGTGCCCGCTCACGCAGAACAGCCGTGTACCGCCCTGAGTATCCGTCCCGATCGCAGCGAAGCGTTGCGCGCCGTGGCGCAGGATGAATGGAACACAGGCCAGCGTCTCGACGTTGTTGACGATGGTGGGACAGGAGAACAGACCCGAGATCGCCGGGAAGGGAGGCTTGAGCCGTGGAAAGCCCTTGCCACCTTCGAGCGAGGTGAGCAGCGCGGTCTCCTCGCCGCAGATGTAGGCACCGGCCCCGCGGTGAATCACCACGTCCAGGTCGAAGCCGCAGTCCTGGATGTTCTTGCCCAGCCAGTTCGCGGCGCGAGCCTCGTCGATGGCACGCTGCAGGCGATACGCCGACTCGAAGTACTCACCGCGGATGTAGACGTAGGCCTTGTGACTACCGATGGCGTAAGCCGCAATGATCAAACCCTCGAGGAGGGCGTGGGGATCCCTCTCCATGATGTAGCGGTCCTTGAAGGTCCCGGGCTCGCCCTCGTCGGCGTTGGCCACGAGGTACTTCGGTCGCTTGGCGTCCTTGGGGACGAAGGACCACTTCCTGCCCGTGGGAAAGCCCGCCCCGCCCAGACCACGCAGGTTGGCATGGGAGACCTCCTCGATCACCTCCTGCGGGTTCATGGAGGTCAGCGCCTTCTTGGCCCCGGCGTAGCCGCCGTCCGCGAGGTAATCCTCGAGCCAGACTCCGGCCGGGTCTTTGAAACGTGAGCTGAGCACCGGCCCTTCCGTGCTGAGGTAGGGATCCGGATCCGGCGTCGATTCCGGCCGGCCGGGTTCCGCGAGGGCGTCCTTGATCAGCGAGTCGACGGTGTCCCCCTCGATCGGGCCGACGAAGCGCTCGTCGAGCTGCGCCATGGGCGCCATCTCGCAGGCACACAGGCACTCGACCTCCGTCAGGGTGACCTCTTGACCGCCGGTCGTCTCACCCGGGCGGATCTTGAGCGCCTGCTCGATCCGCTCCAAGAGCTCACCGGCGCCGCGCAGCCGGCAGGGAAGGCTGGTGCACACGCGCAGTTCGCGCCGGCCAACGGGCGCGGTGTGGAACAGATGGTAGAAGGAGACCGCCTCGCGCACGTGAGCGATCGAGACACCGATCTGTCGGCCCACCCAGGCCTCCGCCTCCGGCGAGATGAAGCCTTGGTGTTCCTGCACGAGCCAGAGCAGGGGCAGCATTGCCGCTCTCGCGGACTCGTAGCGCTCGATGATCGTCTTGGCCTTGCCTTCCAGGTCCAGGAGCTTCACCGGTCGAGCTCCCCGCCGATCATGTTGACGGAACCGAAGGT
>Ga0247727_10010479_pt1 | contig 16418 bp, 15 predicted proteins | sample WisWelCaveWW1625_FD_202498 | JGI IMG/M metagenome (GOLD analysis project Ga0247727, IMG submission 202498) | Biofilm microbial communities from Wishing Well Cave, Virginia, United States - WW16-25 | ecosystem: Environmental > Aquatic > Deep subsurface > Groundwater > Cave microbial mat | place... | reverse complement strand
TGGCCGCTTTATTTTAGATGGTATTCCTCCTGCACCGCGCGGTGTTCCGCAAGTTGAAGTCATCTTCGACCTGGATGCTTCAGGAATTCTTTCAGTTACCGCGAAGGACAAAGCAACAAACAAGGAACAATCTATTAAAATTACTGGTTCCACGGGCTTGACTAAAGAAGAGATCAACCGAATGACCAAAGAGGCCGAGGAAAACGCCAAAGAAGATGAAGCTAAAAAAGGAGAAATCGAAACCAGAAACCAGGCCGACGCTTTAGTTTATCAGGCGGAAAAAGCTCTTAAAGATGCAGGAGAAAAGGTTCCCGCAGATGTTAAAAGCGAAGTCGAAGAAAAGGCGAAAGCCTTAAAAGATATTGCCCCTGCAGGCCCAATAGATGAAGTCAAGACTAAAACCGAGGAGTTATCGAGCGTGCTTTCAAAAATCGGAGAGAGCATGTATAGCAAGCAAGGCGATCAGGGTCAACCAGAAGCTGATCAAGGTCAGCCCGGATCAAATGGTCAGACCGAAGAGCCAAAAGAAGAAAAAGCGACAGGCGACAAGGATACTGAAGAAGTCCAAGAAGGAGAAGTTGTTAAAGAGTAAAATGATCGCATGGCAGATAAACGAGACTACTATGAAATTCTCGGAGTTAATAAAAACGCAAACGCCGAGGAATTAAAAAAGGCTTATCGTAATTTAGCCCGCAAAAACCACCCTGACGTTAACAAGGCAGAAGGTGCCGAGAAAAAATTCAAAGAAATAAACGAGGCGTATCAGGTTCTTTCCGACCCCCAAAAGAAATCGGCATATGATCAATATGGACATGCGGCTTTTGCGCCGGGCGGCGGCTTCGGTGGTGCCGGTCAACCAGGTGAAGGATTCAGAACCTATACATGGAGTTCGTCTGGTAATCCCCAGGATTTCAACTTCGATTTCGGTGGTTTTGCCGACCCTTTTGATATTTTTGAAATGGTCTTTGGAGAAAGATCGCCTTTTGGACAATCTACCCGCAGGGTGCCCCGGTATGTTCTTCAGATTGAATTTATGGAAGCCGTTCACGGTGTTGAAAAAACCGTAGACATTGAAGGCAAGCGCCAAAAAGTTAAAATTCCAGCAGGTGTTGATACAGGGACGGAAATTAAATTTTCAAATTTCGCGATTATCTGCGAAGTTTCTTCTCACCGTAATTTTAAAAGGCGCGGATTTGATGTAATCTCCGAGGAAGAAATTTCCTTCTCCCAAGCAGCGCTTGGAACAATAGCCGAAATAGAGACTGTCGACGGGGGAGTAAAAATCCGAATCCCCTCCGGCACTCAACCTGGAACACAAATTCGTCTTCGGGGCAAAGGCATCAAGCACATCTCCGGTCACAGCCACGGCGACCACTACGTAATAATTAGAGTTCATATACCATCCAAGTTGAATAGAGATCAGAAGCGCCTACTTGAAGATCTGGAGAGTTTATCCTGAGAGAAGCGAAGGAAAGACCAAAAACGCCTACTAGAGGAATTTGAAAATTCTTAATTGATAATTACAATTATGGTTTCTATAATAATTGTGAAAAATTAAAGAAGGCTGAATGGTCACCAAAGAAATAGGAATCTCTGCCCCTCAAGAAACGCTCACCTCGCGCCAGTGCAATCTCACACATCGTTGGCATTTCCAACAGAATGGTCAAAATGGTAACCCCGATTTTGAACTCAAAAAGGCCATATTTCATATGGTAATTAATGAGCATGAAATAGACGGAGAGACGTATGGTGGTTTGGAAATAGACAATACTATTGATAAAAAACTGAGTGGAGCTTGGTTCCAAAAAGTTGGATTATTACAACCCCTTACCATAAAGTTCCGAGGCAATATAAAAGCTATGGTTGATTATGCTTTTCCAAACAGGAACATCGAAAACGGGGAGCTAGGAAATTGTGAACACCATTGGAGAATCGAAACTCCAAATGGGCCTACATCGGCAGGCCTTTGTAGTCAATGTGGAGAAGTTAGGGAATTTCGGAATTCCAGCGACGACCACCTTTGGGAAAACGACTCCACCCAACGTTTTGACTTTAAAGTGGCTTAAGACTACAATTGCCACTTATCCCTCACTTCACTTACATGGCGATTGAAAGAGTTTTTCACTCAATAAAGCAAGATCAGAGAACAGATTAGAAGTTTGAAGAGAGAATTACATTAACTGATATACTTTCCCCATGTCGAAGCAGAGCTATTTCGAGCCCGCGAGAAACAAGCTCTCTTATTTTGGCCCTGAACTTTTTAAATTTTTAGGCGATCTTGAAAAGAACAACAATAAAGCTTGGTTCGAGAAAAACAAAGTCAGGTACGAGAAGGATGTTAAAGAACCAATGCTTACATTCATTGAAGACTTTGGGCTTTTCCTCAAATCAATAAGTCCAAATTTCGTTGTCGACCCTAGTTCATCCGGCGGTTCCATGTTCAGGATTTTCAGAGACACTCGTTTTTCTCGCGACAAATCTCCCTACAAAACCTGGGTCGCTGCCAAATTCAACCATCGGCAAGAAGGTAACAATGTCCACGCCCCCGGATTTTACTTGCATTTGGAAGTTAATAACTCCATGGGAGGCGGTGGACTTTGGCATCCGGATGCGGACGCGCTCGCAAAAGTGCGCGACGCCATTGCCAATCAGCCAGTCAAATGGAAGGCAGTGAAGGATAAGGGGATTAAAGTTGAAGGAGATAGTCTCAAGCGACCCCCGCAAGGATATAGCCTCGACCATCCATACATCGAGGACCTTAAGTACAAAGACTTTTATGCAATGGTCTCATTCTCTCAAAAAGAAGTTACCGCCCCAGACTTTATGGAGCATTATTTAAAAGCCTGCAAAAAAGTTTCCCCACTAGTTGAATTTCTAACAAAATCCCTAGGTCTCCCCTGGTAAAAAATAACTTCTGATATACTTTCCCCATGAAGCTTCTGCTGACGTCTAATGGTTTTGCAAATAAAACTATAGTTCGTGCTTTTTCCGACATAGTCAAAAAACCTTTTAAAAAGACTTCTCTTGCTTTTATTCCAACTGCAGCAAATGTTGAAAGAGATGATAAAAGTTGGTTGGTTGATGATCTTAACAGATGTAAAAAACTGGGTTTCTCGATTTTGGATATTGTCGACATCTCTGCGGTCGAAAAAAATATCTGGGAACCAAGGCTTAAACAAGCCGACGTCTTAATGTTTGGTGGAGGTAACAGTTTTCATCTGATGTATTGGCTTAAGAAATCAGGCCTCTCAAAGATTTTAAAAGAGTTGCTTAAAACAAGGATTTACGTGGGCATCAGTGCGGGAAGTATGATTACTGGCAAATCTTTAACATTAAGTCAAGCAGAACGACTTTACTACGAAGATGTCGGTCAGTATAAAGACGAAGCAGGCCTTGGAATTGTGGATTTTTTGATAAGACCTCACTTAAACTCTCCGCATTTCCCAAATGTACGTGAAGCAGTTTTAAAGGAACAAGCAAAAGAAATATCTTATCCAATTTATGCTTTAGATGATGAATCCGCCGTTTTAGTTGATAATGGCAAAGAAAAAGTAGTCTCCGAAGGACAATATTTGGTTTTTAACTCCTAACCATACAAAACTAAGATTTTAACCTTTCCGAATTTTGAGGTAAAATTAGCGCGAAATGAGCGAGAGATTCTCCGGAGCCGTACTGGAAATGTACTCAGCAAAACCTCAAGTAGAGACCCACAATAAAGCTCGAATTGAGGATCTTTTTGAAAACCTGCCTGTTGCACAAGGCGTGGATCTTAAAAACTTTTCTGCTCTTGTTTCAAACGAAGACCCAACCGAATTAAGAGAAAAAATTGTTAACAGATATCTTGACCTTTCTATTCTCCGGCGGAATCTTGGCATTCCGGGGAACTTGGAAATTAATAACGACGTTGCTATTGCTGTTTTGGACGATAAAGTCTTTTCAGAAGCTGTTGAAATGATTAAAGAAGAAGGAAATCTATTTGAAACCGCAGTTCACGAAATCGGTCATAGTGCCGCCGCCGAAAATATAGGTTGGAAGACTGGGGTAGTTACAATTGTTCGAGGTCCGGGTTATCTTGGCCTTACATCAACTTCACCTAAAGGTGAACCTTCATTTGAGAATTGGGCTTTTGGGCGAGCAGTCATTGCCTATGGGGGCGCAACAGCTGTACAGATGCTAGGTTATGAAGCCAGGGGAATTGGTTCTGATATGGCTCACGCCCAGGCTCTCGCCAGAATTGTTATTCAAAGTCCAAACAGCAGATATTCCACAGAGCATGCTTTTTTGGCAGATGCCGAAAGGATTGCTCACGCTGCGTTGTCAACTCACGGCACGACAGGGATTTCCAAAATGGCGCAAGAACTTCTCCATAGAAAAACCATTACTTAATTCACCTTGGAACACCAACTCAATTTAGTTGACTCAACTTTAGTATTTTGCTAGAATTCCCCTGCATTTTAGTTTTTGAAAAAGGTGGGCAAGGCGCGGATGCGCCTTTTAATTTATCTAGGTCGATATATCTAAAAACTATCATTTAACATCTAGACCATGGCAATACAAGCAAGAACAGAATTTGCATCAGCCCTAAATCAGGTTTGCTCTGAGCGTGGTATCGAGCCGGAAGTAGTTATAGATTCTATTAAACACGCTATTCTTGCAGCTTATCGCAAGGATTACGGAGAACCAGAGGGTATAGATGTCGATCTTGACGCCAACACTGGTGGTGTGAAGCTTGCCAAGGGCAAAAAAGATGTTACACCAGCGGGTTTTGGTAGGATTGCGGCCCAAACAGCAAAACAAGTTATTTTGCAAAGAATTCGCGAGGCAGAGAAAAACGCAATCATTAGTGAATATTCATCCAAAGTCGGAACGATTGTATCTGGGGTCGTACAACGAATTTCTGGTCCAGTGGTAACTGTTAATCTTGGCAAAGCAGAAGGTATCATGCCCCCTGGTGAGCAAGCACACAATGAAAATTATTATGTCAATCAAAGACTCAAGTTTTTTATAGTTGGAATCAAAGAAGGGGCTCGCGGAGAAGAAATTATTGTATCCAGAGGTGACAACGGTTTACTTGCCGGGCTTTTTAAGCAAGAAGTCCCAGAAATTGCCTCCGGAAATGTTGAGGTCAAAGTAGTCGCTCGAGAGGCGGGTTCTCGTTCGAAAATTGCCGTCGCCTCGAGTCAATTAGGTGTCGATCCAGTCGGTTCTTGCGTAGGCCAAAAGGGGGTACGGGTTCAGGCGGTAATGAACGAATTAGGGGATGAAAAAATTGACATTATTGCTTATCAGGAAGATCCCGTTGAGTTTATTAAAGCTGCCCTTTCGCCTGCCAAGGAAATATCGGTAACAGTAGATGACAAAGAGAAAACTGCTCAAGTAACGGCACCAGATGATCAATTATCTTTAGCAATTGGCAGAGACGGGCAGAACGTAAGGCTAGCCGCCAAACTCACAGGCTATAGAATTGATATTCGCGGCAAAAGCGGAACACCCAAAGAAGTAGAAGCCAAGGAAAAGAAAGCCATAGAAGAAGCCAAAAAAGCCTTGGGTGTTGCAGAGGGAACCGAAGCTAAAGAATCAAGCGCAGCCTCCGAAGATAAACAAGCTGACAGGACACCTCAAGATCAACCAGGTTCTAAGAAGGCAACAGTCAATAGCACTCAAACTCGCCCGAGCCAGAGATTACTATCTGGGAACCAAGGCCAAAAAGATAAAGAGGGCAAGGCAGATCAAGATAGTAAAGAAGGAAAATCTAACGAAACGAGTAATTCAAATGGCCTGCCCGACACGCTGCAGGGCGCAGACGAGTCGAAGCGGGCGGGCGACAAGTCAGCTTAAATGAAACCTTGGTTGCCAAGTATTAAAAAATGGACAAGTCGAAAGAAAATTTCAGACCACCGATCGTTACAATTATGGGGCATGTTGATCATGGCAAAACAACGCTCCTTGATGCTATTAGAAAAACTAATGTAGCCCAGAAAGAACATGGTGGTATTACCCAACACATTGGTGCCTACCAAATAATTTTCCAAGATAAACCTATTACTTTTGTCGACACACCGGGTCATGCCGCATTCGAAAGAATGCGCTACCGCGGGGCTCAAATTGCCGATATTGTTGTTTTAGTAGTTGCAGCAACTGAAGGCGTTAAACCGCAGACCCAAGAAGCTATAAAACACATTAAAAAAGAAAATAGGCAGGTAGTTGTCGCAATCACAAAAACAGATCTACAGGGTTCAAATCCCGAAAAAATAAAAAAAGAACTGCAAAAAGAAGAAATTATCGCGGAAAGCTATGGCGGAAACGTGCCAGTGGTAGAAATAGCCACCCCCAAAGGCAAGGGAATAACGGAGCTCTTGGAAGTAATTGAACTCTTATGGCAAATTTCCCCTCAAAAATCCTTACCCAAAGACCCCTTAGAAGCTGTGGTTGTTGAATCATATTTAGATAAAAATCGAGGATCCATTGCAACAGTTATAGTTGAAAAGGGAACGCTTACAGTAGGTCAAAAATTGGTTGTTGATACTGAGACAATCACAGTTAAAGCCTTAATTGACGATTTAGGAAAAAGCGTTAAAGAAGCTATCCCTGGCAAACCAGTTGAAATTTTGGGATTCAAGCACGTTTTAGAAGTTGGTGCACTTGTTAAAGATCAGATTACAACAAAATCTCAATCCAAAAATGTTCAAGCAACTCTTTCAGAGATAATCGCCAAATCAGAAGAAGCTCGAGGAAGATTTAAGGTTATTGTCAAAGCAGATGTTACTGGATCTTTGGAAGCCGTCATCGAGAACATAAAAGACAAAGTTTTAGTGATAAACTCTGGCACCGGAGCAGTAACTCCCGCTGATATTTCTTTTGCTAAAGTATCAAAAGCGCCAATTTTAGCTTTCAATTCTAAAGTTTCAAATCAAGTGAAATCACAAGCAGACCGAGAAGGTGTAGTTATTAAAAATTACAGTGTAATTTATGATCTTATAAAAGACATGGAGGATGTCGCGACCGGTTTCGAAGAAGCCAAACAGGAACTTAAGATTACAGGTAGGGCAAAAATTGTTGCAACTTTTGATATCGAAGGTAAAAAAATAGCAGGTGCCCAGGTTACCCAAGGGAAATTAAAAATCACAGACAAAATTATTTTAAAAAGGCAAAATACACAAATTGGAGAATCAGAAATTAAGAATCTGAAAAGATTTAAAAAAGAACAAGATACGGTGTCGCAAGGCCAAGATTGCGGAATTCTTCTGGAGCCAATCCTTGACTTCACAGAAGGTGATGTTATAGAATCTCTAGGTTCAAAATAATAATTTACTCGTATAAATTATTTACTCTTAACCAACGATTATGGAGCAAGATCTAAAAGAGAAAACCCTGGAGAGATTGACTTCGGCCGAACGTATATTAATAGTCAGCGCCGAATCTTCCGGATTTGATGGACTAGCTTCTTCGCTAGGACTTTGTCTTTCTTTCCAAAAACTAGGCAAAAATGTGACAGTGATAGCTCAGCCTCCTACAGTCGGGGATGCGAGAAATCTTTACGGAGTTAACAAAATAGGCAAAATAGGGGGAAATCAAAACTTTGTAATTGTAATAGGAGATGCTATCAACAATGTTGACAAGGTTACGTACTTTCTTGAAAAAGACCAATTAAAAATCGTTGTTCACCCTCTTCAAGGAGCAAAAGGAGTTTCAAGAAATCAGGTTTCTTTTGAACAAGTATCTTCCAAACCAGATCTTATTTTTACCATAGGGATCAGATCTCAAGAAGAATTGAATAAGGAAGTTATTCAAGATCAAAATATTGACTCAGATATTTGGATCGTAGCTATAAATAACCAGAATTCGAACCATAAATTTGCTCAAGCTAATCTAGTCGATACACAGGCAACAAGTTTGAGCGAGATAGTAGCCAGTTTTATTGAGGAATTAGCCCTTCCAGTTGATGAAGATATTTCCTATAATTTGTATTCCGGACTTTCTTATGCTACTAATTATTTTTCACCCGCAAGAACTACAGCTAACTCTTTGCAGGTTGCGTCGTGGTTAATAAAATTCGGTGCCGGCAAAGCCAGTTTTGCAGTAACTTATAAAAATATAAATACAACAACCCAAGATTTTATAGGAGAGACAGAATCCCCAAGGTCACCTCAAACCGGTTTTTTGAAACCATCTACTTTGAAACCACCTACGATGGATCCCCAAATTCAGCAAAGTCAAAAGACTAATGTGCAGCAATTAACATCAACTGATAAACCAACCGAAGAAGAAGATTGGTTCAAACCACCAAAAATTTACAAAGGTTCTAAATCCTTTGACACAGAATATTAATTACTTATATACTGTTGTCTCTATTCTCTAATCTCTAAAAATATATGAGTGCAACTTCCAAGAAGCAAGTAATAGATAAATTTAAGACTCACGAAGGCGATACCGGTTCCCCAGAAGTTCAAATTGCCCTCATAACTCAAAGAATCGACAACGTCAAAGATCACTTGAAAGGACACGGTCACGATAACCATTCAAGAAGAGGTCTGCTTTCTATGATTAACAAAAGAAGAAGATTACTTCATTATTTAATGCGCAAAGAACAAGACAGGTACAAAGATATTATTGGTAAATTGGAATTGCCCAAATAAATAAACTCAAGCTTGATATTTATTTCTCTAAATAATATAATTCACCTGTACAAAAGAGGAATTGGTGTTGTTGGAAGTTGACTAGTTAGAACCAATCCGCCACCTGGCGGATATTGATTCCCGCTAACCGATTTCTAACTCCCCATTTTTCCTCTTAAGTTAAATTTTAAATTTTAGTTAATGCAAAAAATTGTTCGTAAAGAATTAGATCTTGCCGACAGAAAACTTGTTCTTGAGACAGGAGAACTTGCCCTGCAAGCAAATGCCGCGGTTTTGGCGACATACGGCGAAACCGTTGTATTATCGACAGTTGTCTCCCAAGAAGCTTCTCCAGATGTAGACTTTTTTCCTCTTGCAGTGGATTATGAAGAAAAACTTTATGCAGCAGGTAAAATATCTTCTTCCCGCTTTATTAAGCGTGAAGGGCGTCCTTCGGAAGAAGCAATTTTAACTTCAAGACTCGTAGATAGATCAATTAGGCCTCTTTTCCCTAAAGACTACCAGGCGGAAGTTCAGGTAGTTATAACCGTTCTCTCTGTTGATCAACAGAATGACCCATCGATTGTTGCTTTAATTGCTACTTCTGCCGCTTTGTCTATTTCAGATATCCCCTGGAACGGCCCAATCTCAGGATTAAGAATTGGTAGGCAAAATGGCGGGTATTTCCTTAATCCAACAGAGGACGACAAAAAATTCTCATCTCTAGATTTACTTCTGGCTTCAAAGAAAGACGAAGTAGTCATGATTGAGGCAAACGGTCAACAAGTTGAAGAACAATCAGTTCTTGGAGCCATTAAATTTGGCCTGGAAAATGCCAAAGAGGTAATTAAACTTATTGAAGATTTCACAAAAGACGCTGGCCAAAAAAAGCAAGAATACACCTCAACCAAGCTTAAGGAGCAATTTGCCCAGAAAATCCATGAATTTATCCAAAAAAATATAATTCGCGACCTGGAAACCCCAGGGAAAGCTCAAGATGAAAACTGGTTCAAAGAGTCACTCGAAAAACTAGAAGAAGAATTCATTAAAGAAGACCAGAAGGAAATCAATGCAAAACACCTATCCGATATGCTTGACGAATCAGTTGCTGACTTCTTGAGAACTCAGGTTCTTACAACCCAAAAAAGGGTAGATGGACGAAAATTAGATGAAATAAGACCTCTTGACGTTAAAGTTGGTGTTTTACCAAGAACACACGGCACTGGGCTTTTCAAAAGAGGTGATACCCAAGTTCTTTCTATTGCCACTTTAGCCTCGCCTGCACTTGAACAACTGATAGATGGCATGATTCGTGAAGGGACTAAGGGTTATATGCACCATTATAATTTCCCCCCTTTTTCAACAGGAGAAGTCAGAAGGTTAGGGACCCCTGGCAGGAGAGAGATAGGTCACGGGGCTCTGGCGGAAAAAGCTTTAGTACCAGTTTTGCCCTCGTTAGACGATTTCCCTTACACGATAAGAGTAGTCTCTGAAGTATTATCGTCTGCTGGTTCAACATCAATGGCGGCTGCTTGCGGTTCCACTCTGGCACTAATGGATGCTGGAGTTCCAATTAAAGAGCCAGTTGCTGGGATTTCAATAGGTTTAATTACTGACAAAAAGGATAGATCTAAGTTTGAAACCTTAACAGATATAGCTTACCAGGAAGATGCCCAAGGAGATATGGATTTTAAAGTCGCCGGAACCAAAAACGGTGTTACTGCTATCCAAATGGATATTAAATTACAAGGAATAAGCTTAAAAATTGTTGAACAAGCACTTGAAAAAGCAAAAATAGCAAGGCTTTCCATTCTAAAAACGTTACTCGGGGTAATTCCAACTGTTAGGGAAAGTATTTCTAAGTATGCTCCGACAGTCATTGTTGTCAAAATAGATCCTTCAAAAATCGGCGATGTAATTGGTTCTGGCGGAAGGGTTATTAACAAAATCATTTCAGAAACAGGTGCTCAAGTCGACATTAATGACGAAGGAAATGTAACAATTAGCGGCAAAGACCCCGAATCTTGTAAAAGAGCTGCCGAGTGGGTAGAGGGCATTGTTAAAGAAGCCCAGCCAGGCGAAGAATACGAAGGGACTGTAAAAAGAATTTTTCCTTTTGGGGCGATGGTTGAAATACTTCCAGGCAAAGAAGGACTGGTCCATATTTCTCAACTAGCTCCTCATCGAGTCGAAAAAGTAGAAGATGTTGTAAAAATCGGCCAAAAGGTTAAAGTTAGAGTTGTAGAAATTGACGATCAAGGAAGAGTTAATTTATCCATGCGTCCCAAAGGAGAATCAGATGGTCAAGAAGGTGAAAAAAGAAAAGATTTTAAACCAAGAAAGTTTGACAAGTTTGAAAGAAGACCAGATCGCTCAAAACCGCGCAGAAGATACTAAAATGAAATTGAGCCCAAATAAAATTTTGGGACTCTTAGTTTTCCTCTTACTCTTATTATTTTTCATACTTCCCGAGAATATCAAAGTTTCAAAAACGACAGCTAAGTTAACTAGCGTTGACAATAAATTCGCGATCAAGTTCTACATCGTAGAAAGTGATCAGCAAATCTCCTCCAGGGTGCTGGAGAAGCTTAATTTGCCTCAAAGCTTCAAAGACGGTGTTGAGTTCAAGTTAGACGCAACCTCATCTGCCAAACTTGCATTTGCAGCCCCGATTGAGGCAAAAATTACTTTTCCAGAAAACAGAATTGCCTTTAGTGGTACATCTAATACGCCATTCTTTAAAGAATTACAAATGGAAGATTTTAAATTACCAAAATCTACGAATCTAGTATTATTCGGACCAAATTTTAAAGATTTTCTAAAATCTAAATTTAAACTGCCAGCTGCTTTTAACTCTTGGTTAGAGCAAAACCTTACGTCTGAGGGGCAATACCTAGTAGTCTATGGCCAAAATTCCGACTTTGTCATTATGTTTAAATCCGAAAGCGTAGACTTCGAAGCATTGAAAGATATTCACGACGAAGTTAAGGAGACTTTGTACAAAAAGGAGCAGTCTCAGGACATTGGCGACTTTCATTTATTAAAATTGCAAACCGATCCCCAATCTAAACCATTGACACCCGCCTTCTACAGATTAGGTCAGTGGGTTTTTATGGCTTCGTCATATGAATCTGCCCAAGAATTTGTAAAAGTCCAAAAACTAGAGGCAGAAAAAACTTTTAATCTATCGACCAATAAAAGCAAGGTTGCTTACTATTTCCTCCTTAAAAATCAAAACGAAAACCCTATTAATGAAAATTTTACCGGCTTTATTTTCCCCGAGATTTCAATTCAAAAGGCCCAAAAAAGCTTAGAGCATATCTCTGAAATTGAACTTTCTTTGAAGGCAGGTACGTTTTCTGGTTTAATTAACATAAAATGAATTCGTCCCCTGTCCAGTTTGAAGATATTAAGCTTCTTGAGGCTAAAATAAAATCAGCTCAAATCCCCAAAGATCTTCTCGTAAAAGCAAGCTCCATGATTGAAAGACTAGTCAGGCTCGCTAGTGCACAGGGCTATTCCCAGGAATATGACAATGTTGCTAGGTATTTAGACTGGATAGTTACCCTTCCTTGGAGCAGTCGTAGTGAAGACATTCTTTCTTTAGAAAACGTCAAAAAAATTATGGATGCAAACCATTACGGCCTGGAAAATATCAAAGGTCATATTTTGGAATATATTTCTGTCCTCAACCTTAAAAAGCGGCAACCAGATCAAAATCAGCCAACCGGCTTAAAAGCCCCAGCCATCCTACTTCTTGGGCTAGTCGGGACCGGCAAAACAACCATGGCTTATTCAATAGCCCAAGCTCTCGGTAGACAGTTCGGCAGAATTCCTATGGGGGGAATGGGCGACGCACTCCAACTTAGAGGTCGCTCGCGAGCCTATCCGGATGCAGAGCCTGGCCAAATTATTAAAGTCTTAAAAAGGGTCAGTACCAAAAACCCTGTTATCCTTCTTGATGAAATCGATCGGGTTACCGATGAAGCGAAAGCAGATATCATGGGTGTTTTAGTTGAACTTTTAGACCCCGAACAAAATAGTAAATTTCTCGATCACTATATCGATTACCCATTTGATCTCTCTGAGGTTCTCTTTATAGCTACCGCCAATAACACCCCTAAAATTGCAACCGCCGTTCTAGATAGACTAGAAACTATCGAGATGCCTTCTTATACTGATGAACAAAAAATCGTAATTGCCAAAAAATATCTTTTGCCGAAAATAATGACAGGATCAGGTCTTTCAAAGGAGGAACTAGAAATTACAGAAAATGTTTGGAATCAAGTCGTAAGACCTCTTGGCTTCGACGCTGGTATGAGAACACTTGAGCGCACAATTTCCGGCATTTGTCGTAAAGTTGCCATGTTAAAAGTAGAGGGAAATGCTTCTAAGGTGGTGCTTAGCCAAGAAAACCTCAAAGAATATCTACCCAAGTGGTAACCTGATAATAACCTATAGCAATTTTAGACAAGTTGCGTTAAAATAGAAAAATATGGGAAGACGTAAAAAAAGAGCCATCCCACCACTTCAGATTGAAAAAAAAACAATTAAAATTGCTCTTGGTCTTTTTACATTAGCTTCTTCCTTAACTCTTCTTTTATCGTTTTTCACAAAAGCCGCCGTCTTTCTCTCCTTAAAAGAAGGATCTTACAAAATATTTGGGATTGGGACTGTCTTATTGCCAGTTTTCGGAATCTTAACCAGCCTCTTATTATTTTCCATAAAAACTCGCTTCACTAAGCTTAATGTAATTTTTGGCCTGACAGGGAGTTTTCTTTCTATGCTTGGAATACTTGCTATCTTCTCTGTTGAATTTTCAGGAATCTTAGGTGTATCGCTTTGGTCAGTTTTTAAATCTTTAGTTACTCCAATTGGGGCCTTTTTCGTTTTAAGCTTTACCTTTTCTGTTTCCGCAATTATCGCCTTAAATACCAATTTAGAACAAGCGATGTCGATGGTTTCCCAAATTTATAAAACCATAAGAAATATTGTTAAAAAACTTATACAGATTGTTTTTGGAGATGACAAACCTAAAATATTAAATAGACCTCAACAAGCTATAAATCGTTCGAGTAGAATTCAAGCAGTTGATTCAGTCGGTTTATCATCTAATGTCGTTGCCAACAGTCCGGGGGAAGGTCAAATCTGGCAGTATCCGCCACTTTCTTTACTTGCCGACCCTAAAGGTGGTGGAGCCAATAGAGGTAATCCTAAACATAACGCCCAAATCATTGAAAAAACCTTAGAGGCTTTCGGAATTGTTGCTAAAGTTGCCGAGGTTAATCTTGGCCCGACTGTTACACAATATGCTTTGCAAATTCCCATTGGCACAAAGCTTTCTAAAATCATGGCACTCCAAAACGATTTAGCTTTGGCACTCGCTACCACTACTGGTAATGTCAGGATAGAAGCGCCAATACCTGGAAAATCTTTAGTTGGAATCGAGATCCCCAATATTTCCCCAGAAGTTGTATCCCTAAAGAGCGTCCTTTCGAGCGATTCTCTTCAAAGAAACAAAGCAAAAACTACAGTTGGTCTAGGACTTGACGTATCAGGAAACATAATAGCTGTGGATATTAACAAAATGCCCCATGTCTTAATCGCTGGGACCACAGGGTCTGGAAAATCTGTACTCTTAAATACGATAATTGCAACTATTCTTTTTAGAGCAAGCCCGCAGGAGGTCAAATTTATTATTGCCGACCCCAAACGTGTGGAATTGACAGAATACAATAATGTGCCTCACTTATTAACCCCTGTCATCGTAGACCCAGACAAGATTCTTTCAGCCCTAAGATGGGCAGAAAAAGAGATGGAGAGGCGTTATAAGCTATTCCATGAAGCACAAGTCAATAACATAGCAAGTTACAATGATTTTTCTGGATTCCAAGCTCTTCCATACATTGTCGTGGTTCTTGACGAATTGTATATTCTCATGGAATTTGCTCCTCGCGAGGTAGAAGATTCAATTCATCGTCTTGCAGCTATGGCCAGGGCTACCGGAATTCACTTGGTGATTGCTACCCAAAGGCCCTCAGTAGATGTAATAACAGGTACCATTAAAGCTAATATTTCCTGCAGAATTGCTTTCAACGTTTCTTCTATGATCGACTCCCGAGTTATTCTTGATCAGCCTGGAGCTGAAAAACTCTTAGGGAAAGGAGACATGCTTTATTTGCCTCCGGACGCTTCAAAACCAACTAGAATCCAGGGAGTATTCGCCTCTGCCAGCGAAATTAGAAATTTAATTGGTTTCCTCAAAAATTCAGGTTTTGCTCCTGAATTTACCGAAGAAATTACCCAAATGCCCGTCGGCAAAATGGCAGGTATCCAGGGGGACGAAAAAGATGATTTATTTGAAGAAGCCGTTAGAACTGTCTGCCAATATGACAGAGCTTCTGCCTCGTTACTTCAGAGGAGGTTGCATATAGGTTACGCTAGAGCAGCAAGACTTATAGATCAAATGGAATTGGCAGGAATCGTTGGGCCAGGCGAGGGCTCAAAACCAAGGGATGTACTCTTTAAAAATGCCGACGACTACTTCCAAGCTCAAGCTCAAGCACAGGCTGCGTCTTAAATTTCATGGATACTGCAGGAGATTTTCTCCTCAAAAGAAGAAAGTCTAAAAAAATATCGCTAAAAAAAGCAGCCCTCGATCTTCTTATAAAAGAGGAAAACTTAAATGCCATTGAAAAGAGTCAGTGGCAAGATTTACCAGAACCTACATTCGTAAAGGGTTTTATTAAAAACTACGCTCAGTACCTAGGTCTTGATGAAGAACACGTACTTGCACTTTATCGAAGAGAATTCGACGAAGCAAAATATCCAGAGAAAAAATCTCCACTTACCGATCAAAAGAGACTAATGATAACCCCAAACAAGTTTTTAGGTTTTGTCTTTGTTTTGACAGTAATTGTTTTTCTCATCTACATTACAGGGCAGTACTTCTCAATTTTAAAAGCACCCAAGTTAGAGGTGATAACTCCCCAAGAAGATCTTAAAATAAATATTCCCTACGTTATTGTTTCTGGTAAAGTTGAGGCGCAGTCAACAGTTGCTGTCGACGGAGAATTTGTACCGATTGATGAAAGTGGTAATTTTTCTTACCAAATAAAACTTGAGGAAGGTAAAAATATTGTAGAAATTATTGCTTCTAAACGCCTTTCACCTAAAACTAAAATTACTAGAGTAGTTAGGCTTTCACCGTAAATCACCAAACCAACCGATTACAATTGACCCTTCAAAGGTTTCAGGGTCAATCTCTTCGAGCCTGAGCGGCTCGACTGAGCTCACGAGGTTCTTAGAGTCGATGGCCTGACTTTCGCACATTCAACTTTACTCAATGCGACCTTGAGTTAAATCGAAGGGTCGAAGGATTGACAAAACTAAGCGGCTGAAGTATACATTCCTTATTAATAAATCTGTCCATGGATAATACCCAAATTATTCTCCTTGCAATTATAATAGTTTTGGCAATTGCCCTTGTAGTTCTCGGATTTCAAGCATTTTTCGTTCTGAAAGACCTGCGTTTTACCCTCAAGCGAATGAACAGGCTTTTTGACGACGCCAACGATTTAGTTGCAGAAGTTAAGAAACCGATTGAAAAAGCTGGAACTCTGTTTACAGCAATAACCACCGGTGCTGGTATTATTAATCTATTAAAAAAGGGGAAAGAACATGAGCGATCAGGAGAAAAATAATAGTCTAACTCCCTTAATAGCCGGTGTCGTAGTCGGTGCTGCACTGACGTATCTTTTCACTACTGAAAAAGGCCAAAAAATTAAAGATAGACTTGCAAAA
>Ga0247727_10010478_pt1 | contig 16419 bp, 18 predicted proteins | sample WisWelCaveWW1625_FD_202498 | JGI IMG/M metagenome (GOLD analysis project Ga0247727, IMG submission 202498) | Biofilm microbial communities from Wishing Well Cave, Virginia, United States - WW16-25 | ecosystem: Environmental > Aquatic > Deep subsurface > Groundwater > Cave microbial mat | place... | reverse complement strand
CACGGACCTCCACGAGATGGGCCTCGAGGCCCGTGAACGCCTCGCGCAACCCCGGGTCGATCGTGAGCCGCACCGCGGAACCTCACCGAGCCACGAATCCGCCATCGACGACGAGGGCGGTGCCCGTCATGTACGACGAGTCGTCCCCCGCGAGGAACAGGATCGCCCGGGCGATCTCGTCCGGGGCCGCGAATCGACCCATCGGAATCTCCTTGGACACCCGGCGGATGTAGCGGGCCCTCGTGAGGCCCATGTCCCGGGCCGCCTTCTCGTTCATCGGGGTGTCGACCTCTCCCGGGCAGATCGCGTTCACGCGGATCCCGTCCTTCGCGTACTCGAGGGCCATGGACTGGGTCATGAGGATCATCCCGGCCTTCGATGCGCAGTAGATCGAGGACCCGACGCTCCCCACGAGACCCGAAATCGACGACACGTTCACGATGGACCCGCGCTTCCGACGACGCATCCCCGGGAGCGCATACTTCGAGCACAGGAAGGCGCCCTTCAGGTTGATCCCCATCTCCGCATCGTAGTCGCGTTCCGTCGTTTCATGGAGGAGCTTGTTGACCCAGATGCCCGCGTTGTTCACGAGAACGTCCAGCGGACCCAGCCGCCGGGAGGCCTTGGCGATGAAGTGCCGCGCGTCCTCCGCCCGGGACACGTCGCCCGGAATCCCCTCGACCCGACCGACCCGTCGAAGAGTCCTCACGGCCCTGGCCAACCGGGGGGCGTCTCGGGCCGTGATCGCGACCCGCGCGCCTTCCGCCAGGAACGCCCGGGCCGTGGCGTAACCGATTCCGAGGGATCCACCCGTAACAAGGACGACCTGACCTTCGAACCGCCCCATGGTTCAGGGTAATGGGGGAGCCGCTAAAGGTTTCGCGGCCCGCGGACCTCGGGGGGGACGTCCGATGACCCGTCATACGACGGCCGTCATTGCCGGCTCAAGGAAAATCGGTCCGGCCGTCCTCCTCCCCTCGAGGCATGGGAAATGTACCCGATCCTACCAAGCACGGCAATGCGTTGGAACACAATCGAGGCGAGCTCGGACCTGAAGACCTACGTCCGATGGGAATACGGAACGACGGACCCGGCGTGGCTCCTTGCGGGAGTAGTCCGGCAGAGACGAAACCGGCGCATTCTCGGGCGGATCGTCGCGTCATTCCGGGGCGGGTTCGCGAGACCTGAGGCAGTCCAATGACGAACGCCCTCGCGGCCCTCGCGCTGTACGACGCAATGAAACGGAGGACCCGAAAGGAGCCGGACGACAGGATTATCGAGCCTGCCGCGTTGCGGGCGGCATGTCGAGGCCGCTCGAAGGCCGCGTCGCCCTAGTTACGGGAAGCACGGGCGAGGGAATGGGCCGGAGCACGGCCCTGACCCTCGCGCGGGACGGCGCGGACGTTGCTTTGAACGACGGAACGAACCGAAGGCCGGGCGCGCGGACGACGCGGCGAGTCGTGTCCGCGGTGAAGGAGTTCGACGTGCGGACGACCCTCGTGCACGCGGACACCCGGGACGGGCGGGCCGTGCGCCGGATGTTCGCGCGGATCCGGGACGAACTGGGACCCGTGGACATCCTCGTGAACAATGCGGGCGGGTCCTGGGACGTGCGGAGGGACCTTACCAAGGTCGATGACGCTTTTTGGCAGGGCGTCCTCCGGGCCGAAATCGACGGGATTTTCCACACAATCAAGGCCGCCCTCCCCGGGATGCGCCGCCGTCGTTGGGGCCGCATCGTCAACCTTGGGATGGAACGGTCCGAGGAGTTCACGGGACCGCCCTACGACTACACGATTGGGAAGATCGCTCGCCACGCGCTGACGAGAATCCTGTCCGAGGTCGAGATCCCGCACGGGCTCACAATCAATGCCGTCGCGCCCGGGTACATCCCGTACTTCAATCTGGCGGAAGCCATCAAGGCGGTCCGGCACCGGGGGCCGTGGGGATCCCGAAGGCATGGGACCCCCCAGGACGTCGCCGAGCTTGTCGCGTTTCTCTGCACGGACGAAGCACGCTATGTGAACGGCGCGGTCATCCCCGTTCACGGGGCGCCCTACTTGCTCTGACCGTCGATCGACTACTTGCGGGAGCGGCGCGCCTTCTTCGCGGACCGCTTCTTCGGCTTTGCCCGCGCGGCGGGCGCCTTCTTCATGGCCTCATAGAGCGCCGATGAAAGCCCTGTGGGGTCTCGAAAGATCGCGAACCACCCCATGCCTGGGATCTCGGACTTCGGTACAAGAACGGATCCACCCGCGTCCTGGACCTTGCGCAGGTCGGCTGCGACGTCCGTCGAGAGGAGGTAGTTCAGGATCATCGGCCCCATCTCGGCCGCCGCCTGGAGACCGCCGCCCGGCGGGCTCGGAGCATCGAAGGTCGTGTAGTTCATCTCCGGGATGGCTTGGAACTTCCATCCGAACACGCGCTCGTAGAACGCCTGCGTCTTTTCGGGGGCCGTCGAGTGAATCTCGACATGCACGACGCTCCCCGGCTTCGGTGTTGCTGCCATGCGTTTTTGCCTCCCCCTTCAGGGGCCCGGCTCATCGGCGGCCCGGGTAATAAGGGGTTGGGTGGGAGGTCGGCGAACGTACCCCTCGATCGAGACCGGCGGTCCCAGGCCATCTTGGGAGAGGTGCCGAGCCCTACAGGGCGAAGAGGGTCGACACGCCGAGCCCGATGAGGAGGAGAATCCCCGTCACGAGTGTGGCAAGGATCATTCCGGCGTTCGAAGGAATGAGCGCGTGAGGATCTGCCCCCGCCTTCCGGAGACCGAGGATCGGCTTCACAGCGAGGGGGAGTGCCAGGAGGCCCAATAGGGCCCATGGACTGAGGCCCAGGAAGGCCACGCCGACGACGAGCACCGCGTACGATGCGAGGACCAGGCCGCCAAAGACCTTCGTCGACCCGTCGACGCCGAGGCGTACGACGAGGGTGCGCTTGCCGACTGCGGCGTCCGCAGGGATGTCGGGGACTTCGTTGATCCACAGGACCCCCGCAACAAGAAGGCCGAGAGTGGCCGAGAGAACGACCGCGGGCGGATCGAACGCCTGCGTGAGGACGAAGTACGTACCCAGGACCGTGACAGGTCCGAACGCGATCCCCACGGCAATCTCGCCGACTCCGTGGTGAGCCAGGCGGAGCGGCGGCGCGACGTAGAAGTACGCGAACGTCACGCCAATGACTCCGAGGACCAGAAGGGGTAATCCGACGAGGGTCACGAGAACGATCCCAAGGAGCGAACCCAGGGCGAGGAACAGGACCGCGACCGCGAGATGGGTCCGGACGTTCAGCACGCCGCGGAACAGGACCCGGCCGCCGCCGGCGAAGGGATTGAGGTGCCGGACGTGGAGGTCGTTCCCGCTCCGGAAGTCCCAGGCGTCGTTGGCCATGTTCGTCCCGAGGTGGACGAAGGCGAGCCCGAGAAGCGCGACTCCGAGGAGGACCAGATCGAGTGTGTAGCCTGCCGCCAGTGCGGCGAGGGCGGCTACGAGCCCGGGGACCAGGGAGGCCATCAGGAACGGAGCGCGCAAGGCCTGGAACCAGAGTCGGCCGACGGGCACGGGACCGGGCGGGCCGAGGGGATGGGTCATCCCCATGAAACCGATCTGCTGCCCGTCGCGGAGCATGGGGCGCACCGTGAGCCGTGCCGGAAATGTGGAGGCATCCTTCCGCATCAGGACCACGTCCTCCTCGAATGTGCCCTTCTCGACCGCCTCTCGAAGAAGGCGCGGAACAAGGGTCGGCACGTTCCTCGGAAGGTGGAACATGGCGACGGACATATTCCCGATGACCTCGTCCTGGGACCAGCCGAACAGCTCCGCAGCGTCTGCGGCGTAGTCCTGCACGATCCCTTGCATGTCGCAGGTGATCACGGAGGTCTTCGCCTCGAACCGTTTCGATTCCACGGGACGGACCTCCGGCGAGAGCTCACTTCTTGGACGGCGGCTCAAGGGGACGGGTCATCCCCATGAAGCCGATCTGGGTCGCGCCTTCCATCATCGGGCGTACCGTCAGGATCGCGCGGAACGTCGCTCCGTCCTTCCGCCGGAGGACGACCTCTTCTTCGAACTTGCCTTTCTCCACGGCCTCCCGGAGAAGCCTGGGGACCAAGGTGGGAACGTTCTCGGGCAGGTGGAAGGTCGCAACGGACATCTTCCCGATGACTTCGTCCTGGGACCAGCCGAACAGCTCTGCGGCGTCCGCCGCGTATTTCTGGACGGTGCCCTTCATGTCGCACGTGATCACGGAGGTCCGGGACTCGAACACCTTGGAGGTCATGGGTCTTCCCACAAGAACGAGGGGTCAAGACTATATGGCCCTCCTGGTTTACGTGTCAACCTCCCATGAAACGGCTCGAGATCCTGGTACCCGCAGCCCTCCTCGACGACGTTGGAGTCCTCAGCGAGCGGTTCTTCCGAAACAACGCGTCCGTGGAGGTGCTCCAATCCTTCGCGGTCCGGCCCAGCGTAGCAGCGCTCATCGTCCGGGTGCGACGTAGAGGACCGTTCAAGGACTCTTCCGCCATTCGACGGGAGAGCCGCGCGATCGTCCGACGGTACCGACTCGAACGGTTCGAGGTCCTTTTCGCGGATGCGGAGCGCGGAGAGTATCTCGCGTGGATCGAGTGGACGCTCCCTGAGCTTCTTCGAGGACCCCTCGGAGGCTGGAGCGGTGTCGTGCCCCTCGAGGTCACGCGATCCGGACCCGACGAGGTCCGCGTGGTCTTTCTCGCGCCCGAAGCCGTCCTCCCGCGGCTGAGGGGCCTCCTCGACGGCATGCATGCGACGTACCGAATCCGCGCCGTGCGGACTCCGGCCGCCGCAACGTGGCAGCCCCTCGCGGGACTCACGGGCCGGCAGCGAAGCGTCCTGGAGCTCGCCTTTCGTCTCGGATACTACGACTCGCCGGCGAAGGCCTCCCTTCAGGTCCTCGCCGCACGGGTGGGCATCACCCGTGCCGGCGTGTCGAAGCACCTACGTGCTGCCGAGCGTAAGCTCCTCACCGCGGTGCTTGGCATCGGCGTGGCGCATTAAAGGGTCGAACGAGGTCGCCGCCGCTCGGGCGCGTCGACAATCCTACGCCGCGCCTCGTTCGCGGAGGTACCGCTGCTCGAACTCGTATACGAGGTCATCTTGGGGCGGCAGCACGCCGGCGCCATACGCGCGGGACCGAACGCCTTGCTGGGCATTCTCGCACACGGCGAGATCCTGGCGCAGGATGAGGTCGCGAAATTCGAAGATGTCCGACGCATCGAAGTCCGGGCGTGCCCTGGCGTCGGGGTGGAAGAGGAAACCGTACACAACCTTCGTTAGATCCGGTGAGACGGGCCACAGGATCTCGTACGTGACGTGGTCCGGCAGCAGGTTCACGAACATGTTCGGGAACGCCACGAACCCATAGTACATGTGGAGGTCCTCGTCCGTGAGGCCGGGAATCGTGGGGACGCTCGAGCGGCCCGTGCGGGTCCAGGTGGAGACGCCCGGCGGAAGGCGGTTCCCGAGGTTCCCGTCGTCCTCGACCACGAGGCCGCGCTGGTAGAGCGGCATAAGCTCGCACAGCTCCGGATGGATCGTGGGGCAGTGGAGACACTCGTTGAAGTTCTCGACGATCATCTTCCAGTTCGCGGCGCACTCGTACCGGTTGATCTTCCCGTGGCGAAGATCCCCGATCCGGTAGCGGGCGTACGACGTGCCGTCCGGGCCGAGCTGCTCCGCGAGGGGCTGTGGGCCCTCGGAGAGGTTCACGAAGACGAAACCCTCCCACGTGTCCAGGGCGACCGGGTGAAGCGGGAAGTCTCGACGGTCGAAACCCTCGACGTCCCCGACGTTCGGCGTGCCCACAAGGCGTCCGTCGAGGCCATACGTCCAGGCGTGATAGGGACACTGGATCACGCCGGGCAGGTGGCCTGTTTCCGCCGAACAGAGACGACTCCCGCGGTGACGGCACACGTTGTAGAAGGCGTGCAGCCGCGCAGAACGGTCCCGCACGATGAGAAGGCTCTCCCCCATCAGGTCCCGGACGAGGAAGTCACCGGGGCTGGGGAGTTCCTCCTGCCGCCCCATGCAGATCCACTTGCGGTAGAAGATCCGGTTCCGCTCGAGGTCGAACACCTCCGGGTCCGTGAAGTCCGATCCGGGGATCGTCGGATGCGCTCGATCCCCCCTTCGCGCCTCGACGAGAGCCATGACTTCCTCCGGGGCATTTCCTCAGAAGGCGCGTCGAATGGATAACATTTCCCACGAATCGGCCTTGCACGTCTCGTCGCCTGCGAACCCGTCACCCGCTCGGCCCATTCGACTCAAAAAGCCGCGAAGTACGCATAGTCGGCGTCCCGTCCCAGCCTTCGGACGTGCACGAACGAGGCCACTCCGAGGAACGTCGCGCTGAGAAGGAAGCCCCACACGATCGCGCCGGACCCGTAGGTCATCGCGAGGAGAACCCCGAGGCCATAGTTCAGGATCGCGGCGACGATCAGAAGTACTGCCATCGCGCGAATCCGACGGAACGCCATGGCGAACACCGCGTTCGCGAGGAAGACCGCGAAGAGGAACACACCCAAAATCGCCCAGCGGAAGATCGCGACGCTCTGGGCGTCCCCTCCCGCGAAGGGTACGATCCAGTCCGCGGCCAGGTACGCGAGGACTCCGATCACCGCCGAAGCCGTAAGCACGCGGACAAGGAGAGCGGTATGAAACCGTGCGACGGCCTCCGCGAACGTCCCGGGTCGGATCGCGTCCGCACCCTTCGATGAAACCTCGAGGTACTCCGCAAGACGGTAGATGACGGGGAACTTCACCACCGTGATCGGGACGAGGAGCAGCAGGGCGAGATCCACGCCGATCTGGTACGAGCTGTTGTAATTCAGAGCGAGAGGGCCCAACCCGGGCGCCAACCACGAAACGAGCCGGTCCCCGAACAGGAAGACGAAGTACATCGTTCCGTACACGAGGTACGGGAGGCCCTCGTACGCGAGGGCCCAGAACCGAGGCGGCCGGACGTTCGTCGGCATCTCGCGCGCCGCGTAGAAGGGCGGGTCGTCGGGCCGGCCGGCGTCCCGGCGCTCCGCGAAGACGAAGGCGCGCGTGAACACGATGCTCAAGGCAAGGAGGACCCCGAGGCCGAGGACCTGGGAAGCCACCACGGATCCGACTCGATCGACGCCGGCCCAAGCCAGGAGCCGGAATCCCGCGAACATCGCACCGAGCGCCACCGCCGAGGCGAGGATCAAGGCGACGAACTTCTTGAGGGCGAACACCGGAGTCATCGCAAGGCGGTACGCGCCGATGAGGAGGAGGAATCCGACGCTGAGGGCTGCCAGTGGCGCGGGCAGCCCGATCGCAGCTACTTCGAGGATCCCTGCGAGGACCGCGACGATGACGAGGCCGACAGATCCCCACAGGAGGGAGCGGCGCATCACGTACCGGGCCAGCGGGGTGTTCCCTTGGGAACGGTAGTAGATGAGCTTCCACGCGGCGAACTGCTGCACGCCCCCCGTGGAGGCGAGGCCCAGGACGACGCCGAGACCGATCGCAGTGCTCACGCCGACCGGCATGTTCGAGGCGGCCCAGAGGGACTGGCCGCCCATGAACAGGGCGATGAGCATGATCATCCAGCCGATGTTGTAGAACGTGCCCACAAGGTACAGGGTGGCCCCGCGGTCCCGCCGCCGGGGCGCCTCGATCACGGGTTCGTCCCAGGCGTAGGGCCGGGACGCCTCCTTCACCGCGTCCGCGAGGTCGAACAGGTCCGCGAACGCATGGCCTCGGGCGTCCTCGTCCTTGTAGCCGATCGCCTCGAGGATGACGGCCGCCTCAAGGCGACTCTTTGGTCGGGGCTCTACGTCGCTCGCGGTCCGGGCGATCGCATCGAGGGCGAGCGGGTCTACGGCCATCAGGCCGCCCTCCCGAACTCAGCGTAGAGGCCGCGGTACGCCGACACGAACCCATCGATGTTGTACCGCGACAGGACGCGCTCCCGCGCCCGGCTGCCCAGAGCCTCCCGGAGCCCCGGGTCCGCGAAGAGTCGGAGAATCGCCTCCCCCAGGGCTCTAGGCTGCCGCGGCGGAACGAGCAGGCCCGAGTCCCCGAGGGCTTCCGCGACCCCGCCCACGTCCGTCGCGACGATCGCCTTCGCGGAGGCCATGCCCTCGAGAAGAGCGAACGGAAACCCCTCCGAGACGCTCGACATCACAACGACGTCCCCGAGGTTGTACGCGACCTCGGGCTCCCGGGTGAAGCCCCGGAACTCGACGGACGACTCGAGCCCGAGCCGGGTCCTCTCCCGCACGCACATCCGGGCGTAGTCCGGGTCCGAGGCCGGGCCGAAGATGAGACATCGGGCGTCCGGCCGCGCCCTCTGCACGTAGCCCATCGCCTGGATCAGGTTCATCGTGTCCTTGAGCCGGTCGACCCGGATCACCGCGACGACGGTCCGCCCGCCGCCCGATGAGGGCACATCCATGGGCCGGAACTTCGCGCCGTCTACCCCGTTGTACACGACCTGGACCTTCTCCGAAGGGACGCCAAAGCGGTTCTCCCACCGAGAGTTGAAGGAGCACACGGGCACGACACGCTCCGCGTAGTGATAGTTCAGGCGGGCGAGGGACGCGTGGAAGTTCTGCCAGAACACCTTCGCGGGGGCGGACAAGGGCTGGTTCAGAAGGTCGAGAAGCCGCTCCCGGATGTAGATCCCGTGCTCCGTGAGGAGGTTCGGCGTCCCGTGTTCGAGATGCGCGATCACGCCGACGATCCCGGCCACGGAGGCGATCGCCGCGTGGGCGAGGTCCGCCTTCGGGGGTCGCACGAGCAGGATCCGCAGGTATCGCACGAGGGTCCGAAGGAGGTTCACGGCCTCGTACAGGTCCAAGGTCGAGAGGAGAGGGTCCTCCGCGAGGAGCGCGCGGTACGAATCCCAGAGGGCGTGCGACCGGACCGTCGCAAGGAAGTCGTGGTCCCTGAGGAAGACGTGCATCGCATAGAGCGCCTCCCCCAGAACCGCCGGCCGCGGTGCGCCCCGGGCTGCCTCGCGAAAGAACGTCTCGAACGCGGGCAGGAAGTCCCGACGGATCGCGGCGGCCGACGTCCCGCCTACGCGGACGATGGTCCTCGGGAAGCTTCCCGGCAGGTACTCCTCCGGACGCTCCGTGCCCCACAGGGGAACGGTCGTGAGTCCCTTCACGTTCGGCAGGAGCGGGTAGCGCACCTCCACGTGGGGATTGCTCACGACGCTCACAATGTGGAAGTCGTGCTCCGGGAGACCGCGGACGAGCTGGTCCGCCCACGTCGACACGCCGCCCATGTAGTGCGGGTACACGCCGGACACGAGGAACAGGACCCTCACGGGGTCACCTGTACGTGTCGTTCGCGTCGAGAGCTCCCTGGAGGGACTCGACGAGGTCCGCGGCCTCGTGGGCTTGAGGCGTCCGACCCGCTCGTTCGAAGCACGCCCGGGCTCGATCAAAGAGCTGGAGGGACGACCGGGGATCCACGCGCAACGCGAGGCGGGCCGCCTCGGCATACAGGTCGCCCGCCCGTTCGTACCCGTGGACGCCGTCGAGGCCAAGCTCCGCGAGACACTTCGCCTCGCATGCGGTACTCAGGGCGGCACGCGGGAGGTGCCCGCGGGTGTGCCAGAAGTCGGCGTCTTGCGCATACGCATGGGCCGCGCCCCGGAGATCCCCCTCAAGCTCGAGGCGCCTCGCGGCGAGCCAGGCGTTCCCTTCGTCCGTGACCTTCTCGGCCCACGTGCGCTTCGTCGGCGGAACGTACGGATCGTCTTCCCAGCCCTGCGCGATCCAGCGCGCGAGCGCAGCGCGCACCCCTCCCCCGTTGTGAGACACGAGAACCCCTCGTCGTACGACCGACGGGAGGACATCAAGCCAATGAACGTGTCATAACGATTATTGAACGGAATTCGAAAGCGGGCCGCGATAGGGGGCCGAACTGATTTCGAGTCCTGAGAACGATGTCGACGCGCAAATCCTCCGCATCCGGGCGTCGCTCAAGGACCGTCCCGGGCGCCTTGACCCTTCGTGGTCCTGCGGGATTGGTCTGAACGGTTCAGCGCGTCTCGAAAGCGCTATGCCCTCAACTGGCATTGGGTTCCGTCGCCGGACAAGGCAATGGACTCGGTGACTCCAGGTTTGGAGAGGGAAGGCGGAGTGCTGGAGGGAACTCAGGGAAGGCTCCGCCGAGCGAGCGAGGTCCCGCACGAATCGAGGGCACCCCGCGAAATCGTCGCAGTCGGTTACCTTGCGCTCTCTTGCCTCGGCGCCTGGCTAATCCTCGTCCTAGTCTCGCCGTCGGTCACGAGGGACGAACTGCCCAGGGACCCGGTCCTCCGCTTTTTCGTGCTGTTCGCCTTTCTTCTTTCCTCATTCCTGCTCGGGACCGGCATCCGCAGGATTCGACGTCCAGCCCTTCGGAATGTCGCGGCGGTCGCGTTCGCAGGCGGAACCTGGTTCTTCCTCGGCTCGCTCCTCGACGTCGATCATCACCTCATCAATCACTATGGATGGCCGAGGTCGCTTCATCCGTACTTCCACGTGTCCGAAGTGGTGGCCGCCTCGGTTGTGGTCTTGGCCGTACTGGGTACGGTCGCCCTCCTCGAGTGGCCACGAAAGACGTCCTTGCGGATTCCTCTGATGGGATTTTTCGCGGTCTGCGGCTCCATCGCGGTACTAGCCAACTTGGTCGCAGCCGCGTCCTTCTTCCGATGGACTCCTTATCGAAATCTCGTAGCGATTGCGACCCACGTCCCGTGGGCTTGGACCGTCGCGGGCATCGTCGGCATCGCGTCCTTCCTCATCCTCCTCGGTGGCGCCCAGTTTCGAGCCGGTCGAACGCGACGCCGGTTGAGCTCGACTCCGCTCGGCCGAGATGAACCACCGACGTGACCCTGCCCCTCGCTCGCGTGTCCTACTCCTTTCGCTCTCCCTCCGGCTTCGAACGTATCTGCTTGCTTCGCACGCCGAGAAGGGCGTGGTCCGATCGGGCCGACTATTGCGAGGGTTTTCGAGACGTTCCCCTTCGATGGCGCCGCCTAGGAAGGGCCGTTTCCCGTTCCAGGAGCTTGCGCTTCGTGCTCGGCCCGTCCCCGCCCGAGTATCCGCCAATCCCGCCGGATGCAGGGACGACCCGATGGCACGGAATCACGAGGGGCACCGGGTTCCTTGCGACAGCCTGCCCGACCGCACGAGCGGCTCCCGGACGACCGAGCCGACGGGCGATTTCTCCGTATGTGATCGTACCCCCGCGCGGGAGCTTGCGCAAGAACTCGAGGACCTCGCGCTCGAAGGGGGTGACCTCGAGGTGGAGCGGGATGTCGCTCAGGTCGCCTCCGCCAGTGCGGAGGTGTTCGAGGATGCGCGACAGGTATGGATGGGAGGATCCGGCCGCATTGGGCAGGTTGCGGGTCAGCTGGACGTTGGACACGCGGCCTCCGAGGACCTCGAGGCGGATGTACAGGCCCAGCTCACGGCTGAACCTCGAATACACGGCGAGGGCCTCGTCTTGGGCCCGCTCGGATCTGCTTTCGGACGTCGCGGTCCGCATCCGCGCGAGGGGGAGCATCGCCCGCACGACCTGGAGCTCCGCCCGGTTCAGGTGCTCCTGGAACGTGCTCCGAGCGAGGCCGAGGGCCCGGCTGACGTCCTCCGTGGTCACGCGCCGCGGGAACTCGTAGTAGCCGGCTTCGAACGCGGCGACGAGGGCGGACGCCTGCTTCGCAGTGAGGGACGGCAGGAAGAGAGGCGAACCGAGGGCCTCCCGTGCGGCCGATCCGTTCGCGAGCGCGCGCTTCGACAGGAGCCTCCCATCCGGAAAGAGGGCCATCAGTTCCCGGAGATCCGTCGCGTCGTCCACGAGGAGGCTCACATGGGCTTCGCCTCCTTGCCACCGCACCGGAGGGATTACGTGCGCCGAGCGCGCGGTCAGAAGGGCGGTAACCCACTCCTCCGCATCGCTCGCCTCCAAGAAAAGAGTCAACCGGTCGACCCCGCGGGTCTCGAAGAGCAAGGACCCTCCGGAACCCACGACCTCCCGCGTCTCGTCGAGGTCCTCGTCGCACCCGGTGCACTGGAGGAGAAGGTACGGCCGGGCAGGATACGCGTCAATCACGAGGCCTTCGTGGCGCTCCGTTAGCAGCTGCAAGGGGCCAGGGGCCCGGGTCGCGAGCGCAATCTTGTAGGTCACCGGTTCGGCTCCCCCCCTGCCCGGGGAAGGCGCTGCAACGGATACGAGGTCCTTATCGTTTCCTAGCGTGAGCGCTTCCATGCGGGGGGGCATGCACTGTCAGCCTGTTGGACCTTGTCCCGACCATCGCCGGCCGGATCAGGTTGGCGGGTGACCGGGGACCGATGAGATTCAGGCCGCGCGTCGTCACTCCTTCCGCGCTTCCTTCGCCTTCGGACGGAGTTCCTTGCTTCCGCATCGACGGCATCGTGTGGCCCGCATTGCGTTCCGGGCGTAGCACTTCATGCAGATCATCTTGTGCAGCCGGCGGCGCTCGGCCTCCGGGAAGCGGGCCATATGGAGGGCGAGGCCGGAGTGGTTTAAGAAGGCTTCGGGTCCGGTGGCTTCTTCCGGAGGCGACAATAACTCCGTATCATCATCCCACAGATTTGATTTCAAGATCGAGCAGGACAGGGACAGAAAGAGCGCCCTCTCGCGTTGCCGAGAGGCGAACACGGAGCATCTGTTTCTCGTCACCGGACGGCGGCCACGCGCGCCGTCATTCGAGGCCATCACTAACCATTAAGCACCGCCCGACTAATCATGTGCCAGCACCAATATGGAGTGAGCCGCGTCCTGTTCACGTCTCCGAGTCGGCTTGTGGCTGCGCCCTTTGCCCTTCTCCTAGTCCTTGTCGCCTTCGGAACCCTGCTAACAAGCCGGACGGTATCCGCATTTTCGCCCCACGACCCGATCGCTATCGATGGTGACCCTGCGTTCACCTCTGCAAATGGCGTCGTGAGCGGAAGTGGGACGCCAGACGATCCGTATGTAATTGAAGGATGGGAAATCGCATCTCCGTGGTTCACTGGAATGGACGTCAGGAATACTCGTGCTGCCTTCGTGGTCCGAAACGTCTACGTCCACACGGAGACATCGTCTCAAGTCGGCCTAAATCTCGTCAACGTCTCGGGTGCCCGGATCGAAAGCTCCGTGCTGTCGAGGAACTGGTATGGCCTCGTGGCTGAGTCGGTCACAGACTTGGTCGTGTCCGGGAGCGAGATAAGCAATAACGTCTTCGGGCTCCGACTCGTTTCTCTGGTAAGGTCGAGGATCGATGCGAACAATATCACGCAGAACGAGGTCGCGTTCGATTGGTCCTACCCCTTGTACAACGTCACATTCAGCGCCAACGACATCACGAACAACCGGAACGCTGCGTTGGATTTGGTTTCTGGTTCGAACGTCACCGTGAAGTCGAATCGGTTCGTATCGAATGGCGAGGGAATTCGTACAAGCGGCGTAATCGACGGCTTCGAACTGACGGGAAACGATCTCGATTCGTCTGGAGCCATCATGCTGCAAGGGACGAATATCACGGCAAGGGCCAACCGGGTGTTTCGGGGTCCCTATGGCCTCTCCCTGACCGGCGCGGGCAACGCCACCCTCGCAGACAACGAGATCTCAGAGAGCTCTGGGTTTGGAATCATGATTGAACGATCCGCCGCGGTCCGCCTGGAACGGAACATAATCCACGAATCCGTCAGCAATCTAGGGATCTGGGTCACCCTATCAAGCGACGTGGAAATCCATGGAAACAGAGTCGAGCGTCGCATGGAAGGGATCTCGATTGTTGGTTCAGCGCGGGTCGTCGTTTGGGGAAACTCCTTGCTCGGCAACGGCCAGCAGGCTGCGGATGATGCATCGGGCCCGTATTCTTGGGACATGGGCTATCCCACCGGCGGAAACTACTGGTCCGACTACGATGGAGTCGACGTCTGTTCCGGTCCGGCCCAGGATGTCTGCGATATGGGGGACAACATCGGCGACACGCCTTACGTCATCGACACGGATTCCATGGACCGGTATCCCTGGCTCCCACCGAACTCTCCTCCGGTCGCCTCGTTTGGCTATTTCCCGGCCGCCATCTTCGCGGGCGATCCGGTCTTCTTGGATGGGACTGCTTCGACGGATCCCGACGGCCTCATCGAGGGACATTCCTGGGACTTCGGCGACGGCACGACCGGGTCAGGCGCCATGATAGTCCACTACTATCCGAGCCCAGGATCGTACACGGTCACGCTCACCGTGACGGATGACCGCGGAGGCACGACGTCTGTATCGGGGGAGGTCGTTATCGCCGCTCTGCCCGATGCCGACTTCGTTGTGTTGAATCATTCGACGGGATTCCTGATTCTTGCCCCGCGCAGTTGGTCTGTCCAGCGGGACTGGGTATTTCAAAACACGACATTCGAACTCGTACTCACGGGTCCCATTTCAGGAAGCTATCCACCCACCGTGCTCGTGGATTGGGAAGCGGACCCGACCGTGCGCGAAACACCTGAACTCCTCAACGATCAGGCGACGAAATCCATCTCGGGTCTTGTTGCGGACGATCCGAGCCTCTACGTCGTCCAGGGGCCACGACTACGGCAGATTGGCGGCCATGCCGCATTTGACTTCGTGGTTCAAGAAAACTCGACGAACTCGGTCCTGAAATACGTTGTCGTGGTGAGCGACATTCACGATTCTTTCTGGTTGTTCGCACTCAGGGCCACTCTCGGCGAATACCACTACAACGATGCAATCTTGGAAAAAATGCTCACGGGGTTCCTAATCACTAGGCCCGCGTCATCGCCAATCGGTTCTGACTTCCTAGTACTGCTCTTGTTGCCGGGGGCGGGTGCGGGAGTCGCCGCAAGCGTCGTGATAACTTTCGTGGTTCGTCGGCGTCGCCGGTTTCGTCCTGGTGGGCCCCCAGAGACCCCATAGTTGAGGATCCTCCTCTGCGCGCGGTGCGAACAGCTATGGAACCGAGCGATGTCGCTACGTTCGAGGTCAAACCGGATTAGGATTGGCATCGCTTACGCGGATTTTCGTCCCGAATCTCGCTTTCACTACCGAAACTGCATGCAGATCATCTTGTGGAGCTTGCGGCGCTCGGCCTCGGGGAGGCAGGCCACATCTAGTAGGAACTCGAGGTGATTTAAGTAGGCCTCGGGTAGTCCACGTTCTCTTCCGAGGGAGAGCGGGGACCCATCTAGGGGCTCCTCCGAGAGGGGACTCCCGGACCGGTCCTAAGGGTTTACGACTTCGCGGGCGAATGGAGCCAGCGATTGCCCCAAGCCTTCATCGTTTCAATCACGTCCTCAAGGTTGCCGCCCTTTTCGGTAAGGGAGTAGCGGATCCGCACGGGCCGCGACGGCTCCACCACGCGCCGGACGATCCCCGATGTCTCGAGATCGGAGAGTGATTCGGAAAGGACCTTCGACGAGATCCGGGGAATGAGTACCTTGATCTCGCTGAATCGCTTCGGCCCATTCGTGAGTCGCTCGATAATCACGGGATGCCACTTCTTCGCGATGAGTCGCGACGTGGCAGTGACGGGGCAAAAGTACCGCTGGACCATCTCGTCACGTCCTCCTGATCCAGTTACCGGAAGGTTCGCAAAGGTATAAGGTTACCTAAGGTTTCCGAGTTACCTATGGTAACCATGGTGCGCAAGCGAGCGGTAATCCTCTTGTCCGGGCTGAACGAATGGGGACGGGCTTTCCACGCCCTCGTCTACACGAAGGACCTGAGCGCCCACGGCAACGAGCCGCGGCTCTTCTTCGATGGTCCCGGAACTCAGTGGCTCGATAAGCTCCTCGGGGGTGGGGAGGGCCTCCGGCCGATCTTCGACGAACTCCAGGAGGATGGGCTCGTGGAGGCGGCGTGCAACTCCTGCAGCACCGCCTTCAAGACCGCGGACGCGGCGAAAGCCCCTGAGGTAAGTCTCACCGCGGAGGGCACTCACGTCGCCGTCGGGGAGCTTGCCCGTGCAGGATACGACGTCATCGTCGTCTAGGCGCGGGACACGGAGTCGTTGGGGAGAATCCAATGGGCAGCGCACTCTCGGCCGGTCGAGTCATTTCCGTGAACGTCTCCGCGGGCCGCGAAGTCGCGTGGCGAGGACGGACGGTCCGAACGGGGATCTTCAAGGAGCCCGTGGCGGGATCCGTCGTGGTCCGCCGCCTCGGCCTCGATGGGGACGTTCAAGCAGATCCCCGGTTCCATGGAGGACCCGACAAGGCCGTGTACGCGTACCCGTCGGAGCACTACGCGTTCTGGCAAGGTGAATTCCCGGAGCGGGAGCTGGGATGGGGAACGTTCGGGGAGAACCTGACCACGGAGGGTCTCCGCGAGGAGGAGGTCCGTATCGGAGACGTTCTCCGCATCGGCACATCGGATCTCGAGGTGACCCAACCGC
>Ga0247727_10010477_pt1 | contig 16419 bp, 21 predicted proteins | sample WisWelCaveWW1625_FD_202498 | JGI IMG/M metagenome (GOLD analysis project Ga0247727, IMG submission 202498) | Biofilm microbial communities from Wishing Well Cave, Virginia, United States - WW16-25 | ecosystem: Environmental > Aquatic > Deep subsurface > Groundwater > Cave microbial mat | place... | reverse complement strand
CGACGATCGGCCGTAGGTGGTGAGCACCATGCGCCCGCCTTCCATCTTGCGCACGAAGCACATGCCGCGCTGGCCCTCGTGCAGCTTGCAGTCGCGCGGGCAGAGGTCGCACTGAACGCGGCCGTCGGGCAGCGCGTGCCACCAGCGCCCCGGAAATCCGCTCTCGGGGACCGCGCTCACGTGAATTTGCTCACCCGGTAGCGCGAGACCTTGCAGCGCGCGAGGCGCGTGTCCGGCGGCAGGCCCGCTTTCTTCACCAGTTCGGCGAGGAACTGGCGCTTGTCCGGCAGCCCCTCCCAGACCTGCGGCAGGTAAGTCGCGCGCTTGCCGTCGCACTCGAGAATCAGGCCGTCTTCGCCGGCGCAGATCTGCGCCAGCAGGTCCGCCTCGTCGGCGAAGCGGATCGTCTTGGGCGCCGAGAGCAGCGATACCTCGAGCGCGCAGCGCGGCCACTCCTCGCGCGTCAGCTTCGCGAAGCGCGGGTCGTCGAAGGCCGCGGCGCGCGCGTTGGAGGCGACGTCCTGGCCGAGCGGCCGCTCTGCCGACAGGCTGCCCATGCAGCCGCGCAGCTCCCGGTCCTTCATCAGCGTGACGAACGTGGCGCCGGGCTGCAGCAGCCAGGGTTTGTGATTTCTTTTCACCGGGACGGAGCTCAAGCCAAGGCCGTTGGCGATCGCCCCGCGCGCGATCTCGATCAGCGTGCGGCCGGCATCCGCCGTTTCGACCTCGCCGCCTTCGTACAACACCAGCGCGGCATAGCCGACCACGCGCGCCTTGCCGCCGGCGGTGTCGCCCGAATTGCAGGCCGTGAGCAGCCGGACCGACAGGTTTTTCCCGCCGCACAGACCGAGAAAACCGTTCAGCCCGGTCGCGCCGCAGGCCTCGTCGTGGTTGAGGTCGGTGGCGCAGGCCCGGATGCGCGCCAGCGTCGCGCCGTCGATGCGCTTCGCATCGTCGTAGGCGTGGTAGTGCGACAGGTCGGTGCTGATGACGATCAGCGTTTCCGGTCCGCCCCAGAGCCGCTCGAGCACCTGCGCCACCTCCTCGGCGGTGGCGGCGCCCGCCGCCAGCGGCACCAGCGTGAAATTTCCCAGCACTCTCTGCAGGAAGGGCAGCTGCACCTCCAGCGAATGCTCCTGCGCGTGCGCCGGATCGCTTATTACCACTTGCTTCAGGCCGGCAAGCGAGCGCAGCGCCTCGCCGTCGAGCGGTATGCGGCCGAGCGGCGTTTCGAAATAATCGCACGACGGCAGGGCAAGGCCCCTGCCCGCCACGTAATGCGCGGGCCCTAACAGCACCACGCGCTTGACCACGCCGCGCGCCGCGGCGAGCTCGTCGTAAGCGTGCGCCGCGACCTGGCCGGAATAGATGTAGCCGGCGTGCGGCACGATCAGCGCCTTGGGAAAGCCCAGCTTCGGCACCAGGCTGTCGACACCGTCGAGCAGCTCGCCGACCTCCGCGGCCAGCTGCGGCGCGCTGCCCGGGTAGAACATGCCGGCCACCGCCGCCGACCGCACCAGCGCGCCCGCGCTCACAGGCATCGCAGCACCCCGCGCAGCGAGTGGATCACCGATTGCCGCCGCACGCGGTTGCGGCCGCCCTTGAAACGCTTCGTCTCGCTGCGAATCCTGCGCCCGCGCGCCCAGGCGAAGCAGACCGTGCCCACCGGCTTGCCCGGCGTGCCGCCCCCCGGCCCAGCGACGCCCGTGATCGCCAGCGCGATGCTGCCGCGGCTGTACTTCAGCGCGCCGCGCGCCATCTCGCGCGCGGTCTGCTCGCTGACCGCGCCGTGACGAACCAGCGTTTTCTTCGATATGCCGAGCTCCTCGTGCTTGGCGGCGTTCGAATAGGTGACATAGCCGCGCTCGAACCAGTCCGAAGAACCCGCGACCGAAGTAATCGCCTGCGCCACCCATCCGCCGGTGCAGGACTCCGCGGTGACCAGCATGGATTGCGATGCCTTGAGTCTTTTTCCGACTTGCTTTGAAATCTTTTCGATCAAAAGAAAACCCTCTTGCAAATGGCCAAAACCAATAGCGTATACCCGGCAGCGAGGAGATCGTCGAACATGACGCCGAAGCCCCCCTTGATGCGCATCTCCAGCTGCCGGATCGGGGGCGGTTTCACCACGTCGAAGGCGCGGAACAGGAAAAACGCCGCCGCCTGCCACCAGGGATCCTCGGGGACGATCGCGAGCACGAGCAGGAAGGCAACCACCTCGTCCCAGCACATGGCGCCATGGTCGGCGACGCCGAGGTGCCGCCCGCTCACCTCGCAGGCCCAGACCCCGACCATGAACAGGAACGCGAGGAAGCCGAACAACAGCAGCGGTTCGTAGCTGCCGCCGATCAGCCACCAGATCGGAAATGCGAGCAGCGTGCCGGCGGTACCCGGGGCCCAGGGGAACATGCCCGCGCCGAAGCCGAGCGCGATGAAATGCGCCGGGTGGCTGAACGCGAAGCCGGCGCCCGGGCGCGCGATGATCACGGGATGAAATGGTCGAATCCGCGCCCGGTCGCCATCGGCGCGCGGTGCTGGTCGAGGACGAGCAGCGTCGGCTCGCCCTTCTGGATCGAGCCGACGCGCGTCAGCTCGAGCCCGAGCTCCTGCGCCAGCGCAGCGAGTTCCGCACGGCGTTCCTGGCGGGCCGTGAACACCAGCTCGTAATCGTCCCCACCGGACAGCACCTGCCTGGCTTGCGCCCCGGCAAACCGCGGCAGGCGCTCGTATTCCACCACGGCGCCGACGCCGGACCTTGCCAGGAGGTGGCCGAGGTCCTGCGCGAACCCGTCCGAAACATCGATCGCCGCATTCGCGATGCCGCGCAGGCGCTCGCCCAGCTCGATGCGCGGCTCGGGCTCATCCAGGCGCCGCGCCGCCGCGACATTGCCGGGCTGCGCCAGGCCCAGCGCAGCGCCGCCCAGCTCGCCCGACACCCAGACATCGTCGCCGGGGCATGCGCCGGCGCGATAGAGCGCCAGTCCCCGCGGCACTTCGCCGAGGATGGTGACGCAAATGACGATGGCGCCAGGCGCGGGACCCGGCGCGGCCGCGCGCGTGGTGTCGCCGCCGATGAGCTCAACCCCGAAACGCCCCGCGAGCGTGAAAAATCCTCTCGCGAAAGCCTCCAGCCAAGTCTCGTCGGCCGCCGGCAGCGCGAGCGCGAGCGTCGCCCAGCGCGGCGCGGCGCCCATCGCCGCCATGTCGGACAGATTCACCGCCAGGCTCTTGTGGCCGAGCTTGCGCGCGTCGGCCCCGGCCTGGAAATGCCGCCCTTCGAGCAGCAGGTCGGTGGACACCGCGAGTTCCATCCCGGCGCTCGGCCGCAGCAGCGCGGCATCGTCGCCGATGCCAAGCGCAATGCCGGGCGATGGACTGTCGCCGAGCCGCGCCGCGCGCGGCGCTCGTTCAAAATACTTCCTGATCAGGTCAAATTCGGAGAGCAAGCCGCTAGACCGCCTGCCGGACCCGCGCGATTTCCTCGCCACGCATCTCGAGCGCGAGCTTCTCCAGCACACCGTTGACGAATTTGTGGCCGTCGGTGCCGCCGAAGCTCTTGCCCAGCTCGATGGCTTCGTTCAGCACCACCTTGAACGGCGTCTCGGGCCGCTCGGCGAGTTCATAGGCGCCGATCAGCAGGATCACGCGCTCGATCGGCGAGAGCGAAGCAAGGCTCCGGTCAAGATGTGGCGCAATGCCTTTTTCAAGAAATTCATTCTTCTTGACCACTTCGACTATCAGTTCCGCCGCGAACTGCTGATCGCAGCGCTCCCAGCCTTCGAGGGTCTGCGCATGCGCGAGCGCATCGCCCGCCTGGATTTTCCAGGCATAGAGCGCCTGCAGCGCGATCTCCCGCGCGCGGTGGCGTGCCGAGGCCCGGGGGGGCTTCAGCGCCACTTTTCGGCCAGTTCCCGCCGCAGGCGCGCCATCTCGATTGCCACGCGCACCGCCTCGGCGCCCTTGTTCCCGCGCGCGAGCGCCTGCGCCTCGGTATCGACAGTGAGGATGCCGTTGGCGACCGGCAGGCCGGTTTCCAGCGCCACGTCCATCACGCCGCGCGCCGATTCGTTCGCTACGACTTCGAAGTGGTAGGTGTCGCCGCGGATCACCGCGCCGATCGCGACCAGCGCGTCAAAGCGCCCGGATTGCGCTAGCCACTGCAGCGCAAGCGGAATCTCGAGCGCACCGGCAACCGCGACGAACTCCGCCGCGAGGCCGGATTTGCCGAGCTCGGCGCGCGCGCTCTCGAGCAGCGCGTTGCAGATTTCCTCGTTGAAGCGGGAATGAACCACCCCGATCCGGGGCGCATTCATTTGCGCTCTCGCTCGGCAGGGCGGCTGACGTAGCGTGTTACTTCAAGGCCGAAGCCGGCCATGCTCGGCATCTTGCGCGGCGCAGCCATCAGCCGCATCTTGCCGACCCCCAGGTCGCGCAGGACCTGCGCGCCGATGCCGTAGGTACGCAGGTCCATGCTGCGGGCCTGGCGCGCGGGCGGGCTGCCGGCGAGCTGGGCTTGCAGCGCCGCGTCTGTTTGCGCACAGTTGAGCAGCACCATCACGCCGGCGCCCGCGCGCTGGATTTCGCCGAGCGTCTCGCCCACACCCCAGGAATGCGTGCCGGAGCCCGCATCGAGCAGGTCGAGCACCGAAAGCGGCTCGTGGACGCGCACCAGCGTTTCCACGCCAGCCGCGATTTTGCCGAGAACCAGCGCCAGGTGGGTCGAGCCGACCGCGCGATCCCGGTACGACACGAGATGGAATTTCCCCCACGCGGTGTCGATGTCGCGCTCATGGACGCGCTCGACCATCGACTCGTTGCGGCTGCGATACTCGATCAGGTCGGCAATGGTGCCGATCTTGAGAGTGTGCTCGGCGGCGAATTCCATCAGGTCCGGCAACCGCGCCATGGTGCCGTCTTCGCGCATGATCTCGCACAGCACCGCGGCGGGCGTCAGGCCCGCCAGGCGCGCCAGGTCGCAGCAAGCCTCGGTATGCCCGGCGCGCACCAGCACGCCCCCATCCTGCGCGATGAGCGGGAACACGTGCCCGGGTTGAACGATGTCGGCCGCGGTAGCGCCCGCAGCCGCTGCGACACTGATGGTGAGCGCGCGGTCATGCGCCGAGATGCCGGTGGCGATGCCCTCGGCAGCCTCGATCGACACGGTGAAGTTGGTGCCGTGACGCGAGCGGTTCTCGCTCACCATGGGCTTCAGGCCCAGGCGCGCGGCGTGCGATTCGGTGACCGGCATGCAGATCAGGCCGCGGCCGTGCCTGGCGAGGAAGTTGACCTTTTCGGGCGTGACGAAATCGGCCGCGAAGACGAGGTCGCCCTCGTTCTCGCGGTCCTCGTCGTCCACCAGCACGACGATCCGGCCGGCGCGCAGCTCGGCGATGATCTCGGTGACGGGGCTCAGGGCTGCGGATTCGCGTCGCATGCCCGGCCTATTTTACTCTTAGGCGTCGCCCTCGCCGCTGCGCTCGCCGAGTCTCTCCCGAATGCGCGCGCTCTTGCCGGAGCGCTCGCGCAGGTAATAGAGCTTGGCGCGGCGCACTTCGCCCTTCCTCTTGACCTCGATGCCCGCGATCAGCGGCGAATAGGTCTGGAAGCTGCGCTCGACGCCCTCGCCCGAGGAGATCTTGCGCACGATGAACGAAGAGCGCAGGCCGCGGTTGCGCCTGGCGATCACCACGCCCTCGAATGCCTGCTCGCGCTTCTTGTCGCCTTCGACCACGTTTACGCGCACCACCACCGTGTCGCCCGGCGAGAACTCCGGGACGCTCTTTTTCATGCGCTGCATCTCTTCGTGCTCGAGTTTCTGGATCAGGTTCATGTTCCGCGCTCTCCGCTTTCACGCTGGAATTCTTCCAGCAACTTTGCTTCGTCTACGCTCAGCGTCCGCGCCGCCAGGAGGTCGGGCCTCCGTAGCCACGTTCTTCCCAGCGCCTGCTTCAGCCGCCAGCGCCGGATGTTCTCGTGGTGCCCGGACAGCAGCACCTCCGGCACGTTCTCCCCTTCGTACGCTTCAGGGCGCGTGTACTGCGGGCAATCGAGCAGCCCGTTTGCAAAAGACTCTTCGGCCGCCGACTGCTCGCAGCCCAGCGCGCCCGGAATCTGGCGCACCACCGCGTCGATCACCGCCATCGCGGCGAGCTCGCCGCCGGAGAGCACGTAATCCCCGAGCGACAGCTCTTCGTCCACCCGGCGCCGGATCAACCGTTCGTCCACGCCCTCATAACGCCCACACAGCAACGTCACTGCACTCCTGCCCGCCAACTCCATCACCTTCGCGTGATCGAGCTTCCTGCCCTGTGGCGAGAGGTAGATGACCTTGCCTCCGCCTGCTTCCTTTGCCGCGTCCAGCGCCTTCTCCAGCGGCTCGGCCAGCATCAGCATGCCGGGCCCGCCGCCGTACGGCCGATCGTCCACCGTGCGGTAGTTATCCCTGGTGAAATCGCGCGGGTTCCATAACCCGAGCGACCAAAGCCCAGTATCGAGCGCCCGCCCGCTGATGCCGCTGTGCGTCAGCGCCGCGAACATTTCCGGGAACAGCGTCACCACGTCAAAGCGGATCACCAGTCCGCCCCCCACTCCACCTCGATCCGCTTCTTCTGCAGGTCGACCTGCTTCACGTAGGCCGGGACAAAGGGCAGCAACCGCGTTCTTTCTCCGGTTACTTCCATCACGCTGACTTCCATTACGTCATGCGCGCCGTTGGAAGACATCTGCTTCACCATGCCGAGCACCACGCCCTGCTCGTTCACCACTTCCAGGCCGACCAAGTCCGACCAGTAGTAGCGCCCTGCACCCGCCTCCGGCCGCGCTATCGAGATCGCCTTGCCCTTGAGCGCTTTCGCCTGCTCCGGGCTGTCGATTCCTTCGAGCCTGGCGAGCAGCGTTCCCGAATGGTGCTTGGTCTCCTTGACCGTGTACTCGGCGCCGCCCAGCCACCAGCTCGGCTGCCGCGCCAGCACCTCGGGCTCGTCCACCACCACCTTCACCCAGCCGCGCACGCCGTACGAACCGGCGACACGCCCGAATTCGATCAACTTCTCAGGCGGCTTTCTTGGCCTTGCCAAACTGCTTGACCAGCCGCACCACGGTCGACGAAGGCTGCGCGCCCTTGCCTTCCCAGTACTTCACGCGCTCCACGTTGACGCGCAGCGACTCGCGCCCCGACGGGGCCTTCGGATCGTAAAAACCGACGCTCTCGATGAAGCGGCCGGTTGCCGCGCGGCGAGAATCGGCCACCACCAAGTGGTAGAAAGGCCGCTTTTTGGCGCCACCTCGCGCCAGTCGAATGACTACCATTTCGGGGTTCCCCGCCTTGCGAAAAGGCGCGGATTATACGGGAAAAATCAGGGTCTTGGGAAGATAAAGCTGGCTACTAATCACCGAGTAGCCAAGCCGGAATATCGCGCTGGCCATGCAGCACGCGCCAGACGTCGATGTAGTCGCTGCGCTCGATGTAGAAGACCAGATGCGGGTAGCGCGTGAGCGGCCAGGAACGCAGACCGGGGAGGTCCAACGCATGTGCGTAGCGAGGTGAGCCAGTCGCAGGATGGCGTCCGATATGAACATAAGCCTGCTCCAGGGCTTCGATGAAGCCCAGTGCAGCCTGCCTGGCGTCCTCGCTCAGGTAGTGCCCAATGGCCTCTTCCACATCCCGGTTGGCGAGCTCGCGCGGGATGACGGGCTTGGATTTCACCCCCGAGCGCGTCGCTGAACGTGCTTGCGCAGTGCGCCGAAATAAGCGGCATCGGCTGGTTCAGCCGGAGCGGAGGCGGCCCCCTCCAGCAGCAGGCCGCGCAGATGCAGCCGATCCGCGTCCTTGCGGATAAGTTCGCGCACGTATTCGCTGCTGGTGCCGTAGCCGCGCTGGGTCACCTGCTCGTCCACGAATTCCTTCAGTGAATCGGGCAGGGAGATGTTCATCGTGCTCATGGGTCAATAATAGGTGCTTTGGCAAAATTTGGCAAACCGGCGAGACTACCCCCTGTCGCGAACTCTTGCGAATGAGCCGCGCAGTTCAATACAGCCGCTCGGCCGCATAGCCGTCCTGCTCGAGCAGCGCGAGCACGCCGCGCGCGCCGTACAGGTGGAGCGCGCCAAGCGCGACGAAGGCGCGCCCGCGCCGCAGCTCGCGCTGCATGCGGAAGGCCATCACCACGCTGCGGTCGAGCACCACGCGCTTCATCAGCGCGGCATGGTGCGCCGCAATTTCCGGATGGCGGCGCGCAAACTCCTCCTGCATGCGCCAGATGGCTTGCAGGTCGCGCCCCAGGTAGGCCTCGAGCGTATGTTCCGCAAGCGCCGCGAGCGCCGCAGGCTGCGCCAGACCATGCCGCAGCAGCGCCACCTGAGTGGCCATCGGCAATTCGTCGAAGGTGAACACCTGCTCTTCGATCTCCTCGATCTGCGACACCGGCAGGCGCCGCTCGAGGGCGAGCGCGAGCAGCTGCGCGTCGGGCGTGGCGGCCGCCGCCGGCTGCCACGAGCTGCGCAGGTTGAGCAGCACGCCCCAGGGCTTCATCTTGTTGACGAACTCGCGCGTCAGTCCGGCCGGCCTGAGGCTCTCATAGGCGAGCTCGAAATCATCGCGACCGATGATCTCCTCCAGCGTGCTGCGGTCGAGAAACATCGCTGCCTCGAGAAAGCGCTGCTTGCCGTACTCGTCGGCCACGTACTCCAGCATCAGCGAGCGTGACGCGTCGAAGGCCCTGCGCACGGGCACCGGCAGCTCGGCCAGGCGCGCGTCCGCGGCATGCAGGGTGCCGAACACGTGGCTGGGCGCCACGCCGGCCTTGCGCACGCGCCACAGCAGCCCTCGCGTATAGCGCGCTGCGGCAGCGGCAGGAAAAGCGGCAACGCCGGCGGCGGCGAGCAGAAGCGCGCGGCGCCTGGTGCCGACGAAGACATGGACTTTTCGCCGCGGCGTCATTGATTTGCCGGGCCAGGCGGGTCGCGGTGTTGCGGATCGTCGCTGGGTTTTTTCTTCGGCCAGAAAAAATCGACCAGCCAGTAGCCGACCAGAAAGAAAACGATTATCGCGATCAGCTCAAACCCGCTCACTTGCGATCTCCTTCGTGAGTTGGCGCTTCAGTTCGGCGAGGCGGCGGTGCCGTTCGTCTGCCTCTTCCAGTTCCTGCATGGCTTCGCCAATCTGCGCCGCAAGATCGCTGCGCGCGCGCTCCTGCGCGCGTTCCGGCAGCACCCGGACGGCCTGGCGCGCATCCTGCGCGACGTCGAACGAGAGCCCCGCCTTGCGCAGCGCGTTCACCGACAGCGGCAGGCAGGCGAGCCAGGCGAAGCCGAGCCCGATGAGCGGGCGCGTAGCGATGCTCCCTGCGCGGAAACTCCAGCAGATGAATCCGAGCATCGCGATCGCGTTCAGGTAGGCGAGCACAAGCGAGATGAAGAACGGCCAGCCCGGCGCGCGGTAGAGGCAGTACGGAAGGGCGACAAACAGGAGCACGAATTGCAGAAAACTCATCGCGGCTGTCGGCGTCAGGGACTGTATGGCTCTGGACAGCTGCACAGTCGAAGCACGGGAGAACAAAGGCAAAGTCCGGAACACAGGGATGAACGGCGTCAGCGGATTGAGCAGCGCCACGACCTTGCCACGGATCTGGTAGTGATTGGAGCCGAAGGACAGCGAATCGAATGGACCGCACAAAAGTGCGGTTCGCGACCAGAGTGCCTGGCCGCGCTCGAGCAGCACCACGCAGTCGAAGAGGTACAAAGCCGCGGCAACCGCGATCACGGCTGCCTCCGAGATCACTGCTGCCCGGGCCCGGGTGGCGGACCGGATGTTACTTCCTGCTTGCGGCCAAACAGCTTCTTGAACAGCGCCCAGCCGCCCATCAGCGCGCCGCCGATGATGACCCAGAGAAATTTGCCGAGCGACTTGAACAGGCCCGCCTTGGCGGCCGCCGCCGCTGCGCCGCCGACCACCAGCGCGGCCAGGCCGTATTCGGCGATCTTGTCGCCGGACTTGAACTCGGCGTACTTCTCGCCGGCGACAAAGTCGTAGCCCGCAAGTGCCGCATTGAACGCCTTCATGTCCTCGTTGAGCGACTGCGGCGAGGACACCAGCACCGCGCTCATCACGCCGCTCCTGCCCAGCAGACGGCTGGTGTAGTTGACGTGCAGGCGGCCTTTTTCGTCGCGCAGCCGCATGCCCCATTCCAGGCGCCTGCTACCGGCGTCGTAGTGCGGCGGCACGTGCCAGCCGTCGGTGTAAATCGGCGCCATGCCGAGGCGCTTGCGCTCCTCGTTGCCGGGGCCGTCGCCCTTCTTCAGCGAATCGAGCAGCGCCTCGGCGTCGATCTTTTCGTCGTCCTTGACATAGCCGACCGCGTCGAAAGAAAACACCGCGAACCAGTCGAGGTTGGCCGGCGCGATCATGAAGTGGTTGTCGCGCGGCGGATTGCCCATCAACTCGAGGAAACGCCGCGTATTGCGGTCGTCGAGAAAAGAGAAGCCGTTCGGGATCCGGATCTTCGCCCTGCCGCCGATCGCGCCTTCGCCTGGGCCCCGCTGCCAGCCGAGCTTCTGCAGCTCCTGCATGATGACCACGGGATCGCGTTGTGCTTCCGCAGTTAATGCGAATAAAAGGAAAACAAATCCAAGGAAAAAGCGCACGTTTGTCAAAGCCCTCTCCTCAGCGCATGCCGGGCAGCACGCCCTTCATGTTGCGCATCATGCGCTGCAGGTTGCCGCCCTTCATCATTTTCATCATCTGCTGCATCTGCTCGAACTGCTTGAGGAGGCGGTTCACTTCCTGCACCGGCACGCCGGCGCCGGCGGCGATGCGCCGCTTGCGCGTCGCCTTGATGAGATCCGGGTTGGCGCGCTCCTTCGGCGTCATCGAGTTGATGATGCCTTCGGTGCGCGCGAATTGCCTTGTGTCCTGCAGCTGCGCCGGATTGATCTGGCCGGTGAGCTGCGCCGGCAGCTTGTCCATCAACGAGGCTACGCCGCCCATCTTGCCCATTTGCTGCAGCTGCTGGCGAAAATCCTCCAGGTCGAAGCCCTTGCCCTTCCTCACCTTGTCGGCGAGCTTCTGCGCCTGCTCGACGTCGACCTGCTGGTGGGCCTCCTCGACCAGCGACAGGATGTCGCCCATGCCGAGGATGCGCGAGGCCATGCGCTCGGGATGGAAGGGCTCGAGGCCGGCGAGCTTCTCGCCCGTGCCGGCGAATTTGATCGGCTTGCCGGTGACGTGGCGCACCGACAGCGCCGCGCCGCCGCGCGCATCTCCGTCCAGCTTGGTGAGGACCACGCCGGTGAGCGGCAGCCGCTCGCTGAAGGCGCGCGCGACCTTGACCGCGTCCTGGCCTTGCATCGCGTCCACCACGAACAGCGTTTCCACGGGCTTGAGCGCGGCGTGCAGCGCGGCAATCTCCTGCATCATCGGCTCGTCGATCGCCAGCCGGCCCGCGGTGTCGACAATGACGACGTCGCAATAGTGGGTGCGGGCATGTTGTATGGCTTTTGTCGCAATCTCTTCGGGTTTTTCATTCGCATGTGAAGCAAAAAATTCCACTCCTGCTTGCGCCGCTACCGTCTTCAGCTGCTCGATCGCGGCGGGCCGGTAGACGTCGCAGGAAACGACCAGCACTTTTTTCTTCCTGCCCTTGAGGTGGAGCGCGAGCTTGCCCACCGTAGTGGTCTTGCCCGAACCCTGCAGGCCGGCCATCAGGATCACCGCCGGCGGCGCGACCGCGAGATCCAGCGCCGCGTTCGCTTCGCCCATCAGGCGCGTCAATTCCCGGTGCACCACGCCGACCAGCGCCTGGCCCGGCGTGAGGCTACCGATCACCTCCTGGCCGAGCGCAGCTTTGCGCACCTGCTCGATGAAGTGCTTGACCACCGGCAGCGCGACGTCGGCTTCGAGCAGCGCGATGCGCACTTCGCGCAACGCGTCCTGCACGTTCGCCTCGGTGAGGCGCGCTTCGCCGCGGATCGTCTTGACGATCTTCGCGAGGCGCGCGGTCAGGTTATCGAGCATCGGGGTGTTAAACTGATTGCGTGCCCGACATTGTAATTCACGTCGTCGCGAGCGCCCTCTACGCCGTACTCGCGTTGCACTTCTGGCAAACGCGCTGGCGCGTTCAACCCGAGCGCTGGCGCGCGCAAGCTGCGGCTCCTCCCGCCCCCGGCGGCCTGCGGAGCTGGGAACGCGCCGCCATCCTGCTGCCGCTCGCGCTGCATGGCGGGCTGCTGTACGCCGAGCTGTTCACGCGCAGCGAACTGCGCTTCGGCTTCGCCTACGCGCTCTCGGCAATGCTCTGGCTCGTAGTGCTGTTCTACTGGCTGGAGAGCTTTGTCTACGACCTGGACGCGATGCAGCCGCCAGCGCTCGCCCTCGCCGCGCTCACCGTGCCGCTGCCGGTACTCTTTCCCGGGCGCGTTGGCGGCGCCTACGCCGCCTCGTTCGAGTTCCGCCTGCACCTGGTGTTGGCGATGCTTGCCTACAGCCTGTTCACCATCGCGATCCTGCATGCCGTACTGATGGCGGTGGCCGAGCGGCGGCTGCACCGCAAGGAAGGCGGCGCGCTGGGCGCGCTGCCGCCGCTGCTGACGCTCGAGCGGCTGCTGTTTCGCCTGATCGGTGCCGCGTTCCTGCTGCTGACGCTGACGCTTGCCACCGGTTTCGCGTTCTCGGAGACGGTGTTCGGCCGCGCCATGCGCTTCGACCACAAGACGGTGTTCGCGGTCCTGTCCTGGCTGACCTTCGGCGGGCTGCTGGCCGGGCGCTGGCTGCACGGCTGGCGCGGGCGCACCGCGCTGCGCTGGACGATGAGCGGCTTCGTGCTGCTGATCCTCGCCTACGTCGGCAGCCGCTTCGTGCTCGAAGTCATCCTCGGCCGCGGCTGAGCTTCCCGTGGACGCCATCCCCCTCGCCTGGGCAATCGCTGCGCTGCTTGCGCTGCTCGCTGTATCGGCGTTTTTTTCCATTGCCGAAACCAGCATGATGGCGCTGAACCGCTACCGGCTGAAGCACCTGGCTTCGGAAGGCCACCGCGGGGCGCTGCGCGTCGCGGCGCTGTTGAGGCACACCGACCGCCTGCTCGGCACGGTGCTGATCGGCAACAACCTGGTCAACACCGCTGTCGCGACGCTTTCCAGCCTGATTTCGATCCGCCTGATCGGCGAAGGCCACCTGGGCTGGGCGGTCACTGCGAGCACGGTGGCGGCGTCGTTCCTGATCGTCGTGTTCGCGGAGATCACGCCCAAGGTGATCGGAGCAACCTACCCCGAACGCATCGCCTTCGCCATTTCCTGGCTGGTGAAACCCGCGCAGTGGCTGCTCACGCCGGGAATCTGGCTGGTGAACCTGTTCGTGCAACCGATGCTCAGGCTGCTGCGCATCGAAGCCGACCCGGAGGCGCAGCGGCTGTCGCCCACGGAAATCCGCTCGCTGGTGCTGGAATCCTCCAGTTTCATGCCGAAAAAGCACCTCTCGATCCTGATGAACCTGTTCGACGTCGGCGAGATCACGGTGCAGGACGTGATGGTGCCGCGCGCGAAGATCGAGGCGATCCGGCTGGACGAAGAGATGGAGTCGATCGCGCGCCAGCTCACCACCAGCTACCACCGCGAGCTGCCGGTGTTCCGCGGCTCGAGCGACGAAGTGGCCGGGGTGCTGAACCTGCGCAAGGTGCTCGGCCTCGTGTTTTCCGGCGCCCTCGACCGCAAGGCGATCGAAGACCTGCTCGATGAGCCCTACTTCGTGCCGGCTGGCACGGCCGCGATCACGCAGCTGCAGTATTTCCAGGAAAAGCGCGAGCGCATCGGCCTGGTGGTGGACGAGTATGGCGAGCTGATGGGGCTGGTGACGCTGGAGGGCATCATGGAGGAAATCATCGGCAAATTCACCACCTCGCTACCCGCGGCGAAGCCGGCACTGGCCTGGGACGAGGACGGCGCCGCCCAGGCCGATGGCGCGATGCCGGTGCGCGAGGTCAACCGGGCGCTGGGGCTGGAGCTGCCGACCGACGGGCCGAAGACGCTCAACGGGCTGATCCTCGAGCAATTGCAGGACATTCCCGAGGCCAATGTGTCGCTCAAGATCGCCGGCGTACCGATCGAAATCCTCAGCGCCCAGGGCCGCGCGGTGAAATCGGTGCGGCTGTTTCGTCCTCCGGCCGAGCCCGCCCAGGGCGCCGCTTGAAGTGATTTTTCCCACATTTGGCCAAGCCATTGACTCGGCGCTAGAATCTTTCCTTACCCCGGGTTCCGGGAGGGAGTAGGACATGGCGACTGCGGCGGCGGCGAAGGGCGGGCCCAAGGAAATAGCGTTTGCCTGGGAGGGCAAGGACAAGGCCGGCAAGACCGTGCGCGGCGAGATGCGTGCCGCCGGCGAGAACATGGTCCAGGCCTCACTGCGCCGCCAGGGCATCACAGGTGCCAAGGTCAAGAAACAGAAACGGGGTAGCGGCGGCTCGGTCTCGGAAAAGGATGTCGCCCTCTTCACGCGCCAGATGGCCACCATGATGAAGGCCGGGGTACCGCTGCTGCAGGCCTTCGACATCGTCGGCAAGGGCGCGACCAACCCGGCCGTAGCGCGGCTGCTGGGCGACATCAAGACCGAGGTCGAAACCGGCTCGTCCCTCGCGCAGGCGTTCCGCAAGTACCCGCTGCAATTCGACGCGCTGTACTGCAACCTGGTGGGCGCGGGCGAGGCGGCCGGTATCCTGGAATCGCTGCTCGACCGCCTGGCGATTTACAAGGAAAAGACCCTCGCCATCAAATCGAAGATCAAATCGGCGCTGTTCTACCCGGTGTCGATCATCGTGGTGGCGATCGTGATCACGGCGGTGATCATGATTTTCGTGATCCCGGCCTTCAAGAGCGTGTTCGCGAGCTTCGGCGCCGACCTGCCGACCCCGACGCTGGTAGTGATGGCGATCTCGGACTGGTTCGTCGGCAACTGGTACATCATCTTCCCGGCCCTGGGGGGCGGCGTGTACGGCTTCCTCGAGGCCTGGAAACGCTCGCTCGCGGTGCAGATTTTCATGGACCGTATCAGCCTCAGGATGCCGATTTTCGGCTCCCTGCTGCGCAAGGCGGCGATCGCGCGCTGGACGCGCACGCTCTCCACCATGTTCGCCGCTGGCGTGCCTCTGGTCGAGGCGCTCGACTCGGTGGGCGGCGCCTCCGGCAATTACGTCTACCTGCAGGCGACCATCAAGATCAAGAGCGAGGTCTCGACCGGCACCTCGCTCACGGTCGCGATGCAGAACTCCGAAGCGTTTCCGTCGATGGTGATCCAGATGTGCATGATCGGCGAGGAAACCGGAGCGCTGGATGCCATGCTCAGCAAGGTGGCGGACTTCTTCGAGGCCGAAGTGGACGAGGCGGTCGAGGCGCTGTCCTCGCTGATGGAGCCGATCATCATGGTGGTGCTCGGCACCCTGATCGGCGGCATGGTGGTCGCGATGTACCTGCCAATCTTCAAGCTCGGCGGCGCAGTCTAGGCACCGTTGATGGCGGAACTGGGCTGGCTCACCTGGCCCGCGGCGTTTCCCTGGCTCGCGCTCGTGTTCGGCCTGTGCATCGGCTCGTTCCTCAACGTGGTAATCCACCGGCTGCCCCGCATGATGGAGCGGGCCTGGCGCGCCGACTGCGCCGAGCTCGCGGGCCAGGAGCCGCCGCAAGAAGCGCCCTATAGCCTGTTGCGGCCGCGCTCGAACTGCCCCGGCTGCAGCCGGCCCATCCGGGCAGCCGAGAACATTCCCTTGCTGAGCTGGCTCGCGCTGCGCGCCAAATGCCCCGGCTGCGGCATGCGCATCAGCCTGCGCTATCCGACGGTCGAGCTGCTGGCGGGCCTGGGCGCCGCCGGCGCGGCCGCGCACTTCGGTTTCGGCCTCGCCGCGCTGGGCGCGATGCTGTTCATCTGGTGCGCCATCGCGCTCGCCTTCATCGACCAGGCGACCGGCTACCTGCCCGACGACATCACGCTGCCGCTGCTTTGGGCGGGCCTGCTGTTCAATCTCGCGGGCGCGTTCGTGCCGGTCCGCGAAGCGGTGATCGGTGCGGCGGCAGGCTACCTCTCGCTGTGGCTCGTCTACTGGGGATTCAAGCTCGCCACCGGCAAGGAAGGCATGGGTTACGGCGACTTCAAGATGAATGCGGCGGTCGGCGCCTTCCTCGGCTGGAAAGTACTGCCGCTCGTGATCCTGCTCTCCTCGGTTCTCGGGTTGATCTTCGGCGTGGCGCAGATGCTCGCCGCACGCGGCGGCTGGGTCAGCAACTTCAGGTTCCACTTCGGGCCGTACATTGCACTCGCCGGGATCGTGACTCTGTTCTGGGGTCGCGCGATTGCCACGCTGATTCCGGCCATCAACCCCTACTGATGTCCCTGGTCGTCGGCCTCACGGGCGGCATCGGCAGCGGCAAGAGCGCCGCGGCTGA
>Ga0247727_10010476_pt1 | contig 16419 bp, 9 predicted proteins | sample WisWelCaveWW1625_FD_202498 | JGI IMG/M metagenome (GOLD analysis project Ga0247727, IMG submission 202498) | Biofilm microbial communities from Wishing Well Cave, Virginia, United States - WW16-25 | ecosystem: Environmental > Aquatic > Deep subsurface > Groundwater > Cave microbial mat | place... | reverse complement strand
ATCGCTATTGGTTGGGATCTCGTTCAGCGTGTAGGCGCCCGTGGGGTGGAGGAGCGACTCACCGGTGGCCGAGCGGACACCGCGGGCGGTGATCATGTAAAGCCGATCGCGAATGAGAGGCGAGGTGGTGAGTTCGACGCTTCGACGGTCGCGTGAGATTGTGACCTCTTCGATTGAGACGGCGGTTCGGTCGAGTTCGGGTGATCCGTAAGCGCCAGTGTATTCGTAGCGGTAGTGTTCAATATGGAAAGCGGCGGGATCGTGTGCGGTTTTTTCATTGATGGGGTTGGTAAAGTGAATGCGGAAGCCGCGTGGGCGAACGTGGATCGATTGCATTTCGAACGGAGTTTGCCCGGTGAAATCAACGCGGAACAATGCACCACGATCGGGCTGGGCCATCCAACCCGGCTCGGTGATGCTGCCGACCCAAAGTCGGCCACGTGGGTCGAAAGTCATAGTGACCGGCCCGAGTAGCCCTTTGCCCCAGAATGGGAAGCACGCACCTTGATACTCGCCGTTCACTTTTTCGAGGTTCGCGCGGATGATTGCGCCGCCGAACATCAGTTCGGCCATGAAAATCTGACCGGCAAAGGGCCCGAACTTACCCCCGGTGCTGTCGTGCGTGACGCCGTTGATTGAATGTGCCCAATCATACGGCACCCAGATTGCCGCGCGCCCGGCCGGCTTGTTGATGTGCTCGCGCTGCTTCTGGTTCGGGTAGCCGAAGAATCGGCCCGGCGCGAGGTGGCAGAGTTTGTTCGTCGCGACCCACTCGCCTTGATTGTCGGTGAAGAAAGTTTCGCCATCGGGACCGCTGCACCAGCCGATCGGGTTGCGGAATCCATAGGCGACGACTTCTGGCTCGCCGCCGCCAGGCGACAGTCGCAGCGCGTTGCCCGATCCCGGCAGGTTTTGATTCGCGTGGGGCGCGAGAGTAAATATGAACGAGCCTGCCGGATCGCGTACCAATCCGTAGCCGTAATCGTATGCGTTGGCCACGCTTTGCGGTGTGCCGTACACGCGGTCGAATCGATCCGCGATGCCGTCATTGTCAGTGTCGGTTATGCGCGTGAGGTTTCTTCGATGCAAGATGTACAGTGCGTCCGGTTCAGCGAGTATCGAGTACGGTTCTTGAAAAAGGCCGCGAGCGTAATTCTCAAAGCGAGCCTCGCGGCCGTCGTCGGTCGGATCGCTAACGCTGAAAAGTTCACCCAGCTTCATGGATGACACGAACACGCGGCCGTCGTGTGGGCTCGCCGCGATTGCTACGGGCATAATCAAGTCTTCACCGGAACTGGTCTTCGGTCGCGGGTAGGCGATCGCGCGGTAGCCGGGCCGGACCAGCGAACCATCTAGGTTTCCCGGATCGACCACCGTAGCCCATTTCGATTCGGGCGGAGATTCAGCGGCTGGTAGTGGTATCGTCATACAAACCGCGGCAGTACCCTCGGAGCTCGGTGCCAGCCGGACTAATACTCGATCTTCCGTGCGACTCAGTTCGGCCGCGCCCACCGTCGCACGATCCTCAAGTCTAACGTCGCTTGACGCGCGGCAGGCCAACTCAATTCCCAGGCCGGTCGGCACGCCGCCAAATTTCCACTCGCGAACAAGTTGATACTGCGTTCCCTCTCGGATTACGCGGACGGTTTCGCTCATCGGAATCGTCGTGGATTCAAACCGAGCGGTCGACCGAATGCGGACTCCGTCATCAAGCCGATCGTAACCGCGAAACTGAATCTCAGGCCACCCCGCGCCTGTCTCCCGGTTCTTGCCGACAAATCGCAGCGGCAGCTCGGTGGCCCAATCCGGTCCGACGGGGCGGCCCGAGGCGTTGAAGGTGCGCAGCCGGCCTTGTGCGACGCGCAAGATTTGCCCGCCGACGAAGACATTGCGAATCGTGGCTGCTCCCAAATCATAAACGACCAGATCGTGATCCGCTGTGAGCACCGAGATGCTCTCGACTGGTTGCCGGCCGGGCATGTGAAGCGGTATCTGTGCCACAAGTGCAGGCTCGTGCATGGCCGGTGCCGTCACGGCGAGCGGCGGCGCGGGCTTGGGAGGCGGGGCCGACTTGCCGATCGCGAGGTAGGACCACATCGCTTCACGCTGCCGAGCGGCGTTGCCGTCAAGTACGGTTCGGAGCGTTGCAGGCTGGCCGTGCGGAAACACGCTCGGCATCGCCGTGCCCGGATTGTGTCGCAGTGGGTTCTCGACGAAGCGATCGAACCAGTCGCGGCGGATGCGACCGGAAAGTTTCGTCAGATCGGGCCCGACCGCACCAGGGTCGGGGTCGGCCAGTGCTTGCCCGTTCCAGATGTGGCATGAGACACACGAGTAACCTTGAAACCCGACAAGCTGCGATCCGGTGAGAGATCCGAGCGTCGGGTCAGTCGATTCTTGTGGTTGCGGATCCGTTGTCGCAATCAGATCGCCGTCGGCCTCCGCCAGTGCCTGGAGCGCCACGACCGCATGGTCGCCGAAGGCAGGCATGCGATACGAGTATCGAGAATGACGCAACCCAGCGACGCCTTCGCGCACGGCCGCGAGCAGGTGCGACGCCGTGAATTTCTGATGAACAAAGTGCAGTCGCGGTGTTCGCTGAAACGGGATAGTTTCGAGATTGGAGCCGCCGAGCATGCTCGCAGCCAGTTCGATCGGCGGTGGTCGATCACTATCGCGCTGGTGGCATCGTGCGCAGCCCAAGTGCCGCACGATTCGCTGGCGGGTCTCGAAAGGTGACGGGTATTTCTCTCGCGCCGCGACCGCAAAGTACGCCTCGATCGCTCGCCGCGCCGATTCATCCAGCGCAAACCGGGGCAGAGTCTTGTCGGACAGACACCCTCGCGATTCGTTGGTTGGCACCATTGGCACTTGGGTGGCTGAAGGTGGTCCCAAGCCGACGTGGCAGTTGGCACACCGCTTCTCGCGAATGATGGCCGTCGCCACCTCACCGGCCCGCCGCGCCCCAAACCGCCGGCTGATCGCTTCAATTTCTCCCGCGCTAGGAGGCTGCTCTGCTTCCGCCTCCAAACGACTGGGCACGCCTCCTGCGCCGCTGCCGGTCACGGCATCCGGTGCATGTCTATTACTGTCATCCGACCAGCGCAGCAGAAACGCGGCGATGTCGCGTGCACTCTCGCGGGTCATCGGCACCCGAGGCATCCGGGCATCGGGGTAACGGGCATGCGGGTTGAGCAGGAATTCAATGAGCGATCCAGTAGGCAGCCGATCGGCGAGACCCGCGAGCGGCGAACGGCCGAGGTCGAGTTGTTCGGATCGGGCGGCATCCGGCATGAAGTGGCAGGCGGCACAGCCGAGCTGTATGAACTGGCGCCGTCCGATCCGGTGATCACCGCTCGGTTCCGGAGCCGGCGGTTTCGGTAGATTCTGGCCAAGCAGAAAATCGGCGACGAGGGATCGTTCGACGAAACCGGTGCGGTCCGATGAAAAGAGCGTCGGCATTCGGGCGCCCGGGCGCACGTGCGTCGGATTCTCAAGCCACCGGAGCAACCATTTACGATTCAGTCGCCCTTCGGCATCGGCGAGCGACGGCCCTGGCGTCGGATCATCGACGGCGGGCAATGCATCGCGATGACATCGCGCACAGCCAAGCTGCCCGACGAGTTCCCGGCCGCGCCGCGCGAGTTCGCCGTCGCGCACATGTTGAGGCAATTCCGCCCGAACGTGTTTGATGTGCCAAGGTGGAAGCGGCTCACGAGCGAACCGCGGCCCGTGCCACCAAATCTGTAACCGGGCCGGCAAATCAGCCAGCGAACGGAAATGGATGGCGATTTGATAGTAGCCGTACGGACGCTCGAATGTTTTTTGCGATTGCACACGGGAATGTTCCGTCTCGCCGCGGCCGTCAATCACAGTCTCGCCGTCAATTTCGACCTTCAACTCCCAGCAGCAAATCGCATCAAAAGTAATCGGACCGGCTTCGCGAAAGTGGAGCAGCCCCGCCCACTTCACTTCAAACGGCCCGGGCGGAATTCGCGGGTGCGGCGACGAGTGCCCGAGCGCGAAAGCCGGCTTGGCGTCCAATCGCGCGAGCATAGCGGCCGGCTCTGCCAGCGACCGATACTCGGCAACCAGCCCTTCGCCCAGAGTTTCCGGCTCAGCCTCGATCGCTCCGCTCTGTTGCTGCGCAAGGCTGGTGGAGATCAAAGTGAGGGGCAGAATGATGAGGGCAGAATGATGCAGATTGAACTTAGTCATCTTGCCTTGCATCATTTTCCCCTCATTTCATCGGCGCGTGGCAACCACGGGAGCTATTCTTGAGCAACGATTGACCTCATTCTAGGATAGGACGGTTTTGTAATCGATATTTGCTGGGACCAGGATTCAATCACGATCGAGGCAGGCACGATGCCGACAAGGAGTTCCATCGGCCCGCTTCGATCCATCTGACTGCCGCCTCGGTGGCCGATAGGAATCAAGCTTGTCTTTGCTGGCTGACCTTCGTAAAAAGCTCGCTTCGCAAAAGCAAGCCTCGAAAAGCAAGAGCACATCTTGCCATGTGCTTCGACATCGGGTCTAGGGATCCGTTCGTGTTGTCGTTTTCGGTTGGTCTGGAGATTCTTACCTGGTCTCGAAATTGACTGACGCAGCGTTTTTAAAACTGATGTGGAGCCGCTGAAATGAAAGCACTCGTTAAGAGCCGGGCTGAACCGGGTCTTTGGTTGGCAGACGTTCCGATGCCGGAGGTTGGCGTGAACGATGTCTTAATCAAAGTGGACCGCACGGGAATCTGCGGCACCGACGTACATATTCACAAATGGGACGACTGGGCCCGCCGAACAATTCCGGTCCCGATGGTTGTGGGACACGAATTTGTGGGTGAAATCGTGCAAGTGGGTTCCTACGTCACCGACTTCCGGTCGGGGGAACTTGTCAGTGGCGAGGGGCACGTCGTGTGCGGCCGATGTCGAAACTGCCTTGCCGGCCGGCGACATCTGTGCAAAGACTCCAAGGGCATCGGCGTCAATCGACCGGGCGCGTTTGCCGAGTTTCTCGTGCTGCCCATGACCAACGTCTGGCATCACGATCCGTCGATTGATCGAGATGTCGCGTCAATTTTCGACCCGTTCGGTAATGCAGTTCATACGGCTTTATCCTTCGACGTGCTGGGTGAAGACGTGCTCATCACCGGTGCCGGGCCGATCGGCATCATGGCCGCGGCCGTCGTACGTCACGCGGGGGCGCGCCATGTAGTGATCACGGACATGAATCCTTATCGGCTGGAATTGGCCAAGAAGATGGGCGCCACATTGGCCGTCGACATACGCACGAGTTCCATCGCCGAGGCTCAAAAGCAACTTGGCTTGAAAGAGGGATTCGACGTTGGGCTGGAGATGTCTGGCAGCCAAGCTGCGTTTCGCGACATGCTGGCGAATATGTGTCACGGCGGCAAGATCGCCATGCTTGGGATTCCGCCGGGCGAGATGGCCATCGACTGGAATTTGGTTATATTCAACATGCTTACTATCAAGGGAATTTACGGGCGCGAGATGTACGAGACCTGGTACAAAATGACGGTCATGATTCAGAGCGGACTGGACATTCGGCCGATCATCACGCACCGATTCCACTACACCGAGTTCGAGAAAGGGTTCGAACAAATGTTTTCCGGACAGTCTGGAAAAGTGATACTCAAGTGGTCTGATAATTGAATACGCAGGGGAATAAGTCATGTCAACGCAAGTAGCCGAGGCCGCGAAGGAATTGAACTCTGAAAGGCCCACTCCACCGTTCAACAGCAACGCCGAATGGGACTCGCCGATGTTTCGGCTTGCCCAGAGGCAGTTTCTGAAGGCAGCCGGAATTATGGGGCTTGACATTAACATTCGAGAGCGATTGCTGTTCCCGCAGCGCACGCTGCTCGTGAGTTTTCCATTCCGCCGCGACGATTATCAGGAAGTTGAGACTGTTTTCGGTTACCGGGTTCAGCACCTGCTTTCGATGGGGCCCACCAAGGGTGGCATTCGATATCACCACGACGTGAACTTGGGTGAAACCTCGGCACTGGCAATGTGGATGACTTGGAAATGTGCCCTCATGAATTTGCCGTATGGCGGGGCGAAGGGCGGGGTGCGAATCGATCCGCGCGTGTTGTCGCGACGCGAGCTGCAGCGCGTAACACGTCGTTACACCTCGGAAATCATCGGCATGATCGGTCCTGATAAAGATATTCCGGCCCCCGATCTGGGTACCGACGAGCAGGTGATGGCGTGGATCATGGACACGTACAGCCAGCAGGTGGGTTATCCCGTTGCCGCCGTAGTGACGGGCAAGCCGGTTGTGCTGGGTGGTTCGCTGGGCAGAAAAGAGGCTACGGGGCGTGGTTTGGTTTTCTTGATCCAGGAATCAGCGCAGCACTTGGGTCTGGATCTAAAACACTGTACGGCGGTCGTGCAAGGATTCGGCAACGTGGGCAGTAACGCTGCGAGATTTCTCGAAGAGGCTGGTGCCCGAGTGATCGCTGTGAGCGATTCCTCCACGGGAATTCACAATCCTAGAGGATTGAACATCAGTTCGTTGCTCAAGCACATCGAGCAGCATAAATACCTCACGGGCTGTCCGGACGGCGAGACGGTCTCGAATCAGGAGATGCTCGAGATTCCGTGCGACATTCTGGTTCCGGCCGCGGTGCAGAATCAGATCACGGGCGAAAATGCAGGCCGCATCCAGTGCAAGATTCTGGCCGAAGGTGCCAACGGCCCGACGACGCTGGAGGCCGACGAAATCTTGAAGTCGCGCGGCACCTTTGTGTTGCCGGATATTCTGGGAAATGCGGGCGGCGTCACGGTCTCGTACTTTGAATGGGTCCAGGGCACCCAGAATTACATGTGGTCACTGGATGAGATCAACGGCCGGCTTCATCGGATCATTACCGAGGCGTTTCGACGCACCTTGATGCGGGCCCAGCGGGACGCACTGGATTTGCGCACCGCGGCAATGATCGAAGGAATCCAACGTGTGACAGCGGCCAAGCTTGCCCGGGGCGTTTTTCCCTAAGTCGTCATATCTCTCTTTACACTTTGCCGTCTGTTAAAACGCATCGTCTGGGCTCCGCTAAACCCGTGCAAATCGCTTTACTCGTCGTGCTAACGAGCCGACTACTATGGCAAGGGGCGGCACTGACGAGATTGAATGCCGGCGGCGTGTTAATCTGCGTGGGGCGAGCAGAGTCTGTCAGACTTGCCGATTCTCCTGCGAAATCACCAACTCTCTGGCTGCGAATGATCGTTACGAATCCGATCATCGCCGAGGTGACGCAATCGCGAGGTTCCAACAGATCAGGAGGCAATCTGAAATGAAGCGTTCATGGCTTAAACCCGTTGGAAGGGCCCTGACGAGTTCGCTGTTATTGTGCTCAGTGGCGGCGAAAAACCCGCCCGCCCCGGCAGCCAATCGGGCGCCGACCGTGCAGGAGATGTTGGAACTCAAACCGACTCAGCGATTTGTCGATTACGACATTCCGTCGGCAGACCAACTTCCCGCGATCAAGGCCGAACTGCTCAACGAGGGCAAGGCAAAGATCTGGGTTCTGCGAGATGCGACGGGCCGAACGTACAGGCGGTTTGTTGACTCCGACCGCAATGGCGTGGTCGATCAATGGGTCTATTTTCGAGACGGGGTCGAGGTTTACCGCGACATTGACTCGAATTCTAACGGCCGGGCCGATCAATTTCGCTGGACGAATTCCGGAGGCACACGTTGGGCCGTGGACTCCAACGAAGACGGCAAGTTCGACGGCTATCGTTATCTTTCGCCCGCCGAGGCGACTCGCGAAGTGCTACGGGCCATTCAGGCGAAGGACCTCAGTTTGCTCGATCCGGTTATGGTTCGCCCGGCGGATGCCCCCATGTTGGGCCGCGCGGTAACGCCCGAACGCATCAAGGAGCTGAACGATAAATCACGGCAACAATTCAGTACGCTTGCTAAGGAACTCAGCGGAATGGCCTTGGAAAGCACTTGGGTGCGATTCGAATGCTCCATTCCCATGTTGCTCGCCGGTGAGGCGCCTGATGGCAGCCGCGATATCGAGATCTACCGAAACTGCTCGGCCGTCATTCAGACGGGCACTCGCACCGATGTACTCCAGTTTTCCGAGATCGTGGTGATTGGCAAGACGGCGAAAATCGTGGAGCTTCCCACGATAACAAGCCTCAAAAACCTCGACGTGGTTATGAACAACGCCGAGATCGCCAACGTGCCCGCGGCGGTCGGCCAAACCGAAACGCCGTCGGCAACCGACACGGAACTTCAAGCGATTCTAACCGAGCTGACTACGCTGGATGCCGCGGCCATCAAGGGGGCGAACGACAATGCGTCAACCGCTCGCTACCAACTCAAGCGTGCTGAGATTCTGGTCAAGCTGGCCGAGCGAGCCAAATCGGACCAGGATCGTCTGGAATGGCAAAAGCAGCAAGCGGACAGCCTGATCGCGGCAATTCAGGTGAGCACGTCTGAAGAGGCAACGGAAAGATTGAATCAGTTCTATACGACAGTATCAAAACAGGAAGAGGGCCAGAACGGCGCCGGGCTTGCCGGCTACATCGCCTTTCGACGAATCTCGGCCGAGTATTTCCGAAAGCTCCAGGCGCCGGGCAGCGACTTCGCCGCCGTGCAAACTGAATGGCTCCTGCAACTAGACAAGTTTGTCGGCGAATTCCCCAAGGCCGAAGACGCGGCTGAGGCGCTCTCGCAACTCGCCATCGGAAATGAATTCACCGGCAAAGAAGACGAGGCCAAGCAGTATTACCAGAAACTTGTCGAGTCGTTTCCGGAGAGTCCACAGGCCCAGAAGGCCCGAGGCTCCACGCTGCGTCTCGATCTGGTCGGCAAACCGTTCGCACTTCGAGGTTCGAACCTGCGCGGCAGTACGGTGGACGTGCAACAGTTTCGTGGAAAGGTCGTCCTGATCGATTACTGGGCGACGACCTGCGATCCTTGGAAAGCGGACCTGCCGAAGCTCAAAGAACTCTACACGAAATATCACAGCAAGGGATTCGAAATCATCGGCGTCAGCCTGGACAATGAGAAGGGAGACGTGGCCAAACTCGTTCAGACTGGTGGTATCCCGTGGCCCGTAGTTTTTGAAGCCGGTGGTTTGGAAAGCCCGCCCGCGCTGCAATACGGCGTGCTTGCATTGCCCACGCAGTTCCTGGTGGATAGTGAAGGCACGGTGGTGAGCCGGTCAATTCACGTTTCTCAGCTCGAAGAGGAACTCAAGAAGTTGCTCAAGTAGCCGTCAGCCAGCCAGAGTGTCTACTTATGACTTGTGGGATCGGACGCGCAGGGCTAGCGTCGGCGCCGTTAAATCAAGAATTGGTTCAGGGGCACAATTCGCCGGCCACGCGTTTCAGATCGCGGCGGTGGTGCTCACAGAATTGTTCCAGGAAATGCTCGGCCAGGAAGGAGATGTCGTCGCGGCGGTCGAGCAGCGGGGGCGCGACAATCGGGATCACGTTGAGGCGGTAGTGCAGGTCCTCGCGAAATCTGCCGTCGCCGATGAGTTGCTTGATGTCCTTGTTGCTGGCGGCTATGACTCGGGCGTCGGTGCGGAGCAGCTCTTCGCCACCCACGCGACGGTACTCGCGCTGCTCCAGCACGCGTAGCAAGTCTACCTGCGACTTGGGCGACATCTCGGTTACTTCGTCGAGGAACTGAGTCCCGCCTTCGGCCAATTCGAAGCGGCCGGGCTTGCGCCGCGCGGCCCCGCTAAACGCCCCTTTTTCGTAACCGAACAGCTCGCTCTCCAGCAGCGTCTCCGGCAGTGCCCCAAGGTTCACTCCGACGAACGAGCACTCGCGGCGCGAGCTGAGGTTGTGGATTGCCTGCGCGACCAGCTCCTTCCCCGTACCGCTTTCGCCCTGGACCAGTACCGTCGCGTCCGTGTCGGCTACCTGCCGGACTTGGCGGAACACGTCCTGCATCGCCGCGCAGTTCCCAATGATCTCGGCAATCTCGCCGGTGCCGGCCAGGCGCTCGCGCAGCCGCCGGTTTTCCTCGACGAGCCGGGGGTGCTCGCGGGCCTTGCGAACCTGATGGCGAATCAGGTTCAGATCGACTGGCTTGGTCACGAAGTCGTACGCGACGTGCCACAATCGACGAGCAGAGCAAGGCGGCTTCAGAAATAGGCGCACGTCGGAATCTGCAATATGGTGTTTCGATCTGCAAGAGGTTGCAGATTTCCTGGACGGGCCAGCCGTCGCGCAGATGCCGTCGAATCACAGTGTTCTTCGCAAGACGGTGCCCTCTAAAGGGAAGGAACTCACCTCAACGTGCGATCCGTATCGCGGCACATGGCTTGACAAGGCTCGACCCGCACCACTAGTTGGGTCTTGGCGAAAGCCGGCGTCTTGAGTAAAAATACGCTCGCTCGCTCGTTGCGGCACCTCTCCCTACCAAACGGAAACGGAGATTCTCACTTCGATGTAGAAGTACTCGACTTCTCTGCTTTTCAGGAGAGAAGGAGCTGCCATAATGCAACTGACAGTCAGAGAAGTGGCCGAACTGCTGAAGGTTTCCGAAAGTAAAGTTTACGCTTGGATCAAAGCCGGCGGCCTGCCGGCGTATCGCGTGAACGAGCGGTATCGTTTCAACCGCGCGGAGTTGTTGGAGTGGGCGACGTCGCGCAATCTTGAAGTGCCGGCGGACCTGTTTCACAGCGGCGACGAAGGCACGCCGCCGGCCAGTTTCGCCAAGTCGCTCGAAGAGGGCGGCGTCTTTCACGGTGTGGGCGGAACCAACAAGGAATCAGTACTGCACGGGATCGTCGATGCGATTCAGCTTCCGTCCCATGTCAATCGCGAGTTGCTGTTCCGCGTGCTGCTGGCCCGCGAAGCTCTGGGCTCGACCGGCTTGGGCGACGGAATCGCGATCCCGCATCCGCGCAACCCGATCGTGCTGCACGTGGACAAACCGGAAATCGCCCTGTGCTTCCTGGCAAGTCCGATCGACTTCGGTGCCATCGACGGCAAGCCGGTCCATACTCTTTTCACGCTGGTAAGCCCCACGGTTAGCGACCACCTGCACCTGCTGTCGAGGCTGGCGTTTGCCCTGCGCGATCCGGCATTCAAGGCGGCGGTCACACGACGTGCATCCAGCGACGAGATTCTGCGCGAGGCCCGTCGCATCGAAGCAGGGCTCGATTCCATGGAGAAAAACACAGTTCCATTCGTGCGTAAGAAGGCCAAGGGGGTGGCCTAGCCAAGAGAAATCCGAATCTCAAAATCCGAATTCCGATACAAATTCAAATCACCTAATGCCCGAAATCCAAAACCTCACGGCCGAGGACGGCGTGGCTGGATAGAGATTCTGGCTCCGCAGCATTGAACGCTGAATGTCGAACAAGGAATGTCGAATGTTGAAGCGCAAGCACTCCTTTGCCGCCATACTTCGACATTCATCATTCCTTGTTCGACATTTCGCATTTTCCCGATCTCTGGAGATGTCCGGCACACCGCCGGGAAAACTATGAGCGAACGAATGGTTCTATCTGCGATTGGACTGATCGCCGTGAGCGGCGTGCCGGGCCTGCTCCGGCGTGCTTGGCGTCGCGTTCGCCATCGGACAGCACGACCTCAAGCGGCTGCTCGCGTACCACAGCGTTGAGAACATCGGAATCATCCTGATGGGAGTTGGCCTGGCCCTGATCGGGCGCTCCGTGGGCCGGGACGACTGGGTGTTGCTCGGACTGGCCGGCGGACTGCTGCACGTCTGGAACCACGGGCTGTTCAAGTCGCTGTTATTCCTGAGCGCCGGTTCGGTCATCCACGCCGTCCACACGCGCGAGATCGACCACTTGGGCGGCCTGGCCAAGTCGATGCCTTGGACGGCGCTGTGTTTTGCGGTGGGTGCCGTGGCCATCTGCGGACTGCCGCCGCTCAACGGATTTGTCAGCGAGCTGCTCATCTACATCGGTCTGTTTCGCACGCTCGGGTTAGGCGAAGGCGCGTCTTGGTTCGGTGCCGCGTTTGCCGCGCCTGCGTTGGCACTGATTGGTGCGCTGGCGCTGGCATGTTTTGTCAAAGCCTACGGGGCAGTCTTCCTGGGCACGGCGCGTTCCGAGCCCGCGCGGCATGCTCACGAGTCGGGACCGAGCATGATCGGGCCGATGGGTGTGCTCGTTGCGTGCTGCGTGTTCATCGGCGTGGCGCCAGGATTGGTCGCTCCGGTGTTGGAACATGCCGTGTTCGCGTGGGCGCCGGACCTGACGGCAGACCAACCTCGCCTGGCATCGTTCGTGCCGCTCGGGTGGATCAGCGTGATGGGACTTGGGCTGGTCGGTACGCTTGTCCTCGGGGCCGGATTTCTGCGTTGGAGAATTCGCAGCCGCGTCGTGGCGTCGGTCGGCACGTGGGACTGTGGCTACGCCGCCCCGTCACCCACCATGCAGTACACGTCGTCGTCGTTCGCCGAGATGCTGGTCAAGTTGTTCGCGTGGGTACTGCGACCCAAGGTTCACGCGCGTCAGGACCGGAGCCTTTTCGTCCACGAGGGAGAGTTTCACAGTCACGTGCCCGACACCGTGCTGGATGGCGGACTGCGACCGTCGTTTCGGGCGGTCGCCCGAGTGTTCTCGTGGTTTCGTTTTCTACAGCAGGGCAGCATTCAAGCGTACTTACTCTACATCTTTCTCATGCTGATCGCGCTGCTGTTTTGGAATGGTTTGTTGTGACCGCCTTCATGCGTTGGTGAGTGAGCTACCACGAACGAGTCAAATGGAACTGAGCCGTGCAAGTGATCCACACGCTGATTCACCTAGTTCTGCTGATTGCCATGCCACCGCTGCTGCCGGGGATCATCGGCAAGACGAAGGCGTTGTTTGCCGGGCGGGTCGGTCCGCCGTTTTTGCAGCCATACTACGACCTGATCAAGTTGCTTCAGAAAGGGTCCGTCTTCAGCACAACGACCACTTGGATGTTCCTCGCCGGCCCGGTGGTCGGTCTGGCGACATCGCTGCTCGCGGGGCTGTTGGTCCCGCTGGGTAGTCACGCGGCGCCGATTTCATTCGAGGGCGATCTGATCCTGTTCGCTTATCTGCTGGCGCTGGGGCGGTTCTTCACCGCGTCGGCCGCCCTGGACACGGGCTCGGCGTTTGAAGGCATGGGAGCGGCGCGCGAAGTCACGTTTTCGTGTCTCGCCGAGCCAGCCGTGTTCTTGAGCTTTCTCGTGCTGGCGAAGTTGTCCGACTCGCTCTCGCTGACCGGCATGCTCAGCGGCTCGTTCGCCGCCAAATGGGCCGAGGGCGGGGCATCGCTGGTGCTGGTGGGCGTGAGCCTGTTCATCGTGCTGCTGGCGGAGAACTCGCGAATCCCGTTCGATGACCCGAACACGCATTTGGAACTGACGATGATCCACGAAGTGATGGTGCTCGACCACAGCGGCCCGGCGTTCGGGATGATCCTCTACGGCGCGGCCATGAAGTTGTTCGTGCTGGGCGCCGTGACGATTCGGGTGCTGTTGCCGTGGGACAGTGGCAACGCGTGGGTGGATTGGGGCGGGGTCATCGTCGGCATGATGCTCGTGGCGGTGTTTATCGGCGTGATGGAATCGACGATGGCCCGACTGCGGCTGGTAAACATTCCGAAAGTCCTGGTGGCCGCGTGCCTGCTGTCCGCCCTTGGAGTCATTCTCCTGGTGAAGTGAAATTGTCCTGGGTTAAAAACATGACACACTGGATTGATCCGATTTTGGTCGTCGTCCTGCTGCTGAATTTTGTGACGCTCGGGGCCAGCCATCTCCGCACGGTGATTCGCGCGGTGGCCACGCAAGGCGTGTTGCTCGGTGTCATGATGCTGTTCGCCCATTCCAGCATCACCCTGCGGCTGTGCGGACTGGCAGGCGCGTCCATCATCCTCAAGGGCATCGTGCTTCCGCGGATGTTGTCGTACGCGATGCGGGAAGTAAGCATTCGGCGCGAGATCGAGCCGCACATCGGCTTCATCGCGTCGCTGCTCCTGGGGGCGATTGGCACGGGCCTGGCCGTGGTTTTCGGGCGGACGCTACCGCTCGCTCAAGAGCACCTGGCCTTGCTGCTGGTCCCGGCCTCACTGGCTACGGCGTGGACTGGATTCCTGGTGCTCGCGACACGGCTCAAGGCGATTTCGCAGGTGCTCGGCTACCTGATCCTCGAAAACGGCATCTTCATCTTCGGTCTGTTGCTGTTGGAGGCGATGCCGTTTCTTGTCGAGATGGGCGTGCTGCTGGACCTCTTCGTCGGCATCTTTGTGATGGGGATCATCATTCATCACATCAGCCGCGAGTTCTCATCGGTGAACACCCAAATACTTTCCGCACTCAAGGAAGAACCATGATCTTCGCCTTGATGCTCGTTCCATTGTTGACCTCGGGCGTCGCGTATGCGGTGCCGTCGAATCGCTGGCGGCCGTGGCTGCTGCCGGCCGGGTCGCTGGCTCACTTGGTACTCGTCGGTTACGCACTGTGGGGACCGCCGCTCTCGGAACTGAGCGGCTGGCTAATGCTCGATCCGCTTGGCAAGCTGGTGCTCGGCCTGATCAGCGTGGTGTTCTTCCTCTGCTCGACCTATGCACCCGGCTACCTCGCACTGCGGTCGGAACGATCCAATCGATTCTTCTGCGCCTGCTTGCTCGCCGCCTTGTCGATGATGACGCTGGTGACCGTATCGCATCACTTGGGTTTGATGTGGGTGGCGATGGAAGCGACCACGCTCGCGTGCGCCCCGCTGCTCTACTTCAACCACAACCCGCGCTCGCTGGAAGCGACCTGGAAGTACTTGCTCGTCGGTTCGGTGGGCATCGCGCTGGCGCTGTTCGGTTCCTTTTTCCTCGCCTATTCGTCGCTGCACGCGGCATTCGTGCTGCTACTGGTCGGCTATGGCACGAAGATGGGCCTGGCGCCGATGCACACGTGGAAGCCGGACGCCTACGGCGAGGCGCCCGGCATGGTCGGAGCGCTCTTGGCCGGCGGCGTCACGAGTTGCGCGTTCCTGGCGGTGCTGCGGTTCTACCAAATCTGCCACGCAGCGGGAGAGGCGGAGTTTGCCCGTGAGTTTCTAATCTTCATGGGACTCTTCTCGATGGCAGTCGCCGCCGTTTTCATGGTGCGGCAGCGCGACTTCAAACGGATGCTTGCCTACTCCAGCGTCGAGCACATGGGCATCCTCGTGCTGGGTATCGGCATTGGCGGATTGGCGACGTTCGGCGCCCTGCTGCACCTGATCGCCAATGGGCTGACCAAAGGCGTCAAGTTTCTCTCCGCGGCGAACATCCACCGCGCCTACGACAGCAAGTCGACGGAAGATGTCACGGGGGCCATCCGCCGCCTGCCACTCTCCGGGTCACTGTTTCTCGCTGGGTTCCTCGCGATCACCGGGTCGCCGCCCGGCGGTCCGTTCCTGAGTGAGTTCACGATCCTGAACGGGGCAGTCAGCAACGGTGAGTTCGTCGTCGCCGGACTGTACCTGTTGTTGCTCGCGACGGTGTTCATTGGCATGGGCGCAACCGTGCTGAAGGTGGTCCAGGGCCTACCCTCGGAGCAGGCGTCCGTCACGGACTTCCACGATGGCTTCGTCACCGGGGCGCCTATCCTCATGTTCGCGGGCCTGGTGGTGATGCTCGGCGTCTACATCCCACCGCCGCTGGAGACGCTGTTACGTGATGCCGTCCAATTCTTGGAGGCACATCCATGAACGGCGTCACCTCATTCGCCAAGCTCCGCAATGGTGTCGCGATCGGTGTCCATGCGGTGCCGCAGTGCGACGTTGGCCGCTTTCGCCGCGCAATCGTTGAGGCGGTTGCCGACGGTGCCCGCGTCTCGGCGTTCTTCGGCGATACCTCGGGGCCTGCCGACCCGGTGGACCTCTACGCGGTCCTGGCCGACGACGCGGCCGGTGTGCTGTTTGTCGGGAAGACCCGCGTCAAGCACGACGACTTCCACTCCCTCACTCCCGAATGCCCACAGGTCAACCTGTTCGAGCGCGAAATCGCCGAGCAGTTCGGCCTTCGCCCCGAGGGCCACCCGTGGCTCAAGCCGGTCCGCTTTGTAGCCGAACTCGCCAGAGTTCGGGCGGCGGCCGAACATGGCAACCGAATTCTGGCGAATTCGGCTACGCCCCTCATCGGCGTGACAAACTTCTACCGAATGCAGGGCGAGGAAATCCACGAAGTCGCGGTCGGCCCGGTTCACGCGGGTGTAATTGAGCCTGGCAACTTCCAGTTCCAGTGCCACGGCGAACACGTGTTCTACATGGAAATCTCGCTCGGCTACCAACATCGCGGGGTCGAGCGGGCACTGGTCGGTGGCCCGAACAAACGCACGATTCACTACATGGAGACGCTGGCGGGCGACACGTCCGGGCCAGTGCGTCTGCAAGTGTGTCTTGGTCAGAGAGGTGTGAGTCCTCTTCAGGCACGCGCTCTCCGGCCT
>Ga0247727_10010475_pt1 | contig 16426 bp, 15 predicted proteins | sample WisWelCaveWW1625_FD_202498 | JGI IMG/M metagenome (GOLD analysis project Ga0247727, IMG submission 202498) | Biofilm microbial communities from Wishing Well Cave, Virginia, United States - WW16-25 | ecosystem: Environmental > Aquatic > Deep subsurface > Groundwater > Cave microbial mat | place... | reverse complement strand
GAAATGACAAAGCCTAAACCGGGGGATGAAAACTTCACTCAAGAGTCCGAATCAAAAACCGTAACCTCAAAGGAGAAAACATAATGAAAAATTTCTTTTTGGGACTTTCAGGAGTAATTTTTACCATCATCACAATACTTCACTTTTTACGTTTTATTTTTAAATGGCCCGTAGTGATCGGACCCGTTACGATTGATAGTAGTGTTAGCCTTTGGGCTGGCCTTATTTCTCTCGTTCTCGCCGGCGGATGCTTTCTGGCTCAAAGGAAACCATGAAAACATTTATGTTGAAGGCCATTCAAACTGCGGAGTCGGGCATTCGCCGTGGTGAAGGAGGGCCTTTTGGGACCTGCCTTATCAAAGGAAAGAGAATCCTGGCCCTGGCTCATAACACCGTACTTAAAAATCAGGATGCCACCTGTCATGCGGAGATGAATGCGATCCGCATCGCTTCCCGAAAACTTCGCAAATTTAATCTCAAAGGATGTGTGATTTATTCCACAACAGAACCCTGCCCCATGTGTTTTTCTGCCATTCATTGGGCCCGTATCGATAGGGTTATCTTCGGCACATCGATCCAAGATGTTCAAAAAAGAGGGTTTAATGAACTCGCAATTTCTGTTCGTCAGATGAAATGGAGTGGAAAAAGCCGTGTCAAAATGCGGGGAGGATTTATGAGAAGGGAATGCCTTCTCCTTCTCAAAAAATGGGATTCGCTTTCGGAAAAGAAGGTTTATTGACTTTGCCTAGGCACCTCTCTAAAATGCCATGTTTTTTGGGGCGCTTAGCTCAGTTGGTTAGAGCGTTTCCTTGACATGGAAAAGGTCAGAGGTTCGACTCCTCTAGCGCCCACCATTTAAAGATCAATTTATGAGTCATTCAGATAATAAACTCCCAAATGTAGGCAGCCTTTTTTTAGGCACATGGAATCTTTACGGAAGCCGATTCTGGACCTTTATTGCAATTGGTCTGATTCCGGCACTCCTGTTTTTTGTTTTAAGCACATTCTCTGCTTTTTTAGGACTTCAAAGAACTCTCGTGGGATCGCCTTTTCAGATCTTGATGAATTTTCTCAGTGTCATTTTCTTTGTGACGATTGCTGTGTGGACGTCCGCGGCGATGATTGTTGCAGTTCTGGGGGCGCAAAATGGAATCGGTGCCATTGAGGCATATAAAACTTCTTGGAAATTTCTTTGGAAATATTTTTGGCTGGGCATTCTCTGGACGATTCTAATTTTTGCAGGATTCCTGATTTTTGTTATTCCTGGAATTTATCTTTTGGTGTCCCTGGGCTTTGCATTCATTATCCTTATCGCAGAAAAAGATTCTAATGGGAAAGTTTCGATAAGAATGAGTCTCAAAAAAAGTCATCATTATGTAAAAGGTTACTGGTGGCAAACTTTGGGACGCTTCCTTTTCCTTTTATTGGTACTTCTGGGTTTTGTGATGATTCTTGGTGTTGTTGTTCTTTTTCCTGCTGCTTTTGCTGCAATGCTCAATCCTCAGTTCAGTTCTTTTGTTCAGTCGGTAGGGGGAACTATTATCAATGTTGTTCTCACGCCATTTTCTACTATTTATTGGTATTTGCTTTACGAAGATTTAAAAAAAGTAAAACAGTCTCAAGAGTTAATTTAGCGTGGAACAGGGAGAAGTATTCGTAAAATCAGATCTGGACCGCTTGAGGCATTCCGCGTCACATATCATGGCCCAGGCTATTCAGGATCTCTTTCCGGGAACAAAGCTCGCCATCGGACCTGCCATCAAAGAGGGTTTTTACTACGATGTGGACTCGCCCGTTCAATTCTCGGAGTCTGATTTGACTCGAATTGAAGACCGGATGAAGGAGATTATCCGGGAAGGGCAAACTTTCACACGCAAAGAAATGTCCAAAAAAGAGGCGATCGATTTCTTTAGGAAAAGGGGGGAAAATTACAAAGTTGAAATCATCGAGGGGCTCAACGCAGATACTGTTTCTGTTTATTGGAATGAGAATAAATTTGTGGATTTATGCCGTGGTCCTCATGTGAATAACACTTCGGATGTGAAGGCCATAAAGCTTTTGAGTATTGCCGGGGCTTACTGGCGCGGGGATGAGCGGAATAAAATGTTGCAGCGAATCTACGGTACCGCATTTGCGACCCAAAAAGATCTCGATGATTACTTGAAACGTCTTGAAGAGGCTAAAAAGCGTGATCATCGTAAGCTGGGTAAAGAGCTTGATCTTTTCAGTTTTCATGAAGAGTCGCCCGGTGTTCCATTTTTTCATCCAAAGGGAATGGTGATTTACGATCAATTGATCAGTTTCTGGCGCGAGGAACACCGGAAAGAAGATTATGTGGAAGTGAAGACTCCGATGATTCTCACGGATGAACTTTGGAAGCGAAGCGGGCATTATGAGCATTACAAAGACAACATGTATTTTACCAAGATCGATGAATCGAACTTTGCGATCAAGCCGATGAATTGTCCCGGCGGTGTTTTGGTTTTCAAAAACACTCCGAAATCCTATCGCGACTTGCCGATTCGGCTGGCCGAGCTGGGTTTGGTTCACCGGCATGAAATGTCCGGCGTGCTGCATGGTCTTTTTCGTGTGAAAGCGTTCACGATTGATGATGCGCATCTTTATGTGACGGAAGATCAGATTCAGGACGAAATTTTAAAAACGCTTCATCTCATTATCCGAATCTACAAAGCTTTTGGCTTCGATAAAATTCAAATTGAACTTTCAACACGTCCGAAAGATTCGATGGGCTCTGATGCAATATGGGAAAAAGCGACGTCTGGATTAGTGAATGCGCTGAATGCGGCCGGAATCAAGTATGGCGTTCAGGAAGGAGGCGGCGCATTTTACGGCCCTAAAATTGATTTTCATATTGAGGACTCTATCGGCCGCACCTGGCAATGTGGGACCATACAACTAGATTTTTCGATGCCCGAACGTTTTGAAATCGAGTACGTTGGATCGGATGGAAAGTTTCACCGTCCCGTGATGATTCATCGGGCAGTTTTTGGTTCTGTGGAGCGTTTTTACGGAGTTTTAGTGGAACATTTTGCCGGAGCCTTTCCACTTTGGCTTGCCCCTGTTCAAATTCGGGTGTGTTCTATATCTGAGAAACAGGAAAAGTACGCCCAGGAAGTTTGTGACAGGCTCAAAAAGGAAGGATTCCGTGCCGAGTTGGATGTTGCTCCCGAAAAAATTGGCTATAAAATTCGTGAAGCCGAAACGCAAAAAATCCCTTATACTGCTGTGGTCGGCGACAAAGAAGTCGAGTCGAAAACAGTGGCTATTCGCGGACGAGGACGCAAAGATTTGGGAACAGTGAAAATTGAAGAATTAATTCAAAACATGAGACAGGAAATCTCAGAAAAAAAGTAAGAAAGGATGGTGGTTGTTATCAAGATTAATATCCGATATAACGAGCGGATTCGAGTTCCAAAAGTCCGGGTGATTGATCAGGATGGAAATCAGCTGGGTATTATTTCACCCCGTGAAGCTCTCACCAAAGCAAGGGAAGTGGGGCTGGACCTGGTGGAAGTTTCTCCCAACGCGGATCCTCCCGTTTGCCGAATTCTCGATTACGGAAAATACATCTATGATTTGAACAAAAAAGAGAAAGAAGCCCGCAAAAAACAACATGTCATGGATGTGAAGGAAGTTAAACTGGGTCCGAATATTGATGACCATGATTTTCAAACCAAGCTTCGCCAGGCAGAGAAGTTTTTGTCCCGCGGAGATAAATTGAAACTCAGTATGATGTTCAGAGGCCGGGAGATGGCCCATGTGGATCTGGGAAAAAAAGTTCTTGCGCGCTTTATTTTCGATCTTGAAGACTATGGTGAAGTAGAAAAGAATAACGGTCTTGAGGGCAACACGATTACGATTTTGCTGATGCCGCATAAAGGTGGAAAAAGATCTTCCGGAGAATCTCCGGCTGCTCCGCAGCAGCAAGCTCAGTAGTTGTCATTGCATGTCATTTCCAGAGAAGGGAGATTAGATTTCATGCCAAAGCTGAAAACAAGAAAGTCGGTTAAAAAGCGTTTTAAACTTAGTGCGACGGGCAAAGTGCTCCGCCCTCGAACAAAGAGACGGCATTTGCTTACTGACCGCCCCAAGTCAAAGAAACGGGGATTCCGGCGCTACAAGCTTGTCGACAAAACCGATATCAATCGCGTGAAAAAATTATTGCCGTACGGTTAAAAAGTTATTGTCATTCCGGCGAAAGCCGGAATCTCATCGATTAAGATCCCAGCTTTCGCTGGGATGACAGAAAGGGGTAAATTAAAATGCCAAAAGCAGCACATGGACCAGCAACACGCAGAAGGCGTAAACGGGTTTTCAAGCGCGCCAAGGGATTTGTTGGCGGCCGAGGACGCCTCTTTAGAACCGCTAAGGAAACGGTTAAGCGGGCAATGTATTTTGCCTATCGCGATCGAAAATCCAAAAAGCGCGCTATGAGGGGACTCTGGATTTTGAGGTTGAATGCCGCTTGCCGGGAAAATGGAATTTCCTACTCTCGATTTATTTCTGGCCTCAAAAAAGCGAAGGTGACTTTAGACCGCAAAGTGCTTACAGAGATTGCCGTCAATGATGACTCTTCATTTAAGAAGCTAGTAGAACTTGCCAAAAAGGCGGTTTAAAAAACAAAAGGTAAGTTGGCCGTGGCTCAGACAGCGTCTCCGCTTTCCGCCACACAGCGTTGGACGGATCCGTCCTCTGGCGGACGCTGCGCCGAATTCGCCACGACACACTTACTTTTCTTTTTCCTTCAATTATGATCACTATCGAACACATTGATTCCATCGACAAAGAATTTGAGGACCGAATCAGTCAAACTCGAGATTCGGTTCAGATAGAAAATCTCCGTGTGGAGTTTTTGGGGAAAAAAGGAAAGGTGACACTTCTTCTTCGAGAACTTGGCGCCATTCCTTCGGGGGAACGTGCTGAATTTGGAAAGCGGATCAATGATCTTAAAGTGAGAGTTGAATCTCAAATTTTGGAACTTTCCGGAAAATTAAAACAAGCAACAGGTGCGAAAAAATCCGATGCAGACTGGACGCTTCCGGGGATAAAGCCCGTTGTCGGAAGATCTCATCCCTTAACCCAAACGATTCGAAAAATTCTTTCTATCTTCACACAAATGGGTTTCGAGGCGGTGGATGGCCGCGAGATCGAAACAGAGTTTTATAATTTCACAGCACTTAATATTCCGCTGAATCATCCGTCCCGGGATGCCTTCGATACATTTTATACGCGTCATGGAAATTTACTGCGCAGTCAAACTTCAACGGTTCAGATCCGCATGATGGAGAAGCATAAGCCGCCGCTAAAAATTGTGGCACCGGGAAAAGTTTATCGGCCTGACACGGTGGATGCCAGTCACTCGTTTATGTTCCATCAGATTGAGGGGCTGGTGGTGGATGATCGTACGACGTTCAGTGATTTGAAGGGGACGCTCAGTTTCTTCCTTCGCGAACTGTTTGGCTCGGGGACAAAAGTGCGCTTTCGCCCTCATTTTTTTCCATTCACTGAACCGAGTGTTGAAGTGGATATGAGCTGCTTCATGTGTCAAGGGAAGGGCTGCCATGTGTGTTCCCGTACAGGATGGATTGAAGTGCTTGGGGCAGGGAGTGTGCATCCTCATGTACTGGAGGCAGTCGGAATAAACCCTAAAAAATACCAGGGATTTGCATTTGGTTTGGGCGTGGAACGGATGACCATGCTCCGATACGGAATTCACGATATTCGGTTATTTTTTGAAAACGATATAAGATTTTTGCATCAATTTTAAATTCTTTGTCATCCCGGGCTTTGCGCCGAAGGACGCATCCGTCCTCTGGCGGAGACCCGGGATCCAGGGTCGTTTGCAAATTACCCTAGATTCCGGCTTTCGCCGGAATGACAACAGGAGTGAAAAATGAAAGTCAGTCTGAATTGGCTTAAAGATTATGTGAATGTGAAGGCATCCGTAGAAGAACTGGCCCATCGTCTGACTATGGGAGGGTTGGAAGCAAAAGTTCCGGTGGCGATTGGGAATGATTCGGTGATGGATATAGAAATTACTTCTAATCGGCCTGACTGGCTTTCTCATATTGGCGTGGCCAGAGAGATTTCCGCTATTTTCCGCAAAAAACTGAATGTTCCGGAACTCAAAATTAGCTCAAAAATGTTTCAAACGGATCGTCTTTTCCGTATTGCCATTGAGAGCTTGAAACTGTGTCCTTACTATTCTGCTGTTCTGCTTGAGGATGTGAAAGCCATCCAGACGCCCGACTTAATTAAAAGAAGGCTAGAGGCTCTGGGTCTTCGTTCGGTCAATTTTCTGGTTGATGCCACGAATTATGTGTTAATGGAAATCGGACAGCCTCTTCACGCTTTTGATGCCGATCTCATTCAAGGGGATACGATTTATGTTCGCCCAGCGCGAAAAGGCGAGAAACTTACTGCTATTGACGGCAAAGAGTATGAACTTATTTCAACGGATCTTGTGATTGCGGATGCCTCAGGTCCTATTGCCATTGCGGGAGTGATGGGTGGAAAAAGTACTGAAATCAGTTCAAAGACAAAAAACGTGCTTCTTGAATCTGCCTTTTTCGATCCGGTTTCTGTGCGGTCAACTGCCCGGCGTTTAGGACTTGTGAGTGATTCGTCTTATCGTTTTGAACGTAAGGTAGATCCTCATGGAGTGAACTGGGGAAGAGATCGGGCAGTTCAGATTATTTCCGAGCATGCCTCGATTGGAAAGATTTCCAAAGTTTATCGAAATGGAAAACTTCCTGTAACACGCAAGAAAATCTTGCTTCCGTTGGATTTTTTGAAAAAAACCTTAGGGATCAGTCTTCCTGCTGTTGAAGTTGTAGGAATTTTGGAATATTTAGGTTTGAGTGTTCGTAAGAACAAAACCAATTTGTTAGTCGATATTCCTCAATTTCGCCCTGATCTTTTGGCTCCCATTGATCTTGTTGAGGAAATTGCCCGGATTCATGGATATGACCGTTTACCTGAAACCCTTCCAGCTCTTCTGCCTTTGGCCAAAATGGAGAATGCAATTTTTCCATTTCTTGATGAGGTGAGTGAATTGGCGAAGAGTGCAGGATTTGATGAAGTGGTCAATTTCAGTTTGATCCATGAGGAGAATCTTCTAAAGACAAATTGGAAATCGGACTCACTCACCCGGATTATTAATCCTCAACATAAAGAGCTTTCTGTCATGCGTCCTACTCTGATGCAGGGGCTCGTCGAAAATGTACAGCGGAATTTGAATCTAGGGAATTTGAATCTTGCTTTTTTTGAAATAGGCAGGGTGTACGGGCCCGAGCAGTCTAATCGTCTGCCGGATGAAACCTGGCATTTAGGTCTGGCGATTACCGGGAAAAAATTACTCAACTGGAAAGATAAAGGCCGTCCAGTAATGCTTTATGACCTTAAAGGTGTTATTCGCACGCTGGAAGAGCATCTTGCTATCACGAATCTTCATTTTGTTGAATCGCATCATCCATTTCTTTCGGATCAGGCGAATCTTGAAATTCGTTTCGGGATTGACCCCGTGGGTATTTTAGGTGAGCTTCGTGATGAAATCCGGGAGCATTATGATATTCCGCAAAAAACATTTCTTGCTGAAATTAACCTAGAGCTCGTTTCAAAGCACAGGGCGTTGAAAAAGCAGTTTGTTCCGTTCTCAAAATTTCCGGCCGTTGAACGTGATTTGGCACTTTTGGTGCCGAAGCAAATAAAAGCTGCGAATCTGATCGATCAAATTAAAAAAACAGCAGGAGGACTTTTAAAGCAAGTTGAGCTTTTTGATGTCTTTGAAAGTGACAAGCTGCCTACAGGAATTAAGAGTCTGGGTGTGACAATGAACTTTCAATCTGAAGAGAAAACGCTTTCCTCTGAAGAGATCAATACCCTACAAGATAAGATTCTTGCTGATCTCAAAACCCATTTTGGTGCCTACCTTCGTTAAAATTCTAGAATTCTTTTTGTAAAGTGATATACTCTTTCGTGATCCCTGCAGTACTCGTGATTTGCACTGATGATGTTGAGAACCAATGACTCGTTCTAGGGAGCTTAAGTTCGGTTGTGAATGGATATTCTCCTTTAATGGAGGATCGATGAAGCAGCCGTTAAAGCACCCACCTAGACCACGGGTTTTTTCAGCTATCAGTGACACGGTACCGCGGGGATTTTTTTTGCCGGGCGCCGGGGAATGATAAACGAGAGTGAGGTAACTGCTTTGCCTCAAAAAAAACAAGAAGAACAGGAATTATTCAAAGAGACGCTTTTCGAGAAGCAAGAAAAAGAACCAGAACATCTTAAGAGTTTGCCTTTGGCGACGCGCATGAGGCCGAGGACTCTGGATGAGTTTGTGGGGCAAGAGCATATTCTTGGATCTGGAAGACTTTTGCGGCGCACGATCGAAGCCGATCGAATCAGTTCTCTCATTTTTTATGGTCCGCCTGGAAGTGGAAAAACAACCCTCGCCCATATTATTTCGAAGATGACCCAGTCTCGATTTATGAGCGTCAACGCGGTGACTTCCAACGTGAGTGAACTCCGCACGATTGTGGATCAGGCGAAGAAGATTCGGCAAATCCGCAATCAAAAGACCATTCTCTTCGTTGACGAAATTCATCGGTTTAATAAAGCCCAGCAAGATGTCCTGATGCCTGAGGTAGAGAATGGCATAGTCATTTTGATTGGCGCGACGACGCATAATCCCAGTTTTTCTATCGTAGGCCCTTTGCTTTCGCGTTCACTTGTATTTGAACTCAGACCTCTTCTAGAAAAGGATATTGTTCGTGTTATTCAGAATGCCATTCAAGATAAAGAGCGAGGCTTTGGAAAATTTAAAGTACATTTGGATCCAAAAGCTTTGAAATTTTTAGCTGCCATTGCTTCTGGTGACGCGCGGCGAGCTCTTAATGCTTTGGAAGTGGGCGTATTGACAACGCCTGCCAGTTCCGACGGAATCATTTCTTATGATCTGACGGTTGCCGAGGAGTCGGCTCAGAAACGGATTGTTTATTACGACAAGGACGAAGATTATCATTACGATACGGCAAGTGCATTTATCAAAAGCATGAGAGGGTCTGATCCTGATGCCGCGGTCTATTGGCTTGCGAAAATGCTGTATGCCGGTGAGGATCCAAGATTTATTGCCCGAAGAATTGTGATTCTTGCTTCTGAAGATATCGGAAATGCAGATCCTCAGGCTTTAATTGTGGCTGCGAGCGCACTTCAAGCCATTGAATTTGTTGGAATGCCTGAAGCCCAGATTGTTCTGGCTCAAGCGGTGACTTACATGGCCACAGCGCCGAAAAGTAACGCATCCTACGTTGCCATTCAGGAAGCGACAGAAGATGTCAAGCAGGAAGCATCGCAGGAAGTGCCGACACATTTAAGGAGTACAGCATATTCAGGTGCCAAACGGCTTGGACATGGAGAGGGCTATAAATACCCTCATCAATATGCGGATCATTATGTGAAGCAAACGTATGTTCCAGTGAATAAAAATTATTATCGGCCTACTGAAGCAGGTTATGAAAAAACAATTGCCGAGAGAATGAAGAAGTTAAAAAATAGACCAGAGACAAGGGACAAGTGACCAGATTGTAATCTGGGTCTCGTGTCCCTGGTCCCTTGTCACGGGTCTCGCGTTAGCGCTTCCACGCCACCGTCATTCCATCTCTGACCGTAAGCATCACTGATTCAACTCGAGAATCGCTTGCGACGAATTTATTAAAAGCGACAATGGCCTTATCGCTTGATTCCTGCGGGTGAAGAACGCGTCCGCTCCAGAGAACATTGTCGGCTACGAGGATGCCTCCGGACCGAATCTTTGGCAGGCTAGCTTCCCAGTAATTGACATAATTTTCTTTGTCAGCATCAATGAAAACCATGTCGAAGGGTCCCTCAAGAGTTTTAATCGTCTGAAGAGCAGGGCCCAGCTTCAATTCAATTTTTTTACCATGCGGACTTTGAGCCCAGTAGCGTTTGGCGATTTCAGTGGAATTGGAATTAATATCCAAAGTGATGAGTTTTCCGTCTTCTGGAAGTCCTTCGGCCATGGCGAGTGCGCTGTAGCCGGTAAACGTTCCAATTTCGAGAATGCGGTGAGCGTTCAAAATACGGACTAAAAGCCTTAGGAAGTCTCCTTCCACTTGTCCCACCATCATTTGCGGAAGATCGGTCGAGCGATAAGTTTCTTTGGCCAGCTCAGTTAGCAGTGAAGACTCGCGGACGCTGTGCCGGGCGCAATATTCTTCAATTTCTTCGGAAATTAACGTATGCATGTCATTATCTCCTGTAAGGGTATGAGATGAAATTTCTTCTTGATCTATCATAAGATATTCGTTATCCTACGGCTACTTTTTGATAAATATGAGTTTGACCTGCCAGTCCTCTCAAGTAAGTTAATTCCCGTATAATAAAGTGAACCTGGGTGAGAAGGTTAAAGCCGTTTTAAATTTCTAATGTTACCAAACCAAAAATTCTACATATTCCTCTAGATAAAAATTCTTCATGAAGGGAAAACTTTTCCTAATCGACGGCAACTCATTCTGCTACAGGGCTTATTATGCCATACAAAACCTTTCTACCTCAAAAGGGGAGCCAACGAATGCAATTTATGGTGTGATCAGTATGCTTCGAAAGATAGTAGAAGAAGACAAACCCGATTATTTAGCTGTGTGCTTTGATCGCAAAGAACCCACTTTTCGCCATGAGAAATTTGAGGATTACAAAGCTCATCGGAAACCTATGCCGGATGATTTAATCGAACAAATGCCGCATATCAAAGAAATCCTGGAGGCTTATAAGATTCCAATTTTTGAGAAAGCAGGTTTTGAGGCAGATGACATTTTGGGAACCATTGCTGAGAAAGCAGCCAAAGAGAAATACGAAGTCTACATTCTTACAGGAGACAAGGACGCATTACAGCTTGTGAATGCAAATATCAAAGTTTACAACGTTCACAAAGAGGGATTGATTTACGACATCAAGAAAGTGAAAGAGCGCTATGAAGGTTTGGCTCCGGATCAGATCGTGGATCTCATGGCTTTGATGGGCGATGCCTCGGATAATATTCCCGGCGTACCCAAGGTGGGAGAAAAGACAGCATTGGAACTTATGAAAGAATTCGGTTCACTGGAAAATTTGTACAAACAATCAGGAAAAATCAAGAAAGAGGGTGTGCGTAAGTCTGTCGAGGACAATAAAAAGCTTGCGTTCCTTTCGCGTGAATTGGCGACGATCGACACGAATGTGCCGATTGATTTCAAGGTTTCAGATATGAGACTTAAAGAACCAGACGAGGAAAAACTCAAAGCACTTTTTCGCCGTTTTGAATTCCGCAGTCTTTTGAAAGATGTCACTTCTACAGCAGAAGCGGGGACAGAAAAAAGGAAATATCATCTCGTTGATACTGGAAAAGCATTGAATGAGTTGGTGGAGGAATTAAAGTCAGTCAAAAAGCTTTCAGTCGATACGGAAACCACATCGTCTGATCCTGAGAAAGCCAGTTTGATTGGTCTTAGTTTTTCATTTAAAGAAAAAGAAGCTTACTATGTCCCATGCGCGAGTCCAGAGCATGAGGGGAAAGGTCTTGAACGCGAAAAAGTCCTCGAAGCTCTCCGTCCGATTCTTGAGAATTCAAAAATTAAAAAGTTGGGGCAGAATATTAAATATGATTTGATCGTGCTCAAGCATCACGGCATTGAGCTCGAGGGAATCGAGTTTGACACGATGATCGCCTCATATCTGATTAATCCGGCAAAAGCTCAGCACAATCTGGATGAAATTTCGATGGAATATCTGAATGTGAAAAAAATTGCGACGAAGGAACTGCTGGGAGCCGGCCGAAAAGCGATTACAATGGACAAGGTTCTCGTGGAACAAGTTTCTGAATATGCGTGCGAAGATGCCGATTGCGTTTTCCGGCTTGAGAAAAAACTGCGTCCGATTCTTGAAGAGCACGGCCTGATCAAACTTTTTAATGAAATGGAAATGCCCCTTGTTCAGGTGCTGGCAAGAATGGAAATGAATGGCATTAAGCTGAACGCAGACTTTTTGAAAGATCTTTCTCTACGCCTTGAAAAGGATCTAGGCCGTCTGACGCGAAAGATTTATCAAATAGCAGGCGAAGAATTTAATATAAACTCTACCAAGCAACTTGCCGAAATTCTATTTGAGAAGCTCAAACTTCCTACGGTCAAAAAAACAAAAACAGGATTTTCCACAGACGTTTCCGTACTCGAAAAACTTGCTGAAGATCATGAGGTCCCAAAGCTCCTTTTAGAATATCGTGAAAAATCAAAACTCAAATCAACTTACGTAGATGCTTTGCCGGAGATGGTTGATCCAGAGGGGCTCATTCATAGCTCTTTCAATCAAACAGTAACGGCGACAGGAAGGCTTTCAAGTTCGGATCCCAATCTTCAAAACATTCCAATCAAATCGGAGTTGGGCCGTGAAATTAGAAAAGCGTTTGTTCCACGTTCAAAGAAACGGAAAATTGTTTCAGCTGATTATTCTCAGATCGAGTTAAGACTGTTAGCGCATTTTTCAGAAGATCCGAATCTTTCGAAGGCGTTTCAGGAGGGGATGGATGTTCACAAATACACCGCATCGCTTCTTTATGGTGTTAAAGAAAAAGAGGTGACACGTGAGATGCGGTACGCCGCCAAGACAGTGAACTTCAGTATTATTTATGGCAAAACACCCTTTGGACTTTCAAAGGATCTTGGAATTTCAATTGGAGAGGCAGATCTATTCATTCAAAATTATTTCAAGCGGTATTCTCGCGTGAAAGATTATTTGGAATCACAAAAAGAGCATGCGAGGAAGAAAGGTTACGTTACGACATTGATCGATCGCCGCGCTTATTTCCCCGATATCAAAAGCTCAAATGTCATGATGCGGCAATTTGCCGAGCGGGCAGCGATCAACGCACCTCTTCAGGGTTCTGCAGCAGATTTGATTAAGATTGCGATGATTGAAATTGATCGGGAACTGTTCGAAGGCAAATTCAAAACTCTCATGATTCTTCAGGTACATGATGAATTGGTATTTGATGCGCCAGACGATGAAGTTGAAAAAGTATCTAAGTTGATACGAGACCGCATGGAACATGCAGTTAAATTAAGGGTGCCACTTGAGGTTGGATTAAAAATAGGGCAGAGTTGGTATGAGGGCGAAGAAAGCTCAAATTGAGGTTATTCTTCTCAAAAGACCCAAACGCGTGAGTACGCTCGTGGGGCTGACAGGGAGTTTTGGAACCGGCAAATCAACGGTAGCCAGATACTTTCGCCAGTTGGGAGCACATGTTATTGATGCAGATCAATTGGCTCACAAAGCCTTAAAGCCAGGGACGCCGACCTATGATTCCATCAGAGACCATTTCGGAAAGAAGAACGTAGTCGGAAAGAAAGGCGTGATCGATAGGCGGAAATTAGCCGAGATCGTATTCCATCATCCCGGAAAAAGAAAAACACTGGAGGCAATTGTTCATCCATTTGTTTTTAAAGAAATCGAAAAAATTGCAAATAAAAAAAAGGGGGTTTTGATTTTAGAAATCCCGCTTCTTTTCGAGACACATTTTAATGAAAAGATGGATGTGAATATCGTAGTGAAGGCTGGCATCAAACAGCAGGTAAAACGGCTTGCCAGGCGGAGCGGAGTCGAGGAGCGGCAAGTTCGTGCGAGGATTAAAGCTCAGATGCCTCTTTCAAAAAAAGAGCGGCTGGCAGATTTTGTTGTCGACAATAGCGGTTCTTTAAAAAGCACGAAGAAGCGAGTTTTAAATATTTGGAATCAACTAAAATCAATGATAAGAGGAGAATAACTAATGGCTAGGGAATCAAAAGAACATCATCATCGGGAACCCAGAGAGAGGGAGCCTCGCGAGAAATCAGAAACTCGTGTACCTCATACTTCTTCGGGATCTCCTACTGTGAAAGAAGAACGAGCGATTGTTACGACACCGACCGGCGAACCCGTTTTGGATGTGGCCAATCTCAAGCGAATGAAAACTACAGAGCTGGTGGAGATTGCCCAAAAAAGCGGTATCGAAGTGCCTCCGGGGCTCAAGAAACAGGATTTGATTTTCAAAATTCTGCAGGGTCGCACAGAAGCAAACGGTGTTATGTACGGCGAGGGTGTTCTGGAAATCCTTCAGGATGGATTCGGATTCTTACGTTCTCCCAATTATAACTATCTGCCGTGTCCCGATGATATTTACGTTTCTCCCTCTCAGATCCGCAAATTCAATCTCAGGACGGGGGATACGGTGAGCGGACAAATTCGTCCTCCTAAAGAAGGGGAGCGTTATTTTGCTCTTCTCAAAGTAGAGAAGGTCAATTTTGAATCTCCTGAAGCTATCAGAGATAAAATTCCCTTCGATGATTTGACGCCTCTTTATCCGGAGAAGCGCCTTGTTTTGGAAATCTCCCAAGATGAAGTTTCTACAAGAGTGATGGATCTTCTGACACCGATGGGTAAAGGTCAGCGTGGTTTGATTGTGGCTCCGCCGTACAGCGGAAAAACAATTTTGCTTCAGAAGTTGGCCAATAGTGTTACAAAAAATCATCCCGAAGTGGTTCTTATCGTTCTTCTGATCGATGAGCGTCCGGAAGAAGTTACGGATATGCAAAGATCCGTCAAGGGCGAAGTGGTCTCCTCAACCTTTGATGAACCGGCCGAGCGGCACGTGCAGGTGGCTGAAATGGTGCTTGAGAAGGCTAAGCGCTTGGTTGAGCATAAGAAGGATGTGATGATTCTTCTCGACAGTATTACGCGTCTTGCTCGGGCGTATAACACCGTGGAGCCGCACTCGGGAAAAATCCTCACGGGGGGTGTGGATTCCAATGCTCTTCACAAGCCCAAGCGTTTCTTCGGAGCAGCGCGTAACGTTGAAGAAGGTGGAAGCTTGACGATTATCGCAACTGCGCTGGTGGATACGGGATCGCGAATGGATGAAGTGATTTTCGAAGAGTTCAAGGGTACGGGTAACATGGAAATTCAGCTGGATCGAAACCTCTTCCAGAAGCGAATTTATCCCGCCATTGATGTTAAGAAATCGAACACCCGCAAAGAAAATATTCTGATGCATCCTGACGAGCTTAACCGGGTTTGGCTGCTCAGAAAAGTTCTGAATGAACTCAGTTCGGCCGAGGCAATGGAGCTTTTGATTGATCGTCTTTCCAAGACTAAATCCAACGCCGAATTTCTCATGAGTCTCAACAAAATGGAAAAGTAGTTCAATTACTTACTAGGAGGAAGAATAAAGTCATGAAAGATAAAATACATCCAAAATATGAATTAACCACGATCCGTTGTGCTTGCGGTAGTATTATTGAAACGCGAACAACCAAGCAAAATATTGTGGTCGATATTTGTTCTGCATGCCATCCGTTCTTTACCGGAAAGCAAAAACTGGTGGATACAGCCGGGCGTATTGACCGTTTTAAAAAGAAATATGCCGGAGTTGTTACGAAGAAGAAAAAAACTTAATTTGTTGTAGAGGTGCAGTGACGTGTCACTTTATGAAAAATTGTCTGCCATTCAAAATCGAGTCGAAGAGATCGAGCTGGAATTGGGAAGTCCTGACGCAACTAAGGACACAAACCGGTTTCAATCTCTATCTAGGGAACTCTCGCGTCTTAAACCCCTCGTGTCTATTTTCCGCGATCTGAAAGAAGTAGACCGGGAAATCAAAGATCTGGATTTTCTTCTTCAGGATCCCAAAACGGAGCCCGAACTCAAAACAATATCTGCTGAAGAACGTACGGAGCTTCTTGAAAAGAAAAAAAAGCTCGAGCAGAACATCGAAGATAAATTGCTCGAGGGTTCGGATCCGGATGCAGACAAAGACACCATCGTTGAAATTCGCGCTGGTACCGGCGGGGAAGAGGCTTCTCTTTTTGTCGGTGATTTATTCCGCATGTATTCTCGCTTCAGCGCAAATCACGGGTTTAAGGTTGATATCCTGAATTCCAATCCGTCTGGCAAAGGTGGATTTAAAGAAATTATTTTTGAAGTGAACGGCGTGGGCGCCTATCAAATGTTCCGTTTCGAGGGGGGCATTCACCGGGTTCAACGTGTTCCTGAGACAGAGGCGAGCGGACGCATTCACACTTCTGCGGTTACGGTCGCTGTGCTTCCCGAAGTCAGCGATGTGGATGTGAAAATCGAAGCGAAAGATATTCGCATCGATGTGTTTCGTTCTTCGGGACCTGGCGGGCAAAGCGTTAACACAACGGATTCTGCGGTTCGGATTACACATCTTCTGACGGGACTGATGGTGAGTTGCCAGGACGAAAAATCTCAGCATAAAAATAAAGATAAGGGGATGAAAATTCTTCGCGCCCGAATTTATGAGTATGAGCGCGAAAAGCAGCAGAAAGAGCAGACGGCCAAGCGCCGTTCTATGGTG
>Ga0247727_10010474_pt1 | contig 16427 bp, 11 predicted proteins | sample WisWelCaveWW1625_FD_202498 | JGI IMG/M metagenome (GOLD analysis project Ga0247727, IMG submission 202498) | Biofilm microbial communities from Wishing Well Cave, Virginia, United States - WW16-25 | ecosystem: Environmental > Aquatic > Deep subsurface > Groundwater > Cave microbial mat | place... | reverse complement strand
CTGAGCACGCCGGACACGTCGAATCGCACGAGCTGAAAATTGAACACGCGCGCGGCGACGCGGGCCGTCAAGCTCTTGCCGCAGCCCTGCACGCCGAAGAGCAAGATGCCCTTCGGCTGCGGCAGCCGGTAGCGGCGCGCACGCTCGGAATACGCCTCGGTGCGGCGGCCCAGCCACTCCTTGAGCCACACCAGCCCGCCGATGTCGTCGAGCTTTTCGCTCACGTCCCAGAATTCCAACAGATCGGTGCCCTTGAGCAACTGGCGTTTCTCGGAGATGAGCGACCACATCACGTCGTCGGTGATGCGATCCTGATCGAGGAACGATCGCTGGAGCAGCTTGCGGGCCTGCGGCTCGGTCAGTCCCATGCAACTCCGCAGCAGCCGCTCTTCATCGGCCGCCGTCATCTTGATACGGCCATTGCCGTGCGTGGAAAGCACCTCGCGCATCACCGGCCGCAAGTCTTCGATCTCCGGCAGCGGCAGTTCGAGCACGACGAAATCCCGTTCCAACTCGACCGGCAGTTCCAGCACGGGTCCCATGAAAATCACGGACTTGTGTTGGCTAGGCAGCGCGTGCGCGAGATCGCGCAACCGCCGCAGCACGAGCGGGTCATTGAAGAACGGATGAAAATCGCGGATCAAGAAAACGTGGTCGGGCGGGTAGAGGTCGATCTGTTCGAGGAACTCGCGCGGGCCGACGGCAAGCGTGTCTTCCGCGACCGCCGGCTGCGCACCCTCCGTGGCGGACCACGTGACGATGCCGCGGCCTTCGGCCAAAGCCAGCTCGGCGAGATTCGTACCCCAACGTTCCTCTTCGAATGTCACGAGATACAAAAACGTGTAGCTCGCTCGCACGTAGCCGCGGATCTTCTCGCAGATTTCGTGGGCAGCCGCCGGAGGCCGCGCATCGACCGCGCCGTCGTCCGCCGATCTCTTCGATCTGTCGGGGGCCGTCGATTCCGGCAACGTGACCAGGATCATTCCGAGGCATTCGTCGTTCGTGCATTGAATTCGCGTGCCGGCGTCCTGCCGCGCGACTTCGATCACCGTCCCGCATGCCTCGCACGCGATCTCAAACGTCTCCGCCGACTTCGACGCCTCATAGCGCTTCCGCGGCGCGGACCGGTCCACGACCTGCTCAGTCATGGTCTCCTGCCGGCGCGGAATCCACACCGGCTTCCCGCAGTGTACGCACCGCGCTCGCTTGCCCGCGTACTGCTCCTTGACGCGAAGCGTTTTTTGGCACTCAGGGCATTCGAATTGGATGATCACCGCGAGTCACTCCTCGGCGAAGGTACATTATTAACGTACAGCCGAGAGCGGCGTAAGGCAATCGAACGAATGGCGGCTCGACTAGCGCTTCGACTCGGCCGGAGGCTCCGTCGGCGCAAGGTAGTACATGTCTGCGACGGGTTTAGACGTGTCTCCGACGGTCGCAGACATGACTCCGGCGGTTCCGTCAATGTCTCCGACCGTTGGGTAGTGGTACAGTTTGGCGAGCGGGGGCTGTGAAGCCCCTGATTCTTCGCCGACTATCAGGGGGCTGACGCCCCCCGCTCGCCGAGCTGTACCACAACCAATTAACCACCAAGCGGTTCTGGTTGTCAATCCTCACGATTCTGTCAATCACCCAGCGCCGCCGCTCGGCTACCCAGCGCCGTCGCTCGGCTACCTAGCAACACCGGTGGCTCACCAAAGAGATCTAACCGTTCACCCAAGAACTTCTACCGATCATCCATCGACTCCTGTCGCCAAGGCAAGGACTCCTCCCCTCAATCCAACGAGTTCTATCGATCACCTAACGAGTTCTTTCCTTCACCCAAGAACTCCTGACGTTGACCAAAGGAGTTCTGAGGCTCAGATAACAGAACCAATCGACGATCCAAAGTTTGTTTTGTTCCATGATCTGGTCATTTCTAGACGTCTGGACGGCATGGTCGTTGTAGTGGTACAGGTTGGCTAGCGTGGGGTAAGAAACTCGCTCAGGAGGCGTGGCTGACGAGTTACACGAACAAGATGGGCATCCACGGACCGGGTTGGGTGGCTACTTTGCCATCTCCGCCTTCTTCGTGGCGATGATCTCTTCCTGAATCGACACCGGGACGCGGCGGTATTCGAGGAACTCCATCGAGAAGGTGCCCTTGCCTTGCGTCATCGAGCGCAGGTCGGTCGAGTAGCCGAACATGGTGGCGAGCGGAATCTCAGCGAGCACGACGGTGTCGGAGCCGCGAAGTTCGGCGGACATGATGCTGCCGCGACGCGACGACAGGTCGCCGGTCACGCTGCCGCGGAATTCGGTCGGCACTTCCACTTCGACCTTCATTATCGGCTCGAGCAGCACCGGCTTGGCCTTCAAGAAGGTTTCGCGGAAACAGTCCTGGGCGCAGATTTGGAACGCGAGGTCCGACGAATCGACTTCGTGGTAGCTGCCGTCGTCGAGCGTCATCTTGATGCCGACGATTTCGTAGCCGCCGAGCGGGCCCTTCAGGCGAGAGTGCTGGAAGCCCTTATCGACCGACGGAATGTACTCGGTCGGGATGCGGCCGCCCTTGATGTTGTCCTCGAAGAGATACGGCTCGGTCGATTCTTCGCGCGCGAGCGGCGACATCGTGCCGCGGATGTGCGCGAACTGGCCGGAGCCGCCGGTTTGCTTGCGATGCTTGTAGTTGTACTCGACGGCGATCGTCGGCGACTCGCGGTAACTGACCTTGGGCCGGCCGACTTCGACCTCGACTTTGTACTCGCGGCGGATTCGCTCGACGTAGATTTCCAGGTGCAGCTCGCCCATTCCGGAGATGATGATCTCGCTCGTCTCGCGGTCGGTAGCGACGTGGAACGTCGGGTCTTCTCTGCGGAAGCGCTGCAGGGCCTTGCCGAGCTTGTCGGAGTCCTGACGCTTCGCGGGGGAGATCGCGAGCGAGATGACCGGGTCGGGGACGTAGATCGACTCGAGCGTGAGTTTCTCTTCTTCGGCGCAGTACGTGTCGCCCGATGCGCAGTCGATACCGAGCACGGCGACGATTTCGCCGGGACCGGCCGAGTCCATGTCCTTGCGCTCGTCGGCGTGCATGCGCAGGATGCGGCTGAACCGTTGCATGCGGCCGAGCCGCGCGTTCTTGAAGAACTCGCTCTTCGCGACCGTGCCTTGGTAGATTCGCATGTACGTCACTTGCCCGAACGGCTCGTCCACGATCTTGAACGCCATGGCGACGAGCGGCGCGTCGGGATCGGCGGCCAGCACCTTTTCGGCGCCCTCGTTTTGCAGGTCTTTCGCCACGACCGTGCGGTCAAGCGGGCTAGGCAAATAGCGGCACACGGCGTCGAGCAGCAACTGAACGCCTTTGTTCTTGTACGCGGAGCCGAGGAACACGGGCGTAATTTCCTGAGCGATCGTCGCGCTGCGCACGACGTCGTGGATCATCGCTTCGGGAACTTGCTGCTCGTCGAGCAACAGTTCCATCAGTTCGTCGCTGTAGAGCGACAGCGTTTCGAGCATGCCGGTGCGGGCGTGTTCGGCCTGCGAACGGAGGCTCTCCGGGATCGCCTCGCGGCGCACGTCTTCGCCGTTGTCGCCGTCGAAGTAGGCGGCCTGCATCGTGACGAGATCGATCACGCCCTGGAAATTCGACTCGGCGCCGATCGGAAGCTGCATCGGCACGGCCTCGATGTCGAGTTTGGTCTGAAGCTGCTCGACGACGGACGCCGGGTTCGAGCCGGTGCGGTCCATCTTGTTGATGAACGCCAGCCGCGGCACTTGATAGCGCTTCATCTGGCGATCGACCGTGATCGACTGCGACTGCACGCCGCCGACGGCGCAGAGCACGAGGATCGCGCCGTCGAGCACGCGCAAGCTGCGCTCGACCTCGACCGTGAAATCGACGTGACCGGGCGTGTCGATCAGGTTGATCTGCTTGTCTCCCCACTCGACAGTGGTCGCGGCCGAGGTAATCGTGATGCCGCGTTCCTTCTCGAGGTCCATGTAATCCATGGTCGCGCCGGCACCGTCCCCTTTGACCTCATTCATGCGGTGAATGCGGCCGGCGTAGTAGAGAATCCGCTCCGAAAGCGTCGTCTTGCCGGAGTCGATGTGGGCGGAAATTCCGATGTTTCTCAGATTCGACAGTTTGCTCATTGCTCGACCAAGCCAAAAGGGTTCATTCGCCGCCAGGTTGAAACCTGACGCCGGGAGACGGAATGTCTGTTCCGAACGCTAGGAGCACTGTTTCGGCCGGCCCCCAGTCGGGCCGAACTTGTGACCAGTGTCCGGACGGCAGTTACGAGCCACGTATGATAATGCCTCTCAGTAAATGTGCAAAGATCAGTTTCCCGGCAAAAACGCGGCGAACGGGCGGCGGAGTACGGTCGAATTCGCTTGTCGCCATCTGGATTCAGACAGTCGCCGGCGGCGTGAGGTTCGTTGTGTCGCGTCGCCTCTATTTCCGAACGGACAGACGATCGACGAACGCCAGATGCACTTTGTCGCCCGCGACGAGTTCCGGGACAAGTTGTTCGACAGTCGCCATGTCTCAGTACCTCCAAGGAAATCATATCTGAAGCGTGTCTAATAATCCTGCCGCTCGAGCGACCGCAGCGCCTCGGCGAACTCTTTCATGTTCGGGATGCGTTTCTTCGGGTCCTGCGCGATGCCGCGTACCAGGAGCTTGGCCAGTTCGTCGTCAATGTCGGCATTGACCTTCTTCGGGTCCTGCGGCGGCATGTTCATGTGCTGCTTCATCCGTTCGGTTGATTCGGTTGCCTCCCATGGAAACCGGCCGACCAGGACTTCGTAGCACGTCACGCCATACGAGAAGACGTCGATCCGTTCATCGATCGGATTGCGTTTCATGAGTTCGGGGGCCATGTAGTTGATCGAGCCGGTGCGATTGCCGGGCCGGCGGAAATCCGGCGTGTTGGGCACGGCGAGGCCGAAGTCGATCAGCTTGAGGGCGTCGTCGGGCGTGACCATCATGTTGCGCGGGTTCAGATCGCGGTGAATGAGCTTCTGTTCGTGCATGTACGCCAGGCCATCCGCCGCTTGAAGCAGATAGTTGAACCGTTTGCCGGTCAGCCTCGGGTCCTTAGTCTCGACGAGGAAGTTAAGGCCGATGCCTTCAATGAACTCCATGACGAGAAAGATCTCGTCCTTCGTGCTCATTCCCCAATCGAGGGTACTCACGATGTTTTCGTGTTTGAGCCCGATGGAAAGTTCGCCTTCCGACGGCGGCAGTTTGCCGCCGTAGGCTCGCTTCATTCGCTGTTCTTGGCGCTTGATGATGGCCATGTCGAGCACCTTGAGCGCGACGGTGCGGCCGCTTTTGAAGTCACGCGCCTTCCACAGCTTCGACATGCTCCCCTGCCCGACGCGCATGATCGTCTGAAACCGCTTCTCGAGGTCCACGCGGGGACCTTTGGACGCGAACAGGGATTTGAGTTTTGCGAAGACGCTCATGAAGGGTTGAGGGTTGAGAGTTGAAGGTTGAGGGCAAGAATAAGATAGCTGAAGCGTCTCGAACGAGTTCGAGCGTTGGAGCCAAACTCTGGTCCTCGGCGTCTTGCTCTCAACTCTCAACCCTCAACTCTTTTCACAAAAATCAATGATCGTGGCGATCTCACTGCGCAGTTCCGCGCGGTGCACGATGCGGTCGATGAAGCCGTGCTGCAACAAGAACTCGCTCGTCTGAAAACCGTCCGGCAGTTCGATCCGCACGGTGGACCAGATCGTGCGCGGCCCGGCGAACCCGATCAGCGCCTTCGGCTCGGCCAGAATAACATCCCCGAGCGACGCGAAGCTAGCCGCGACGCCGCCCATCGTCGGATTAGTCATCACGGAAATGAACAGGCCGCCCGCGTCGTCGTGCCGGGCGAGCGCCGCGGACACTTTCGCCATCTGCATCAGCGACAGGATTCCCTCGTGCATGCGCGCGCCGCCGCCCGAGGCGCTGATGATCACGAGCGGCAAGCCGAGCCGCGTCGCTTCCTCCGTGGCCCGCGTCAGCTTCTCGCCCACGACCGACGCCATCGAGCCCATGATGAATGCCGAATCAGTGATGCCGAGCACGACCGGCCGGCCGCGAATGTAGCCGCGACCGACGACCGCGGCTTCCGGCAAACCCGTCTTCTTCTGCTCGTCCTTCAACCGTTCCAGGTAAGTCTTGCGGTCTTTGAATCCGAGCGGGTCGGTCGAACGCAGGTCCGTGTACCACTCCTCGAAGCTCACTTCGTCGAGCAGGTGTTTGATTCGATCGCGGGCGGAAATGTAGAAATGATGGTTGCACTCCGGACAAACGTTGAGCCGCTTCTCAATCTCCTTGCGGAAGATCGTGGCCTTGCAGCCGTCGCAGCGGACCCAAATGCCTTCCGGCACGCCGCGCTTCGGACGCCGCGCGGGTGGTTCATCGGGCGGTGGATCAGCCTCGCGGTTCATGCGCTTTCTCATACTATGGCTGTTTCGGCAGCGACGCCTGCTCGCCGGGCAATTCAATCGATTCCCAGCGGCCGTTCGATTCCGGGTGTTCCCAGACGCGGGCCAAGTCGCCTTGCAGCAAGAAGCAGCGGACGACGTCATCGAGCGGCCGCGGCACGACGAGGCCGATCGTCTTGCCGCGATTCCGTTTCACCACCGGCCCGAAAACCTGCCGCACGCGCTCGTGCGCGTCCGCGATCGTCTCGCCGCTGGGCGGGCAAACCGTCGTCGGCGTCTCGCACCACTGGCGATAAACTCGCGGATGCTTGCGACGCACCTCTTCGGCCTGCAGGCCCTGCCACAATCCGTGATTGAGGTTGTGCAGTTTGTCGAGTTTTCGCGGTCGCAGTCCGAGCGTCTTCGCGATCGTCCGCGCCGATTCCCAGCACGACTCGCCCGCGCAGCAGTATAACGCTACGACTCCGGCCGCGCGTAATTCCTCCGCCGCCCGCGCCGCCTCGTCGAGGCCGCGCGCGTTGAGCGGCACGTCCAGCGTCCCCTGAATTCGATTCTGCTCGTCGTAATCGGTCGAACCGGGGCGAATGAGCACAACGCGTGTCATCGCTTGTCCCCGCCTGCCACCCGCGCGGCGCTGCGAGCCAGTTCGCCGAGCGTGCTCATTTCGGCCGCGTAGTCACTCGAACGGAAAATCGCCGAACCGACCACGAGCAGTTGCACGCCGCCGGCCGCCGCCGTCGCCACGGTCTTGCGATTGAGGCCGCCGTCCATTTCGATGAGCGTCCCCGGCCGCGCCATCGCGCGAATCTCCGCGACCTTCGCCACCGTGCTCGCGTCGAACGCCTGCCCGCCGAAGCCCGGCATCACACTCATCACGAGCACGAGGTCCGCCGCCTGCACCGATTCACGCAGCGAACTGGCCGGCGTCGGCGGGTTCAGGCAGATGCCGGCCATGATGCCGCGCTCCTTGATCTTCTCCAGGAGCCGCCGCGGCTGCGGCACGATCTCGACGTGAATCGTCAGGTTGTCGCAGCCGGCGGCAAGAAACGCGTCGAGATACTTTTCCGGCTCGGTCATCATCAGGTGCGTGTCGAGCGGCAAGTCGGTCACCTTGCGAATGCACTCGATGATCGGCGGGCCGAAGCTGAGATTGGGCACAAAGTGCGCGTCCATCACGTCGAGGTGCAGCAGCTTCGCACCGGCCGCCTCGACCGCCTGAATCTCATCCTTCAGCTGGGCGAAATCACAATTCAGAATCGACGGCGCGATGATCGGTTCGGTGATCGCGCGGATTGGCGCCATGCGGTCCGGGCGATCGGTTGGCGCGGTCGCTGACGTAGTCATGGTTTGTGCTCAACTTGATTATCGGTCATCAATTGCGGCGAGCGACGCGAACTGCTCGCCGCCGAGGTACGCGAGGAACGCACCGCCGCCGGTTGACACGTGCGTCATTTTTGCGGCGAGTCCGAACTTCTCCACGGCCTCCGCCGTCTCGCCGCCGCCCACCACGGTGACGGCCTTCGACCGGGCCATCGCCTCCGCGATCGCACGTGTGCCGCGGCGGAACGGCTCGTCCTCAAATTTTCCCACCGGGCCGTTCCAGACGACCGTGCCTGCCTGCTCGATTACCGACTGATACGCCGCGATCGTCGCCGGACCGATGTCCATGCCGAACCGGCCGTCGGGGAAATCGCCGCTCACGATCTGCGTTTTCGCGGCCGCATTGGGCAGTTCGGCGACGAGGTGATCGGTCGGCAGCGTGAGCTTGCTGCCGGCGAGTTCCGCGAGCCGCCGCGCGCCGTCGAGGCTGTCTTTCTCGACCTTCGACGCACCGACGCCGCGGCCCAGCGCGGTCATGAACGTGTAGGCCATCGCGCCGCCGATCAACAGGCGATCGACGCGCGAGATCAAACTTTCCACGAGCTTGATCTTGTCCGATACCTTCGCGCCGCCGAGGATCGCGACCACCGGCTGCTTCGGCTTGCCCAACAGGCCATCGAGCACTTCGAGTTCGCGCTCGACGAGCAATCCGACCACACGGTGGCCGGGCGCGAAGCATTTCGGCACGGCGACCATCGACGCATCGTCGTTGTGGCACGTGCCGAACGCGTCGTTCACGTACACGTCCGCGAGCGCGGCGAGTTCGGACGCGAGTTGGCCGTCGCCGTCTTTTTCGCCGGGATGAAATCGCAGATTTTCGAGGACAAAGACTTCGCCCGGCTTGAGCGTGCGGGCCACGCGGCGCACATTGTCGCTGACGACTTCGTCCGCCTTCCGAACCGGCCGGTTCAGCAGATCGGCCAGCCGCGCGGCGATGCAATCGGTCGCGAGCTTACCGTCTTTTTTCGCGTCGCCGCTAGGCCGGCCCAGATGACTCATCACGATTACCGCCGCGCCCGCGTCAAGCGCCACCCGAAGCGTCGGGACGGTCGCACGAATGCGGTGGTCGTTCGAGATCTGGCCCTTGTCCGTAAGCGGCACGTTGAAATCGGCCCGGATCAGGACCTTGCGGCCCTTGAGCGGAATGTCGCGGATGGTTTTCTTGGCCACGTCAGAAACCTTCGAGAGTTCGTTTTCGCTCGCCACTCGCCGCACTACAACAATTTACCCACGCGAGCGACTAGATCCGCCGTGCGTGCCGAGTAGCCCCACTCGTTGTCGTACCAGCCGAAAATCTTCACGGTTGTGCCGCGACCCTTCGGCATCACCATCGTACACTTCGAGTCGAAGATGCAACTGTGCGGGTTGTCGATGATGTCGGACGAAACGATTGGGTCTTCAGTATACTCAAGGATGCCCTTGAGCGGCCCGCTGGCGGCGTCGCGGAACGCCTGGTTCACTTCGTCCGGCGTGACGTCGCGGCCTAGTTCCGCCGTCAGGTCGGTGATGCTGCCGTCGGCGACGGGCACGCGCAGCGCGATGCCGTCGAGCTTGCCGTCGAGTTCCGGCAACACCAATCCGATCGCTCGCGCGGCGCCGGTCGTGCTCGGCAGAATATTCACCGCCGCCGCCCGCGCGCGCCGCAGGTCTTCGTGGACCAGGTCCGACAAACGCTGGTCGTTCGTGTACGCATGAATCGTCGTCATCACGCCGCGCACCAGCCCGAATTTGTCATTCAGCACTTTGCACATCGGCGCCAGACAGTTCGTCGTGCAACTGGCGTTCGAGACAAACGTGTGGCCGCGTTCGAGCTTCTGGTCGTTCACGCCCAGCACGATCGTGATGTCCGGCCCCTTCGCCGGCGCGGAGATGATCACCTTCTTCGCGCCGACCTTCAAGTGATCGCTGAAACCGCCCTTCGGCCCCTCTTTGTCCGTGAAGAATCCCGTGGACTCGACGACGACGTCCACGCCGAGCTGCCCCCACGGCAGCTTGGCCGGCTCGCGTTCCTTCAATACCTTGATCGTCTTGCCGCTGACGCTGAGGCCACCTTCCACCGCCTCGACCGAGCCGTCAAATCGCCCGTGAACGCTGTCGTACTTAAGCAGCACGGCGAGCGATTTCGGGTCCGTCAGGTCGTTGATCGCGACCACGTCAAACTCGCTCGGCCGCTGGGCCATCACGCGGTACGCCAGCCGCCCAATGCGGCCGAAGCCATTGATCCCGACACGCACAGCCATGAGGGTAAGCTCCTAAGTTGCTTTTCCGGTTGCACCCCGAAGGGTAAGAAACGAGGCGGGCTCCTCGGACCACTCGCGGGTCTCGACCGACCCGTCCTGAGGGAGCGGATTATAGGGCCGCCAATCTCGGCGTGTCAACGAAGCAACCAAACAGCTTGTTGGCTAAAGAGTTCCGGTTCAACAAAAACTCGCCCGCCAGCGCACGGTCATGTCCGAGTCCGGTGTTCAGTTGCTTCGAGCACGGTCTCCCAGCACGACGGCTCATCCTCGAGCACGATCCGGCTGAGTTGCCGCACGGCGTCGCGTTTCGCCTCCTCCGGCAAGTAATCGACCGGACTGGTGCCGTCGATGCGGGCTAGCAGGCACAGCGCGAAGTGGCCGATCGCGCGACGCGTGAGTTCGTCAAGTTGGAGAGGCGGGACGCGGGCGACCACGGGCCGAAGCTGCTCGCGGTAGCGGTCCCAAAAGACGCGGGTCAACTCGAAGTAACGGTCGCGGCGAGCGTCCTGCTTGATCGCTTTCAGAACGAGGTGGCTCAGGAAGAAGCCGAGGTCGAAGGCCGGGTCGCCCCAGTGGCCCGTTTCGTAATCGACGAGCGTGAGGCCGCGCGAGTGAATCAGCAGGTTCTTCGGGCTGAAGTCCGCGTGTACGAGCGCGACGCGCGTGCGAAACATTTCGTCAATGATCGCGTCGATGCGATCGGCAAGTTCGGGGTGCCGCGGGCGGATTCGCCAGTAAAACGGCTCGATGCGAAGCTGAATGAACACTTCATGGTCGTCGAACTGGCGGGCCAAATCGGTGTCGCCCGCGGTCACCGCGTGCATCATGCCCAAAATGTCGCCGGCGCGGCGGCCAATGTCGAGGTTCACGACGCCGTCCAGCAGCGACTGCTTCCAGACGACGTGATCGGCCGGGGCCGCCGACATCGCAAACGCGAAGTTGTCGTGATCCTCGAAAATCACTTGCGGCACAACGCCCTCGGGCAGCACACCGCGCAGCGTCCGCATGACCGCCGCCTCGCGCACAACCCGTTCCAGATTACTAAACCACGCCTCGCGCGTGCGAAGTTGCGCCCGCGACTGCTTGAGCACGAGCGACCGCCGCGCCGCGTCCACGCGTAGCACGACGTTCGACACTCCCCACTCGAGCGCGGCGGCGGTTGCCGGCTCGTCGCGATCGAGCACGCCAACTTGTCGCAAGTAGTCCACCGCAATGGTAGCATCGAGTTCGATCATGCGACAAATTGTAACCGATCGCCGCGAGCAATCGGCGATTGACGCCATGAGCTTCATGCGATGACCGAAACGCTGCAACCGACTGTTCAAGGCTCCGTGAGTCATTCCGTCTGGCGCTATCAGCCGTTCGTGCCGGTCGCGGCCGCTTTCGCCGCCGGGGTCGCGGTGGATCACCACTGGCCGTTGCGCGTGGCGGCTTGGTTGGCGACGGCGGCAACGACGCTCGTCGTGTGGTTCGTCGCGGCACTGCTGGCGCGCGGCAATCGCCGCGGCGTCGAGCGCGGCGACGAAGTCCGGGACCGTTGGGCATGGCTCTCATCATTGTCGATACTGCTTGTAGTCGGCGTCGTCGGCGCGACGTGGCACCACGTTTGTTGGGACGTTTATCGAGCGGACGACATTGGTCAATGGTGCGACCGGCAGTCGCGGCCCGCGCGGGTGCGCGGTTTCCTGTCTGAGGAACCGCTGGTCGTGCGCGCGGAAAAAGTGGATCCACTTCGCGCAATGCCGCAGGTGACGCGAACGCTCACCCAACTGGCGGTTCAAGAAATCGAAGGATCGAGCGGCTGGCGTCGCGCGACCGGCAACGCGCACGTGGTAGTCGAGGGTGTGCTTGAAAACGTGCACGCGGGCGATGCGGTTGAAATACTCGGCGACGTGATCGCGCCGGCTGCGGCCGATAACCCGGCCGAGTTCGACTACAGCGTCTTTTTGCGTGGCCGCCGAACTCGGACGCTCATTCGCTGCGAGCGCCCGGACGCCGTGCAGGTTCGATCCGAAGTGCCGACTCGTTGCTTCCACATAACGATCGCGCGGATCGCCGGAGCGTGCGAACGGCGATTAGTAACGCGGCTGCCAGAAGAGCAGGCCAAAATCGCAGTCGCGCTTCTGCTCGGCCGATACGAGTTGCTCGAAGAAGATGTGAGCGAGCGCTACATTCGGACTGGTACGATGCACATTCTGGCGATCTCGGGCCAGCACTTGGCAATCTTGGCCGGCTTTTTGTGGATGGTGTTTCGGTTTGCGCAGGTGCCTCGCAAGGCGGGAGCGCTGGCGCTGGCAGCGATCGTCGTGTCGTACGCGCTGTTGACCGGTGCGCGGCCGCCGGTGGTACGGGCCGCGGTGCTCGTGTGCTTGCTGGTCGGGTCGATCGTGCTCGACGCGCGGTCGCGGCGCGCGAACTCACTAGCCTTCGCGCTCTTGTTCGTACTCGCGCTGAATCCATCCGACCTGTTCGATCGCGGGCTACAGCTCTCGTTTCTCGCTGTGGCCGCGCTGTTGTGGATGGTCGAACCGGTGTGGACCAAGCTGCGCCGTGAGCCGGACCCGATTGACCAGTTGATCGCCGACAGCCGGCCGCGCGTGCTCCAACTCGCCGTGTGGACCGGGCGACTGGCCGGGAGACTGGTGCTGTTCACGTTCATCATGAGCGCCGTCGTGTGGCTCGCCAATGTGCCGCTGCTCGCGGCTCGGTTCAACGTATTCACACCGATCGTCGTGCCGCTCAGCGTCGCGATGTGGCCGCCCACGACCATCGCGTTGATCTCCGGGCTAGGTCTGCTTTTGGTCGATCCGTGGTCTCCCTTGGTCGGTGGACTGCTAGCGGACCTTTGCAGCGTTTCAATTGCGGGCATGGACTGGCTCGTGGAGATCGGCCAACAGATTCCCGGCGGGCACTGGTACGTTCCGGGTCCGCCGTTGTGGTGGGTGGCCGGATTCTATTTGGGATTGGCCGGCATGCTTTTGTTTCGGCCGGGCCGGCGATTGCGAATGGTCTGCGCGACGGCCGGCGTCGCGTGGCTTGCGTTCGGACTCGCGCTTCCCGCGCTCAAGCCGACGAAACACCGGCTCGAGTGCCACGTGCTCGCAGTAGGCAACGGTTCTGCCGCGGTGTTACATTTGCCGACAGGCCGCACGGTACTCGTGGACGCCGGGCAAATCACCGGGCCGCGCGTGGGCAAACGGTTGATCGCGCCGGCGCTGTGGCACGCGGGCGTGCGGCGGATCGATGCGGTGTTCATCAGCCACGCCGACGTCGATCACTTCAACGGGCTGCCAAGTCTGGCCGAACGATTCACGATCGGCACAGTGTACGTTCCGCCGCACGTCGCGCGAGCCGGTTCGGGGCCGGTGCGCCTGGTCCTCGACGAGTTGGCTAAGCGCGACGTGGAAATCCGCATCTGTTTTGTGAACGACGAATTTGATCTTGGCGAGGGCGTGATGGCGAGAGTCTTGCACCCGCCCGCCGAGTTCGGCGGCACGGACAACGAGCAGAGCCTCGTGCTGGCCGTCGAATATCGCGGCAAGCGAATCCTGCTGACCGGCGACGTCGAAGGCGCCGGGCTGCGCCGGCTTTTGGCAACCGAATCGTTTCCTGTAGACGTGCTGATCGCGCCGCACCACGGCAGTCGCCGTGCGAATCCGCCCGAACTCGCACGCTGGTGCCAGCCGCAATTCATCGTCGTCAGCCAGGGCAAGCCGCGCTCCGGCGCGACGCTCGACGCCTACCGCGACGTCGGACTGCCCGTCCTGACGACCAACGACCACGGCGCGATCACGCTACGGATTGATCGAAACGGATTACACGTGCGCACAACGCGGTGAGGAGAGGCGTCACGCCCAATTGCCCGGCACCGGCACGAGGCCGGCGCGGAACGGGAGCGTCATGTCGAGCGACCCGTTGTAGTCGGTGTCGATTTGAAACGTGTCGCCGGAGAAGACGGCGATGTCGGTGCGGTTGTCGCCGTTGAAATCGGCCGGCGCGGGGCGCCCCGATGCGGCGGCGACGCTGAAGCTCGTGTCCACCGCCGGGTCCCACGCGCGGTCGCCGTTTGAGTCGAGCATGAACGTGTTGCCGCCGCGGAACAAGCCGATTTCGTCGCTGCCGTTGCCGTCCCAGTCGCCGACGATGCCCAAATCGCCCGCCTGAAACGTGCCGAACGCGAATCGCGCGTCGGACGCGTCGAGGCGCCGGTCGCCGTTCGTGTCGATGTGGAACATGCCGTCCTCGTTGCGCAGCACGCCAATCTCGTCGCCGCCCGTGCCGTTCCAGTTGCCGATGACCGGCTGATCGCCGCCGTTGCCGATCGAGAATCGCACGTCGCGGCTATCGAGCCGGCGATTGGCGTTCGAATCGACCATCAGCGTCTTTCCCTTGCGGAGCACGGCGAGTTCATTCGTGCCGTCGCCGTTCCAGTCGATCGGCGCGGGCACGTCGTTCTTCGAGCTGCCGAACTTGAGCGCCAAGTCGCCACCCGCCGCGCCGTCCCACGCGTTGTTGCCGTTCGCGTCGATCTGCCACGTGCCGGTCCACACGCCGAGTTCGTCGCCCGTGGCCGAGCCGGCCGTCGAACACGTCGAGCCGAAGCCGGCGCCGGTCGTCACGAAGTCCAACTTCACGTTTTCCGATCCGAGCGATACGTCGGACATCGACTGGCTGCCGGGGAACGATCCGCCGGCGGCCGTGACGGTGTACGTCCCGGTGGGCACTCCGAGCGCGAAGCTGCCGCTGCAGAGCGAAGTCGTGGTGAACTCGGCGCCGCCCGTCGCGACCGCGCGGACCGTCACGCCGGAGAATCCTTCGCCGGGCGAATAAAAACTGTTGCCGTCGACGTCGTTGTAAATGACGCCCGTCAGGAACGGGTCGTGCGGGCCGCTCGTCAGGAAGTCGCGGGCGCTGTCGATCGTGTAATAATCGTCATAGATGCCGGTGCCGTCTTGCACGACGCCGATGCCAACTTCAACCAGCGTCGCGGAGACTGAATCAATCGACAGCAAATGTTTGCGATGGCCCAAATCGGGGATGCCGTCGTCAACGATCAGCGCCTCGAGCGCGTCGGCCGGCGTGTCGAATCCCGCGGCGAGGCTCTCGCCGTACGCCTTCCAGTTGTAGCCCGTGCGGTCGATGCGTTCGCCGGGATCGAGCCCGTCCGGGTTGACGTGCGCGAAAAAGTCGCGGCGATTCATGTCCTCACTGTGCAGCCGCGCGCCTTGATTCAGTCTCAAATTGAACGCCAGCGGCATCGACGCGGCCACGCCCGACAAATCCAGCCCGATCGACTGGCCGTAGGCGGCCGGATTCCCCCGCGCGGCGTTGAGCAACTCCAGAAACAGCGTCTCCGAGTCGGTCGGCTCGTAGACGGACCCCGCCATGGTGCGGGATTCCAACGACTCGACTTCAAACCGCAAATTTGAACGACGACTCCGCATGCCTGTTTCAACCTGCAACAGGATTGAGCGAAAACACCAGTCGGTACAACCCTAGCACAGCCCGTACCGATGGGCCAAGAGCAAGGTGCCGGCGCACGCGCTCGCGAAACAGCGCAGTCACACTGGTGCAAACCTTCGGTTGAACGGTCGTCATCGTTTGCGTGATATCACGCCTTACCTGCCGGCCTGCGGACCCTGAGCAAGTCCCCCAAACCCCCAACCGGCGGCCATTCGACTAGACAGTTGACGCGCGCCAACTCAGGTTGGCGGCCGTCGCCTGGCTGTGCGACGACCAAAACCCTGTCGGTTTGGCCGTCGCGCACCTGTTCGACGGCCGAACGGATGCGTGGCCGTTTATGTGATAGGTGTGCGACGGCCGCCAACTCAGGGTTTTGGTCGTCGCGCACCTGTGCGACGACCAAAAATCTGAGTTGGCGGCTGTCGAACAGCCAGTCGGAAGGCAAAAACCTGAGTGTTTTGCACTGTTTTTCGCATCAAGCCAATACGGGACAAATGGTTGCGTCAAATTTACTCTACAGACGCCGACAAAACCTGTTTTGGCGGCGGAACTCTGGCTGTCCAGTATTCGACGGAACGAGAATTCGACGATTTGGCACCCGCCTCACGTGTCGCCAAGTTCACAGGTCCGTCGAAGACTCCGACCCTGCCACCCCGCCGCGGTGCTTGGCTTCCAGATCTTTCGCTCTGGCCTCGCATTCTGCCGCTTCTTGCTTTCGGTCCAGCGAGCGCAACACGACCGAATGATTCTTGAGGCTGACGATGAGTTCTCGCACGAAGGGCGCGCCCGCCTTTTCGGTGATCTCGATGGATCGCCGCAGCAGCTTTTCGGCTTGCTGAAAGTTTTTTTGCATGCCGTACAGCGTGCCCAGATTCCCGTACGTCCGTGCGATGTCCGGGTGATCGGGTGCCAGAGTCTTCT
>Ga0247727_10010473_pt1 | contig 16427 bp, 16 predicted proteins | sample WisWelCaveWW1625_FD_202498 | JGI IMG/M metagenome (GOLD analysis project Ga0247727, IMG submission 202498) | Biofilm microbial communities from Wishing Well Cave, Virginia, United States - WW16-25 | ecosystem: Environmental > Aquatic > Deep subsurface > Groundwater > Cave microbial mat | place... | reverse complement strand
GGCGATGGAACTGCATCCGCGCAAGAATTTAAAGACGCCGGATATTTTGGTTTATTGCCATCCCGCTTTTTCTTCGGGCGCTGGCCAGTTGCCGGAACGCGCCCAACTGCTCGGCACGCTGGCGGGCGCGGAAAAGCGCTGGTTCATTTTACCGGCAGCGGCGAGCGAGCAAGAAACGGCGATCATTCTGTACAGCCTCGCGCAGCAGAAAATTATTGCCGAAACTAAATTGCCCGCGGCCGCAAGTTTAACGAAAGGGATGGCGCCATGAGTTTGAGTTATCAGGCCGTGTCATGGAATCGGCAAAAGAAAATTTATGATACCGTGTTGCTGTCCGGCGTGGCGCTTTATCTCACGCTCTTTCTCGGCCTCGGCTTTGCGCTCCATCCGAACGCGACCGCAGAAACGCTGCTCATTCGCGGCTTCGGCACGCTGGCGATATTGTTGCTGCATATCATTCTCTCGATTGGGCCTTTATGCCGTTTGGAGGCGCGCTTCCTGCCTGTGCTTTATAATCGCCGTCACCTCGGCGTGACGATGTTTGTTTTGGCGCTCGCCCACGGCGCGTTTTCCATCGTGCAGTTTCATTCGCAGGGCGATGTCCATCCTATCGTCAGCGTGCTGATCAGCAACACGCAATATACGAGTTTGAGCCGTTTTCCTTTTCAACCGCTCGGCCTCATCGCGCTGCTGATTCTCTTTTTCATGGCCGCGACGAGCCACGATTTCTGGCTGGCGAATTTGACGCCGCCGGTCTGGAAAGCTTTACATATGTTGGTGTATGTCGCGTATGCGTTGGTCGTGTGCCACGTTCTTTTCGGCGTGTTGCAAGCGGAAACGAGTGTGGTGTATTCGATCCTGCTCGGCCTCGGCATGATCTGGATTATCGGCCTGCATTTGCTGGCGGCGAGAAAAGAGCAGTCGGCTGATTTGAAAATTTTCGAGGCGGCTGCCGATGGCTATGTCGAGGTGGGTTCGGTCAACGACATTCCCGAGAAATGCGCGAAAGTTGTTTTGCTGAGCGGCGAGCGCGTTGCCATTTTTAAATATGCCGGCAAAATCTCGGCGCTGTCGAATGTTTGCCAGCATCAAAACGGCCCGCTCGGCGAAGGCCGCATCATCGACGGACTGGTCACGTGCCCGTGGCATGGATTCAATTACCACCCCGCCGATGGCGCCTCGCCCGCGCCGTTTAAAGAGAAAGTGCCGACATTTCGCTTGAAAGTGATCAACGGCCGTGTATACGTGCATTCAAGCCCGAATTTGCCGGGAACGTTTGTGGAACCTGCGGTGACCGAATGAAAAGCGGGATTGGCAAGATAATGGCAGCAATATCATTAAAAAATTATCTTGCCAATGCTTTTTTCCATTGCTTTAAAAACATGGTGGCAAGATCATTAAAATCATCTTGCCACCATGATCTTGCGAACGCTTTTTTATTGTTTAAAAAACGACTGGTACGATGATGGTGGCAAGATCATTAAAATCATCTTGCCACCATCATCTTGCGAACGCCTTTTTATTGTTTAAAAAACGACTGGCAAGATGATGGTGGCAAGATCATTAAAATCATCTTGCCACCATGATCTTGCGAACGCCTTTTTATTGTTTAAAAAAACGATTGGCAAGGTAATTCAATAATCATTTATCACCATCATTTTGCATCTGATTAAAATACCGGAGGCTCCCATGCCGATCAAGTGCAGTGTCGAAATTAAGCCGATTGCAAAGGACGATTTTCATGGCCTTGATTACAAAGTCATGGCATTGGTTTTTTCAATTCACCAGAAATTGGGAAGATTCTGGGATGAAGCCATTTATCAAAACGAGCTGGCGTATCAAATTCAAAAGGCCGGACTCGGAGAAGCCGCTCTCGAAGTTCCCATTCACGTTTCCCATCGCGGTTTCACGAAGGATTACTTTATGGACTTGCTGCTCAACAAGGCAGTGTTATATGAACTGAAAACCGCGCAAGCCCTGTCCGGCGAACATCACAAGCAAGCCATCAATTACCTGCTTTTAACGGGAATGCACCACGGCAAGCTGATCAACATGCGACCGTCTTCGGTTGAATCCAGATTCGTTTCGACGAACATAACGCCGACGAAGCGTTATGAATTCTCGTTTGATGAGACTGAATGGCAAGATTTGGACGAGGATAGCGTTAGTTTGAGGCGGCTGGTTGTCGATCTTCTGAATGACTGGGGTGCGTTTCTGAGCACGGACTTGTTTTATGACGCCGTGATACATTTTCGCGGCGGCGAGGAGAATGTCGTCAAAGAAATCGAAGTCGTCGAAAACGGGCGGCTGATCGGCAAACAAGAGAAACATCTGCTCAATCCCAAAACCGCTTTCAACATCTCCGCCATTACCAAATTCGAACGCCAACACGCCGAGCACCTTCGCCGCATGATTCGTCATACAAACCTGAAAGCGGTGCAATGGGTCAATTTTAATCATGATCTTATCGCATTCAGAACGCTTTTTCCGTGAGCATTTTTTATGGCAAGATGATGGTGGCAAGATCATTCAAAATCATTTTGCCACCATGATCTTGCCAACTGCTTTTGCTTTTAAAGCTTGAATGGCAAGATGATGGTGGCAAGATCATTCAAAATCATTTTGCCACCATGATCTTGCCAACTGCTTTTGCTTTTAAAGCTTGAATGGCAAGATGATGGTGGCAAGATCATTCAAAATCATTTTGCCACCATGATCTTGCCAACTGCTTTTGCTTTTAAAGCTTGAATGGCAAGATGATGGTGGCAAGATTATTTAAAAATCATTTTGCCACCATGATCTTGCCAGCCGCTTTTGTTTTTAAAGCTTGCTTGGCAAGATGATGGTGGCAAGATCATTCAATATGTTGGCGGCATGATCATGTAAAAACTATTTTGCCGCAATAATCTTACGAACCGCTTTTTTTTTGAAATCCACTGTTGAGAAACATTTTATGAATTCTATCAACGACAAGAATGAATTTTATATCGGCTACCTGCCAACTACGCCGGCGGGCTTGGGCAAGATGATGCGCAAAGTCATCATCTTGCTTTTAGCGACGGCAAGTGTTGCAGCGATCATTTTGGTCATCAATCAAAAACCGTTTTATCCCAGCGTTTATGAATTTGGCCAAACACGTACGTTTAAAGGAATTCTTCAGGAACGGCCCTATCCAATCCTGCTCGTCGCGCGTCCGGGGCAAACGGGAGAGTCGGCCGTCTATTCGCAATATTTGCTGGCCGGCGCCGGCAAATTCGGCGCGGCAAACTTGGCGAAGGGATTGGACGGCAAACGCGTGCGAGTCAACGGCGCGTTGATTTATCGTGACGACCAAACGATGATCAAAATTACGGACGGCGCGATTACGCCACTGGACGGTGACACGGTCGCTTTGCAGAACGGCAAGAACCTCGGCACGTTTCAATTATCCGGCGAAATTGTGGACAGCCAATGTTATCTCGGCGTGATGAATCCGGGCGAGTCGAAGCCGCACAAAGAGTGCGCGGTACGCTGCATCAGTGGCGGCGTGCCGCCTATTTTTGTGGTTAAAAACTTTGCCGGCGCGGCGAAGTATTTCGTGCTCGTTTCGGCAGAGGGGAAAACGATCAATCAAGACGTGTTGCCGTTCGTCGCCGATCCGATTCAGATTTCGGGACAAGTGGTGCAGTATGATAAGGTGTTGGTGTTGCAAGCTGATCCGAAAACTTACAAACGGTTGAATTGATTTGCACTTCAAAGGAGCAGGCGATGGCTCTTTACTTGGATCCGGTTGCTAAACTCTTGAAGCTCGGTGAAATCGATGTATTTGCGAAATGGCGGAATTATGCCGAACTGGGAATCGGGCCCGAGCATATACCCGAGCTGATTCGAATGGCGACCGATGCTGACTTAAATTTTTTCGCTTCAACAGAACGGGGAGCCTGGGCGCCGGCTCATGCGTGGCGCACACTGGGGCAACTTCGCGCTGAAGCCGCAAGCGCGCCTCTCGTCGCCTTGTTGGCAAAACTCGAAGAAGATGATTGGATCTGGGAAGAGTTGCCTGACATTATGAGCATGCTCGGGCCTGCCGCCATTCCTCATCTGGCGGCTTTTCTGACTGATTCAACGCATGATTTGAATGCACGCATCGCAGCATCAAGAAGCCTTCAGCGCAACGGCAACGAGTATGAAACCTCCAGAGCCGCGTGCGTTCAAGCGCTTGCGGCACAATTGGAAAAAGCCGCCAAAACCGATCCCGAATTGAATGGATTCATTGTTGCAGACCTGCTTGATTTAAACGCGGTGGAAACGGCGCCTCTCATTGAGCGCGCCTTTGCCGTCGGTCGTGTGGACGAATCGATTTGTGGCGATTGGGAAATCGTGCAAATTGACTTGGGTTTAAAAGAAGTTCCCGAATACAATGATGCTGTAGATGATGCGATCGAAACGCCAGCGCCGCTTCATCCACAACCGACGAGCAAGAAGGGCAAATTGAAACTCAAGAAAAAAAAGAAAATGACAAAAGCCTCACGCCGGAAGAACGAAAAAAAGAAGAAATAAAAGGATGGAAATGCGCAAGCCTTATTCAATGGTAAATTCTTGGAGATCAGAAACGTCGTATCCCCGTTGTTTCAAGCGTACCGCCGCTTGCGCTATTACTTGCTTTTGCCTCATGAACAGATTATCTTATCCACAGCGCTTAAAAAATACAACCAGTTTTTATAAAACTTCACTACCGGAGCAAGATCTAAATGAGTAAATTACCAAACAACGATTTCAACCGCCGTCAATTCCTTTCCGCCGCCGGCAAAGGCATGGGCTTGATGGCGCTGGCTTCATCGTCGGTCGCGGCGTTATTCAAAGACGTCGAAGCCGCGACCAAAAGCATCGCGCATTTGCCGCCCGACAAAGTCGCGAGTGATGAAGACTTCTGGTTTGACATTCAGCAGGCATTCACGGTGACGCGCGGGATCATTAATTTGAACAACGGCGGCGTTTCGCCATCGCCAAGAATCGTCACGGAATCGCTGGTGCGTTATCAATGGCAGCAGGAAGACGCGACCGCCTACACGATGTGGCAAATTTTGGAGCCGCAGATTGAAACGATTCGCACGGGACTCGCGGCGATCTTTGGTTGTGATCGCGAGGAAATTGCCATCACGCGCAACGCTTCGGAGTCTTTAGAAACTTTGCTCATGGGGTTGGATTTAAAATCCGGCGATGAAGTTCTATCGACCACGCAGGATTATGGACGCATGCTGACGACGCTGCGCCAGCGGGAATTGCGTGAAGGTTTGGTGTTGAAACTGGTGAAGATTCCGATTCCACCGAAGAACCTGAATGAAATCGTCGACTCGTTTGCCAAAGGCATCACCGGCCGCACGAAAGTGATTCTCATGTCGCACATGGTCAATATCACCGGACAGATCATGCCGGTGAGAGCGGTTTGCGAGTTGGCGAAATCCAAAGGCCTCGAGGTAATCGTCGACGGCGCGCATTCGTTTGCGCAATTCAATTTCAAGCAGAGCGACATCGGTTGCGATTATTTCGGCACGAGCTTGCACAAATGGCTGTTCGCGCCTAAAGGCACTGGCATGTTATACGTCAAGCGCGATAAGATCGAAAAAGTCTGGCCGCTCATGGCGGCGGATAAAAAGCAGATGACGGATATTCGCAAATACGAGGAAATCGGCACACATTCCGCCGCTCCGCATTTGGCCATCGGCGAGGCGATTCTCTTTCACAACGGCCTCGGCGGCGAGCGCAAAGAGAAACGGCTGCGTTATCTTTCGCGCTACTGGATGAATAATTTGAAAACATTGCCGAATGTTCGTTTCAACACTTCCTTCGATGATACGATGTCGTGCGCAATTGGCAACGTGCATATCGAAGGCACCGATCCCGTCGCGGTCGGCAATTATCTCATGAGCAAACACAAAATTTTCACCGTGCCGATCATGCACGAAGAGTTCAAAGGCCTGCGCATCACGCCGAATGTGTACACGACGCTGGATGAGCTGGATCGTTTCTGCGAGGTGATGACGATGATTGCGAAGAAGGGGTTGCCAAAAGAATAAAACGTAACAGGTAAAACGTAACACCCCGATTTTCATTTTTGAATTATATAATGAGGTGCAACCATGTTTTGTCCCACATGCCAAGCCGAATATCGCGAAGGAATCACCGTTTGCCCGACCTGTCAAGTTCCTTTGGTTGAAGTGTTGGAACCGGAGCCGGAACCGGAATTTGTCGATTATGAAGAAGTCTTGCAGACTCACAATCCCGCGGATATCGCTTTCGTTAAATCGCTTTTGGATGGCGAAGACGTCTCTTATCTTTTTCAGGGAGAATTTTTCAATCAAATGGGACCGCCGGTGATTCCGGCGCGGCTGCTCGTTCGGAAAGATCAGGTTGAGCTCGCCAGAGAAATCCTGCAAGAGACGCAACTGGCTTTCATGGCGGTGGAGAAGAGCAAGCCCGCCGACGAGAACGAAGAAGCGCCGGAATAATTTTCGTCTTGCAGGGATTTTCGTGGATTTCGCCATGCCAAATCTTGTTCAGAAAATTCGTATCTTTTTAGCTGAAGAAGTCTATCCGCTTGAGCGAGACTTTCTTTTTAAAAGCTTTCGCGAAATTCTGCCCATTCTACAACAAAAACGGCAACAAGCGAAAGCGCTCGGATTATGGACGCCGCATCTGCCGGCGAAGCACGGCGGCCTCGGGCTCTCGCTCGGCGAGTTTGCCCATCTCGGCGAAGAAATGGGGCGCACGCCGCTCGGACATTTTGTGTTCAATTGTCAGGCGCCGGATATTGGCAATATGGAAATTTTACTGGCGCATGGCAGCGAAGAGCAAAAACAAACTTATCTCTGGCCACTCATTCGCGGCGAGATTCGCAGTTGCTTTTCAATGACCGAGCCGGAATTTCCCGGCTCGAATCCGGTTTGGATGAACACGACCGCGGTGAAAGATGGCGATGATTATGTGATCAACGGTCATAAGTGGTTCACGTCATCGGCGGACGGTGCAGCGTTTGCGATTGTGATGGCCGTCACCAATCCCGACGCGAAAAGTCCGCATCAACGCGCGAGCCAGATTATCGTTCCCACCAACACGCCGGGCTTCAAACTCGTGCGCAATATTTCAGTGATGGGTCATGTCGGCGAAGATTATCCGAGCCATGCCGAAATCATTTACGAAAACTGTTGCGTGCCGCGAAAAAATTTGCTGGGGCAGGAGGGAGGCGGCTTTGCGATGGCGCAGGAACGGCTCGGGCCGGGCCGCATTCATCATTGCATGCGCTGGATCGGCATTTGCGAGCGGGCGTTTGAGATGATGTGTTCGTATGCTGTAAAACGTCAGCTTGCGCCGGATAAGCCACTCGCGGCCAGTGATATTATTCAAACTTGGATTGCCGAGAGCCGCGCTGAAATAAACGCGTCGCGCTTGATAGTTTTGGACACGGCGCATAAGATTGATCGCGAGGGCGCACATGCCGCGCGTGATGAAATTTCTCTCATCAAATTTTTCGTCGCCGGTGTTTTGCAAAAAGTTTTGGATCGCGCCATTCAAGTTCACGGCGGACTTGGCGTCACCGATGACACGTTGCTCGCTTACTGGTATCGGCAGGAGAGAGCGGCGCGAATTTATGATGGGCCCGATGAAGTCCACAAAATCACGGTGGCGAAACGCATTTTGCGCCAGTTTGGATTCGAAGGTTAAATCTCTTCCAATTTAAAATTCAAGAGGAGGCTTTTCAGGAATGGCCAAGCAGTGGTGAACATCATAATTGTCATGCAAAAATTTTTTACCACCGTGGCGCGTCTGTCGCTGCGCCTGATTGAAGCAAAAGATATAACGCCGCATGCCGTGGGTTTGATAGGGCTGACGCTATGGTCAGTCCTCGGTTTTTGCCAAAATGTAACCCCGCTACCCCTCACAATATCCGGCCAAATTAGAGATGCCGCTACCGGCAACATTCTGCCGAATGCCAACGTTTTTCTCGCTAACACCACGCTCGGTGCGGTCACCGATGCCGAAGGACGATACGTGATTCGCAACGTGCCGGTGGGCACTTACGAATTGGTGGCGTCGTTGCTCGGTTATGAAATCCAGAAAACCTCAATCCGTATAACCACAGACAGTACGGTGATGCACCTGCGTTTGAAAGCAACAACACTGGAAATGTCGCCAATTGAGGTCCTGGCCACGCCGGATCGCGAGTGGCGAAAAAATATGCAGAAATTTGAAAGCTTGTTTTGGGGAAATGGATATAAGGCGGACGAATGTAAAATTTTGAATCCGGAAGTGTTGGATTTTAAAATTGAAAAAGAGTCCGACTGTTTCATCGTCGTCGCGAGCCGGCCGTTGCGCCTCGAAAATTTGCGGCTGGGCTATCGCGCCGAGTTCATCGTGCAGGAATTTCGTTATTATTTGAACCAGCAGGAAATTAAATTTGCCTTTATTCCGCGATTTGAAGAGATGACGCCGGCCGATCCCGCTGAAGCGCAAAAATGGAAAGCGAATCGCCGCGAAACTTATCTCGGCTCGTTGCGCCATTTTCTGGTCTCGGTAATTTCCGGGCGACTGACGCCGGAAGGATACGAGGTCGCGATTTTGCCGCACCTGCCGTGGGAAGGGAATGAGAAGCGCTTTAACCGTATCGTCACCGATTTTAACGAAATGCTCTCGCCAACCGCTTTTCCGGCTGAAATCGAATTCAATTTTAAAGGTACGCTGCAAAGCATCTATAAACCTGAACATGGCGACTATCGGACGTCGTGGCTGGTGGTAAAGCGTGATCATGTGTTGCTCAATTTAAAATGTGAACAACTGGCAAAAGATATAAGTCAAAATAATTGAAGTCAAAATGATGAATCTTGATCGTTTTTATCGTTGCGCGCACCGCGGCGCCTCGGGCCATGCGCCGGAAAATACCCTCGCCGCATTTCGTCTGGCGATGGAAATGGGCGCGGAGATGTGTGAGCTGGACGTTCAACAAACCGCGGATGATCGGCTGGTCGTGATGCATGACGACACCTTGGAACGCACGACAAACGGCAACGGCAATCTCTGGGAAATGACGCTGCCGGAGTTGCAGCGCTATGACGCCGGCGTCCGGTACGATAAACGCTTCGCCGGCGAAATCCTGCCGACGCTTGAACAGGTCGTCGCGTTGGTTCGCGGGAGAATGAAATTGAACCTCGAAATGAAAATCCATGGCCACGAACGCCATCTCGCGGCGCTGGTCGTTGACACGATTCGCCGCGAAAATTTTATCGACGAATGCGTGGTGACTTCTTTTGATTGGAAAGCCGTGAACGAGATTAAAAAACTCGCGCCGGAACTAAAAGCGGGTTATATTTTCGGTTGGAAAGAATTTTCTCCGGAAGTCTTTGACGCGCCGGTTGAGCTGTTGAGCACGCATTACAGTCTGGGCGACGCCAAATTTTTAGCGCGCGCGCACACCGCCGGCAAAAAGGTTCACGTGTGGACGGTGAATTATAAATGGCTGATGCGCCGCCTGCTCAAACGCGGCGTGGATGGAATCATCACGAATTATCCGGACCGGTTGAAAGAGGTTTTGGAGTGATGGATTTTTGGAGTGATGGATTGATGGATTAATGGGTTCCAACACTCTAACACTCCAATGATCCAGCACTCCAATGATCCAGCACTCCAATGATCCAGCACTCCAATGATCCAGCACTCCAATGATCCATCACTCCAACTCATTTCTTCTTCAGCGGACTTGACACCACCGGTAATTTCGGCGTAAATTCCCGCTGCGCTTTTTTGACTTCCAGTTCTTCGAAGATCAGCGCTTGCGGCACAATAAAGGAGGCCGGAATGCCGCTGGCAGAAAAGCTCGGCCCAAACATGAAGAGAACTCCTCCGCCGCCGGAACCAACCAGCGTATTGTAGGCGATTTGCTCCTGCGAGGCGCTCACCATCCGCCGGAGCGCGCTCAACGACAAACTGCCGAGTTTGGCCGAACGCACAAGTTCTTCGCGGCCATCCTTCACCCAGATACGATAGACGAGGAGAGGATCGGAGAGGGGGGCGCCGCCCCCGCTGCGCATCATCGTTAACATCGCCATCGGATCAAAACGCCGCTCTGCGCCGGAGTTCGGCGATTTGATCTTGCGGACAATGATCGCGTGATCGAGTCCGGCGGTTTTGGCTTGCTCCAACAGTTGATTGTTCATTTCGGCCTGCGCTTTGCCGGCCGCGGTGGTGACGGCAATCACGCTTGGTCCGATGCTGCTGTTCGCGCCCATGCCGACAATCGGCCGCGAGTGGCCGTTCGATTCGCGCACGGCTTTGGTCGGAATGCGCCCGTTGAGCAAAGTCTTCAACATGCCGTTTTCAACGAGAATAATTTCCTCCGGCGGCTGCACGCCCTCTTCGTCAACTAAATTCGTGCCGATCAACTTCTGGCCGGCAGAGAGTTGCAGCTTCGGCAGCGCCTTGATGGTGAGATCTTTCGAGAGCACGCGCGTGTTGATTTTGTCCTCCAGCGTCTCCTCGGCGCTGCGCTGGCCGGGATGCTCGCTCGGATGTTCCATCGGGTGCTCGCTCACGCGCAGCGGCCGGCGAGACGCGAGCAATCCGTTGTTTCCGGTAAACAGTCGCTGCGCCAACAACTCTGCCGCCGCTTGGCCTTCGAACATCACCGGCCCGGAATACGAATCTTCAAAAACCGGCGCATTGCGCAACGCGACCAATTCCTCCGCCAGTTTCACTGCGGCTTGTTTCATCGTTTCAACCGGCGGCAAATTTTCCGGCGCGGTCGCGTAAAACAGCGCGTGATCATCGAGCGGCTCACCGTCATTCGCCTGCGTGCTCGCATTGACTTGCACCGTCGCGAGCGTCAGCGGATGCGTCGTCTCCGTGCCCTCGCTGTTGAGAAAATACACGTCGGCCTGATAAAAGGAAACGCGCACCTGCGACTCGTAAATATCCGGGTAATTGCGAAAAGCCGCCGCGAGCTCTCTAGCGTTTTTCTCCCAGACCGCGCGCGGCATCGTGAGCGTGCGCGCAGGCTCGCTGAATTTTATCACCGGTGCTCTGGCAAAATCATCCAGCGCTTTATCCTCTTCTGATTGCGTTTGCTGCTCTAATGCCGCTTTCTTGCGCTCGTAGGTTTCGCTCGCGCTTTTGTAAACGTTATCCGTCGCCATCCACAGGCCGCGGCGGACGCCGTTGTAATCATCCTCGATCGGCAGCGCGTCCGCGCCCTGCAAAAGCGTTTGCCGAAACATCCCGCCCCCGCCGGAAAAATTCTCGTCGGTGCGATGGTAATCGCCGACCATGACTCTGACGTTGTGCGTGCGGAAGCGATCCTCGCTCGACCGCACCACCGCGCCGAGCGTCGCCATCACCGCCATCGTTTTCACGTCGCGAATCGTGAAGCTGATAAAAAACGGTTTTTGCAAATTTTCCATTTGCAGACGCTGCATGTTGCGTTTCATCTCATCCCGCATCGCCTGCAGAATAATCTCGCGCGTCGAGTTTTTCGGCGCCTGCGCGAAGCCAAAATCGAAAACGGCCGTCAAAGCCATTAGCGCCGCAAAAAGTTTTGTTTTCCGGGTCTTCATGATTTGCTCCTGTAGTAGGTGTTATTTGCTCTTTGCTCTTTGCTCTTTGCCCTTTGCCCTTTGCGCCCTCACATCGTCGGTTCCGTATCCGGCCGCGGCAAAATCGGCGGGCGTTCCTGCGATTTGCTCTTCTTTTGCACCTCGACCTGACTCACGAGCAATGCCGGAGAGGCCGCCGCAACGGGTACGCCGCCGGATTCCGCGCCGCAGACGCCGTTGAAGAAATCAACCTTGTCGCCGGCGTGCGTGATCATCGAGAACATCACCAGCGGCGTTCCGACGAGATCGACGCCGCGCACCAGCTCGTCGGGCCGGCCATCGGTGTAAACGCGATAAACTTCCGTCGGCAAGACATTGAAGGCGTTGGGAATCGTGCGGCCGGTCATAGTGAAGCCGCCCTGAATATCCTTGAACAACAAACCGAACGGCCGGTCTTGTTTTTTGCACTCTTCAATCAGCAAGCGGCGCAGCTCCGCTTCCGCTACCGGTGATCCGGATTCCACAATCAGATTGGATTGGCGCGCGACCGCACGAAAGCCGGCCTGGGCGCGGCCATGGCCGTTGGAATGGGGAAAGCCTTCGACCGGCGAACGCGACATGAGAAAACTTTTGAACACGCCGTTTTCAACCACCGGGGTGCGGCGCGCGGCAACGCCTTCATCATCGTATTGGTAGAATCCCACCAGCTCGCGGCCCGCATAATTTTTGAGCGTGGGATCGAAAACAACATTGAAAGCTTCCGGCAAAATTTTTTCGCCGATTTTCTTTTTGAACGTCTGGCCTTCTTCCTCGCGCTTCTGGCGATGCCCTTCGATGCGGTGGCCGAAAATTTCGTGGAAGAAGACGCCGGCGGCGCGGCCGGAAAGAATCGCCGGCCCGGTGTAAGGATCAACCACCGGCGCCTGGCGCAGCGCGTCCAACTTTTTGATCATGCCTTCCACCTCGGCGAGAATCACCTCGTCTTTCGGCAGGTCATTCGGCTTGAACGCGAAGTAGCTGAGATAAAGCGGCAACTCCATGCCGTCATCCGCTTTGATGAAGCCGGTGACGAACAGCCGGGTGTAGATCAGATTTTGCGCCAGCTTGATGCCCTCGGTGGTCACGAGATGTTTTCTTTCGATCGCGAAAGAGAACCAGGCCTGGCCGCCGTAAATATTCTTGTTCTTCAAAAACAGCGCCGAGTATTTTCTGGCTTTGTTCTCCCAAACGGCGCGATTTCCCAACAGCGTTTTCGCGTCGATGGCCGGCTCATAAAAATTAGGCGACTTCGCTTCATGCGAAAAGTCCGCCGAGGTGTCTTCGGCCGCCACTTTGACCGCGACGTTGGCTTTCACTTTGAGATAACGCTCCGCGGCTTTGCGATACTCGGCGTTCGTTTCCTGCCAGAGCGCCAGCCGGAGTGCCTCCGGATTAGGCTCGCGCGCCATGCGCATAAAACTCGGCAGGCGCAAGCCGAAATCGAATTCGCCGCGCAGTTGATGGGTGTTATCCAGCCGGTAATCGCCGGCCCGCACGATCACCGACAGCATGCGCTCGTCGTTTTGATCGCTGCGCGTGATCGTTCCGAACGAAGCGCTGATGCTCGTGTTGTGAACGTCGCTGACGGCGTAACTGATAAAATACGGCGGCAGTTCCTGAGTTTTGAGCGCCGCCATCTCGCGGTTCAGCTCGTCCTGCAGCAAATCGAGCAGCGCATCTTGTGCCCGCAAGCTTGGCGGGTTGCTCAAAAAGCTCAACAGCAGAAAAAATACAAAGGCGTATCGCCTCGGTGCAATGAAGGATAAAAACATATTTCCCTCCCTGGAAAGTGAACCGTTAAAAAGAATGTGAATTATAATTTTTATTCTTTGATGTGAGAATAAGACAGATGATGTCGTTTGAAGTATTCCATCAGTTTTGCTTTTCTTCTGCGAACCTCATCGTCGAACGCATTTCCCAGATTCAGCCCGCTAATTCGATTGACCAGAGAAGCATAAATAATGCTGCCCAAATGCTTAACTCGAAAAACCGGGAGATTTGCCATTGTATAGGCGTCAAGAGAATATTCGTCGGGAAGCAAAAAATCCAACAACTCTTTGAGACTCAAGTATTGTATGCCCTGTGCTGCAAAATGCTTCAGCAAAACTGACGTGGCGCGATTAGAAAAACCTAAAGCCGAGAGCAGATCGTTATGCGGCCAATTCCGGTTAATATCATTGGATAATCTTATGCGATGAAGCATTTGCTCGCGCTTTACATCAGCATCAGCTTGCGCAATGATCTGGCGTATTCTTTCAGGAGATAGATTAGCGGCTTGTGCAATTTGCTGATAAGTCGCCCCCTCTTTTCTCATGCGCAGAATTTCAATATTCCTTTCTGCATGTATTCCCCAAAGATTGCTTTCGCACGATTCATTCATCAGAACAAAGGCTGCTCCGAACCGAGAATCTCCTGCAACGTTTTCAAAACCGGCGGCAAAGGGTGGGAAGTGAGCCACTCCGGTTTCAGCCAGAAGCCGGGCAACATTTTGGAATGCAGGCGGCCCTGTTCGTCCGGCTTAATCTCGGCCCATTCACCGTCAAGGTTTTCATAAAACTCGACCGCGTTACGCAGCGGATCAACGATCCAGTATTCTCTGACGCCGTGTTCGGCATAGAGCACGAACTTGCGGCCACGGTCGCGTTCGCGACTATTTTCCGAGAGCACTTCCACGCAAAGATCGGGAGGCCCATCGACATAAAGCTCGCCGAGATCAAATTGCTCGGCAAAAAAACTGACAACGCTCTGATGATTTTGTCAATCTCGTCAACTTTACGCGAACGAATTTTTCGAAAAGAAGATTTCATGGAAATTTTTCCACAAGGTTAGTCAATGATTGGAAAGATATTTTTTTCGAGAATTTCCGACAACACTAAATTTGTAATTCACTATGCCAAGGCGATTATTGCGAATAAAAAAGATGTCGGGCTCAGGACTTTGATATTTCGCTAGCCGAACCGTTGTTGTTCCGCCACCGATTTTGCCCAGTTTAAAGATTTCATTATAGTTATAGATCAGTGTAACAACCCACATGTTTGTAAAACCGTGTCCCGGTATCGCCGGCGAATCCCGTAAAATCTGGCCGTCCAGCAAATCGGCTTTGACGTTTTCTTCAACGATATCATAGAATTGATCGAACGTGATCAGTCCCGCGGTCGTGACCGCTTTTCGAGGTTTCGCTTTGCGAGTTTTGGTAATCGAATAAGCCATAAGAGAATCTCCCGTTATTCAGCACAAAGTACGAAATATCCGGCAAAAATGCAAAAGAAAGTTTTACGGCAGCGCGCGATTTCCCTGCCAAAATTCGCGCACCAACCTCGCCACTGCTTCCGGCTTTTCTTCCTGCGGCACATGGCCGCAGTTCGGCAGAATCGCTAATTGCGCCTGCGGAATGTCGGCCGCAAAACGACGCGCAAATTCCACCGGTATCCATGAATCGTTCTCGCCCCAGATGATCAACGTCGGTTGCCGAATTTGCGGCAGCGTTTTGTAAAGGGTATCCTGTTTCATGCGCGCGCGAGCGAGGACGGTTTCGCGATTGCTTTTTTTTAACAGGCGGTAGTAATAATTGGCAACTACAGCATCGGTCACCAGAGCATCATCCACAAAAACCTGCTGCAGATTTTTGCGCACAATCCATTTGGCGTTGACGCCGGCGATCATTTCGCCGAGCAGCGGCATGCGCAGCAGCTTAAAAATCGCCGGGCTTTCGTTAGGATAACCGGCCGCGTCAACGAGCACCAAAGCGCGAACGCGCTCAGGATATTTCAGCGCGAAGCGCCAACTGATTTCGCCCCCGAACGAGTTGCCCATGAAAACGGCGTCGTCGATGCAAAGCGTTTGCATGAAATCGTTGAGGAAGTCAACATAAGCCTCGACCGTCGGCGTTGCGTTCAGCGCTTGCGAGAGTCCGAAGCCGGGCAAATCAATCGCGTCGACTTCAAAATCTTTTGCGAGGCTATCGACAACGCTGCGCCACGTATAAGTTGAACTCCCAAAACCGTGGATGAGCAACAGCTCTTCGCCGACGCCTTGGCGCGTGAAATGCGTGTTGGCGCCGTTGATCTCAATGAAGCGAGGATCAGCTTCTACCAAGCCCATTTTTTTGATGTCGTCAACAGTCAGCGGCCGGGGACTCGCGGCGTAAATAGCAAGGCCGATTAATAAAACAGCTAAAATTAAAAAAGCAAAAATCTTTTTCATAAACCAGTCACCTCACTGAAGCTGGCGCGACCGCCGGTGCGATTGGGCAGCGGATCAAGATGCGCCACTAATTTGAGATTGGGGCTGCTGGTTTGTGAAAAAAGTTGTGGGAGTGGGCAAAAAATTAACAGCTCTGCGGCGAGAATGAAGCGGTAACGTTTCATCACAATCCTCCGTGGTTAGGGTGAGATCGACGGAGCGCAATGCTTTAGCATTGCAATACCAGCATGGCGCGAAGCTAAAGCTTCGCACTCCGTAAATATTTACTGCAAAACGGTGATTCGACTGTTTGCGACAAAATTCGCCGCGCGCAGGTGAACCAGATAAATCCCGGCGGCGACGCGTTGGCCGCGATCATCGACGCCGTTCCACAAAATAGAATGCTCGCCGGCTGCGCGTGGGGCATTCAACAGGGCGCGCACGCGCTGGCCGAGCACGTTGAAAATTTCGATTTGCACATTTTCCTGCTGCGGCAAACGAAATGCAATTTGCGTTGGCGCGGATTGTTTTAGCGAGAGCGGGTTCGGATAACTCACCAACAAAGCAAAATTTTTCGGCAGTTCCTGCGGTTGCTCAACCGCCGTGGTCAACGACGCCAGCCGAATCACCGGCGAAGTTTTGCCGGTG
>Ga0247727_10010472_pt1 | contig 16430 bp, 19 predicted proteins | sample WisWelCaveWW1625_FD_202498 | JGI IMG/M metagenome (GOLD analysis project Ga0247727, IMG submission 202498) | Biofilm microbial communities from Wishing Well Cave, Virginia, United States - WW16-25 | ecosystem: Environmental > Aquatic > Deep subsurface > Groundwater > Cave microbial mat | place... | reverse complement strand
CTGGAAGGCTCTGTTCCGGTATTCTACGTGATTGGCACCGCCCTGGCTGTGCCCTCTTGGTGGCTCAGCTATCACACGCGCCGGGTGCTGGCCTCCGACGACGATCACGGGCCAGCGACGCTGGTTCTCAACTCCTGGCTGGCGATCACGCTGCTGGCGCTGGGGGTTCACAACCTGCCCCTCGCCGCGCCAGCTTTCCTGAACATCGGGTACCACCTGCATTCCGGCCGGGTGGTGGGCTGGGCGATTGTCAGCATGGCGGTCGTCGTCAATGTGGGCCTGTTCATGGGGTCGGTGATATTCCTGGCGAGCGGCCAGAGTTTCGAGCGATTCGTGGGGATTGAGTGAATCGGTGGTTCCTCCGGGACGCGGCTTCAGCGAGGGCAAATCCGGCGTGGCCAAGGTGGCCTTTCCTGAAAGCCAGTTATACAGGAATCTGGCCTTGACAGAAGGCCACTTTTGGAGCGATCCTTCGTCCAAGCCTCTACATCCGGTTCTCGCGGACAAGCTCAACGTCGCCCTGGAGCGCGCGCCCTCGCCGCCCATGACCCGCCGCGACGCGCGGCTCCCCGAGGTGCCCAGGAAGGCGCACTCGGTGATCGGGATGCGGCGGGCGGGCAAGACGACCTTCCTGCGCCAGTTCCTCGAGGAGCGCCGGTCAAAGCTGCCTCCCGAGCGGGCGCTCTACGTCAGCTTCGACGACGACCGGCTCGCCGGCGTCGAGGTGGATCAGCTCGGGTTCCTGCTGGAAGAGTACTACCGGCGTCATCCGGGCCTGCGCGGGCGCGAGGCGACGCACTGGCTTCTCGACGAGATCCAGCTCGTGCCGGGGTGGGAGCGCTTCGTGCGCCGGGTCCTCGACACCGAGCGGTGCGAGATCGTGGTCTCGGGATCCTCGGCGCACATGCTCTCGCGCGAGGTGCACACCTCGCTGCGGGGGCGCGGAATGGCGACCGTCATCCGCCCCTTCAGCTTTCGGGAGTTCCTGCGCCATCGCGGCGAGGAGCCGAGCAGGGCGCCCCTGCGCTGGACGGCCGCCGAGCGATCGCTGGTGGAGAAGCGGTTCCGCGAGTTCCTGGTGGAAGGCGGCTTCCCGGAGGCGCAGGGCCTGGCGCCGGCCGTGCGGGTCGAGCTGCTCCAGGGATACGTGGACACGGTGCTCTTCCGCGACGTGGTCGAGCGTCACGACGTCTCGCAGGTGGCCGCACTGCGCTGGCTGGTGCGTCACTGCCTGCGCAGTCCCGCCGGGAGCTTCAGCGTCCACCGGCTGCATCAGGATCTCAAGGCCCAGGGCCACGGCGTGGCGAGGGACCTCGTGCACGCCATGCTCGGCCATCTCACGGATGCCTTCCTGCTCAGCGCGGTGCCGCTCGCCAGCGATTCGGAGCGCAAGCGCAACTCGAACCCGCGGAAGATCTACCCCGCCGATCCGGGGCTCATCCGCGCGTTCGACGCGAGCGGGCGCACAAACCTGGGGCACGCGCTGGAGACCGCGGTGCTGAACGAGCTGGAGCGGCGCGGCGTCGAGTCCGGCTACGTGAAGACCGACGACGGCCTCGAAGTGGATTTCCTGGCCCGCCATCCGGTGGAGGGCGAGGAGCTGGTGCAAGTATGCTCGGACGCGTCCGACGAGGCGACTCTCGGGCGGGAGCTGCGCGCTCTCGCGGCCGCAGGAAAGGAGCACCGGCGTGCGGTGCGCCGCCTCCTCGTGCTCGACCGCGACGCGGTCCCGCGCGTGGACACCCTGGGAGCTCTCACGCAGCCCGCGTACGAGTGGCTGCTCGCCGGCACGGGTAGCGAGTAGGAACCTGCGGTTCGCGGATCATGCGGACTGCCGCAAGGTGAGAGGTGCCGGCGATGTCAGCAACCCGTTTTGATTCGAAGAAGGCGGAGGCCTTCGCCGGTCGCCTGTTAGGCGCGCTCAACGACGGCGCGTTCTGCCTCATGGCATCCATCGGGCACCGCACCGGTCTCTTCGACGCGATGCGGGATCAGGCGCCGCAGACCTCGCAGGAGATCGCCTCGCGGGCCGGGCTGAACGAGCGCTACGTGCGCGAATGGCTCGGGGCGATGGTCACCTCGGGCGTCGTCAGCGTGGATGCGCAAAGCGTCCATTACCAGCTGCCGCCGGAGCACGCGGCGTACCTGACGCGGGCGACCGGGGCGGACAACCTGGCCGTGTTCACCCAGTATGTCCCGGTCCTCGGCAATGTGGAGGACGATATCGTCGAGTGCTTCAAGAACGGCGGGGGCGTGCCCTACGAGAGATTCGCTCGGTTCCATGCGGTGATGGCCGAGGACAGCGGGCTGTCCGTTCGCTCCTCGCTCGAATCCCATGTCCTTCCGCTCGTCCCAGGCCTGGCCGAACGGCTCGGGCGCGGCGTGCGTGTGCTCGATGTCGGATGTGGCAGCGGTCGCACCTTGAACCGATTGGCCGAACTGTTCCCCATGAGCCGCTTCGTGGGAATGGACCTGTCGAAGGAGGCGATCCTGGCCGCGCGTGGGGAGGCTTCTGGGAAGGGGCTGGAGAACGTCGAGTACGGGTCGGTCGATCTCAGCGACTTCCACGAGACCGCCGAACCCGAGTCGTTCGATTTCATCACGACGTTCGATGCCGTGCACGATCAGGGCAAGCCGCTGAACGTCCTGAAGGGTATCCATCGGGCGCTGAGGCGCGATGGTGTCTATCTGATGCAAGACATCAAGGGATCGAGCCACGCCTACAACAACATCGGCCATCCGATAGGGACCTTCCTCTACACCTGTTCGTGCCTGCACTGCATGACCGTGTCACTGGCTCAAGGCGGCGAAGGACTGGGGGCGATGTGGGGCGAGGAGAAGACGCGGGAATACCTCCAGCGGGCCGGGTTCCGATCGGTGGAGAAGCACGAGCTGGCTCATGACATTCAGAACAACTGGTATGTCGTCAGGAAATGACCATCGCCAACGAAGAGCTTCTTGTCGCGTTCGAACTGCACTCCGTTGAGCGGATCCGCGCCGCCCTCGACGCCGGGCTCGACGTCCGGGCCCCCGTGCGAGGCAAGTCTCTGGTCAATTGGCTCACCGAGATGTACACGAGGTCGGACAGGTTCCCCGGATGCCTCCGGCTGCTGATCGAGCGGGGAGCGGTGCTGGACGATCCAGCGGTGGCGAGGGTGCTTCTCGACGAGGCCGACTCGCTGGCGGCGGCGATCCGGGACAGTCCATCCCTCCTCGAGCACCGGACGACCATGGTCTCGGCCTTCACTCCGCTGGTCGGTGCGTCGCTGCTCCACGTGGCGGCCGAGTACGGGAACGCGAAGGTCGCCCGCGTTCTCCTCGAGATGGGCGCCGATGTCGATGCACGCGCGGCGGTGGACGAGTTCGGACTGAACGGGCACACGCCACTGTTCCACACCGTCAACTCCAATGGGAACCGCTCGGAGCCTGTCATGCGGCTTCTCCTCGACGCCGGAGCGCGAACCAACATCCGTCTCGCGGGCATCACCTGGGGGAAAGGGTTCGAATGGGAGACAACTGTGTTCGACGCCACGCCGGTGTCCTACGCCCAGGCGGGGCTCCTGTCGCAGATGCATCGAAGCGAGCGCGACGTCTATGCCAACGTGAGGCGCCTGCTCGAGGCCGGCGGGCGGCGTGTTCCTCCGTTGTCGAACGTCCCGAATCGATACCTGGCGCCAAGGCCGGCGCCCGGGAAGGACGCCTGACTGGCGGCGCCTTCAGGCCAGGTCGAACACCAGCACCTCGGCCGCCTGCCGGCCGAGGAACGACAGGCTGGCTTCTCCGCTGACCGCCGCGCCGTCCCCCTCGCCGAGATCCGTCCCGTTCACCGTCACCGACCCGCGGGTGACATGGATCCACGCGTCGCGGCCGGGGCGCAGCCGGAGCTCGCGGCGCTTGCCCTCGCCGATGAGCGCCATCCAGAGGTCCGCATCCTGGTGGATCTGGAGGCTTTCATCCCGCCCGTCCCCCGACGCGAGCAGCACGAAGGCGCGCCCGGCGGCCGCGCGGTCGAAAGCCCGCTGCGCATAAGCCGGTTTCAAGCCCTGCGCTCCCGGCACGATCCAGATCTGGAGGAAGTGCACCGGCTCCGTCTTCGAGTGGTTGTACTCGCTGTGCGTGACGCCCGTGCCGGCGCGCATCATCTGGATCTCCCCCGGCCGGATCACGCCGCCCCCGCTCGAGCTGTCCTTGTGCTCGAGCGCTCCCTCGAGGACGTAGGAGAGGATCTCCATGTCCCTATGGCCGTGCGTGCCGAACCCCGCGCCGGCCTTCACGCGGTCGTCGTTGATCACGCGCAGTGCCCTGAATCCCATGTGCGCGGAATCGTGATAGTCGCCGAACGAGAAGGTGTGCCGGCTGTCGAGCCAGCCCCAGTCGGTGCGTCCACGTTCCGCGGCGGATCGAATCTGGATCATCACGTCGTCTCCTCGAGCCAGAATTCTATACCGGGAGCCGCCGCGGGACCGGCCACCGGGCGAGCGCGACAGATCGGCAGTTTCAGCGCGGGATGGACCTGCGCTACAGTGGTAGCGATCCATCGCCGGGAGGAACCGAGACCATAATGATTCACCGATCAAATCGCTGGCTGGCCGGTTGCCTGTGCCTAGCGGCGACGATGCTCTCCGGGTGCGCCACGACGCAGGAACAGACGAGCGGAACGCGGACAACCAGTCGCGACAAGACGGGCAAGGGAGCCGGGATCGGCGCTGCCGCCGGAGCCGTCCTGGGCGCCGTGCTCGGGGAAGGCCAGGCCGACAGGATTCTCGCGGGAGCGGCCATCGGCGCCGGAATCGGGACCGGCGTCGGCTATATCGCGCTCTGCTTCGGCTACAGCATCGAGTTTGCCGGCCGTGATGCGTTCCTCGATGAGTTCTTCGTCACGGAACCGCACCGGGGCCGCGGCATCGGCCGGCGGGTGCTCGGGCTCGTCATCGAGGAGGCCGGAAGGCTCGGAGTACGGTGCCTGCATTTGGAGGTCGCCCGGGCGAATCACTGGGCGCAGAGGTTGTATTCCTCGGCCGGCTTCGAGTCGCGAGACCGGTTTCATCTCATGTCGCGCACGCTCCAAGGCGGGCCGCCTGCCGCCTCCGACATCGACTCCGGGGGGGACGCATGACCTAATCGCCTCACGTCCTGGCGGCCATCGGGAACACGCCGCTCATCCAGCTTCGCAAGGTCGTCTCCCCGCAGGGTGCGCGCGTCGTGGCCAAGCTGGAGGGGGCGAACCCGACGGGCAGCATGAAAGACCGGATGGCCTGGGCGATGATCGAGGCGGCTGAGCGCGACGGACGGTTGCGGCCGGGTGGGAAGGTGGTCGAGTTCACGGGTGGCAGCACCGGCACGTCGCTGGCGATGGTCTGCGCCGCCAGGGGCTATCCGCTCTCGATCGTCACCTCCAACGCGGCCAGCCTGGAGAAGCGCCACCACATGCAGGCGCTGGGCGCGGATCTGACGGTCCTGCACAGCGAAGGGGGCCGCCTGACCCAGGAGCTGTTCAAGGAGATGGCGGCAGCGACGGGGCGGATCGTGCGCGAGACGGGTGCCTTCTGGACGGATCAGTTCCACAACTCGAGTCAGGTCGATGGTTATCACACGCTGGGAGAGGAGATCTGGGAGCAGACCGGCGGACACGTGGACGCCTTCGTGCACGTCGTAGGCACCTGCGGCTCCCTGCGGGGGGTCGCCGAGACGCTGCGCCGGCGGTCTCCGAAACTGCACGTCGTGGCCGTCGAGCCGGCCAAATCGCCGGTCTTGAGTGGCGGGCCACCCGGCAGCCATAGGATCGAGGGGGTGGGCACAGGTCAAATCCCTCCGTTGTGGGATCCGGGGCTCGCGGACGCCGTCGAGCAGGTGTCCACTTCCGAGGCGGAGACGATGGCCCGCCGGCTGGCCCGGGAGGATGGGGTCTTCGCCGGCACCTCGTCGGGGGCCAACGTCGTGGCCGCCTTGCGGGTCGCCCGACATCTCGGACCGGACGCGACCGTGGCGATCGTCCTGGTCGACAACGGCTTGAAATACCTGAGCACGGACCTTTTCACGTCGCGCTGAGCAGCGCCTCGGGCGCATCGGCGCGCTGGTGGCCGCAAGCATGCGATTCGCGAGACCGGTCTACGGGGCAGCCGGCTGGGGCGTCGTGATCCTGGGCGTGGTTCACATGCTCGCCACGACTCGTTTGCCCCTGGGCCGCGGCGCCTCAGCGGTCTGGTTCTGCGGCTCCGGATTGGCCATGGTTCTCGCGGGCACCCTGAACCTGCTGAACAGGTCCTACGGACTGGGCGCCGCGGGGTTGCGCCGGGTCTGCGTCGCAAGCAACCTCGCGATGACCGCCTTCGCGCTGGTCGCCGGCGTGGTGACGAACGCGGGCACTCTGCAGTTCGCGATCATCCTCGGCCTCACGGGGGGAGCCGCCATGCTATCGTTCTTGCCCCATGCCATCCGCCCTCGCTGATCACCGCGCCGGAGGTCACGATTATGGCGCTGACGCGGCCGCGGCGCCGCCTTTGCGTCGGGCGCCGTGGGGCCGCGGGGAATGGAGGCCCGCCGTGAGGCGGCGGTTGGTCGGCTTCTGGAAGGTGCCATGAAGCTCCCCCGGGAGATTCCGGTCGAGCTGTCGACGCTGGCCGTCGATCTGCCGGGCCTGGTCGACGGCGAGGGGGCGTGGACGAGAGCCGACGCGCTCGCCGTGGTGAAATGTCTGCGCGGGACGACGGTCGCGGTGACGGACGTCGTCGTCTACGAGCCGGCGCCCGGGGGTTACGCGCCGACCGAGATCGCGTGGCATGCGGACCGGATTCCGAACGAGCCCGACACCGAGTACTCTTTGCGGACGCGATCAGGATCTGGCGATTTCATCCGGTCCTGCGGGTCTTCCTCCGCGAACGCCCTGTTCGTTATGACGTTCCCGATGGTGAAGGACGCCGCCTGAGATCGGTTGCGACAGAATCGTCTGGTGCCGCTACTTGTGCGCGGCCCTGGCGCGCTTCGCCATCTCCTCGGGGGGGACGTCCTCCTTGTGCGTGGCGATCCACCACCGGTTGCCGGCCGGGTCCTTCACGCCGGCGTTACGGTCGCCGTAGAACTGGTCCGCCGGCTCCATCACCGAGGTCGCGCCCGCCTGCAGCGCGCGTTTGTAGACGGCATCCGTGTCGTTGACGTACAGATAGAGCATCGAGGTCGTCGGCTTCTTCTCGCCGCTCGCCTCGCCCATCATGACGATCGAGTCGCCGATCTTGACCTCAGCGTGCGTGACGAGGCCGTCGGGGCGCGCCATTCGTTCGATCTCCTTCGCGTCGAAGGCGTGCTTCAGGAAATCGATCAGGTTCGCCGCCCCTTGAACGACGAGGTACGGGGTGACGGTGTGATAACCCTCGGGAATCGGCTTGACGGCCATGTCGGCTTCCTCCTTATTGTGACGTCGTGTGGAATGGCATCATCTGTCCAATCGGGTGGGAGAGCGCCCCGTCGAGCGGACGAGAAGCTTCTTGGGCGCCATGAGCTTGTAGCTGCCACGGACAAGATCCTGCACCATTGTCCAGTTCAAAGCGCCATCCGTCCAGATGCTGATCCAGCCGCGATGTCCGATGTACGGGGTGCGAAAAATCCGCACGTCGTCGATCAAGACATGCTGCAAGCCCTCCTCGACCTTCACGGCGATGCAGGGGCGGCGATGGTAGAACTCGAAGACCGCGAATGTTTTCTTGCCGACCCGGAAGTTCGGGTGTCCCCAGGCCTGTACCTCGGCAACTTCGGGGAGCGAAAGGCACAAGCGTCGGAGCCTTTCGAGCACCCGGTCCGCCGACTTCGCCGGCTTCATGGTCGATTCAGCCCGCCCGGGGCCGCCAGCAGGTCGTAGGCCAGCAGGGCGCCCACCGCGACCAGCACGACGCCGCCCACCGCCAGCATCCAGCCCCGTTCCTCGGAAAGGAGCGCCAGGCGGCGCAACGCGAACGCCGGGAATGCAAAGTAGATCAACGCTTTCAGCACCTGCGCCCAGCCGATCAGCGTCAGGATCACGGGCACGCCCGACCAGACGTTGTGGAACGCGACGATGATCGACCCGAACCAGAGACTCATGAACGCCACCACGAAGACGCCCGCATGCCCCTTCCCGCGCAACAGGAGGAAGAACTGTACCCAGGCTCGTGGCTGGACGATGTGCGACACGCCGATGATCACCAGCTGAATGATGGCGAGAACGGCTACCGCCGTTTCCGCGCCGGGCGGGGCGCCGTTCATGTGGAGGCCGTCCCCCGGTCGGCCCATGCCATCTCCGTCGCGGCGACGGCCACGACGACCATCACCACGGAGACGGGATCGTGGAAAGGCTCCGCGCCCCGGTGCGTGGCGACGGCGACGAAGACGAGCGTGATCCAGACGTTCGCCGCCAGGCAGAGGCGCCTGATCACACGCGCATCGGCCCGCCTCACGAGGTTCAGAAGGTTGAGCGCTCCGGTGAGGATGATGGCGCCACCGGAGGTCGCGAACCAGAGCGCGTTCTCGTCGAAGGACCCGAACCTGAGAGGGGTGAACAGCATCTGGATGCTCCCCAGCGAGACCAGCGCCCAGCCCAGAGCGAGATAGAGCCGGAGGGACGGCCCGAGCAACGCCCAGCGCCGCCTACCGAAGAGCCCCATCAAGAGGACGGTGGCGCCGGACCACATCGTCAGCATGATCAGAGCATCCATGTCAGACCCCCTGGACCAGGATCATGTCCGTGACCGAGGCTGCCTGGCGCAGAGTCTTCGGAGCGCTGTACTCCTCCGAAGCCCACCACTGCCTGGCCCGCTCGAGACTCTCGAACTCGAGGATCACGACGCGCTTCGGCTCCCACGAGCCCTCGACCCTCTGGGTCGTGCCGCCCCTGACGAGATACCTCCCGCCGTACTTCGCAATGGTGGGCGGGGCGGCCCTGATGTACTCCGCGTACTTCTCCGGGTCGGTCACTTCGACGTTGGCGATGAAGTAGGCTGTCATGGCTCGTTCTCCGTGAGCAGTCGATCGATGATTTGTCGGATCTCACGTTCGTCGTCCCGGCAGCGGTCATGGTCGGGCCCGCCTTCGGCGTGGTACTCGCCGCCGGGGTGGACGTAACGGAGGCGCCCGTCCCGATCGAGGATCCAGGTGACGGAGGTCCAGTCGCCGGCCGTGCGCTCGAGCCACCATTCTTCGACCAGTCGCCAGTCGGCGTCGAGGCCGATCGGAAACGTCGCGCTCAGCGAGCGCGCCAGCCGGGCCACGTCTTCGGGCGCGACCGGGCGCGGGGGCTTCGGGTGGTAGACGCCGAGCACCACCAGGCCGCGCCCGCCGTAATTGCGATGGATCGACTCCAGGGCCGGCATCGATGTGACGCAGTAAGGGCAGGCGTTCGTGAAGCTCCGGATCAGGACCACCCGGCCGGCGAGCGATGCGAGGCTGCGCGTCTCACCGTCGAGCCAGCGGATGGCCGGGAGCGCGGGCGGCCTCCTTCCGATGAGAGTCTTCGCGTCGGCATCATCGCCGCGGCCGATCGGACCCGGCCGCGCCTGCGCCTCGCCGGGTGGCACCGACGCAAGCTCCCCCCGGATGGAGGACAGGCCCCCGGCCGCCGCCAGCGCGAGCACGAGCACACCCCTGCAGGCCATGTGTGAGCCCATTATCCACCCGCCGTCAAGATTCCGGGCTCATCGCGCCTCCGGCCCCCCGGAATCTGGCGGCACGTATCCCCGCGTGGCGAGGCGCCGGCCACTCATGGCATGCGCCTCCGCCGGCATCTCATGAACGCCGGTCGCGTCGACCCAGACATTGTAGAAACGGAAGAGCGCGCAGACGGTGACGGCGTCGTAGATCGCCTCGTCGCTCCAGCCCGCCGCCTTCAGGCGGTCGATGTCGTCCCGCCGGATCTGGTTGGACTGCCGATTCACTTTCTCGATGAAGGTGAAGAGCGCCTTCTCGGGCTCGGTGATGGGCGCGGTTCGGTAGTCCTCAAGCACCGCCTCGACCAGACTCCGATCTCCCAGCAGCTCCGCCGCGACCGCGGCGTGGGAGTTGATTCAGAAAGGGCAGTCGTTGCGGCGCGAGGTGAAGGCGGCGATCAGCTCCCGCTGTCCGGGCGACAGCGGCGAGGGACCGCGCATCACTCCCTGGGAGAAGCGGGCCAGGTGGTCGGTCGCGTCGGGCTTGAAGGTGAAGAGGTGCATGATCTGCGGCACCGGCAGCCCGCCGTCCCGCAACTGGCGGATGAGCTGACCGAAGGGGCCGCCTCCCTTGTGACCTTCCACGTCGCTCAGGTACATCGGTTCCATCGTCGTCGCTCCTCGGGAAGCATCAATGGTCGGGGGCATTCATCGTGTTCCGGAGATCGATCATCGCCTGCTGGCTGACCTTCAGCAGCCCCTCCTGGGGGCGGTCGAGGTCCGCGATCAGCAGCATGACCGCCGAGAAGGCCAGCGCGAGCGCCAGGACGGCGAGAGTCCTGCTCGTCCCGGTCAGTCCCGCGTGGTAGCCCATCGCCGCCACGCCCAGGATCGCAATCAGGTAGAGCGCCGCCCAGATGCTGCCGGGGATGCGGCTCCGCAGAGCGGCCTGAAGTCGTTTCGAGTGGAGATCGATCACCTCATTCAGCGACTGGATGCAGAGCCCGGTCATGATCGAGCCCGGGTTGCTCTCGGCGCCGGCGGTCGCCTGCGACCAGAGCAGGCCGTGCAGCTCCTCCGACCGGCGAATCGCGTGCGCGAGCTTTCCCGGCTGGACGGCCTCCAGTCGGACGTCCACATACTCGCGGAGAAGATTGCGGGTTTCGGCTCGATGGGGTTCCGCGAGAAGGTCGGCTCGCAGGTAGGCCGTCCCGATGGCGTTGACCTCATCGAGGAGCACCTGCCGCCGGGTCTCGAATCGCTCCGACGCCATTCCGAAGGTGAAGGCGAGCATGAACGCCAGCAAGCCCAGGATGACTCCGACCATCCCGCCGACGGGCGCCTCCATCTCCTGCTCCGGGCGCCCGCGCCGGCGCCTGCCCAGAAGGTAGCCTCCCTCGACGGAGAGCAGGATGACGGCCAGGGTCCCCAGGAATAATCCCCAGAGGGGGAGAAAATCGAGCGCTCCGCGAGATGGCATCTGCGTCTTTCCGGGTCACCAAGGACCTGGTGAGATGGCTGCGTCACATTATCACGCCGCCCCGGCCCGGATTCTCGATCGGCCGGGGTCCGCCGCCCTGATCCGGCCGTATACTCCGCGGACATGGGTGAGCCGCGTGGTTGACCCGCCAGAGGCCAGGGTGATCAGGGACTCCAAGGCCGTCATGGCAGCGGAGAAGAACTACCTCGACGCCCGCCGCCGCCTCGCGGGTCTGCCGCAGCCGGCTCCGAACGCTCCCGGGAAGGTGCGGCCGATCGGCATCGCCCTGTCGGGCGGCGGGATTCGATCGGCGACCTTCAACCTCGGGATCCTCCAGGCGCTGTCGTCGCTCCGCATCCTGCCGCGCATCGACTACCTCAGCACGGTGTCTGGCGGCGGTTACATCGGGAGCTGCCTCACATCGCTCCTGTCGCGCCGTCATGTGGAGAAAGATCAACGCGCCGCCGTGGAGCACCGCGCCTCGATACGTGGTGACAACGATGCCTACGTCATCGATCCGGCGACCCAGGCCGCGAACTTCGGAACGGTGCCCGCCAGCTTCCCGTTCAACGCGCAGTCCGACGAGCAGCCCGGGCTCGGAGCTTTCAACGGGCGGGCGCAGGTCCGGCATCTCCGGACCCATGGCGACTTCATCATCGCCCGCAGGCAGCTCTTCTCGCGCGACATGCTCCGGGCCGTCGGGAACGTGCTGGGCGGGCTCTTCTACCACCTTCTCATGTTCGCGCTGTTCCTCGTCGGTGCGGCGGCGATCTACTTCGCAATCGTCTGCGCGATGGTCGGGGACATTCGCGAGCGTGTCGTCCCATTCACTTTCGCGAACTATGTCGCCACGCTCGTCGACTGGCCCGGGCCCGCCGCGCTCGGCGGCTACCCGGTCGCGTGGGCCTTCGTCGTCGGAGTGCTCGTCACCCTCCTGAGCCTCCTGCTCACCGGCATCGCCCTGCGGCGGCTGCCAGACCGCTGGTTCCGCGTGGATGGTCGGTCGGTCGAGGATCAGCGGGAGATCGTCTCGCTCCGGGCCCAGTTCGCCGGCACCGCCATCACGGCGGCGGCGGTCACCTGGTGGCACGTGGCCGGCGCGTCCGGCCGTGGTGGGCTCGAGCTCGTCTTCCTGACGCTGCCGCTCGGCGTGTATCTCGGCGGACAGGCCGCGGCGCTCGTGCTCCACGCCGTCGTGGCGATGCTGACCACCGCCGACAGGAACGATCGGTCGCGCTTCGCCGCCGTGAAGGGGATCCTCAACTATCTCTCGGCCGCCTCGTTCCTGATCGTGCTCCTGCCCTGGTTCATCTACCTGCTGCCGGAGATGCGAATCGACCTCCCCACAGGAGGCGGCTGGCTCGCCAGCCTGCTGGGGACGTCGCTCCTGGCTCGAAAGGGCAAAGCCGGTGCCGCCCCGGGCGCCGCCGGCTGGACTCGCAGGATTCTCGGGCTGTCGGCCTCGCTGCGGAACACGCTCCTGTCGGTCCTGGTCGTCCTCGTCCTCGCCGGTGGTGTCGTCCTCGTCTCGAGCGGCCTCGTGCGGCTCGGAGATCGCCTCCAGGTTCCGCTCGTCTCCATCTCGATGATGACGGGCCTGGGCGCCCTCGCACTGTTCTCCGTCCTCGGGCTCCTGCTGGATTTCAACAAGCTGTCGCTGCATTACTTCTATCGCGACCGCCTCGTGGAGACGTACCTCCAGACTTACGCGCCGGCGGCCGGCCGCGAGAATGTGGGCCCCGAGCTTCCGCTCAGGGACGACGCCGAGATGCCGCTGACTCACATCCACGGCTGCCGGCTCGATCCGTCCGACGGGCCGCTTCCTGATTGCGTCACCGCGGCGCCCCTGCACCTCCTGGTGGCGTCCCTCAACCTGACCGCCAGCCGCGACATGACCCGGCGCGATCGCAAGTCGGACCACTTCGTCTTCTCGAAGCTCTACTGCGGCTCCGACACGACGGGATACGTCCCGACGGCGTGGTACCGCGGCGGCCGCACGAAGCTCGCGCGCGCCATGACAATTTCCGGGGCGGCGGCCTCTTCCGCGATGGGCCGGGGGACGTTCTTCGCCGAGGCGTTCGCCCTGACGCTCTTCAACGCGCGGCTCGGCCAGTGGATGGAGAACCCGCGCTACAAGGGCGGCGCCTGGGCCCGCTGGAACGAAGGGCTCGTCTTCTGGCCCTTCTACCTGTTCCGCGAGATGCTCGGAAGCACGGACGCCAACCGGAGGCTCATCCACCTGTCGGACGGAGGCCACACGGGCGACAACCTCGGGATCGTGCCGCTCCTCAAGCGCCGTTGCGCCGTCATCGTGGCCTGCGACGCGGAGGCGGATCCTACCTACTCGTTCGGCTCGCTCACCGAGGCGCTGCGGCAGATCTACATCGACGCCAACATCAAGGTCGACCTCGAGGTGGGCCCGCTGCGGCCCGATCCGAAGACCGGACACAGCGCGCGCCATTTCGCGGTCGGGAGAATCCGCTACCCGAAGGACGCCGGGCACGCGGAGGAGGTCGGCTGGCTGCTGGTGCTCAAGGCATCGCTGACCGGCGACGAGCTGGCCCGCATCGAAAACTACAAGCAGGAGAACGGCGATTTCCCCCAGCAGAGCACGGCCGACCAGTTCTTCGACGACAGCCAGTTCGAGTCGTACCGCGAGCTCGGCTACCACGTGGCCAAGTCGTCGCTGATCGAGGTGTCGGACAGGGCATGGCAGCCGGATCTGGGCCGCGATTGGGAAAGGTGCTGGGAGGCGCTGCAGTAGCACCCGGCACAGGGTCAGCGGAAAGCCGGAAGGGCGGCCCCGTCCGGACCGATCCGCCACGGCGACCACGAGAGAGCGATTCTCGTCACCGTGATGTCGGATTTCGCGGGCCGGACCTGGATCGGCTCCAGGTCCAGGGTGGAAGGGCTGCCGGCCGCTTCCAGGCCGGCGGCCTCGCTTTGCAGCTCCGTTTCCATGTCGGCGAGCTGCTGGCGAAGGGCTTCGACCCCCTCCTGCGCCCGGCCGACGTCTCCTCTCTCGCGCGCCGCCCTGCCCACGCCGCGCATCGCCGTGGTGGCCCGGCCGACGTTTCCCACGCTCGTCAACTTGCGGCCGAAGAGGGCGCCGAGGACCGTCGCCCCCACCGAGATCGCCGTCTGGAGCTTCTGCTGGTCGTACTGGGACTGCTCACGCTGTGTGCGCTCCTCGGCCGTACTGATCCGCTGCTGCAGCGCGGCCAGCCTGGGGGCGTATCGCTGGCGCAGGTTCTCGACCTGAAGGTCCCGTTTCTCGTGCGCGGCCTGCGCCAGGCGGACGCGGAAGGCTCCCTCGGCCTCACCCGGTCTCGAGGACTGCCTGAGCGCGGCGGATCGCCAGATCGTCAGGACGCGCTGACGGTACAGGTGGTCGGCAAAGGACTTCCTCCAGGTTTCGTAGCTCCTGGCCCGGGTCGCCGCGGCCGGGGGTCCGGCGAGACGCGCCCCTGCCACCGGCGCTTTCTCCAGGTCCGGCTCCCCCTCGACGAGCGTTTCGGCTTTTTCCCATGGATCATCCGCCACGTCGTCGGCGAGCGGCGCGAGCAGGGTGACCGTCTCCCAGTGATCGATCGCCGCCCTGGCGCTGGTGTAATGCACCCGGCCGGTGGCGAGGAGGGCCGGCCGATAGATGAGGCTCGAGGTTTCGGCTCGCTCCGCACGATGGGGCAAGAAGACCTCCGTCACCTCGGGCGGCAGGAGAGGCCGCTCCGAGATGGGTGCCGTGTGGGTCTGCGCCTCCTCGGGGAGTGCGGACCGGCCGGGCGTGGCGGCCGCCGTGGTCGCGACGGCCGGTGCGGTGGCGGCGACCTGCTTGTGGGGGGCCATCAGGATCTGGATCTGCTGCCGGGTCATCGGACCCCGGAGGTACGAGAGCGCCCAGCGTGTCTGGAAGAGGACGGGCTCGTCCTCGTGCACGTTGTTCATCAGGAAGACCCGGCTCTTGAGACCGGCGAGGGTGGCCTCCATCCGCTGCCTGTCGAAGCTGGCTCCCGCAGCGGCAGACGCTCCCTCGAGCCCTTCCAGGACGCGCGCTTTGTCCCTCTCCGTCTGCAGCCGGCCCAGGAACCACGTGCCGGTGTTCGAGAGCCCCTTGTAGTCGAGGTCCACCGGATTCTGCGTGGCGAGCACGACACCGAGCCCGAAGGCGCGGGCCTGCTTCAGCAGCGTGAGCATCGGCGTCTTCGAAGGCGGGTTCGCGGTCGGAGGGAAGAACCCGAAGATCTCGTCCATGTAAAGCAGCGCTCGCAGACTCGAGGTGCCGGCTTGCGATCTCATCCACGCCACCAGCTCGTTCAGGAGGAGGGTGACGAAGAACATCCGCTCCGCATCCGGGAGATGCGCGATCGACAGGATCGCGATCCGCGGCTTCCCCTGTGGCGTCCAGAGCAGGCGGGCGATGTCGAGGGGCTCGCCCTCCAGCCATCCCGCGAAGCCGGGGGAGGCCAGGAGGTTGTTCAGGCTCATCGCCAGGGCAGAGCGTTCCTTGCCCGGAAAGAAGGATTCCAGGTCGACGACGCCAATGGTCGCGAACGGCGGCGTCTGGATGTCGCGGATGAGAGCCGCGAGGTCCAGGCCACGTCCCTGCTGCCAGGCTTTTTGCAGGACGTTGGACACGAGGATGTGCTCCCTGCTGCGCACCGGATCGGCGTCGATGCCCAGGAGGGCCAGCAGTCCGGAGGACGCCGACGAGACGCGGTCCCGCAGGGCGTCCGGATCGGCCGCGAGGGCGGCCGGTGGCGCGGCGAACGACCGCAGCACCGTCAGCGGCAGGCCGGCGCTGCTGCCGGGCGTGTAGATCGCCACATCCGCCGCGGCGCGCAGGCGGGCGATCCGCGCCCCCTCCTGTCCCCAGTCGGCGAGCCCTTTCGTCCAGGTCCGGGCCGTCTCCGCGGCAAACTCATCCGGCGTCATTCCCCTGCGCGCCGCCTCGCTCTCGTCGATCCACGGACGGAAGTCAGCCGGGGCCATGCCGGGAAAGGTGAGCATGAGATTGCCGAGGTCGCCCTTCGGATCGATGGCCAGGGCGGGGATGCCGTCCAGGGCGGCCTCCTCGAGCAGCGTAAGGCACAACCCGGTCTTGCCGCTCCCGGTCATGCCGACGCACACGGCATGCGTGGTCAAGTCCTTCGACTCGTAGAGCAGCAGATCCCGTCGGGCGGTCTCATTCACAGGGTCGTAGAGGCGGCCCAGGTAGAACGCCCCGAGGGTCTCGTCATAGGTAGGATCTTATAAGTCATTGAAAACAGATCACTTGTGCGATTGTCTCTTTTGTGGGGTAGACAGCTCAACGGTGACCTGCGATTCTCTCGGTTGGATGC
>Ga0247727_10010471_pt1 | contig 16431 bp, 19 predicted proteins | sample WisWelCaveWW1625_FD_202498 | JGI IMG/M metagenome (GOLD analysis project Ga0247727, IMG submission 202498) | Biofilm microbial communities from Wishing Well Cave, Virginia, United States - WW16-25 | ecosystem: Environmental > Aquatic > Deep subsurface > Groundwater > Cave microbial mat | place... | reverse complement strand
TATCGCTTCGGCATCGATTACGAATGGAACCCGCAGCCGTTGGTGCGCGCGGGAATCGTCATGACCGATCGCGGGCTCTATCGCGCCGGGGAAACGGTTTATTTCAAAGGCATCATGCGCGAGAAAAACGGTACCGGCGAATGGCGCGCGCCACAACAGACGAGTTGGGAGTGGCGCATCGAAGATTCGCGCAATCAGGACGTCACGAAAAAGATGATTCAACTTTCCGATTACGGCGCGTTCGACGACAGCTTGAAGTTGGATCAAAACGCATCGCTTGGGTTGTATTGGATGTCGCTCGGCGCGCCAACGGAGAAAAAAACTCGGGTTGGTGAAGAGGAGGAATATTACGAAGGTGATCGCGCCGTCATCGCCACCGGCTCGTTCCGCGTCGAGGCTTTTCGTCCGGCGGAATTCGCGGTGACGGCATTGGCCACAAATCTCGTAAATGCAAAACGCGGCTACATCTCCGGCGAAAGCGTGACGGCAAAAATCTCCGGGCGCTATTTGTTCGGCTCGCCGATGCGCCATGCGCAGATCAAATGGCGGCTGCAATTACTGCCGTCGAATTTTTCTTCGGAGCGTTTTCCAGATTACACATTCCGCCAGTGGCGAAGTTGGTCGCGGGAAAGTGAGTATCATGGCAGCCAGCTTTTGGCCTCAGGCACGGATTCTCTTGACGCAAATGGAGAGATCGCTCTCTCCGGCGCGGCGATTCCGACCGGCATTCCGCAGCCCAAGAAACTTCTCATCGAAGGCGAGGTCACAAGTCCGAGCGGACAAGCGCTGGCCGGCAGCGTAGCAGTGCCGGTGCATCCAGCGGAGTTCTACATCGGCTTGCGTACCGATGGATATTTTTTTGCGGCTAACAAAACGGTCGCCTGCAGCTTGGTCGCCATCACACCCGACGATCAATTTGCCATCGGCAATTCGATCTCTCTCCGGCTGATTCATCGGCAATGGCATTCCGTGCGCAAGGCGGGATTCGGCGGCCGCTACAGTTGGGAGACGACGGTCGAAGAGGCGACGGTCGATTCAAGCATGATCACCAGCGCAGCTCAACCCATCGCGCATGAATTCACACCGAAAAAATCTGGTTACTACATCGTCGAAGCTTCGGCAAAAGACAGCCGGGGCAGTTCGACGAAGAGCGCGTTGTTCTTTTATGCCAGCGGCGCGGATTACGTGGCGTGGGAGCGCGGCGAGGATGATCGCATCGAACTGGTGCCGAATCGCCAGCGCTATCAGCCCGGCGACGTGGCGACGATCATGGTGCAATCGCCTTTTGAAAAATGCCGCGCGCTGATCACCATCGAGCGCGAATCAATTTTTGAGAGCCGAGTTGTGGAGCTTGAAGGAACAGCGCCGACGATTGATGTGCTCATCAAAGAAAATTACTTGCCGAATATTTTCGTCAGCGTCGCGCTGCTGCAAGGCCGCATCGGCAATCAAATGTTCTCAACAGAGGGCGAAGACATTGGCAAGCCGCAATTCAAAATCGGCTACACCAATCTCATCGTCGATCCCGGCACGCGACATCTTAGCGTGACGACAAAATCCGATAAAGATGAGTACCGGCCCGGCGATCTCGTGAAAATCGCGGTCGATGTCAAAGGCCCGAAAAATGCGGGCATGGCAAGTGAAGTGACTCTCGCCGTGGTCGATGTCGGCGTGCTTAGTCTCATCGGTTATGAGTTGCCTGATCCGTTTGGAAATTTTTACGGCCCTCGCCCGCTTTCGGTGCGCACGAGTGAGACGCTGCTGCACCTGATTGAGCAGCGCAACTACGGAGAAAAAGCCGAGCCGACCGGCGGCGGCGGCGCGTTCGGCGGCATCGAGATGCGCGCGGATTTCAAAATGACGCCGCTCTGGATTCCGGCGCTCCGCACCGATGCCAGCGGCCATGCAGAGGCGCAATTCAAATTGCCCGGCAATCTCACCACGTTTCGCATCATGGCCGTTGCGCACACGCACGACAGCCGCTTTGGCAAGGGCAGTTCGGACTTTCGCGTGAACAAGCCGCTGTTGATGCAAGCCGCGTCGCCGCGCTTTGCGCGCATCGGCGATCGCTTTGAGGCAGGAGTTGCCATCACCAATACGACTTCGCAACGCGGCAGCGTCTCATTGCTATTGCAAGCTCGAGGCGTGAAAGCTCTCGGCGATTCTGTGGCAACTTTCGAACTTGCGCCGGGAGAAAGCCGCGCCATTCGGCGGCCATATTTTGCCGAAGAGTTGGGCAAGGCGGTATATCAATTCCGCGCACGCATGAAAGCCGGCAATGAAGATTTCACCGATGGCCTGGAAAGCAGCCTCCCGATTCTCGTGCCGCAAACAAAAGAAGTCGTCGCCACCAGCGGCAGCACCGAAGACAAAACGCAGGAACTCTTGCACGTGCCCGGAGATATTTTTGCCGACGCCGGTTCGTTGGAGTTGACCGCGGCGTCCACGGCAATGGTCGGCTTGCGCGAGTCGATGAACTATCTTTTCGAATATCCTTATGGCTGTCTCGAACAGCGTCTGTCGCGCGTGTTGCCGATGATTCTTGCGCATGATCTGATCGAGGCATTTCAGCTTGGCGGCCTTCATAATGCGGATTATCGCGAGGTAATCAAACAATCGCTGAGTGAGCTTTCGCGCTATCAGCTCGCCAGCGGCGGCTTCAGTTTGTGGGCCGGCGGCACACGAGACTGGGATTACATCTCCGCTCTCGCGCTTTATGCGATGGCGCAAGCGCAACAAAATGGATTTGCCGTCGACGAGAAGGTTCTTGAGTCGGCGAAAAAATATGCTAACGAGCAACTGCGCGTCGAATTTGACGAATCGCGTCCGGAAGGTAGTCGCTCGTTCAATTACACACGCGCCTTGCTGGTACATGCGTTGGCAATGCTCGGCGAAAAGCCGAACGATTACGCGACGTTTCTCTTTGAGAAACGCGAACAGATGTCGCTCGATGGCCGCTGCCATTTGCTACGCGCCGCATCTTTATTGAAAAAAACTGAAATGGCAGCCACGCTACAAACCGAGCTGATGAACAAAATCAAAGTCGCACCGACCACTGCGCATTTTGAAGACACGAATCCAAACGAATTATGGTGGTGCTATTATTCAGCCACACGCACGACGGCGCTGGCGCTACAAGCACTGGTTGAAACCAAAGCATCCTTTCCAATGGCAGACAAAGTCGTGCACTGGCTGATGGCCGAACGCAAACTCGGCCGCTGGCGCACCACGCAGGAAAACAGCGTCGTGTTCGAAGCGCTGGCAACTTATTTGCGCGCGTATGAAAAAGACGTTCCGAATTTCACCGCGGAAATTCGCATTGCCGGGGAAAAATATTTGCAGGAAGCATTCTTCGGTCGAACTACCGATACGCGAAAAACCGAAGCAGCGCTGAATCGTTTTCAACAAAATCAGAATCTGCCGGTGGAAATTCAGAAAACCGGAGCGGGCAGATTTTATTACGGATTGCGCATGACGTATTTCCCCATGCAGCCATCGCCCAATCGCGATCAAGGCATCGCCATCAAAAAAGAAATGCGCAAGATGGAAAGCAGCAACGGCGAGACAGCCAGCTACAAGCCCGGTGATGTCGTGCAAATAACGTTGCGCGTGATCACCGCGCAAGAGCGCCACTTTATCGTCGTCGATGATCCATTGCCCGCAGGCTTCGAAGCCATCAACCCACGGCTGAAAATGACGGCCACGGCGTATCAGCAAGAAGGAGAAGGCGAGTCATCCGGCTGGTGGCGCACGGGTTTCGATCACATCGAACGCCGCGATGATCGCGTGATGCTGTTTGCCAATATTCTACCTGCGGGCGAGCATGTCTTCACTTACATGGCGCGCGCCACAACACCGGGGACTTTTACATTACCATCAACTCATGCAGAGGAAATGTACACGCCGGAGGTGTTTGGAAAATTTCAGGGAGGAGTTGTTGAAATAAAGTAGGTTGGGTACACGATGCTGATCGCGTAAAGCGTAATCCGTAATGCGTAAAAAAGTTTACGGGTTACGAATTACATTTTACTTCACAACGTTTCATCCGCGCTGGGGCCGTAAACACCGGGCACTTTTGCTCCCATCAAGCGCAATAAGATCGTAAGCTGCCCGCGATGATGAATGGTGTGCGAGAGTAGCGTGGTTTGCAAATAAGCGATGCGCCGCAATTCCATCCAGGTTTCGCCGTTCGGTTTGACAAACGGAATTTTTTCCAGCCATCTCGATTCATCAACCGCTTGCCAACCGGCGACGATTTCGGGATGTTGCTTTTCGTAGATTTCCAAAACGGCGGCGATGGTTGCCGGTGGATTTGCGGGGCTGCTGCCACCAACGACGATCTTATCACTCACCGCGCCGCGGCCAAAGATATCTTCGATGCGCACGATGTGCCACGCCAACCTGCCGGCTGGTCTTATTTTTTCATGCGGCGTGAAATTGAATTTGTCCTCGGGAATTGCGCGGAGGACTTTGAGGGTGTTTTGGTATTCGTGCTCGTAGTTAGCCAAAAATGGTTTGAGGATGGACATATCAATCTTTCTTGTGAGACATTATTCAATTCCCAAGGCTATCCACTTCATCTCCATCGTGGATAGAATAGACGTCTTCCTCTGCGGCCTTAAGCCAGTCAAAACTACCCGCTCGATCCGCAATCTTTAGCAATTCCTGAGATGAAACATCATCAGTCAGAACATACGTTTTTCTAGCCTTGCGACGCATGAGTAAATACTCGGCAAAGGTTTCGACTTCCGCCTGTTCTTCCGTCGTCATTTTTTCAAGCACTGCGCGAAAATTATCTGACATAGGCGCATTCCTTTCTACCTATTATTTCGCAACAGGAAAATCTCGCCTTGCGTTCATGAGGAGAGTTTCCTCTTCAACACCTCATTCGCCATCTGGGGATTGGCCTTGCCTTTCATCGCCTTCATCAATTGTCCGACAAAGAAGCCGAAGAGTTTTTCTTCACCGCCACGATAGCGCTCAACTTCTTTTGGATGTGCGGCTAGCAATTCATCAACCGCTTTCTCGATGACGGCCGAATCTGAAACTTGAACAAGGCCCTTTTCAGCAACGATGGCTTTCGCGCCTTTACCGGTCTGAGCCATTTCTTCAAAAACTTCTTTGGCAATCTTGCCGCTGATCGTGCCGCCCGAAATGAGATTGAGCAACTCTGCCAGCGCCGCGGGTTTGATCGGGCATTCGGCGATGTCGATTTTTTTGTCTTTGATCAAGCGCAAAATGTCTCCCATCACCCAGTTGCTGGCGAGCTTGGCATCTTTGCTTTGACGCGCTACTTCTTCAAAATATTCTGCAACAGCGCGTTCTTCGGTCAGGACGTCGGCATCGTATTTTGGCAAAGCATATTTTTCGATGAAGCGATTGCGTCGCGCCATCGGCAGCTCGCCAAGATTTTCACGAATGTCCTCACGCCATTTTTCATCGACGCGCAGCGGCACAAGATCAGGCTCTGGAAAATAACGATAGTCGTGCGCCATTTCTTTGGAGCGCATCGGTATCACTTTGCCGGCCGTCGAATCCCAAAGCGCGGTTTGCTGCACGACCTTGCCGCCACTTTCAATCAATTTAATCTGCCGATCTATTTCAAATTCAAGAGCCTTTTCAACGCCACGAAATGAGTTCATGTTCTTCAGTTCGGTCTTTGTGCCAAATTTTTCTTCACCGACTGGCCGGATTGAGACGTTCGCATCACAGCGTAGACTACCCTCTTCCATGTTGCCGTCGCAAATGCCGAGGTAGCGAACAAGCTGGCGTATTTTATTTAAATAAAGATACGCATCGCGCGGCGAACGAATATCCGGCCCGCTGACGATTTCAATCAGCGGCACACCGCAGCGGTTGACATCGACCAGCGTTTCATCCTCACCAACATAAGCTCCGCCGTGCATGGATTTGCCGGCGTCTTCTTCGAGATGAATACGAATGAGCGAGACGCGCCTCAGCGAGCCGTCTTCCTGCTCAAATTCCACCCAGCCGCTTTCACACAGCGGTTCTTCGTATTGAGAAATCTGGTAGCCCTTCGGCAGATCAGGATAAAAATAATTCTTGCGCGCAAAAATCGAATGGGGCGCGATCGTGCAATTCGTCGCCAGTCCCATACGAATGGCAAATTCCACAGCATGACGATTCAGTACTGGCAAAACGCCGGGCATGCCGAGGCAAATCGGGCACACCTGCGAATTCTGCGGCGCGCCAAACGTCGTGCTGCAGCGGCAAAATATTTTCGACTTCGTGAGCAGTTGCGCGTGGACTTCCAGACCGATCACTGGCTCGTAATTCATGATGCCCTCGAATATCCTTCACAAAAAGCGTCACCAACGGATAGAAACAACCCAACTGATAAAGGCACTAAGCCCGTTGGGTTGTTTCTATCCGTTGGAAAATAATTTGGTGTTACCGGCATTGAACTAACCTTTTGCGAGCTGGACGCTTTTCCAATTCACCATCACTTGGCGTCGTGTATTTTTGAATTTGTCATTGAAATAAACAAATCCATGCTCGCGGCCAAATTCAAAAAGATCGCGAGTCACTTTTACATCTTGCTTGCAGTATTCGATCAGCTCGTCCCATTTTCCCTCGCGATACCATTGGATGGCCTGCAAGCCATCGGCTGATTTTGGGGTATTCAGTGTTGACAGCGCCACATCATCAAGCTTCAAACGGAAGCCGAGTTGCTTGTGAATATCTGCCAAAAGATCGCAAGTCGGTAGCGAGGATAATTTGAAATCCGTATAGCGGGAAAGAACCGGATAATCGAAGCTGATGATGTTGAATCCCACCACTAGCGGCGCGCTGCGCAAAAGCTCGACGAGCGCAGCAAGCTCCGCTTCGCGATAGACGCGATACGCATCTTCAGCCGCAACATGAGCGACCGCTACAGAGATGCCAAGATCGCGAATGTTCTTCCAGCCGCCTACATCCTCGGCGCTGCGCTGGGTTTCAACATCGAAGACGACGTAATTTTCATCGGCCAATTCTGCACCTCAAAATGAGTTGGATTCTGCCAGCAAAAGCATGGATCAACTTCTCCAGCTTTTTCGTCGCGCCAGGAGGCGTCCACGAACGCCTTCGGGATCGAAGCGAGATTCATTCTGTTTTCTCACTTGTTCGGAATGTTGTTGACGCTGGCGCAAATACGCTTCTACTTCAGATTGTCGCCGGAGATAATAGCTGATGACCGAATACACATCGGCCAAATCAACAGATGGATACTGTTGGCTAATCTCTTCGGCGGTTGCGCCTTCCTGAAATGCGGCGATAATTGTATCGAGCGTGACTCTCGTCTTGCCGACGTGAATGATGCCATCGGCGGCGGTCTCGAGTGGCACAGCTTCGGCTGTGATGGTGAGGCTCATGATTGTATCCTTAAAAAATTTATTTGCTTTCGCCGCGCATGGTGTTTGCCATTCTGAGCACCTCCGCCTCCCCAAACGGCTTGCCAATAAGCTGCACACCAATCGGCAATCCTTTCGCATCGTTGCCTGCCGGGAGCGAGAGTCCAGGCAATCCGGCAAGATTCACCGACACAGTGAAAATATCCGAGAGGTACATTTGCAGCGGGTCGTCGGTTTTTTCGCCGAGGCGAAAGGCAGTGGTCGGCGTGGTCGGCGTGAGCAACACGTCGCATTCTTTGAACGCGTTCAAGAAGTCTCGGCGGATGAGGGTGCGCACTTTTTGGGCGCGACGATAGTAGGCGTCGTAATAACCGGCGGAGAGCACGTAGGTGCCGAGCATGATGCGACGCTTCACTTCGGCGCCAAAGCCTTCGCTGCGGCTGTTGACGTACATGTCTTCCATCGTCGCGGCGTTTTTGCTGCGATAGCCGTAGCGCGCGCCGTCGTAGCGCGCGAGATTGGAGGAGGCCTCGGCGGTCGCGAGAATGTAATAAGTAGCAATGGCGTACTTCGTGTGCGGCAGAGAAACTTTCTTGATCACCGCGCCATTGTCTTGAAATTTCTTGATGCATGCATCGATCGCGGCGCGGATTTCCGGCTGCACGGCGTCGGAGATGTATTCATCCGGCAGGCCGATGGTTTTGCCTTTGATGTCAGCGTTCAACATGCTCGAATAATTCTCAACCGGAACCGGCGCAGAGGTCGAATCGCGCTCGTCATGTCCGCTGATGACTTCAAGAATGCGCGCGACATCTTCGACGGTCTGAGCGAACGGGCCGATTTGATCGAGTGACGAGGCGAACGCAACGAGTCCGAAGCGAGAAACTCGTCCGTAAGTTGGTTTCATCCCAATGATGCCGCACAATGCCGCGGGTTGGCGAATCGAGCCGCCGGTATCGGTGCCGAGAGAAGTCATCGCCAGATTTGCCGCGACGGCAACTGCGGATCCGCCCGAAGAACCGCCCGGCACCCGTTCACGATCGCGCGGATTGCGCACGATGCCATAGGCCGAGTTCTCATTCGAGCTGCCCATGGCAAACTCGTCCATGTTGGTCTTGCCGATGATGATCGCGCCTTCAGCTTCGAGGCGATTGATCACCGTGGCGTCGTAAGGCGAGACAAAATTTTCGAGGATGCGCGAGCCGCAGGTGAGGCGCTCGCCTTTGATGGCGATGATATCTTTGATCGCAATAATGCAACCCGCCAGCTTGCCCGCCTTGCCGGATTTTATTTTCGCGTCAACTTCGGCGGCGCGCTTGCGCGCCCTATCCCCTAAAACGGAAATGAAGGCGTTGAGATCATTGCCTTCATTTATCCGCTGGAGATATTCTTCAACCAGTTTGGCGCAGGTGGTGGCGCCGGATTTTAGCGCTGCCTGCGCCGAGGCAATCGTCCAAACTTTCTCAGGCAAAGCTGCTCCTGCATTTGCAATTTGAATGATAAATTCTCGCTTGTCCAGAGGGGCGTATAGAAGGCTCCCGGCTTGCCAGAAGACCAGTTTTTTACAATGTATTTGGAGCGCACCAAGAGAGCCTTCGTTTCGCTCGCCCTACGGATCAACAATTTCTCGTCAGCCCTTAATCGTGTTGTGAATAGTAACGATCTCCGGTTGGCCCGGGTCGACGCCGAGCTGCTGGAGAATCGGCATAAGCGTTTGGCCAAATCGCTCGAACGTTTCCATGGACTCCCAGACGTCGAAGACCCGTAGTTTAGTGCCGGTTCCATAGCAAGCATGGTAGAGTCTTCCCTTGGGTGCTCCGGCTCCCGCTTTTTCGAGCTGTTTGATGCACTCATCATACTGGTTGGTACTCATCGCCACGGGTGTAAAAAGCATTGCAAACGCCATAGCATCCTCCTGCGGATTAGTTATGACAATGAATTTTGAAGGCCCCAGCGGGAGCATGCAAACCCATTCAGGCGAGCAAGCACCGTTCAAGTACATCAACTGGGCGGTGTTGATTCAATTCTTTCCGGATTCGATTTTCTCACTCTTGTTCGACGATTCGTCGGTATTGCTCGCGGCCTTTTTGAATTCTCGAATGCCTTGACCGAGTCCGCGGGCAAGCTCCGGCAGCTTTCGCGCGCCAAACAGCAGCACGATGATGAACAGAATGATAAGCAACTCAGGAAAACCGATGTTAGGCATGATTGACTCCATCCAAAAATATTACATGAGACGCGGTGCATCAATGCGCGTGTCTTACGATTGGCTTTTCACTTCCGGTTTTTTGATTTCCGGTGACTTGATCTCATTCTCATCGATGGTCAATTCTCGTTTCACGTCGTTGGCGGCGCGCTTGAATTCGTTCAGTCCTTTGCCGAGGCCGCGCGCCAGCTCCGGTAATTTTTTCGGGCCGAAGAGCAGCAGCACGATGAACAAGATGACCATCAACTCGCTAAATCCGAGATTGCCGAACATGATTTGACTCCCGCGCTAATACCAGCGCAACAAGTAAATTGCCACAATGATGCCGATAAGGCCGATAACGTTTACTCTCAGGGTGAAGCTGAGTTTCAAATAAATAACGCCAATATCGAGTTGGTTGTCCTCAAAAAATTTTATCTCGCCGGTTTTCGTAAAGAACTCCTTGACTACGCCCTCCGGCAAAATCATGCCGACCAACTGGCCAAGCAGGCTGCCGGTTACTGCGCCGAGCAAGATAATAACAGTAATGAATCCAATCGACCGACGATTTCGACCTCCAATTCCTCCACCTCGGAAATCCATGAACGATTCGCTTTCTGCTAATTTTTTGTTTGACGCGATTCCATCTTATCGCGGGTTTGCCGCGCTCGAAATGATCGACTCAAAAATTTTTATGCCGTCAGCCGAGCCGAGAACGGCTTCACTGGCGCGCTCGGGATGGGGCATGAGTCCCATGACGTTGCCTTCGGCGTTCACGATGCCAGCAATGTTGCGGACTGCGCCATTCGGACTTGCATCAGGTTCTGTATTGCCGGTCGAGGTACAGTAACGAAAGAGCACTCTCTTGTTTTCTTCAAGCTCATCGAGGGTGGCGGCATCGGCGACGTAATTGCCATCGCCATGCGCCACCGGCATTTTGAGAATACCGGAAGCGCTGCATGTGCGTGTGAACCGTGTGTCGGTGTTCTCAACGCGTAAATAAATTTGCTTGCTGCTAAAACGAATATGCGCATTGCGCATCAACGCGCCTGGAAGAAGACCGGCTTCGCAGAGAATTTGAAAGCCGTTGCAGATGCCGACGACCAATCCGCCGCGCCGAGCAAAAGGAATCACTTCTTCCATCACCGGAGAAAAACGAGCGATAGCGCCGGTGCGCAGATAGTCGCCATAAGAAAAACCGCCGGGCAAGACAATCGCGTCACAACCTGAGATGTCGCGCTCTTTGTGCCAAATGAAGCGCGCTTCTTGCCGCAGCACATGCTTGAGCACATGATAGCAATCGTGGTCGCAATTGGAACCGGGGAAAACGATTATTCCGAAGCGCATGGTCTTGATGCTGGGCGTAATCCGTAAAACGTAATTCGTAATAGATGTCTTTTTACGGATTACGCATTATAGATTATTTTTTTATTCCACAATCACAAACTCATAATTCTCGATCACCGGATTTGCCAGCAGCTTATCGCACGCTTGGCGAGTAAGGCGTTCGGCTTCCGCTTTGGAAACGCCGTTGTAATCTATTTCGATAACTTTGCCGGTGCGGACTTCGTTCACTTGAGTGAAGCCCAAACTCTCCAGTGCATGATGCACGGCTTTCGCCTGTGGGTCAAGAATGCCGGGCCTCAAATTGATATAGACTTTTGCTTTCATTGCTTTGCGAAGTTATTCGAACAAGCTGACATCGGCCACCGGTTCTTCATCGTGTTCGCGCGCATGGCGGACGACGGCGCGAACGAGTTGCACAAAAATATAAAGCAGCGTCAGCGGAAATAGCGTAAGCGACGGCCGCACGACGACGGCGCTCAGGCAAATCAAGAACAGCGTCATCTGCACGGTGTTCTTTCTTCCTTTGCGGAGCGAGAATTTCGGCATGGTCTCAAATTCAACCGTGCTGACCATCATGATCGAAAGAAAGATGACGAGGATGACCATGACCGCCGGGAATCGCGGGCCGTCCCACAGCGCGTCGCAAAACATTATGTATGAGGCAAGACAGGTTGCTTGCGAGGGGATCGGCATGCCTTCGAAATTGCCTTTTTCAAAACCGCTGAGGTGAACGTTGAAACGCGCCAAGCGGATGGCGCCGAAGACCAAAGGCAAAACACTGATCAGCGTTCCGAACGGGCCGAGATGACCCAACAGAGAAAAATAAACCAAGAAAGAAGGCGCCGCGCCAAAAGAGACGACGTCGGCCAGCGAGTCAAGCTCGACGCCGAAGTCGCTATAACTTTTTGTAAACCGCGCCACCTTGCCATCGAGCATGTCGAACACGGCGGCAAGGATGATCAACCACGCGGCGGTGACGAAGCGTTCCTGACTGCTGGCAAGAATAGAGAGGAATCCCAGAAACAAATTCAAGCAGGTCAAAATGCTGGGCGCTAACAGGCGTTTACGAAGCATTTTTGATTTCTCCTAATATGCTCTCTCCGGCCTTCACTTTATCTCGCACGCGAACCTTGAGCGGCGCATCAAGCGGCATGTAGACGTCCATGCGCGAGCCGAATTTGATAATACCGAACCGTTCTCCCCTTTCCAGCACTCGTCCTTCGCGTGCGTCGCAGACGATGCGGCGCGCGATGATACCGGCAATCTGCTTGAAAGTCACCTTTCCCCACGGCGCTTCCATGCCGATAATCGATTGCTCGTTCTGCGTCGAGGCTTCCGGCAAAAACGCGCGAAGAAATTTACCCTTGCGATAGTTATAATACTTCACTTCGCCGGTGATTGGCGAACGATTGACATGCACATTGAACGGCGAAAGAAAAATGCTGATGCGCCGCGCCGGCCCTTTGATGTATTCCGGCTCAAATTCCTCGACGATCTCGACCACGGTGCCGTCAGCGGGAGAAACGATCAATCCCTGCGCGGTTGGAATCTCTCGTTCCGGGTCTCTAAAAAAATACAAAGTAACTCCTGCACAGAGCCACAGCAAAATTTCGACGCCGCGCAGAAAAATTCCCGCTCCAAGCATTCGATGGCCCAACGTCAACACCAGCGCCGCCAGAACAAAACCGATCAGCAATCCAAACCCTTCCTTATGCACGAGGCCTCAACCTCCCTTTACATCGTCGGCGCGCATCATGCGGCGCAAAACTTCTTCATAAGCTTCCTCGACGCCGCCCAAGTCATGGCGAAAACGATCCTTGTCCATTTTCTTATCCGTTTTCACATCCCAGAGGCGACACGTATCCGGCGAAATTTCGTCGGCAAGAAAAATTTTATTTTTTGCGCGCCCGAATTCGAGCTTGAAATCTACAAGCTTCAAATCGCGCCGCAAGAAAAACGTTTTCAAAACCGCGTTGACCTTGGCCGACATGCGACCGATAATGCGCAAATCTTCGCTCGTAGCCAAACCGTTAGAGAGGATGTACGTCTCGTCGATCTGCGGGTCATTCTTGGCGTCGTCTTTAAGATAGAATTCGAGAACCGGCTTTTCCAGAACTTGACCTTCTTTAGTGCCGCCTTTTTTGACAAAACTGCCGGCTGCGATGTTCCGCACCACCACTTCGATGGGAATCATTTGCAATCGGCGGATCACCATTTCGTTGTCGCCGCTTTCGCTGATAAAATGCGTCGGCACGTTGTAGCTTTCCAGCAAGCGAAAAAGCTGGGCGGAGATTTTGTTGTTGGCCACGCCTTTGTTTTTTATCTTGCCCTTCTTCGCGCCGTTAAAAGCCGTGGCGTCATCTTTGAATTCCTGCACGAGCTGGTCGGGGTTCGCGGTCTCGTGCAGAATCTTGGCCTTGCCCTCGTAAATTTTTTTCTTCTTTTTGTTGGATGAGGTCATTCGTGGTTCCATACCCTGTGTGTTGAGGTGAATGATGGATTATGAACATGTTACTGATTCATGACATGACGAGTAGAAGACAGTAAGCAGTGTACAGTTATCAGTCATCAGTTTTTTTTACTGATGACTGTTTACTGAATACTGATCACTGCTCATCTCCAAGCCCGACTCTGCGAAAAATAGCGTCAACATGCTGCACATGCGGTTGCAGACTAAAGCAGTCGCGCACTTCCTGCTCGCTCAACCAGCGGCGCAGCTCCGCGTCCTTGAGCAAGCGCTCTTGGAAATTTCCGCCGCTTTCCCAAACGGCCTGCGCATGGGTTTGAACGATGCGATACGCCTCTTCTCGCGTCATGCCCTTTATTGCAAGCGCAAGAAGAATTGCTTGCGAAAAAATCAATCCGCCGGTGCGCTCCAAATTCTTCTGCATGTTGTGCGGGTAAACCCGCAGATCGCGAACGATGCGAGTGAATTTCTCCAGCATGTAATCGAGCAGAATCGTGCTGTCCGGCAGCGTGATGCGCTCGACGGAGCTGTGAGTGATGTCGCGCTCATGCCAGAGTGCGACGTTCTCGAAACCCGTCAACGCATTGGCGCGCAGCACGCGAGCCAAACCGGCAATGCGCTCGCAGGTAATGGGGTTGCGCTTGTGCGGCATTGACGCTGAGCCTTTTTGCCCGAGACTAAACGGCTCTTCGACTTCGAGAATTTCCGTGCGCTGTAAAGAACGAATCTCGGTTGCAAATTTTTCCAGCGAAGCGCCAATCAAAGCGATGGTCGACAAGAACTCGGCGTGGCGGTCGCGCTGGACGATTTGCGTCGAAACAGGATCGGCAGCGAGGCTGAGCTTTTCGCACACATACTTTTCAACTTCAGGGCTGAGATGCGCAAACGTTCCAACCGCGCCCGAAATTTTTCCAACTGCGACGCTCGTTATCGCTTCCCGCAAACGATTTTGGTGGCGACCAAGCTCGGCAAACCACATCGCCATTTTTAATCCAAACGTCGTCGGCTCGGCGTGCACTCCGTGCGACCTGCCGATGCATATCGTGCGTTTGTGCGCGCGGGCAAGATCACCGACGGCATCGCGAAGAGCGTTTAATCGGCGCTGCAAAATCTCGCCAGCTTGCTTCATCTGCACGGCAAGACTGGTATCAAGCAAATCCGAAGACGTCATGCCGAGATGGATGTAGCGGCTGTCTTCGCCGACATATTCGGCAACATTCGTCAAAAAAGCAATGACGTCGTGTTTTACTTTTTCTTCGATCTCCAGAACGCGTTGCTCGTCGAAAGCTGCCTTGCTTTTGATCGTCGCTAACGCTGTCTGCGGGACGATTCCCAGCTTCGCCTGCGCCTCGCAGGCGAGGATTTCGACTTGCAGCCAGATCGCGAGCTTGTTGTGCTCACTCCAGATGCGCCCCATTTCGGGCAGTTTATAACGATCGATCATTCTTGCCGTAAAATGTTCACCGCGGTTTTCCGTTCATGCATCAACAGGCTCTGCTTCTTGTCTTTTTTGTATCGAATGTAGTTTTTTGAGAAACGGGCCCAAGCGAGGATTTCTGGAAATTCTTTCGTGCTGAATTTTGTGCGCATCTACTTCAGAAATATCGGAAAACTCTTCGGCCATTTTTTTTTGGATTTCCCATTTCATCACGACACAGTCAAATCTTTTCTGTTTTTTCATTGCTCGACCACCTCTTTGGGAGAGTAAATCCGAATTGGCTTATACCCGTTAAGCATGTTCACGGCTTGATAACCGTTTATTTTGTCATAGTGGACTATATGTTTAAAATTCCAACTCACGACAAAATCAACATCCGCAACAGAAGCAGTGGCAATATGCTCTGCATCTGATTTTGAGGCAGAGCTAACTACTCCCGCTTTCAAATATGCGTCACGTAGTATGCCAACATCGTTCGTATAGTCGATGAACTCCACCACTTTTTGAGGCAGGTCGGCCAACACATTTTGAACATGATCTGGCGCTCTGTCCAATTCACTTAGAAGTGTCGTAGAAATAACCAGTGTGAATTTACCATTTTTGATTTCATCGAAGAGCTTTCTACTTTCCTCTGCAAACTCATCATCAAAACATCCTCCAAAAACCGAAGTGTCGGCATACATCCTCGGTTGTTTCATTTTATCACCTATTATCTATACAGACAGTTCCTCCATCCGCATCAATTCGGCAAATCTTCCAGTCTGACTTGCAGATCAACCTCATGACCGTTACGATTAACTCGCAGATTCAGCTTGTCGCCGGCGCGCATATCCGCTGTTTCGATAATTGTGATGATGTCTTTTGTATCGTTAACGGTTTGACTATTCACCTGCAAGATCACGTCACCTACCTTGACATTCGCGCGCGCTGCCGGGCTGCGCTCTTCGACGCCGGTGACCATCACGCCGCGCGCCGATTTTAGTTGCAGATAGCGAGCAAGAAACGGCGTGAGGTTTTGAACCTCAAGACCGGTGTAATAACGGCGATTGACCTGACCGCTCTTTTCAAGCTCGCTGACGATGCTCTTCACGCGATTGATCGGAATCGCGAAGCCCAGACCGATGGAGCCGTTGCCGCCGCCGGTGAAAATAAACGTATTGATGCCGATGACTTGCCCCAGCGCATTGGCCAGCGGGCCGCCGCTGTTGCCCTGGTTGATGCTCGCATCGGTCTGTATCATGCTTTGATAAACCCGCCGATTCTCCTGTTGCCCAAAATTTTGTCCCGTCGCAGAAATGACGCCCACGGTGACGGTCGGCTTCGCGTTGAGATCGAAGAGACCAAACGGATTGCCAATGGCAATCGCCCATTCGCCGATAATGATAGCGTCGGAATTGCCAAGCTCCACGAACGGATAGCCGCTGCCCTCCATTTGCAGCAGCGCGATGTCAGTGACATAATCCTGGCCGATGACTTTTGCCTTGTGGTGCGAGCTGTCAACCAACGTGACGATAATCTCGTCGGCTTCATCGACAACATGCTGGTTGGTGATAATCTTTCCATCGGCGCTGATCAGAAAGCCGGAGCCGAGACTCTTCACCGGCGTTGTATAGGGTGACATGTCGAAGAACCGCCGAAAAAA
>Ga0247727_10010470_pt1 | contig 16432 bp, 17 predicted proteins | sample WisWelCaveWW1625_FD_202498 | JGI IMG/M metagenome (GOLD analysis project Ga0247727, IMG submission 202498) | Biofilm microbial communities from Wishing Well Cave, Virginia, United States - WW16-25 | ecosystem: Environmental > Aquatic > Deep subsurface > Groundwater > Cave microbial mat | place... | reverse complement strand
CAAAGAGTTCGCAGACCAGGGCTCCATATTCGTCATCTGAACATAAAACAACAACTCTGCCAATATTAAGATGTTGTAAGTTAATAAGAGAAATGCTCCTACTCAAAGCCTCCTCCGGAGTAGCTTTGGATTGTGCCTGTCCAAAATCGCTCGTTATATACTCTAATTTACCATTCAACTTTTCCACGATAATCCCCACCTGCATTCCGGATTTCTGTTGCGATTCAGATTGAAATTTCCTAATCATATGGCAAATATCTTCTTGAGCTTCCGTACTCCTATAGAACATCGTGACAAAGGCAATCGTACATATCAGCATCATTCCAAATTTATTCATGATGGTGCCTCCTATTTTTCCTGATCACTACTCTCTGCATGAAACAGAGCTATGCTTCTTAAATCTGCTCCGGCAATCGCAGGGAATTCCTCTTCCCTCACATCCGAAAGCCCCATATCCTGGATTCGTATATATTTTGCCTTGTTAACCCCAATAGAGGCTAAATCAAACTGATCCCCTCCAATTGTCCGAAGATTTACTCCACCAGCTCTATTGGCAAACGGACGTCCTCCTGAACAGTTTTCAGGAGGGCGTCTCCCTAAATCACAGGGAAAAGAAATGAAAGTACCTTTTTGACCTGTTTCCGAAACCGACACTTGGGCAGGCTCCAGAGAAAAGGCACGTTTCACACTTGAACTCGAAGAAACTCTATTAAAAGTGGCAAACTCTTTGCCTTCTCGATCTACGACCCAGCCACCTACAATCTTAATCGTCAAGGATCCCCTTCTTCCCAAAGAAACAAATTTTGGAGCGGTTTTCGCCTTTGTATTCCAAACAGGAGCGCTTCGAAGTATGGCGTTTATTTGCGCGATGGATCTCTTGACAGGGATAGGTTTTCCCATTTTGTCCCTTCCCGGAATAAATTGTGTAACCTCAAAGGAAAAAGGATGCAACGGGCGTCCCACGTCTCGTTGTCCTTCCTCCATATCACTTTTTTCTGACTCGTTTCCCCAAAAAGAGCTTAAAAATGAATTATCAAAGGAATCCAAAGTTTGATCTCTCATTGCATCAGGAGAATCCCCTTCGTCCTCCTCTTCTACTTCTGGATCCTCTTCTTGTTCTTCTTTTCTTCCACCAAAGTTATATTCTTTTTTGATCTCTTGTTTTAAGCTTTTCGGAAAATCCAAATCGTCAAGCTTTAGAATAACCGACTCGGGGTTAGATGGCTGATCCAGCCAGTTTGAAGAAACAAAAGTATCAGGTCGACGAGGAAATCGAATAGAATAAATTGGTTCTTTATTTTGTGCATTATTTTCTTTGTAACTTCCTAAACTACGCAAGCCTTTCCTGAAAACGTTGTCGGATATCAAAGTTTCCATTCGAGGAGCAAATGGGCCTTTTGCGGAAAACGCTTCAGGATCTTCCTGTTTTACAGCTAAGACTGAATTTTTTCCATTGTCTCCTGAATCAAACTGAGTGAATTTCTGAACTGCCAATTTCAGGCTGGGAAATATTTTTGTTGTAAGAATGCTCAACAAGAATATAAACAGAGGAAGAATTAAGAAAAGCCTGCTACCTTTAGAAAATTTACGCTTGCGCAAGTGAACAGCGTAACCTGGTTTCATACAGTCTCTCTCCTTTCCTCGAAGGTAGTCAAAGTATCATTCAAGGTAGGTCTCCTGGCTTGCACAGCTGTTTGTGAATTCAGCCTTCCCGGTGATTTTCCCAGTGGCATTCTTGAACTCACGTAAAGTGCTTACAGTGACGGGATCGCTTCGGCCTTTCACCGAATTCCCTTTTATGCTTTATGCACCTTGAACAGTGGTTTGCGTAACATAGATTTTTAGAGACTGTCAAATTTCCTTAAGAAGTTCTTAAAATTAAAACCACAGTTAATAGGGTATATGGCAGGCTCATCATAAAGTGAAAGCTCTTGTTTCGCTTTTGCTTCTCCATTGAGATAATCGACCAAAATATTGGTATCCATCAGGCCTTTCACTTTTTCCATTCATCTCGTAGGCGAGTTTGGTATGATCGAGAATTAATTTTTCTGTCTTTCCAAATTCCAAAAGCGTCTTTATCAGAAGCAGAAAAAATTTTTTAAGATATTCTGAAACTGCTCTTCGTATGATTTCTGCTCGCGATATCCCCTGCGATTTAGATATTCGATCAAGTGTTTTAATGTTTTGTTCTGAAAGGTCGATAATTGTTCTCATAAGCTCCAAGTAAATGATATCATTATGATAACGTAATCAATGAGTTATTTTTGTCCGTTCGTTTTTTAAATTGTTACCTAAGTGACGGACCTCTGAAAAACATCCTCTTCCCAAGAAAATCTATTGCTGCAGGTTTTGTTAGACTTCGACCAACTGCTCTTTCATAAAACTCGTACGACCGAGTATCCAAAATCTCTAAACGGATGTCGTCAGTTATTTTGAGAGGAGTGATGGGTTGGTCACTCAGAAATTGTAACGCCATTCTTTCAGTAAAAACTTGTACAAGCATTGCATATACAGTCCTTTCAATCCCCTTTAATCCACTATTACGATCTTGCAATTGTCTTATCTTAATCATGTCCGCTAACCTCTCCAACATTTCAAGAAATTCATTTAAAGTATTGGAAAACAACCATGCATTTGCTTTAAGAATACTGTAGGTGGGATCATATATTTGATTTCTCTTAATAAAATCTGTAATCTTATCAATCAAGAGCGTATCTTTTGAAACTAAAGTTTCATTTAGTCTTACATGAAATGGCACAAAATGTTTCCTCAGTACTGTCAAGGTTTCAAGAAAATGCGAAATCAAGATCTTTGTTCTTAATGATTCAAAGGGGTCAACTTGATGCTCAAGGTTGCTTAATATTCTGATAAAAATTTCTTCAAGTTCGTGTGACGTTCCGTTACTAAAAGACAAACTCATAATCAAATTTACATACGCGACAGTCACATAAAAGTTTTTCAACTTCACATTAATAAAATCTAGCTTACCGTTAGATTGAACCAAAATCCGGAAAAAACCATCTGAGCTAGGGATCACAGTAATAGCACGCTCCATTAGCCCATTGAAAATAACGATCAGAACTCCTTCGTCGAGACTAGCACTCTCAACAGCATGCTTCACACCTATGCTAAGATCGTCAGACCTAAAACTGATTACGCGATTTTCTCCTACAAAGGTTTCAAATTGAGGCACATCATTTATTGGCACCGTGACCCAGACTTGTTCCCCTGAATCCGGCCAAATCGTACTTTTCTCAAATTTTGCAGGATCCAATTTTGCGTATAAAAAATGCATTGGTGCGGTCGGCAGTTCCATACCAAACAGACGAATATCTTGGCAGATTGCGGCTTCTGTCAAAAATAGAATCAATGTTCCCAACAAAAGGCCTATTTTTAGACTCATCCACTTTTTCAATATTTTTACATCTCCTTCACTGCCTACACTTCCTGATCCCAAAGGCACCCTTATGCGGGTGCGTTTGTTAACATTTTGGGAATACGATGACAAGTGACTTCCTGCCATCCATTTTAAAAGACATTAAAGCTCCCCTTCCCCAGCTTGCGAAACCTTGTTAAGTTAGATCTTGAGAAAGGTGGATCTAGAGGTTTTTCTTCCATGAGTGAAATTCCAAAATTTAAACTTAAGATTGAACCAACCGTTCTGGATTATATTAAACCCGAAGCCCCCAAGGAAAACCGCCTCATGATGGCCAAAGGTGCGGTTCCCATGCCCTCTTCTATTTTGGCCACGGTTTTGACTTTTCTCTTAGAAGATGTGGATGAAGAAGTTCGTACTCAGGCCAAGACCGGCCTTTTGGAAATGCCAAAGGGTGTGATTCAAGCGATCTTGCGAGAGCCAGCGCATCCTAAAACTTTAGACTTCTTTGCAAAAGAACAATTTGCTCAAGAAGATCTGATGGAGCCCATTTTATTAAATCCGTACACTTTAGATGAAACTTGCGTTTTTCTGGCGGCGAAAGTTTCGGAGCGATTGGCAACTATTATCATTAGTAACCAAGTCCGATTGCTCCGCACTCCAACGATTGCCGAAATACTTAAACAAAATCCTAAAGCACTACGTTCTCAATTGGATGCTATGGTATCTTTTCTCCGGATCAATGGCATTCTCCTGGAAGGCGAGTCTCCTGAACTTACAAATGAGGAGATTAAACTGATCTTGGACGAACCTGAGAGTACCGGAGCTCAGGTCATCCCAAAGGACTTGGTCGAAGAAGAACTGGAAGATATTCCACTTACCGAAGAGAAAAAGAAAACATTCCAACAGATTATTCGAGATCTCAATGTTGCTCAAAAGATCAAGCTGGCTCTTCGCGGAAACAAGGAAGCTCGGTCTCTTCTGATCAAAGATTCTAACAAAATTGTGGCCGCATCTGTAATCAAAAGCCCAAAGATTACGGATTCAGAGGTCATCAGTATTTGCAATATGCGCACGGTTCATGACGAAGTCATCCGAATTATTACGACCAGGCCTGAATGGGTAAAGCATTACGTCATCCAAGTAGCCTTAGCCAATAATCCAAAAACTCCCTTTCCAATTGCGGTTCGCTTTGCTAGACAACTCAATATTACAGACCTTCAAAAACTTTCCAAGAACAAGAATGTCTCAGGCCAAATCAGTAGAATGGCACGACAAATTTTTGAGGACAGGAGAAAGTAAAAAGGAGCAAAAAATGATCCGCACGCTATTCTTGATATCACTTGCATTTGCAGAGCCTATCACTGTCCATGAATATACGGACTTAATGCAAATCAACATTCCGGAAACTGTTATGAAGGTTCAGCAGAAAGTTCCACAGGTAGGCGGACAGGAGTTGCTCAATCTTTTTAAGTTTCAAGATTTTGTCGGAAAAACTTTGGACGGAAAAGAAGTGAACTTTCATCTTCCTCATGAGAAGAATTTTAAGCCCTTCAAATTTCTGATTCTTTCTTATTTTGCCGAGTGGTGCGGGAACTGCAACTACGAAGCTCCTCTATTAAGGGACTTGTATCAGAAATACTCCTCAAGAGGATTGCAAATTGTTGGTCGTTCTGAATACAGCGAACTCAAAAAAGTTAAACAATTTATGGCAAAGCACAAAATTCCCTATCCTGTGATCGTGGGGAGTATAGAAAAAAGTGAACAAGCCAGGTTAAACACATTTCTTTTGGTTTTGCGTAAGGCCTTGGGAGATCAGAGGAACTGGGGCACACCGTTCAATATTATTATTGTCAATGGTGATATCGAAAATCCTTTTGTGGCTTCTGGAGAGATGAGGATTGATCAATTGGAAAAGCTTATTCAAAAAACATTAGGTTAAGGATCTTCTCTCTTTTTATCAATTCGTAGACGATCCACAACACGATTAGCAAGCATGGCATCAAAGATCTCTGGTACATCCTGTGGGGTTACTCTTCCATACCAAAAGCCTTGAGGGTAGATGACTACTGTCACTCCTTGTGAACACTGGTCTAAACAGCCTGCTTTATTCGCACGAACTTTGCCTTTGAGAGAACGAGCCGTCAACTCCTTTCTAAAAGCCTCTACAACTTCCTGAGAACCTTTAGCAGAGCACGAACCTCGCGAATCACTACTTTCCCTTTCGTTCATACATATGAAGATGTGGTGTTCGTATATGCTCATTGGAGTAACCTTGTCGCACTTTCAAGAAGCTCTTTTAACTGTTTAACTTTCTCTTTTTCTTTTCCCAACATTTCCTGAAGATGTCTATTCTGTCCCATGAGGGATTCGAGCTGGGCTTTTGAGGCATCTTTAACTTGCACTAGTTCCGCTAATTCAGATTCCAAGGAAGCAACTTTGTTTTCGAGCTTTTCAGGAAGTTCAATTTTGGAACGATAATACTCACGTAATGCATTTTGCGCTCTTTTATGCTTTTGTTCGGCTTCTTCGAAAACGGAGCGCAGACCTATTAACTCGTTTTGCGCTGTCTGTGAGTCTTTTTTCAAATCCTCAAAAAGTTTGTCTCGTTTTAAAAGTTCTCGGTCTTTTTCAGCTAGGTTGGATTTCAGAAGCGTTAACTCATCTTTGAACTGCATTTTCTCCCCCCTCTCCTTTTCAAGCTCCTCCTGAAGCTCATTTAGAAGCACATCCATATCTTTGTTGGGGGGATTAAACTGTGCCCCAGATTTTTCATGTAGCGATGGAAATTGAGTCTTAAAAGTATCTACCCTTTCCTGAGGAGCTGCAGGAAGGCCAATCATCTGCTCGATCCAATCTACAACGTCCTCTGTAGGCACAGGAAGCTTAACATAAGCATTTGCCCTGTTTGGACGTGCTTTGTGCGTAGAAAATTTCTGTTCCGCATCTTTTGCCAGGCTTAAAAGTACAACTGGAGTTTTCTTTGTTTTAATCTGTTTTCTAGCCAGCTCTGTCAATTCAAAACCTTTGGCTGGTCCGTCGGTAAAAGCCAAAATGAGATCCAGGTGCTCATGGGTCAATATTGGGCTCGCTTCTTCAAAACTCGAAACATGAACTAAATTATAGTTGAGTTCACGCAGGGCAGTTTCAAATTCCCTACCACTTTTTTCATCCCCATCCACAAACAAGATCCGTTTGGCCAAAAATTCCATGCGTTATAGACTTCATTATTGTCATCTCAACAAGCATGTCAACGACGTGTTCTGGTGTAGCGGAAAAATGGGGCCACTTCATCATCGTGTCCCCATTTTTTGCTATTCTTCATTCGCCTTAGGTAAAACCGAAAAATGGTCTCGTGTGAGTTTGGAATTTATCCTTAGTAAGACAGCGATGACCTTGAAAAAATCGGTATTGAGCTTGCTAGAGGATATCGTGTGAAACAAAAAATCAACGGCCAAACGGTTGTGGAGTATCTGATCATTGTGCTCTTGATGGTCCTTTCTTTGTTTATTCTGGTAGATTTTCCATCGTTACTTATGCAAGGCACAAAGAAAAGGCTTGAAATGACGCAAAATCTACAACGGTTGCCAGTGCCTTAACTGCTAAAGGAGGAAGTCGTATGGATAAAGTCTTGGAGAAAAGGTCTTCTCAACACGGTCAAGGAATGACCGAATATCTCATCATCGTAGCATTGATGGCGATTTCGGCGATTGCGATTGTTCGCTCTACATCTTCTTCGCTCAAAGTTGGATTTGGAAAAATTTCTGCCGCCTTGCAGGGGAAAAAATACAGTGGGTCAGAGGCTGAAGACGTGACATCTGAAAAAACAAAGGGGAGAAGTCTCAATGATTTCGATAATGGTTCAAAATAACGCTAGGAAGAACTTGTCTGAGACTAAAGAGATAAGTTGGCTCTAAAAAAATTGGGCAGCTTGTGCTTAACAAGCTGCCCAAAGGGCCAAGTTTTTATGAAAACTCTTTATTTCTGACACTGAAACGCTTTGTACCCTGCCTTTACCCAGCATGCCTTGCTTTTGAAAAAACTTAGGTGAGGCCGAATCACGTAATTTGAATCAGTTCCAGTATCGCAGATTAATAGACTTCCACCATTCATGGGAACTACCTTCACACTCTCAATAGCAGGTTGAGTTCCAGAGCCGGCATTTCCTCCACGCCAACAGGTTTGATCTGAATTTCCGATTGGAGTGGAAGGGATGAAGCTTTGGTTCACGACACTTAAAGCTGAGGGGCAATCAAACTGATCGTATAAAGAAACAACCCTGATATTTGAAACCATGGAACCTAAATTGTTGGATAAGGCACATACAAGGGCTGAAAAGATTCCTCCACCTGAAGAACATGCGTTTCCAGATCCTGCTGATACAAATCGACCATTTCCTTGAGCTATAGCAACGGCCGCATTGGCAATGGCGCATCCAATTCCCCCAAAGAGCCCACCATTCGAAGAACAACCGCTTGGAGGGTTTCCACTGCTAGTCCCTGACGAGACAAAACGACCCCCTCCTTGTTGAAGTATGGCCAGTATGGCATTGGCAATATTGCTGTTTATAGCTCCGGTGATTGATCCAAATCCTCCACTTAACAATCCGGCATTGGAAAGAGCTCTGATTGCAGCACCTGCAATTGAAGCACTAACAGCACTGCAGGTTCTTCCACTGCTTGACAAGGAACAAATCTGAATGGTTTGCCCTGTTGAGACATTTGCTGCCAGAATAGAACTCAACGAATTGGCTATCGCGTTTTGAATGACACTAAAAATATTTCCATTTGAAGAACTTCCTCCAGATAAAAGTCCAAGATGAGAAAGAGCATCTAAAAGAGCCTTTGCTACCGTGGTATCTATGACTGTGTAAACATTGGCAGTTGTGCCGCCACCACTCGAACCTCCGCCTCCACCTGAATCGTCACCTGCTACTGTGGTTAACCCAAGTACAGTCGCTTGTTCATGAGACAGAGTTACCTCTTCAGACAGGTAAGTCTCTTTTGCTTCCTCTTGTATACCCTCTCCAGAAGAAACGTCTTGATTGGGAGCGATTTCAGAAGCACAGTAATTCTGACTAAGGGGCAAACTAAGAACTAAAACTACCTTGGCAACATTGTAATATGAAAACCTCATGTCAACTTCCTCCTTCATTTTGTTGTTGTTGACTAACAAACGATAGAGCGAGCGCTGTACCAGAAGGAAATTGAACGTCTTTTCAGGCAGTTATGTAAAATAGGTTGGCAAAAAATATGGAACTCAAGTTGCCACTGGTAACTAAGTGGTACGTAATTTTTTCTTTATGGTTTTTTCCCACCAAGGACTGGTGTCATCGAAAAAGTTTCCTGACCAAATGTAAAATGAATCCATAATTGCTTCAGTTGACATCACATGTCAGGTGGTTACCATCTGCAAATGGTCTGGTGGATCTTGTTAGGACTGTTGGTACTTATTCTAGTGGTTTTGGGCATCTTATTACTCTTCAAAAGATCTTCAGAACTTCCATTGGCCCTGATCCAGCAACAGCTCAAATCTCTCAATGACGAACTTCATCGAACCATTTCTGAAACCACAAACAAAACAAACCAAGAGATTGGTCGTCTACATCAACGGGTGGATGACAGATTGAAGGATGCTGCTTCAATAGTTCAGGTAACGCAACAAACTGTCGGCGCACGGATTGATAAGAACACAGAAATTTTTGGCCAAGTCCAGCAGCGATTGGGAAGCCTAGAGGAGGCCTATAAACGAATTGAATCTGTGGGTGCAAATATCGCTGAACTTCAAGACATTCTCAAGGCTCCAAAACTCCGCGGAAATCTTGGGGAGCAAGGGCTTGAAGAACTCCTGGCCCAAATTCTTCCTAGGCCCCATTTCGAGATGCAATATAGTTTTAAGAATGGTGAGAGAGTCGACGCAGTGATAAAGCTCTCCGGGGACTACTTGGTTCCCGTGGATGCAAAATTCCCTTATGAAAATTTTAAAAAAATGTTGCTTCCCAACCTTTCTGAGAATGAGGAAAAAAATTATCGAAAGGCGTTCTTGGGGGATTTTAAACGGCATATTGACGAAGTAGCCAAAAAATATATTCGTCCGGAGGAAGGAACCCTTCCTTTTTCCCTTCTTTATGTCCCTGCCGAAAATATTTATTACGAGGCAATCTTGAGAGATGACCGTTTTGGCGAAAGCCTTGGGATCAATTCTTATGCATTGCAAAAAAGAGTCATTCCGGTTTCGCCCAATAGCCTCTACGCCTATTTACAAGCGATCGTTCTGGGCCTAAAAGGACTTCGAATTGAGGAGAAAGCTAAAGAAATATTCCAGTTTTTACATCGTATACGAGATGATCTTTCGAAATTGGATGAGGAGTTCCAATTGGTTGGAAAACATTTGATGAATGCCCACTCCGCATTTGACAAAAGTGAGAAGCGATTGGAACGTGTCCGGGGAAGAGTTGACACACTTGAAGGAACAGAACCTCAAGAAGAAAATGTAAAAATTCTTCCCTATTCCTCTCATGTATAATCAAATTTTTTGATACATTGTTTTATGGTTACTTTTGCTTTGTTTTTAATGCAATGGTTCGGTTTTTTCTACAAACAAACTTAAGTGACCATCAGTGTGGATTCATTTAAATTCCGCCTCCGTGGATTGGTCCTGTAAAAAGAAATGGACCGGAATTCTGCTTCTTTGCGCCTTTGTACTCCTTGTCCACGGAGGGGCGTTAAAAAACGAATTCTATTGGGATGATCGACCTATTATCCTCGAAGGACATTTTTTACGTTCCATCCATCAAATCCCCCCCCTTTTCTTCCATGAATTTTGGTATCACGTGGACCAAGGAGAGCGCGCTCCCAGAGCCAAGCTTGATACTTATAGGCCTGTTTACAATCTATCATTTCAACTCGACCATTTCCTATGGGCAAAAAACCCAATCGGTTTTCATCTAACAAATTTAATTTATCACCTCTTCAACGTCTTGCTTGTTTTTGCCATAGGCCTTCAGTTCTTGCGCCCGGAATTTGCTTGGATGGGCGCACTGATATTTTCAGTTCATCCTCTTGCATTGGAACCTGTTCACTATGTGAGTGCAAGAGCAGATTCTCTTTCATGCCTTTTTTCCCTCTTGGCCACTTGGATAGGATTTAAAAAAAAGGATCTTCAAATTTCACATGCCTTCCAAACTGCATTTTTCTATTTTTGTGGAATCCTGGTAAAGGAATCGATCTTATTTTTCCCCCTGGTATGGATGATTGTCTTTTGGATACAAGACTTCTCTCGCCACAAAATTAAATTTTTTGCCCTAACTTTAGGTGTAACTGGCTTTTTTTACTTAGCTCTACGATCGTATGCTTTGAAGGGAGCCAAAGCAGTTGCCAGTGCCTCGCATCTTTTTGAAATATTTTTCAATTTTCCACGGTGTGTGATCCACTTTATTTCTAGCTTTTTCATTCCCCTCCACAATATGCCTATGCAACCGTTTAAGATGCTAAACGTTTCAGAAAACCTCCTTTTCTGGGTATTGCCTTGGATTTTCTACCCCGTTTTCATCTATCTAATGGTTTTTATCATCCGAAAGAAATACAAATGTAGCATGACACTTTTGTGGGTTGTTTTAGCGCTTTTGCCCGCCTTCTTTGCCACCAGCATGACAGAAGTTATGAATCCACGATACTACTATGCCCCGCTGACCGGGATGGTCATATTCACAGCATTGCTTTTTGACGCTGGGGTAACGCGCAAGCTTTTGGGACTATCTTTTTCCATAGTCTCTTTAGGAGTTTTGGCTTTCATTTTTGGACTGATCTCCAAGACAATTGCCGGACATTATAGAACTGGAGAATTGTTTTATCGAAAGATCCTTGAAGACACCCCTCACCACGTAGAGGCAGAATATAATTTAGCAAACACTTTATACCGTGAAAACAACCTACGCGAAGCGCAGTACTGGTATCATGAGGTGCTAAGACACCAACCAGGCCATGTGTCTGCTTTAAATAATCTTGGATTGGCTCTCAAGAATCAAAATCAACCTACATCGGCCATTCCCTTTTTCAAAAAGGCGATTGAACTGCGACCCAACGAAGCCAGGTATCATTACAACTTAGCACTGAGTTTTGAACAATTAGGGAACATGCGCGAGGCTCGTATTTTTCTTGAAAGGGCAGTCAAGCTAGATCCTCATTATTCACTTGCCAAAACTAAGCTTAGAGAACTTTCGGCGTCACCATAGATCTTCTACCTGATGGGGAATTTTCATCCTCACTTGGAAAGAATTTTTGTAGGATTGAGTGCTGCCTTTCCTTTTCGGATTTCAAAATGCAAAAAACTTTCCTGTGTTTTTATATTTGCTTTTGCAATGATATCTCCTTTTCTGACTTCATTTCCTCTTTGTCCTAGCATTGGGCCTAAATACGCATAAATCGAAAAGAGCTTTGATGTGTGTTTTAGGATGATCATATTCCCATATCCTTCGATTCCGCGGCCTTGATAAACGATTTTTCCATCAGCAGCGGCTGAAATGTCTGCTCCGGGTCTGACACGGATATCGATGCCATTATGCATTTTTCGATTCTTCATCCCGAAGAAAGAAACCACCTCTCCCCTTGCTGGCCATGAAAAATTGAAAGCTTTATCTTCTCGAACGTCCTCTTTAACGAATCGACGATCTTTCTCCCTTGATTTAGGGACGACTAAAACTTCTTCGGTCAAAGGCCCAGCTCCTGTTTTTGGTTCCCATGGCTCCTCAAAATCCCAAATGCTTTTTTCCAAATATCGAACTTCTTTAGCTCCAGGAATAAATACTTTTTGGCCTGGTTTGATATGATTGTCGTTAAGCTTTGGATTGGCCTTCAGAAGATCTAATATGTCTACCCCATATAGATGGGCAATGTGGTTCAAAGAGTCATCTCTGCCAGCGTTATGGATAATTCCACCTCGATCGTGGCATCCTTCAAGGCACAGTAGAGAAACAAAGAATATTAGGAAATAAGAGGAACGAAACTGCATTCGCCTAAGTCCTCTGTTTCAAGTTTGTGATTTTTTTTTTGGATGGCGAAAAGTTTTTGGGTTTGATCTTTTGATACCAAAGGAATCACTAATTTACCCCCTTCCTTCAATTGGGTGACTAAAGCTTGCGGTATGGTGTGAGAAACCGCGGTAACCAAAATACCATCGTAAGGAGCATACTCTTCCCAACCAAAAAATCCATTTGCAACACGAATAGAAACATTGTGATAACCTAAATCTTCTATGCGCTGCCTGGCTTTTGAAGCCAAATGTTGAATCCTCTCCAAGGAAAACACAGATCGAGCAAGTTCTGCTAAAATGGCCGTCTGATAACCTGAACCAGTACCGATTTCCAGAATGCGCTGGCCCCCAGTTAATTTAAGGGTCTGGGTCATAACAGCAACAACATATGGCTGAGAAATCGTTTGATCATGACCTATAGGCAATGGATGATCTGAGTATGCTCGTTCTTTTAATGCTTCGGGGACAAAGAGGTGCCGGGGAATCTTTCCCATGACTTTTAGCACGCGTTCATCTGAAAGTCCTCTTCTCCGAAGATACTTTTCTACCATTGAAGGGGCAGACATGGCTCTCGTTTTCATCAAATTCAAAGTTTCAAACCTTTTAACATCCTAAAAAAAATGATTGTTGAATTCCAAAATTGTTATCAGCGCATCTCCAAGGCTTTTCTATAGGCAAGAATTGCAACGAGATATCCTAGCGCGCTCAAGAGAATTACAGTAGTGAAGCTGGCCAACATGGCAGCAACCGTTGCAGCAACTGCCCCTAACACAGTCGCTCCTCCGTTTATTCCCCACATCCATGGGACCGCCTGAGAAGCGTATCCAGAATATCGTGAAATCAATCGGATTCCTGTTGGAAAGGGCATCCCCATGGCAAAACTCAAAGGAGAAATCATTAGTATCGTGATGCTTTCTCGAATCCAGAGTGGAACGCCAAGAAAATACCGCATCAGCGCCAAATAGCCAAACGCGGTACCAAGAAGAAGAAGAGCTAGAATGAATATGATCGTTTCGAATTTCTGATGAAGGCGTCGGGAAAAGTAGCTACCGATACCAGAAGAAATGAGAAGAGACCCGAGAACGACGGCTATAGATCGAGATGGATGACCTAGGAAAAGGGAAAATCTCTGCATGAGAGCCATCTCCACAAAAATGTAAGAATACCCTAGACAAAAGAAATAAAGAGTCCATTTGCCAAAATTCGGCATCAAAAACCCGCTGCGAGAAGAAACAAGAAGAGGTAGAAAAATGGCTACAAAAACAGCGACCATAGAGAACGCCAGAAGAAAGGAAAGAATAAAGGGCGGCCAATTGGAAAAGGGGCCTTTTTCCCATTGAACAGACCAAAAATTGTTCCATTTGTAGTATTGGAAGAAAAAAGGACTGTCATCAAAAGTCGGACTCACATCAAAAGGAAATTCATCTAAGATTTTTTCATGAATTCCATTGGATCGAGCATTAGCATAGGCGCTAAACAGCATCGTCAGATCATTCATAGGTGGACCCATGGAAGGATAGACAAGATATGAACCATGGCTTTTGGAATATTTCGCGATATGGCTTCGAATAGAAGCTATTTCATCCTGCGTAAATGGTTCAAGACGAATCAAGAGTGTGAGCCAATCTTTAGAACTGGCAATCACATGCTTGAGAGGGTCGTCGATTTTCATTCGATAGAGCGCCTCGAGCGCAATGGTAAAAAGCCGAAGTGAGCCGGCTGATGCCCAACGGGAGATCGAAAGAATTCCACCGGGTCTTAAACGACGCAAATAGGTCTCAAACGCTTCTACAGTATATAAATAGTTTTCAGAGAGCATGTAGGCGCCGCTGCTTGTTGCTGTGAGAGTGTCGGTGGCATGGCTCATGATAACGTCGTACGTTTGTTGAGTACGCGTAATGAAGCTGCGCCCTTCTTCATTCAAGAGCTTCACACCCTTTCGAAAAAAGAGATCCCCATTGTTGTGACGGTACTCTTTGAGAGAGATTCGTGCCGTTGTAGGATTCAATTCGATGGCGTCGATTTGTTGGGCTCCAGCTCTTAGCGCATTCCACACATCGATTCCTCCGCCAGAACCGATGACTAATATAGAGTTGGGTTGCTTTTTGAGAAAATAGACGGCCTGGTTCTCGATCATGAGCTCGGTTTCCGGTTGAAAAGAAGGAGCCTTGTCCGGTGGATCGATCACCATCCCTGACCATGCTTCTCCATCCGTAAAAATCCGTTTTTGGTGAGGTTGGTTTTGGGTCGAAACAACATCAGTTCGAGAGATCGTGTTCCATTCTGAAAATTCAACGATCCTTTTATCGCCTTTATCGAGTTGATTGTATTCCCAATTGAACGCCTTTGAAGGTTCGGGGACTATTCGTCGGTTGATCTCATCAGATAGGGTAAGAGTCGCTCCCACCAATAAGGTCAAAAGCAAAATGGAGCTCCGGTGAATAAGTTTTATATTTTTTTCAAAACAATAGGGTGTCGCGACAAGAAGACAGGAAAAAAGTGTGAGATTGACAGGCCCCAACCAACGCATTCCTACGAGGTAAATTAGGCATCCGCATCCCGCCCCGAAAAGATCCCAGAAATAAAGTTTGTCGATCTCTTCTGGATTTTGGGTAAATGTCTTTCCTAAAACTGCGCCGGCAAAGAAATATGGAAGGGTCATGAACACATAAGCAATTCCCATGGGGCCAAGCGTATTCCATTTTTGAAAAATCGTGTTCGACTGAACCACCATGACTGGAATTAGTAGAGTTGAAAGAAGTGTCGTAGCAACAAAAGCAAGTGCAGAGTTTCTAACATTGAGTATCTTACTCAGATAAAATCGGTCGCCAAGAGCAAGCCAAGTCCCGCTGACGCCAAACCCCAAGAGGACCAACGAAACAATTGCGTATACAAAATGATTCCAAAAAATAACACCTAGAATTCGGGTCTGAACAAGCTGAAGGATGAGGACAGCAGCTGATGTTGAATATACAACCCAGCGCTTTCGATCAAGAATCACCAGACGCGAATTATATAGGACTTAAGATGGGAGCCACAGGATTAATCGGTGCACTTATGGAAGAATAGAGAGGGGCAACTCTTCCTCAGAAAAGGACTTCGATCTCCCAAAAACATTAAAGGTAACTCATTGATATTATATATGTTTCTATGGCACGCCTCCTGCTCTAAAGGTAGTCAGGAGAAACAAACCATGTGCAAAAAGACTGATTGCCCGATTTATGACAAATGCGATAAGGAAGATGAGCAAGCTTATTATTGTCGAAAAGTGGAATTGCTGGTCCATCTTTCTAAAATCGTGAAACGACGTCCAGTCATCAATTATGTTGCGCTACCTACGCAACAACACCTGCTGTAAAGGGCGTAGTCCGATAACAGGACTTTACATAGTCTGAATAGCAGACAATAACTTTATCCGTCCAGGCAGAATGTCATCATTTAGAGAACTTACAAACCAGCTTCTCTGGCACACAGGTTGCCATCCATTTTTTCGTGTTGATCCATTTTTTATATGAATTCCCACTCCTCATTTTTCTTACCTTTGGATTATTTGAGTTAAGCGAATTGAGCTACCTTCGAGGTTTCATTGAACAAACTAGTTTTTTCTCTGCTCGAAGTCAATTTGTAGGATCCAATCCAAATCGTGTCATTCAATATTCATCTAAAAATATTCTTGAGCCTTTGACTCTTCAGCGTTCTTCGGAAGGGATGAGTTTAAAACACAAGCATCAAAACAATATCATGGAAGTTGGCCTTTCTTATTTACCTCTCCGCCATCTGTTGAAAATGGACTCGGCTGAGAGATTCTCTACTTTCTATGGAACCACTCCCCTTCCATCCAGAGCTTCTCCCAAAGGCTCTCCATGACAGCACTTAACGAACCGCCAGGAATAGGACGGGTTGGAAGTCGAGGCCAAGTGCTTCCTCTTACCTTGCTTATTTTGCTCCCCTTAGTGTTTTTCATCGCAGCGAATGGGGAAAGATGGATTTTTGGTATTGAGAAAATTAGAAATCAAAAGGAAGCAG
>Ga0247727_10010469_pt1 | contig 16433 bp, 12 predicted proteins | sample WisWelCaveWW1625_FD_202498 | JGI IMG/M metagenome (GOLD analysis project Ga0247727, IMG submission 202498) | Biofilm microbial communities from Wishing Well Cave, Virginia, United States - WW16-25 | ecosystem: Environmental > Aquatic > Deep subsurface > Groundwater > Cave microbial mat | place... | reverse complement strand
TCATCGGCTCCGGCGTCATAGAGGCTGCCTGTAAGACTGTCATCGGAGCCCGTCTCAAACAATCTGGAATGTTTTGGACGGTCGAAGGCGCCAACCGAATCATCGCTCTTCGCTGCTGCCGCCTCAGGCGAATTCGAAGACTTCTGGGAGGCCCAGGCGGCCTAGCCATCATTTTCAAGACGCGCACCCACCTGCGGTCGACCTGCGGCGGTGGTGGTCCCCCGCAATTGTCATCCCGAGGGCGGGTGACAGTTCAGAGGTGCTTTCGCAACCCGCAATTGTCATCCCGAGCGTAGCCTGCCTGTGTCATCCCGAGCGTAGCGAGGGATCTGCTGTTGCGCCGGGGCAAAAGCAGATCCCTCGCTACGCTCGGGATGACACAGGCTCCGCTCGGGATGACAGAGGCTACGCTCGGGATGACAGAGGCTACGCTCGGGATGACAGAGGCTCCGCTCGGGATGACAGAGGCTTGATTTCCATGTCGTCACCTGCAAGCCACGCCGCAACGTCCAGACCTGGAGGAAGCTTGAGTCGGCCCTGTTACTGGCCTTCAAGCACCGCTACGCCGTTCCCATCGGGAACATCGCCGGTAAGAACAGGTCTTGGAGCGACGAACTTGAGTACTTCCGCGAGAGCCGATTGGTGGCGATCCTGAGACGATACGAGTAGCATCCATGGCGACTGTCTAACGAAGCGTTGCAGCCGACGGCGCACAAGAGCGCCGCGGCTTGGACTAAACCCGCTTCGCGGGCAAACACCGAGGGTGATACGATTTGGCAGGACAATTGCCGTGGCGCGGCACCCGGCAGCGGGTGTAAGTTTGGGGCAGCGGCAGTGCCCGCGCCTCCTCCCAAAACAAGAGGGGCCATTACATTCCATGCATAAAAGCTCTTATCCTGCCAAATCCGAAAGGGTTAAGTCCAACTGATCTTTGGCCCACCGGTTGCGGGGCTGAGCCTTCCTGCCCCTCCCCCGGCTCCGAGCGCCGCAACCGGCGGACCAGAAATCCTCTGCGTTAGCCGGACCAACGCGGAAGTGCGAGGATGGTGAAATGGCGAAGCTCGGGACCTCAAAGCGTCCAGCAGTAGTGCGGGTTCAGTCGGTCGCGCGAGCGGAGGACATCCTATCCGTGTGCGAGGCGCGCGGCTGGAAGGTCATCCTGGGTCGAGCCGCGAACCGGAAGATGTGTCCGATGTTGAGACCCTGCTCGTCAGGGCGGTTGCGTCGGGGACCGTGCGCCAGGAGGGAAGGGTTGGCCGCAATTCTCGGTGCCCCTGCGGAAGTGGCCGCAGGTTCAAGAACTGTTGCCAGTCTTGCTGAGCTTTGATCGGATGCGGCAGCGTTGAGGAAGGGCAGTACGTCGGCTAATTATCCTTCCGACGGTCACTCGAAAGCTTGCGCTGGCCGCCTTGGACCAAGCCGAGGAAGCCCTCCTCGCAGATGCCCGTGCTCTGCCTCGTCCGCCAGAATCGGCTCGAGCAGGTCGTTCTTCGGGATGTCGGCGAACAGCCGCCAGCCCGCACAGCAGTGGAAACACGTCTGCAACGGCGCGCGACTCCCGATGGTTCTCCATCCCCTGCAAGGATCGTGGATCGTAGATCGTGGGCCCCGACGATCCACGATCCACGTTCCACGATCTGAGCCCCTCACGCCTTCAGCTCGTAGAATGCCTCCCGGCGGTTGCTGATCCCCAGCTTTCGAAACTGCCGGAACCCGGCCTTGCCGGCCAGCTCCCGCATCAACGGCTCGCTGGTGTCGGCGCCGATGCCGGCGCCGTGGTTGGCCATCGAATCGTGCAGGCACCACAGGGTCGTGGCCGCGTAGGCGTTCATGGGGCCGGCGCCCAGGTTCTCCTCGACTTTTTCCGATAGGGCCGGCTCGTTGAAAAAGCAGGCGCCGCCGGGGGCCAGGGACTTCCGGCAGGCCCCCAGCAGCCCGACCGGATCGTCGAAGTGGTGCACGGAGTTGAAAACCGTCACCAGGTCGAAGCGGCCCGGCGGGAGGCGCGAAGAGTCCGAGGCCACGAACTCCACCCGGCCGGCCAGTCCCGCGGTCCTGGCGTTGGCGCGGGCTCTCTGAATGGAGGGCTTATGCGGGTCATAACCGAAAAAGCGCGACTTGGGGAAGGCGCGCGCCAGCACCATGGAGGCCATCCCTCGGCCACAGCCGACGTCTACCGCCATTCCCCCGTCGCGCAGCTTCTTCTCCACTTCCGGCATGGCGGCGATCCATTCCGGCGCCAGGCGGTGCTTGAAGGCCGGCGCCGAGGTGCGTTCCATGGCCTCGAACAGCTCCGGCGGGCGGGAGTCGATCGCAATGGGCTTGCCGGTCCGCAGCGACTCGACCACCTGGTTCGCCGCCGCCACCATGGGCGCCACCATCTCCAGCGAGCCGCCCGCGAACACCGGCGACTCCTCATCGGCCAGCACCGCGGCATGTTCCGGCGGAAGATAGTATTTCTTGCCAGCCGGCTGGTATTCGATATACCCGCCGAACGCCATGGCGTTGAGCCATTCTCGCAGCAGCCGGGCGTTCAGCCTGGTCTTGCCCGCCAGCTCTGCGGCCGTCACCGGTCCGGCGGCAGCCATCGCTTGGAACAGACCCAGCCGGTCGCCAATGTAACTGTTCGCTCCCAGCCAGGCCGTGGAGACGTCGGTCATCACCCGCTGCAGGAACTGCTCGGTTTTCGTCGGAGTCCGGCCTGCCTGCGCCGCCTGGGCGGCTCTCCAACCAGGCGCCGCCGCGGCCGCCGCCAGAAGTCTCAGGAAGTCCTTCCGATTCAGATTGACAGTTGCTGGCATGATACCTCCCGTGATGCGAAGATGCCCCCCACGGCCTGGACAGGCAGGAATGCCTGTGTTACCGCGGTAGCAGCGCGATGGCCCGTGTGGGGCTGCCGCTCTGGTCGGCCACCTTGATCGGCAGGGCGATGTAGAACGCCCCGCGAGCCGGCAGTTGATGGAGGCCGACCAGCATCTCCTCCCAGCTCATGCCGTTTTTCAGGCCGGCCACGTGGGTCTCCTGGCCGGCCTCGGCCGGACCCATGCTGGGGCCGTCGGTGCCCAGGTGCCAAACGCCTTTCTGGAAGAGGTACTCCATCACCTCGGGGCCCGGGGCCGGCCACCCCGGCGCCGACTTGGCGACCACCGGGTCGAAGGTGAGGCGGCGGCCTTCCGGGAACGGCTTGTAGTATTTATCGGTATAGCCGCTGCGGAACAGCACCACCTCGCCGGCCCGGATGGGGCCGTTCCCCTTCTCCCAGGCCTGGAGGTGGGCCACCGTGATCCGGGGGCTCGCCCCGTTGGGCGCCTTGTCGAGCAGGGCGGTCACGTCGATCACCACTGCCGGGCCCATCAGGCGATCCAGCGGATACTTGTCTCCGGTGACCCACCCCTGGGGGCCCGCGAAGGGCAGCTTGCTGTCGGGCGGCGGCACGAAGTGGGCCGGAAAATCCACTTGCGTGCCGGTGTGCTCGTCGATCACGTAGCGCTGGCCGTAGTAAGGGCCCTCGCTCGGCGCGATGACCTGGCCATAGGCATTCTTGAGCGGCGTGAACCAGTTGTAGGTCCAGCGCTGGAACCGCGGCAGATCGGCCCAGTTGCCAGGCAGCGTCTCGCTCACCGTGACGGTGAGATCCACCACCCGCAGCCTGCTCAGATCGACCGGGGGTTGCGCGACGGCCGCCGCGGCCGCCAGGGTCATCAGAATCGGTTTCATCGAGCCTCCAGGCTGCGAACCGCCTCCACCGCGGCCTTCAAAGCGGAGCGGTAGACGGCCAGGTCGGAGCCGAAAGAAATCACGTTGTAGCCCAAGCTGCACCACTCGGCGGCCTGCTCGCGGCTGCCCGGCTGCACACCCGCCCCCTTGCCGTGCCGGCGGGCCGCCGCGGCCACCCGGCCCAGAGCCTCCAGGAATCTGGGGTGCTGGAATTGCCCCACGATGCCCATCGACTGCGTCAGGTCATAGTGACCGACCCAGAGGATATCGACGCCCGGCTCGGCGGCGATGGCCTCCAGGTTCTCCAAGCCCTTCTCGCTTTCGATCTGGCAGATCACGGCGGTGTTGGCGTTGGCCTCTCCCAGATACGCCGCCGGGCTGGGGGGCATCACATAGTCGTTGTGAGCCGTGCCGAGCCCCAGACCCCGCCGGCCGTCGGGGCCGTACTTGACGGCCTCGACCACGGCGCGGGCCTGCCCGGCGCTCTCGACGTTCGGCGCCATAATGCCCAGGGCCCCGGCATCGAGGGCCCTGGCTATGAAGTGATAATGACTTCCGGGCGCCCGGACCACCGGGGCCACCGGGGTGGCCTTCAGCCAGGCGATCAGGTCGCCGATCCGCTCCAGTTCCAGCCCGGAGTGCTCCATATCGAGCAGCACGAAATCCACGCCAGCGGCCTCCAGCAGCTTGGCGATGCCGCGGGTGGCGAACTCCATGACCATATGGCCGACCGCCAGGCGGCCTTCCCCCAGTCGTTGCTTCAATAGGTTCGGCTTCAAACTGTCCTCCGATCGCGCAACCGCGCCAGCTTGGCCTGCATCCCCGGACGCTCCAGCACCTCCCGGTTCACCACGTGTCGCGGGGCCTGGCCCTGGGCCACCGCCAGGACGTTGCCGCAGGCGTAGAGGCTGTTGTCGCGGAAGGTCTCCTGGGTCCAGGCGATGGCATGCGGCGCGACAATCACGTTGTCCATCCGGAGCAGGGGGTTGTCGGGCGGTACCGGCTCGGTCTCGAAGACATCCAGGCCGGCGCCGGCGATGCGCCCTTCCCGCAGGACCGCGATCAGCGCCATCTCGTTGACGATCGGCCCCCGCGCGGTGTTGATCAGGTGGGCGGTTGGCTTCATCCACCCGAGCTCCCGGGCTCCGATCAGGTTGCGGGTCTGGTCGTTCAGCAGGCAATTGACGGCCACGAAATCGCTCTCCCGCATGACGGTCTGGAGGCCAACCAGCTCAACCCCTTCCGGCGCCGCCGAGATCAGCGGGTCATAGGCCAGCAGGCGACCGAAACGGAGCGCCCGCGCCATGCCGAACATTTCACCGGCGATGTTGCCGGCGCCGATCGAGCCGAGTGTTTTGCCCTCCAGGTTCTGGCTGGTGCGCGGGAGGCCCTCGCGCCACTGGCCGGCGCGGCACAGAGCGTCGAGCCGGCGCAGATTCTTCGCCAGCGAGAAGATCAGGGCGAAGATGCCCTCGGCGACCGGCCGGCGCACGGCCTCGGGGGTGATGGCCAGCATCACGTCGTTGGCGGTGCAGGCCGGAACATCGATGCGGTCGTAACCCACGCCCCAGCGGGCGATCACCGCCAGGCGCTCGACGCCCGCCAGGCTCTCAGCCGGGAAGGCCAGGGCCAGGGCAATGACGGCGTCGTACTGCTCCAGGGCGCCGGCGGCGGCCGCCGGGCCGGTGTCGGGCAGGAAGTCCCATTCACAGCCGCCCAGCACCTGGGCCAAGGCCGGCTCGAGCAACCCCCGGGCCTGGGTCTGGAAGTCCGGAGTGACGCCGACGCGAAAAATGCTGCTCACGGGTAACCGGACATTGTACAATGCAAGCGACAGGAGGACCTTCTCATGGTGGATCGACTTTCCCGACGGGAGTTTCTTGCAGGCGCCAGTGCCACCGCAGCCTGGGCAGCTTCGACCGATGACGCTTCCAAACCCATCCCCACCCGGACGCTCGGCAAGACCGGCGCCAAGGTGACCATTCTGGCCATGGGCTGCGGCAGCCGCCTGCTCGTCTACGAGCAGGAAGACAAGGCGCTCGAAGCCCTGAATCTGGCGTTCGACCTCGGCGTCCGATATTTCGATTCTGCTTACGGCTACGGCAACGGCAAGAGCGAGACTTGGGTCGGCAAGGCCCTGAAGCAGCGCCGGCGCGAGGTGTTCCTCGTCACCAAGATCAACGAGCGCGACCCGGAGAAGGCCCGGCGGATCCTGGAGGAAAGCCTGAAGCGGCTCCAGACCGACCACCTGGACCTGATCCACATCCATGCCCTCGGCAACGAGGCGGACCTGGCCCGCGTGGAGGCCAAGGGCGGCGTCCTGGAGGTGCTCTACAAACTGCGCGACCAGAAGGTGACGCGCTTCATCGGTATGACCAGTCACACCGACCCGGCGGCGCTCAGGGCCGCCATCGAGCGCCACGACATCGACTGCGTGCAGATGGCGCTGAACGCCGCCTTGCAGGGCATGCAGGACGGCAAAGGAAAGATGATCCTCAACCCGGCCATGAAGACCAGCTTCGAGCAGGTGGCCCTGCCGGCGGCGCGCAAAAAGAACCTCGGGATCCTGGCCATGAAGGCCATGGGCCAGGAGGAGCTGCTCGGCGCCGGCCCCCACAAGAGCGATCCCGCTAAGCTGCTTCAATACACGCTAAGCCTGCCGGTGGCGACGGCGGTGGTGGGGATGCCGAAGCTGGAGTTCATCCGCCAGAACGTCGCCTGGGCGAAGGCCTTCAAGCCCATGCCGGCCGCCGAGAGGCGGGAGTTTTCGCAGCGCCTGGCCGGCGCCAACAAGCTGGCGCTGGACCTGAAGTTCCGCGATCACGTGGACGGGTAAGGGTGGGCCGGGGTGGCCGGCCACGCCGGCCAGGTTGTGGGTTGTGGATCGTGGGCTCGGGCGTGGCGGCGGTAAGACAGGCATTCCTGCCTGTCGGGGCAGCCACACTCCAGTGGCCGGAGGCCACTCCATGCCAGGCAGGAATGCCTGGGTTACCGCCGCACCGCCCAGCGGATCTGGAATCCCAGTCCCGCCCCGTCGATGCCCGAGCCGTGGCTGCGGTAGTTCTTGTCCAACAGGTTCTCCAGCAGCAGGCCAAGCGTTGACCACTCCGTCAACTGGACCCCCGCTCGCAGATGCACCAGGGCATAGCCGGAGCTCGCTCGAAACCAGGGGACGCTGGCGACGTCGGCGCCGAGCACGCGGTCCTGGACCTGTGCGAGGCTCTCGCCGGTGGCCAGCAGGCGGCCATCGGCCACCAGGCCGCGGGCGCGGGCGCCGTTGAGAAAAAAGCCCGCGATCGAGGAGCGGGAGCGGGCGGCGCCGATGCGCTGGTCGGCCAGATCCAGGGCGCTCAGCCGGTCCTGCCGCCAGGCGAGTTTGGAGGCCGCTTCCAGCCACCACCGGGAGCGCGCTTGATATCGCAGGCTCAGGCAGCCGGCGGCCGGAGGAATGCCCCCTTCCATCTCCGGGGGCTGGCCGGTGCTCTGGTCGGCCCCGCGCAGATATGAGAAGTTCGCCCGCAACGCCCAGGCGCTGGTGAGCTTCGCGTTCGCTGCCAGCTCCACGCCGGCGATCCGGATCTGGGCGGCGTTGGCCCGGATGACCACCGGGCGCGGATCCACTGCCACCCTCACCCAGCCGGCCGGATCCTGGTAAAGGATCGGCTCGCCGCCCAGGCTTTGGCCGACAACTCCTGGTGGAAGGACCAGGGTGCGCTTGGTGATGAAGTTGCGAATGCCGGAGACGAAGACGCCGGCTTCGGCTGTTACCCGGCGGGAGGCCAGCTTGAAGCCGGTTTCGTAGTTGACGAGCGACTCGGGTTGGAGCGCGGCAGGGGCCACCTCGAAGCCGTTGGAGGTGAGGCCGATCTGGCTGAGGTCGCTGATATTGGGGGCCCGAAAGCCGCGGCTCGCAACCACGTTCCAGCTGAGCTGCGGAGCCAGGAACAGGCTGCTGCCGAGGTGCCAGGTTAAATCGCCGGCCTCCAATCCCGGCGTGGCCGGCGACCGGAACCGCGCCTGGCTGAGGCGCAAGCCTCCGTTCAGGCGCCAGCGGCTGGGCAGCAGCTCCACGGTCTCCTGCAAATAAGCGCTGTGGGTCCGATAAGAGGCCCCATCGGGGAACCGGGGTCGCAGCGAACCGGTGGCGACCCCTGTCAGCGGGTCGAGCCGGTGGTGCCGCGACCGCACCCGCTCGTCGAACAGCTCGGCCCCGAAGGCCATGATTTGGCGCCAGCCGAGATGGGTGGCGCCCTGAACCTGCCAGCCGCGCGAGTCCGTGCGGGCGTAGTCAAAGCTGACGGAGGCCGCCGGATCGCCGCCCTGGGTCTGTCGGTCGTCCCCGATGCGGTTCAGCGAGGCCGTCGCAGCCAGCCAGTCCAGGCGCTTCCAGCCTTGGCGCTCCCAGCGGCCGTAGAAAAAATCGAGGCTTTGGGGGTCGAAACCGGCGCGCAGGTTGCCGTTGCCGCCGTTGAGCTGATCGTAACGGCGGCCGCCGCGCTGGCGAGTCCGAGTGTAGTAGAACGACAGATGATCGGCCCTGCTGAGCTTCACCCCCAGCCGGGCCGAGCCGCCGAAGCCGCTGAAGCCGGTGCCTTCCAGGCGGCTGCCGAGATTGGCGGAGGGCAGCCCCAGAAAGCGGGTGACGGCGGCGTGGGAGTCGCGGCCTCCGCCGGCCCGCAGGTCGTTCAACCGCCGGCCGAAGCCGGCCAACGCCAGGCCCAGGCGGGGTGAGCTCAGGAAAGCCTGGGCATCGCCGGCCGCGGATCGATCAGCGCTCCCCAGCACGCCGGCGATGGCGCCCCCGGCCTGCCAACCGCTATCGGCCAGAGCGGGACGCGCGGTAATCACGTTTACGGCGCCACCCATGGCGTCGCTGCCGTATTGCACCGAGTTGGGGCCGCGGGCCACTTCGACGCGCTCCAGCGTGCTCGGGTCGATCAGAGCCTGATACTGGTTGGGGCCAGCGCGAAAGGTGGCGTTGTTGAAGCGCACCCCGTCGATGAGGGTTATCACCTGCTGGCCGGTCAGCCCCCGCACGAACACCGCTCCCTGATGCGCGGTGGTCTGCTGCACGTGCAGCCCCGGCTCCTGGCTGAACAGCTGGGGCAGGACGGCCGAGCGGCGCTCGAGCATCGATTCCCGCGTCACGACCTCCACCGGCTGGGGCGTTTCCAGGATCTGCTGGACCACCCCGGGCGACGGGGTTACCGTGACCGATTCAGACAGGACCCCAAGGGGCAGTTCCAACTGCAAATCAATTGCAGATTCCGAGGCGCCCACCTGGATGGCTCGCCGGGCCCGGTCGAAACCTTCCGCCCAGGCGTCCAGCTCATAGGCGCCGGCCCGGACCCCCAGCCAGCCGAACCGCCCTTGAGAATCGGCTGCCGTGGTTTGCGCGACCGCGCCAGAACTGGTCAAGAGCCGCACGCGAGCCTGCGGAACGGCGCCCCCGGCCGGATCCACAACCAGGCCCCGGACATCGCCACCCCAGACCGGCCGAGCCACCGCCACTCCGGCCGCCAGAAGCGTTTTCGCGAACTTGGTCCCCATCTCTACTTGCAACTCAGTGTCAAGAAGCAGGGTACGCTACTTGCAACTCAGTGTCAAGTAGATCATCGGTGGCGGCGGGGAATAGATCGAGGGAGCGCCTTTCTGCCGATGAACCGGTAGCAGAGACCACACCACATGCCGGTTTGGCGACTCGGAGAGGGAAGGGACGCGGCGCTTTCCACCGCTTACGCCCGACTGTGCCAGCTGTTGCTCCAGGCGGTGGCCGCTCATGCTGTGGAAGCCGATGCGGCCGGTCTGGAAGCGTTTCGAGCCGATCTGCGGCGCCTCCAGGAGTCGCTGGGAAGGCCGCCTTCGGCAGCCGAAGCCCTCACCATCGCCGGAGCGGCTACTCGGGCCATCGCCGAATACAACCAGCGCGCCTCGCGGTTCCTGGGGGCGCGGGTCGGAGAACTGCAAGAAATGCTCGGCATGCTGACCGACGCCATCAGCGTCATCGCTTCCGGAAGCGAGCGCTCCGTCGCGCGTCTCCAGCAAATCGAGAGGAAGGTCGAGCGAGCCGCGAAAACCGAGAGCTTGCAGGCGTTGAAGGGGCAGCTGGGCGAGTGCCTGGAGGCGCTCCGCCAGGAGGTCGTGGAGCAGAAACAACACTCCACCCGCGCCGTCCAAGACCTCCGCGAACGGTTGTCACAGATCCCCTCGCTGGCCTCCTGGGCAGCGCTCGACCCGCTGACCGGCCTGCCCGGCCGGCCGCAAGCGGAAGAGCACCTTCGCAAAGCCCTCACCGAAGGACAGCAGTTCTACGTGGCTGTTTTCGTGGTCGACCAGATCCGGGCGGTCAACGAGAGCTTCGGCTATGCGGCAGGCAACCACATGCTGAAGGAGTTCAGCGAACATTTGCGGGCTCGGCTGGGGCCGGCAGATCTCCTGTTTCGCTGGAGCGAAGCAGCGTTCGCGGCCCTGCTCGACCGCCGCGAGCATGCCGACGAGGTGAGTTCCGAAATGTCTCGCATTCTATCCGGACGCCGGGACGTCTGCTATCAGTTCCAGGATCGCAGCGTGCTGCTGCCGATCGCGGCCGCCGTTCAAGTACTGCCGGCCGGGGCAACCTCCGAGGAACTGATCCGCCAGACCGAGGAGTTCGTCAGGCGCCACGCCGGAACGGACCACTACTAGCCGCTGCAGCTAGTGTCGCGGCTCCATCTGAAATCGCAGGCTCCATTCTCCGTCCAGGCGCGACAGGGCCTGCTCGCCGCGATGGGTGGCTTCGAGCAGCGCCTGGTGCCGGGAGTGAACCAGCATCCAGAAGCGGGGGCCGAGTTGGAAGCCCTTGTGCTCCAGCAAATCCCCGAGGAAACTGTGCTCCAGCCGCCCGCGCAGCGCCGAGGCGCCCTGTTGGAAGGCGTGGTGGCAGAGGTGTTCCAGAACGTCGCCTGCCGAGGCCCGGCGGGCTCCCATCTGCAAAACCTCCCCCAGGCGCCCCCGGCTCAGATAGTAAAGATACCATCCGGCGATCTCGGCGCCGCCGTTGCGCAGCACCACGCCGTGGAGGCTGCCCCCGCTGCCCGGGAAACTGGCGCGGTTCATCAGCCAGCGGAGCGACCGGAGTTCGTATTGCGGGCGCAGGCGCCCGTTGTCCCACAGGGCCCCGGCGCACTCCAGCAGGCTTTCCGGCGAGGCCGGCTCGGCCTGGAGCGACGGCGGGGCGGGAGGCGGGCCAGGCCGTCGTGGCAGCCGCAGCAGGGCGGAGTCCAGGGCCCCGCACAGAGGCCCTGCCAGCCGGGCCATGGGCCGCAAAAGCTCGCGCTGGCCCAGCCGCCAGTTGAGGAAGCACGCCGGCCGCAGCACGCAGGTCCAATGGATACATTGCAGCCAGCACACCGTTGCCCCGAGGCTTTCCCAGATCCGGCTAGAGGCTCGATTGGATTCGTCGGCCAGGGACAAATCCTGGGGCCCGCCCAGGAAGGCTTTCAGCAGCAGGACTGCCGCCAGGCGATTGCGGCTGGCCGGGTCCACCATGAATTGGGAACTCCAAGCCGCCAGGAAGGCGCCGTCGCACAGCCTTACCGGACGGGGCACTACGCCCAGGAAGCCCCCGATCTTCCCTTTTTCCTCCTCGTAGACCAGCGAGTGGATGCGCTCCTCCGGCCAGGGGTGATCCAGGAACACGTCTTGGAAATACTGTTGATATTTCTGTTGGAGCTCGGGGGTTGGCTCCTGGTCCGGAAGGAAGACCCGGCGGTGCAAGCCGGCCACCGCGGGAATGTCCTGGGGTTCGAAACGGCGTACGCGCGGCATCAGAATCCTCCGGCGGGCTGCGCCGGCGGGGGTCATTCCCGGGCGGCCCGAAACTGTTTCATCGGCGGATCCGACGCCCACTCCGGCCCGCCGATCGCCAACTTCTTCATGCGGTAAAGCAGCGCCTTGTAGTCCATCCCCAGGAGGGCGGCCGCCTGCCTGCGGTTCCAGAGCGTGGAACGAAGCGCCGCCAGGATGGCCTCCGCCTCGGCCTGCCGTTGGCTGCTGGTCACCTGGTCCCAGGCTGGAGCGGCGGTCTCCTGCGGCACTACGGCCGCTGATCCCGGGAAGGGCTGCACTTTGTCGATCCCCAGCTTGCGAATTCGGTAGAGGAAGCCCCGGTAGTCCATCCGCAGGGCGGCAGCGGCCTGCCTGCGGTTCCAGTGATTCGCTTCCAGAGCCTGGAGGATCTCCTCGGCTTCGCTCGGCGCAGCCGAAGGTGTTTCCCACGTTGTCGCCCCCGCTCGGCCGGCCGGCTGGGACAGCGCCATCTTCAACTTCAGTCGCGACTTTTCGCGCAGCTCACCTGCCAGCGCCTCCGGGTCGCGGAAGACCAGGAACTTGCGCATCAGGTTTTCCAGCTCCCGGATGTTGCCCGGCCAGTCATGCGACAGCAGGGCCTGCTGAAGATCCGGGGTCAGATCGGGCGGGGCTATCTGGGGGGCTCCGTGTTTTCTCAGGAAGAACCGGGCCAGAGGGAGGATCTCGTCCTTGCGCTGCTCGAGCGCCGGGACGTGGATATTGATAACGTTCAGGCGGTAATACAGATCTTCCCGGAAGTGACCTTCCCGCATGGCTTTCTCCAGGTCGCGGTGGGTGGCCGCCAGCACCCGGACATTCACCCGCACGGTGTCCTTGCCCCCCAGGCGCTGGAATTCGTTATCCTGCAGCACATGCAGCAGCTTGGCCTGCAGCCGGCAGTCCATGTCTCCGATTTCATCCAGCAGAATGGTGCCTCCATCGGCTATCTCGAATTTGCCGGGCTTGTTCTTAAAAGCGCCGGTGAAGGCCCCTTTCTCATATCCGAACAGTTCGCTCTCCAGCAGCTCCGATGGCATGGCGGCGCAGTTGAGTTTCAGCAGCGGCTTGCCAGCCCGGGGCGAGAGAGCGTGCAACCGGCGCGCCAGCACTTCCTTGCCCACGCCGCTGGCGCCCTGGAAAAGCACCGGCACGTCCCAGGCAGCTATCTGCTCCAGAGCGGTTTGGATCTTCTTCATTTGCGGATTGCCGCAAAAGGTGATGTCCTCGCCGCCGGTCGGGGTCGCCGGATCCGGCGGAGCCCCTTTGACAGCAGCCTCGGTTCGCAAAGCTCGCCCGATGGCCCGGCCGAGATCTTCGTGGCTCACCGGCTTGCCCAGAAAGTCGGTGGCCCCGCTCTTGAGAGCTTCCAGCACTTTCAGGGGAGCCGAAACGCCCGACAGAATGATGATGGGCAGATTCTGATCCAGCCGGCGCATCTCGCGGAGCGTCTCGAGGCCGTCCTTGCGGGGCATCATGAGGTCCAGCAACACCAGCGAGACGGGGCGCTCTCCGCGGCACAGGTAATGCAGCGCCTCTTCGCCGTCCTCGGCGCACTCCACTCCGAAGCCCTGGCAGCGCAGGGCCATCCTGAGGTAATGCCGGACCTCCGGTTCGTCCTCGGCCACCAGAATGGTTCTCGAATCGGTCACGGTATTCCTGTCACCAGCCAGCGGTGGCGGGCGCTGTCTCGCGGGTCCTGGCGTTTTCCACGGCCGGCGCCGCAGCCCCCTCCGCCGCACCATACGGGAGCACGAAGCAGAAGGTGGCCCCCTGGCTGCCGGACTCGGCCCAGACCAGGCCGCCGTGCTGGCGCACGATCATCCGGCAGATGGCCAGGCCGAGGCCTCCGCCGGAGCGGTCCTGCCCCCCCGAATAGGAGGTGTACTCCTCGAAAATATCCTGGATCCGTTCGAGGGGGATTCCGGGTCCGGAGTCCTGCAGATCGACTCGAAAGGCGTTGGGATCCCGGACCGCGATGGAGCGGCGGTTCACCATGGCATCGGCGGCGCGGATGCGCGGGCTGCGCCGCTCCCAAAAGCAGGGATAGCCCCGGATTGCAATGGACCCGTTCTTGGGCGTGAATTTGCAAGCGTTGTCCAGCAGGTTCACCAGGACCTGCTCGATCAGCTGAGGCTCGAAGAGCAAGGGCTTCGGCCGGTACTTCAACTGCACGGTGATCTGGATGTGTTTCTCCTGAGTCAGCGGCATGATCTCGTGCACCGCCTGATCAATACAGGCTTTGATATCACCCGGCTCCAGCCGTGGCGGGCGCTCTACCCAGCGCCCCACGCTGAGCTGGAACAGGGCGGTGGCCATGCGGGAGAGCCGGTGGATGCTGTGCTGCATTCGCTGGAGCACCTGCGACTGGTCGAGGGTCAGCGGACCCAACTGCTGGCCCAGCAGCAGTCCGCAGTATCCGTGAACCGCCGTCAACGGGGTGCGGAAGTCATGCACCGCCCGCGCCAGGAAGTTAGTGCGCTGCTGATCGTACTCCTGCAGCCGCAGGTTGGCATCCAGCAGGCACTGCAGCATGGCGTCCCGATCCCGGACCGGCGCCGGTCCGACCGAGGGGCCGTCCGGCGCCAGGTGGGCCTGGTAGCGCGCCACGGCGTGTTCGAGAAACGCCCGCAAGGTGGCGCGGTTTACCGGTTTCAGCAGCGTGCCCACGGCAGCCAGTGGAAGCCGGTCCCGCAGCTCCTGCAAGTGCTTGCCGTGCACCAGGAAGATGTTCCTCTGTTCCTCCCGAAAGCTCAGGCTGACCGGAATGGGGGCCCCGGGCTGGTAGTCCCAAATGGTCAAGTCGCTCTCCGGCTCGCCGCACCTGGCCGTGGCAAAGTCCCACTCCCGGCCGCTGAACTCCGCCAGCGCCTCCCGGCACAGACCATAGAGATCCCGATCACCGGAGATCAGGCGAACTTTCATTCGCTGGCTGGCGGTTGGCTCAGCGGCGGCGTGTGAAGCTATAGACACCGTTAGCGCGCTTTCTTAAACTGTGGCTTGACGGCGCCGACCGGGGGGGAGCCTTCCCGAAGGAAAGCGTTAAAACAAAAAAGCGAAGCAATCGCAGTATAGCGCAGTTGGAGATTTTGTCAATCCCGTTCTGACGAAGTTCCTAAAAATTGGCACTAAAGGAGGAGAAGGGGCGGTACGGATGTACCCATTCGGCCCCCACTTCTGTACTAGTACCAAACGGCCAGTGGCGGTTGGCGGCGACGCTTTCTGAGCCTGCCGGCTGGCCAAAACTGGGGTTTTCAGGGCCACCGCCCAAACTGGCCGCCAAAATGCAATGGTGCCGGGCAGGACGCGGGAGGTTTGGTCCGCGTTTGTGTTCCGCAGCCCATGACCTCGAACGCAGAACGCCGCAAGTACCCGAGGCTGGCGTTACGCCTGCCGGTGGCCCTGAGCCGGGCCGGGGAACCGGGTCCGCTCGAAGGCGTTACGGATAACATCAGCGTGGGGGGCTTTTACTGCGTTCTGCCCGGCCGCCTGGCCGAAGGCGATCGGCTGGAATGCACATTGCTGATGTCGGATGGAACCCACCTGGGCCGCGCCATCCGATGGCTCTGCCGCTCACAGGTCATGAGGGTCCAGTCAGCCGAGGGCGGATCCCGATTCGGGGTCGGCTGCCGCATCGACGACTACACCTTGATCGTGGATTCAGAAAGGCAGGAAGCGATTCATGAGGCAGCATCCTAACGTAACGCCGATGACAGTGTGCGCCGCCCTGGCGCTGGCCGCTTCCCTGGCGGCGGCGCCGCAGGCTGGAGGCAACGGCAGCGCTGCCACGCGAACCGACCAGCAGGCCTCCACGGCGGCGCCGCCGGCGCTGGCGGCCGGCCTGATAGGGTACAAGATCGGCCCCGGCGACATGCTGGAGGTTCGGGTCTGGAAAGAGACCGAAGCCAGCGTGCCGGCCGTGATGGTGCGCTCCGACGGCCGGGTTTCGCTGCCTATGATCAAGGAAGTCGACGTCGTGGGACTGACCCCGGGCGAGTTGGAGAGGCTTCTGACCGCCAGGTTCGCACGCTTCATCAACGAACCCGAAGTCACTGTCCTGGTAAAAGAAGTTCACAGTGAGCGGATCTACCTGGTGGGAGCCGTCAAAAAAGAGGGGTCGATTCGCTTTCACCCCTCCATGACGGTACTTCAGGCGCTGGCCGAGGGCGGTGGGCTGACCGATTTTGCCAGGAAGAAGAAGATCTACGTGCTGCGAACCCAGAACCAGAAACAAATCCGCATCCCATTCAACTACCAAGACGTAGTGAAGGGCAGTCGCATGGAACAGAACTTCGCCGTGGCCCCGGGCGATACCATCGTGGTTCCGTAAGATGCCTGGGGCATCGCTGTTGCAGATCCTCCCAAACTTTTTCCCTCCTGAAGTCTCCGAGAGGCCGTATACGGGCCGAACAGGCGGTTGGCGGGCTTGGCAGCGGAATTGCAGCCAGTCCGGCTCAAGATTAGGAAATGGGTGACGGGTGAGCAATTTTGGTAGCGGGCGGTGGGGGGGGGTGCTGATGGGGTTGCTGGCGGTGGCGACGGCCGGCCGCGCCCAGTGGTTCCAGGCCTCCAATGGGCACAATCCGATCGCGGAACTGGTGGCGCCCTTGCGCTTTGAAGAGACCCGCCGGACGGGGCTGAGGCTGGAGCGGGCCGCCTTTTATCAGGGATATCTGCACAAGGCGGTGACAGGCGGTTTTGGCGGATCCGGGAACGGCTCCAAGCTGGGCTACGAAGCCGAGACCGGCGGCGAGTTGAGCCTGGCGGCGCGCAGCTCCGGAGCCACCGGCAGCTTTGCTCTCGTATACACACCCTCCTACGTGGCGCGACATCGCAACCCGGAATGGAATTCTCTCAACCAGACTCTTCGAGTGGAGGGAATCACCAAGCTG
>Ga0247727_10010468_pt1 | contig 16435 bp, 19 predicted proteins | sample WisWelCaveWW1625_FD_202498 | JGI IMG/M metagenome (GOLD analysis project Ga0247727, IMG submission 202498) | Biofilm microbial communities from Wishing Well Cave, Virginia, United States - WW16-25 | ecosystem: Environmental > Aquatic > Deep subsurface > Groundwater > Cave microbial mat | place... | reverse complement strand
AAGTAGAGTCACCGGGCAACGCAGTGCGGCTGTCTTTCGTGGTTTCGTTTTCGGCGGTATCGTCTAGGGGTTAGGACGCCAGATTCTCAATCTGGAAACCCGGGTTCGATTCCCGGTACCGCTACCAGTTTTTTCGCTCACCAGACCTTCTCATCGCGGAATTCTTTGCTCACCTACGACCCATGCCTCTAGGGGCGATCCGTGACCAGCTCTGCATGATTCCGACGAAAGCTCTCCGCAATGTGGCAATCCCAGCACACCGGCCAGTGCGTGTCCAGATATTCCGGCAACTTCTCTACCGGCACTTCCGTCCATAGCACTGTCTCCAAGTCTCGATTCACCAGCGCCGGCCGGTGGTCGTGCCAGTGGATTCTGCCGAACGGTTTCTTACAATAGATGCATCTCTTCCCTGCGTACCACTCATTCACAATGTTCCAGACCAGACATTTCTCGGGGTCTGCTTCGATCTGGCTCAGGCAGTCCTGTCCGCAGCCCACCCTTTCTGGCCAGCGAGAGCATTCGCAGAGGCGTATCTGCTGCCTACTACGCGTGAAAAATCGTTCCGCCGCCTGCCGCGCCGCCACGCGTACGCCAGCCGACTTTTGCGTCTCAGGACACGTAACCAGCCTCTGGCCACGATACCGGAGGTACACTCGCACAGGCTCCGTTAGTCGAAGTCCGGCATACAGCACACCCAGGGCTACCAGGCTACACAACAAGTACTTTTCCGCGCTCATCTTCACCTCCCAATCTTCGGGAAGTCTATTCCAGCCCTCCTTGGTGCATACGACTCGCCATTCTTGCCCTAGCCTTTGATGCCGTTAAGGCTTTTCAATTCAGTTGATAACGATTCGCTTCGTCGCTGACCACCGCCTCCCCCTGCCAGCCGCAGAAATTGAAACTTTTGCTCGCCACCTGGCGGGTCGCATCGGCGTCCCGGGACTTGCCGCAGCCAGTTCACCTACTCTAGGTGGTGTAGAGAAGTGGATCAACGCTATTGCGGGCGACCTGCTGAAGCATCGCGGCGCTTGTCTCGTGATCGTCGGCGAGCAGCAATCCCCTAGCGTTCACGCCTTCGCTCACGCCATCAATCATGCGCTGGGAAATGCTGGCTCCACCGTTCTCTACACCGATTCGGTCGAAGCGAATCCTGTTAACCAGACAGAGTCCTTGCGTCAACTTGCGGCAGACATGGCTGCGGGCAGCGTCGAAATGCTCGTCATCCTCGGCGGCAACCCCGTCTATGACGCTCCCGCCGATTTCGACTTCGCCACCCGTATGGGCTGGGTCCCGCTGCGTATCCATCTCAGCCTTTACGAAGACGAAACCTCCAATCTTTGCCATCGGCACCTCCCCGAAGCTCATCCTCTCGAATCCTGGAGCGACGCTCGCGCCTTCGATGGCACCGTCTCCATCCAGCAGCCCCTGATCGCGCCTCTTTACGGCGGCAAATCTGGCCACGAGCTGCTCGCCGCACTCTCCGGGCAACCCGGCCGCGCCGGATACGACATCGTTCGCGGATACTGGAAGAGCCAGAAGCCCAGCCCCAATTTAGAATCGTTCTGGCGTCGCTCGGTTCACGACGGCGTCATGGAGGGAACAGCCTTCCCTCCGCGCAACGTCTCATTGCGCCCTGACTTCGCTGCACAAAACGCCGCGCCCGTAATTCGTGCGAAGCAGGGTCTTGAAGTCGTCTTTCGCACCGACTCTACGATCTACGACGGCCGCTTCGCCAACAACGGCTGGCTGCAAGAACTTCCCAAGTCCCTGACTCGGCTGACTTGGGACAACGCTGCCATGCTCAGCCCCGCTACCGCCCAACGCATGGGGCTTGCCAGCGAAGACCTTGTTGAGTTGCGTCTCGACCGCCGCAGCGTTCGCGCCCCAGTTTGGGTCCTTCCCGGTCAGGCCGACGACACCGTCACTGTTCACCTCGGCTACGGCCGCACTCGCTCCGGGCGTGTCGGCACAGGCGCGGGGTTCAGTGCTTATGCCATTCGTACTTCGAGCGCCCCCTGGTTCTGCGATGGCCTGGAATTGGTCAAGACCGGCGATCGCTATCGCTTGGCCTGCACTCAGACCCATCACAGCATGGAAGGTCGCAACCTCGTCCGCACCGGCACTCTCGACGATTACCGCCGCGAGCCCGACTTCATTCGCAAGATGGGTGAATCCTCCTCGCCCTCACTTTCTCTCTATCCCGGTTTCCAGTACACCGGCTACGCCTGGGGCATGGCCATCGACCTGAATGCCTGCATCGGTTGCAACTCTTGCGTCGTCGCCTGCCAGGCGGAAAACAACATTCCCATTGTCGGCAAAGAACAAGTCTCTCGCGGCCGGGAAATGCACTGGCTGCGCATCGACCGTTACTACAGGGGCGATCTCGATAATCCCGAGACGTTTCATCAGCCGGTCCTCTGCATGCGCTGCGAGAACGCTCCCTGCGAGGTCGTCTGCCCGGTCGCCGCCCCGGCCCACAGCCATCAGGGCCTCAACGACATGGTCTATAACCGCTGCGCTGGCACCCGCTACTGTTCCAACAACTGTCCATACAAAGTCCGCCGCTTCAACTTCCTCCAGTTCAATGACGAAACGACCCCGGTCTTGAAGCTCATGCGCAATCCTGACGTCACTGTGCGTAGCCGCGGCGTCATGGAGAAGTGCACTTATTGTGTCCAGCGGATCAACGAAGCTTGCATCACCGCAGAGAAGGAAAGTCGGAAGGTGCGCGACGGTGAAATCGTCACCGCGTGCTAGGCGGTCTGCCCCACGCAGGCAATTGTCTTTGGCAACATCAACGACCCCGCCAGCCGCGTCGTGCGCCTAAAGGCAAGTAACCGCAACTACGGTCTGCTGACCGACCTCAATACCCGGCCGCGCACTACCTACCTAGCCCGTCTGCGCAACCCCAATCCCGGGCTAGAGGCAGGTTAAATGCCTGAACCTGACTACAACCCGCATCCCTCCGAGAGCGGACTGGTCAAGCCGCCCGTCCTCGAGCCCGGGCACACCTTTGCCTCGGTGTCCGACAAAATCATCGCCATCGTCCTCGCTCGTCGCACTCCCAGGGGCTGGATCGTCGGTTTTGCCCTTGCCTTCCTTCTCTCGATGGTTCTCCTCTACGCCGTCACTTACCTCTTCCTCACTGGCATGGGGATCTGGGGCAACAACATTCCCGTCGCCTGGGCCTTTGACATCATCAACTTCGTCTGGTGGATCGGCATCGGCCACGCCGGTACGCTGATTTCCGCCATCCTGCTCCTCATGCGCCAGCAGTGGCGCACCTCCATCAACCGTTTTGCCGAAGCCATGACTCTCTTCGCCGTCGCCTGCGCGGCACTCTTTCCGTTAATTCACCTCGGCCGCCCTTGGGTTTTTCACTGGCTCTTTCCCTATCCCAACGTGATGGCGCTGATGCCGCAGTTCCGCAGCCCCCTGATGTGGGACGTCTTCGCCGTCAGCACCTATGCGACTGTCTCCCTGTTGTTTTGGTTCATCGGACTCATTCCGGACCTCGCCACGCTTCGCGACCGCGCTAAAAATCTCTTCTTCAAAAAGCTTTACGGCATTCTTGCCATGGGCTGGCGCGGCTCTGCTCGCCATTGGCATCGCTTCGAGATGGCCTACCTGCTTCTCGCAGGCCTGGCCACGCCGCTCGTCGTCTCCGTTCACACCGTGGTCAGCTTCGACTTCGCTGTCGGAGTTCTCCCCGGCTGGCACGCCACCATCTTCCCGCCCTACTTTGTCGCCGGCGCCATCTTTGCCGGCTTTGCCATGGTGCTCACCCTCACCATCCCCATTCGCAAGTTCTATGGCCTCGAAGACTTCATCACCATGCGCCACCTCGACAACATGGCCAAGGTGCTTCTCGCCGCCGGCCTCCTCGTGGCCTACGGCTACATGATGGAAACCTTTCTCGCTTGGTACAGCGGCAATCCGTTTGAGGAATACGTGATCGCCAACCGGATGCGTGGCCCCTATGCCCCGGCGTACTGGGCGCTGATCCTCTGCAACGTGCTCGTCCCGCAGGCCCTCTGGTCGCAGCGCATACGGAAACACGTCCTGGCTCTCTGGATCGTCGCCATGTTTGTCAACGTGGGCATGTGGCTCGAGCGCTTCATCATCATCGTCACCAGCCTACACCGCGACTTTCTCCCCTCATCTTGGGAGATGTACTACGCAACGATTTGGGACTTCGCCACCTTGTTCGGCACCATCGGTTTGTTTCTGGCGCTTCTGTTCTTGTTTATTCGCTTCCTGCCGTTAATCTCGATCTTCGAGATGCGGGCCCTGGTCCGCGAAACGCAGGAGCAAGGCCCCGGAGGGAAGTAAGCGAGCGTGTTTCGTAATCCGCCCATCTACGGACTGCTAGCCGAGTTCCACTCGCCCGAGGAGCTCCTGGTCGCCGCCCACCGCACTTATCAGGAGGGCTACAGGGATATGGATGCCTATTCGCCCTGTCCGGTCGAAGGCTTGGCGGAAGCCATTGGCCATCACCGCACCCGTTTGCCTTTAGTAGTTCTGATAGGTGGCCTGATCGGCTGTGCCTCGGGCTTCTTGCTTCAGTACTGGGCCTCGGTGCTTTATTACCCGCTAAACGTCGGCGGCCGCCCGCTAAATAGTTGGCCGGCCTTTGTACCCATCACTTTCGAAACCACTATTCTCTTTGCCGCACTCTCGGCGGTTCTTGGCATGTTGGCCCTCAACGGCTTGCCCACGCCCTATCACCCGGTCTTTAACGTCGATCGCTTCGCCCTGGCTTCGCGAAACCGTTTCTTCCTGGCCATTGAGGCCCGCGACCCGAAGTTCGACCACGCGCGCACCCGGCAGTTCCTGGAGAGCCTGACTTCACATGGGGTTTTCGACACTGAACGCTAGACCAAATCCTTGCTCGCCCCTGCTCGCAGGGCTACTGTTGGCCGTCGGTCTGGCTCTCCTGGGCTGGACCCGCTCCTCTTTCAGCATCTCTTTTGGTTTTACTCCCACCCCGCCGTCTACATCATGATCTTTCCCTCCATGGGCGTGATCAGCGAGGTCATCGCCTGCTTCGCCCGCAAGAAAATTTTCGGCTATAGCTTTGTGGCCTTTTCAAGTGTGGCTATCGCGCTTCTCGGCTTTCTCGTCTGGGGACACCACAAGTTCGTCAGTGGCCAGTCCATGTACGCCGGCATGATTTTTTTTCCATCCTCAGTTTTCTAGTGGCCATCCCCTCGGCCATCACGGTCTTCAACTGGACCGCCACCATGTACAAGGGCTCCATTTCTTACAGCGCGCCGATGCTCTACGCGATGGGTTTCATCGGGTTGTTCACCATGGGCGGTCTCACTGGTCTCTTTCTCGCCACGCTAGCCGTGGACGTCCACTTGCACGATACGCATTTCATCGTCGCTCACTTCCACTACATCATCGTTGGTGGCGCGGTGATGGGCTATCTCGCAGGCATCCACTTCTGGTGGCCGAAAATGACTGGCCGCCTCTACCCAGAAGGCTGGGCCCGCTTTGCTGCCCTGGTCATCTTCCTCGGCTTCAACCTGACCTTCTTCCCGCAGTTCATCCTCGGCTATCTGGGCATGCCGCGTCGCTACCACGCATATCCAGACGAATTCCAGGTGCTCAACGTGATGTCTACGGCTGGTGCCTCCATCTTGGCCGTGGGATTTCTGATCCCGCTGATCTATCTGATCTGGTCCTTGCGCTACGGCCCCGCTGCCGGTCCCAATCCCTGGGAGGCGAAAGGACTCGAATGGCAGACGGCCTCTCCTCCGCCCACTCAGAATTTCCCGGTTACACCCGTTGTGACGGAAGAAACCTACGAATACTATCCGCAGCACGAGGCCAAAGTTGTCTGAACATTCCACAGCACTCGCGCATCAGTTCGACGACCTCGCCCAGCAGAAGGACGCCGCCACGCTGGGCATGTGGGTCTTCTTGGTCACCGAGAGCATGTTCTTTGGCGGCATGTTCACCGGCTACACCGTCTATCGCTTCCGCTACCATGACTCCTTTGCCGTGCCAGCGACCGCCTCGACTTATTTCTGGGCGGCGTCAATACCGCCGTCCTCATCCTGAGCAGCCTGACGATGGCCATGGCCGTCCACGCGGCGCAGAAGGCCCGCCGCCGCAGCTTGGTCAGCTATCTTCTCCTCACCATGGCCCTTGGCTCAGTCTTCCTGGGTATCAAGGTTGTCGAGTACTCGCACAAGTTTCACGACCGCCTCGTCCCCGGCCCCAATTTTCTCTTCTCCGGCCCACGCGGCGAGCACGCCGAGCTTTTCTACTCCTTCTACTTCGCCATGACCGGCTTCCATGCCCTTCACATGATCGTCGGCATCGGCATCCTGGCTGTCATCGTGTGGATGGCCCATCGCGACCGCTTTACCGCTGACTATTACAATCCCGTCGAAAACACCGGCCTTTACTGGCACTTCGTGGATATTATTTGGATTTTCTTGTTCCCATTGCTCTATCTGGTAGGCCATCACGGATGAACACCAGCGAACACATCGTCTCTCCCCGGATCTACCTCGCGGTTTTCCTGGCCCTGATGCTGGGTACGGCTGCCACGGCCTGGGTGGCGCGCTTTGACCTCGGCCAGTTGAACATCGTCGCGGCCATGGCCATCGCCGTCTCCAAGGCTACCCTCGTTGTCCTCTACTTCATGCACCTGCGCTACGGGCACAAACTCACTTGGGTCTTCGCCGCCGCGAGCGTCATTTGGCTGGTGATCCTCATTGGCCTCACCATGGCCGATATCCTCACCCGCGCCTTGGGCTGATCAACAGGCCCAGCCTCATTCGCTCACTGGTCAAGGAATCGCCGAATCTTCTGCAACACGTTCTGGAACATCCCCGGCGTCAGCCGCCCGGTCTGCGTATTTTGCTGGCTGGGATGGTAGGAAGCGAAGAGCCTCGGAAGCCCATCGGGCAGTTCGAAATGAGCTCCATGGGAAAATGCGTACCCAGCACGGCTGGGAATCGCACCATTTCTGACCAGCACATTCAGAAACGCATCGAACGCGATCTTCCCCAGCGCTAGCACCGCTCTCGGTTTCAGGAGTTCGAGCTCTGCTTCCAGATAACTGCTGCATTGCTTCAGTTCCTCGGGCGATGGCCTGTTCTCCGGCGGAGCGCAGCGTGCCGCCGCGGTGAGATACGCGTTTCGAAGCTTCAACCCATCTTCGCGATGCGTGGAAGTCGGTTGGCTGGCGAGCCCCGCTAAATAAAGATGTTTGTAGAGAAAATCTCCCGACCGGTCGCCCGTAAACATCCTGCCCGTGCGGTTGGCTCCATGGGCTGCCGGCGCTAGGCCGACAATTAACAACTCTGCTGTCGCATCGCCGAATCCCGGCACGGGTCTCCCCCAGTAAGTGCATTCTCGAAAGGCACGTCGTTTTGTGCGGGCGACTTTTTCTCGGTGACCCACGAGTCGAGGGCATTTCCGGCAAGTTATGATCCTCTGGTTCAGCACCGTAAGCCCATTCGCGCCCATCTTCGCTTTTTCTCTCTTTTCCCTTAGGATAGTCGCCCGCACTGGAAAGCTTCTCTCTAATTCGGTGCGTTGCGTCGCGCCGCCAGTCACCCAAGAGAATCCGAGCCGCGCGACTGGACAAAATCTCGCAGAGGCTAGCTTGGCTCCTACTTCCGAAAAGATTCTAATCCTTGGTGGCGATGAAGGCTCGCGACAGAGCCTCCAGGATTTGCTCACGGCCAATGGTTACGGCGTCTTCTTCGCCGCTTCTGGCTCCGAAGGCATGGAATATCTTCGAAGCGCATCTGCTAGTTTGGTCCTGCTTCCTGCTGGCCCTTCCGCAGAGGATTGGTTTCAAACCCTTGCCGAAATCAAAGGGTCGGCCGCCACCTCCTCCGCGCGAGTGATCCTGCTGGCCCCTCCCGATTCCATTGCCCGTGCCCGCGGCCTTGACCTGGGTGCGGACGACGCTCTCTCCTTTCCCTGGTCCCCCGAGGAGCTTCTAGCCCGCATCCGCGCCCAGTTCCGCGCTCGTCGCGCCTTCGAAAACCTGCAGGACAAAATGCGCATCGCCGCGGAAGGCCAGAAGATTGCTCACACCGCCTTTCAGGCCCTCGCCGTCACTGAGAAGTTGACCCGCGATGCCTTCTCCCTTGATCGCCGACTGAAAATCGGCCTCACCGCTCTTTTCGTCGTTGCGACCGTGATCGTCGGGATTTTTTTCCTGTACCGCAATCGTGCCGAAAAGGAAGCGCGTCGCGCTTACGCGGTGATCGCCCAGCTCGAGCGCGGTGTTTCCAATCAGCAAAACCTGGTCGAACAGGTGCGCCGCATGCGCCTCGAGCTCCAGCAGGCCTCTCCTTCCGGCAGTCTCGAACAAATGCAGCAGCTCGAGCAGCAATCCGCCGAGCTGCGCGCAAAGATCGCTTCCGGCCAATCGGGTGACGTCGCCTCCCTGAAGCAACAACTCGCTGAAACCAGCGGCCGCCTCCGTCGCCTCGAAGAATCCAGCAAAGTGGCGCCGGAGATCATCCGCTCCTATGCCACCAGTGTCTGCTTGCTCCATGTCGTGGTCGGTTTCCAGGAGAAAGCCACCGGCCAGCGCCTGCGATACGCCGGCATCAACCGGGATGGCGAGCCCCTCCAGGACAGTGACGGGAATCCCATTTTCACGACCACCGGCCGCGGGTCGGAAGTTCGCGCCGACTTCTTCGGCACGGGCTTTCTGGCTGCCAGCGGTGGCCGCATTTTGACCAACCGCCACGTGGTCGAGCCTTGGTGGAAAAACGAGGAGCTCGATGCCGTCTCCCGGCAGGGGATCGAAGCGGCGATTTCCGAGATCAATGCTTACTTTCCGGATTCCCCGCGTGCCTACCGCGTCGAAATCCAGAAAATCTCTCAAGAGAACGACCTTGCCCTGGTGCAAGGCGATTTGGGCGACTTGAAGCGCCCCGTTCTTCTGCTTGACACCAGCGGCCAAGCCGCCGTTCGAGGTGACCCACTGGTTTCGATTGGCTATGCTACGGGTTTGGTCGCCATTATGGCCCGCGCTGGCGAAGAAACAGTTCGCGAAATCGTCGCCGTTTCCAATGGCAGCCCGAGACTCGTCATGGCTGAGTTGGCCCGCCGCAACCTGATTCGCCCGCTCACAACTCAGGGCCACATCGGCGACATTCTTCCCGACAAGATTGTTTATGACGCACAAACCACCACCGGCGGCTCCGGCGGCCCGCTCTTCAGCCGCGACGGTAAGGTCATCGGTGTAACCTTTGCGGTTGTCAAAGGCTTTGGTGGCTCCAACTTCGGCATCCCCATTCGCCTCGCCCAGCCCCTCTTGCAGTGAACCTTTCTCAACCCTTGCGTTCGACGGTAGCTTCCGTTCTGGTTGTGCTGCGTCCGGCAATCAGGCGGTAAGCAGGCACGCCCGCTGCCACCGTGAGCAGCGCGAAGAGCGATGGCCACGGCCGGTTCAGAAACGCCACGACCAGAATTCCCAGGCTGGCAGCAAGATAAACCAACGGCACCAACGGATAGCCCCACACCCGATACGGTCTGTTTCGCTGCGGTTCTCGCATCCGTAACAACATCAGCCCCGCCACCGTCATCAGCGGAAAAATGCCCAACGCAAATCCAATGTAGGTCAGCAGTTGCTCAAACGTGCCGGTCAACACCAATACCATCGCGCACAGTCCCTGAGCTAGAATTGCCAACCCGGGCGTTTCGAATCGCGGATGGATGCGCGCCGCGGCCTGGAAAAATAATCCCTGCCGGGCCATCGCGTAATACACCCGCGGCCCGATCAGCAGATAAGCGCTTAGCGACGAAAGCAACAGCAAACTGATCATCCCGGAGAAAACACTCGCTGCCTCCATTCCAAATAATCCCTGCACGGCCACGTCTCCGACTGTTGTTACGCCGCTGAGTTCCCGCGCTGGTGTCGCAAAGAAAAACAGCAGATTCACGGCCAGATAAATTCCCATGACCGTCAAAGTTCCCAGCACCAATGAACGCGGCAGATTTCTTTCTGGCTGCCGGATCTCTTCCGCGAGATACGCCGAGGCGTTCCAGCCGCTGTACGCAAACATCACCAGCAGCATTCCGAATCCGATCTGGCTCCATTGCCCTGCGCCCCAAAATCCACTCTGCTCCGAAAAGTATTCCCAACTGCCGGCTCCGAGAAGAAATCCCACCGACATCAATCCTGCCAGCAGCACCACTTTCACCGCCGTGAGTACATTCTGCACTCGGGCCCCAAGCTGAACACCCCGGTAGTGCAGCATCGTAAAGAGCGCCACGATCGCAAATGCGGTGGTGCGTTCGGCCATCTTGCCTTTCGGCAGCACACCGGCGGCCGCAAGATACGCCGCACAGGCAACTGCGCTGGCAGCAATCGGTGCCGAAAAACCCGCAAAAAAACTGATCCATCCCGTCAGAAACCCTGCCTGCGGCCCATAAATCTCTCGCAGGTAAACATACTCACCTCCCGCGCGCGGCATCATCGTCGCCAGCTCCGCGTAACACAGCGCCCCGCACAGCGCGATCACTCCGCCCAGCAGCCAGCAGAGCATCACGACCCATCCACTTCCGATGCCCGCCAGAATCAGTCCTGTCGTCGTGAAAATTCCCGCGCCGATCATATTGGCTACCACAACGCTCGTCGCCGTGGCCAACCCGAGTTGGCGTCGCAGCGTGGCCGGTTGTTGTGCGTTTGAGGGCGAGTTCAAAGGTGGGTCCAGCTCTCTCGATTCCCCGTGGATCGCAACCAGCCTATGAGGTGGGTTTAGAGAAAATCAGAAAATACCAGTTTTCACCGTCCGCTGTTTGAAATCCGAGTGGCTCGCGCACATAGTGAAAGCCGATTCGTGCCGCATCCTCCCTCACCATTTCTTTTGGGAGCTCATGATTCTGGTGATACACGCTTCGCGGCCTTCCCTGCGGCGCCGCCTCGTCTATAATGCCCAACAGCCCTCCCGGCTTCAGTGCCCGGAACATTCCCCGGAGCATCGCTTCATATTCGCGCATCTCGTGGTAAGTATTAACGACTAGGATCGCATCCAATGTCTCGGCCGGCAAACGCGGGTCATCCGTCGCTCCATGGATCAACTCAATCTGCCTTGTGCCCTCTCTTTCCGCCTTCCTTCGGATTTCCGCCACCCGCCCCTCGTCTATCTCAACCGCATACACTCGGCCCCCGGGCCCCACTCGGGCCGCCAGCCGAAACGTGAAGTACCCCCGCCCCGCTCCCACGTCGGCCACAACGCTTTCCGCGTGCACGCCCAACTCATCCATCACCTCGTTGGGTCGCTGCCATGTGTCGCGCTTTGCGTCCTCGGCCTGCAGCCACAGCGCCTGGCCAACTGCCGCCAACGCAGCCAGGCACATTCCCGCTCCTAGAACGCCCAGCGCAATCCACTTCCTCCGAGTCATCTTGTCCCTGGCCTCAGACTACAATTCGGCGCTGCCCCAGCCTGTAAAATTCTGTAAAATTGACAGCACCCGTCGGGCAGACTAGCATACTTTCTCTCTTCTCACGGAAAGGCTCCGCGTGAGGGCCGAAGCCAAAACTGGCAGCGTGCTCGACCGCATTGTCGAGGCCCGTCGAGCCGCTGTCGAGCATCGCAAACGCGTTCTTCCCATGCCCGTCCTGCGCCTGGGCGTAGAGAAGGGCACACCCGTCCGCGACTTCTCCGCGGCACTGTCTCGTCCCACGACCAACATCATCGCCGAGCTGAAAAAGGCTTCGCCCTCCCGCGGCCCCTTGCGTGAGAATTTCGATCCTCCTTCTCTTGCCGCTCAAATCGAGCGCGCCGGCGCCGCTGCTCTTTCCGTTCTGACCGAAGAAGAGTTCTTCCAGGGCTCGCTCGAATACTTGCGCAAAGCTCGCCAGGCCTCTTCGCTGCCTGTGCTTCGGAAAGACTTCATCTTCGATCCCTGGCAGGTGTGGGAGACGCGCGCTGCCGATGCCGACTCCTTCTTGCTCATTGCCGCCATTCTCGACGACTCCTTATTGCGCGAACTCCTTGCCCTGGGCCGCGAACTCCGCATGGAGGCTCTCGTTGAAGTCCACACTCGCGAAGAGGCTGCGCGTGCCATCCAAGTCGGCGCCCGAATCATCGGCATCAACAATCGCAATTTGCGCACCCTCAACGTCCGCCCAGAAACCTCCTTCGAATTGATCGAGCTGCTGCCGGACGACTGCCTCGCCGTCAGCGAATCCGGCCTTCGCTCCGCCGAAGAAATTGCCCGCCTGCGCGCTGCCGGGTTTGATGCCTTTCTGGTTGGCGAACACCTGATGGAGTCGCCCGATCCGGCCTCCGCCCTGCGCGAACTCTTGGGGCATGGATGAGGCCGGCTCTATGCGCAAACTCTTCCGCGTCAAAGTCTGCGGCATCACCAATCTGGCCGATGCGCGAATTGCCCTCGACGCCGGTGCCGATGCCCTGGGCTTCAATTTCTGTCGCCAGAGCCCGCGCTACATCTCTCCCTCCAGAGCTCTTCGCATCATTCGCCGTCTGCCCGGACACATCGCGATCGTTGGAGTCTTTGTGAACCGTTCGCCCGCCAGCCTCTCCCGCATCGCGCGAAAGCTGCGCCTCGATTTCATCCAGTTGCACGGGGAAGAACCGCCGAAGGAAGTAGACGCTTTGGCCGGCACATACCGGGTCATCCGAGCCCTTCGCGTGACCCCGCGCTTCCGGCCCGCGGCATTGCGCGACTATTCGGGCGTCACCGCATTTATGCTCGATGGCTATCGCGGCAAGGCACGGGGCGGTACTGGCCGGCCCTTCAATTGGAAACTTGCTCGCCACGCGGCTCGCTTCGGCCCCATTATTCTCGCAGGCGGCCTGACTCCCGGAAACGTCTCTCGGGCAATCCGCATCGCCCGCCCCACGGCCGTGGATGTTGCCAGCGGCGTCGAATCGCGGCCTCGCAAAAAGGACGCTGCTCTGGTTCGCGCCTTTGTTGATCAGGCCAAGCGCGCCTACCTGGAGTTGCGATGAGTGCCCCCGCCGCAGCTTGGCCCGATGCTCGCGGCCGCTTCGGCCCTTACGGTGGTCGCTACGTCCCCGAGACTCTGGTCGCTCCACTTGAAGAGCTCGAGCAGGCCTACTCTGTTGCCCGTGGCGATCACGTCTTTGGCCAGGAACTGGAGTTGCTCCTCCACGACTTTGCCGGTCGCCCGACTCCGCTTCAATTTGCTTCCCGCCTGACGGAACTCCTGGGCGGCCCACGCATCTATCTGAAGCGCGAAGACCTGCTCCACACTGGTGCTCACAAAATCAACAATTGTCTGGGCCAGGGCCTTCTCGCAGTTCGCATGGGCAAGCAGCGCATCGTCGCTGAAACCGGCGCCGGCCAGCACGGGGTCGCCAGTGCGACGGTGGCTGCTCGCCTGGGTCTCGAGTGCGTTGTGTACATGGGCACGGAGGATATGGACCGTCAGCGCCTCAACGTCTCCCGCATGCGCCTGCTCGGCGCTGAAGTCATGGGTGTGGAGGCCGGCAGCCGCACGCTGAAAGACGCCATCAACGAAGCTATGCGCGATTGGGTTACTAACGTCCGCTCCACTCACTACCTCCTCGGCTCCGTTCTTGGTGCACATCCCTATCCTGTCATGGTTCGCGATTTCCAATCCGTCATTGGCCGCGAAGCCCGCCAGCAGATTCTCGCAGCAGAGAATCGCTTGCCCGACTTTCTCTACGCCTGCGTTGGAGGCGGCTCCAATGCCATCGGTCTCTTTCACGAATTCCTGGGCGACGCTTCCGTCAAAATGGTCGGCGTTGAAGCCGGAGGTCGCGGCACGCATCTCGGAGAGCACGCTGCCCGCCTCGCCGCCGCGCAAGGCTACGTCGGCGCCCGCCCCGGCGTGTTACAGGGAACCTACACCTACGTTTTGCAGACTACCGACGGCCAGATCTCCACCACTCACTCCGTCTCCGCCGGACTGGACTATCCTGCTATCGGCCCGGAACACGCCTGGCTCGCCGATCAGCATCGCGCCGAGTACTTCGCGGTGAGCGACGACGCGGCTCTCGACGCTGCCCGCACCCTGGCTCGTACCGAAGGCATCATCCCGGCGCTCGAACCTGCCCATGCGCTGGCTGGTTTAATCCAGCGTGCTCCGGCGATGAAGCGCGAACATCTCGTCATCCTGAATCTCTCCGGACGCGGCGACAAAGATATGGACATCCTCTCGCGTCACCTCTGAGCCCCCGTGACCTCACCTGCCCCCTCCGTGACCTCTCGCATCACCCGCTGCTTCGAAGAACTGCGGCGCAAAGGTGAACTCGGCATCGTCGCCTTCATCACTGCAGGCGATCCATCCCTCGAAGCCACCGAACGCTTCGTCTTGGCCCTCGCCGATGCCGGCGCCGATCTCATCGAACTGGGCGTTCCTTTCAGTGATCCCATTGCCGACGGGCCCACCATCCAGCGCTCCAGCGAACGCGCCTTGCGCGCCGGCACCTCTCTGCACAGCGTGCTAAGCTTGGTCAGCCGCCTCCGAAAGAAGTCGGAAATTCCCCTGGCCCTTTTCACCTACTTCAATCCCGTTCTGCAAATGGGCTTGGAGAAGTTTGCTTCGGAATCAGCCAGCGCTGGTGTTGATGGTGTTTTGATCACCGACCTTACAACCGAAGAGGGTAGCGACTACCGTATGATCCTTCACGCCACAGGTGTCGAGACCATCTTTCTCGCCTCCCCCACTACGCAGGATCACCGCCTGAGGCTTATTTCTGAGGCTTCATCCGGTTTTCTCTACCTCATCTCTCGCACCGGCGTCACCGGCGCAAAGGAAACCCTGCCCGAAGACCTGCCTGCTCTCATTCGCCGCGCACGCGCCGTCACGTCCTTGCCTCTCGCCGTGGGCTTTGGCATTTCCCTGCCGGGTCATGTCTCCATTTTGGGTGGCTTGGCGGATGCCGCGGTCGTCGGCTCGGCGCTCGTTTCGGAAATTGAGCGGGCGACTAGCATCGAGCGCGCTTCCCAAGCCATCTCCGAGCGAGTGCGCTCTCTGAAGCGGGCAGCGAGTCGCGGCCTCAGCCGTCGGGAAGGCCAGCCGTGAACATCCGCCAGTTACGCCGCAAAATTGATGCCCTCGACCGCCAAATCGTCCAGTTACTCAGCAGACGTGCTCGTTGCTCTCTGGCTATTGGCCGGCTCAAGCACGCCGCGGGCCTGCCTCTCTTCCATCGCCGCCGCGAACAGCAAATCTCCCGCAACGTCCGTCGCGCCAATCCCGGCCCGCTCTCCGATTCGGCCCTTGACCAGCTCTTCGTGGAGATCCTGCGCCTGACCCGCGCCGCGGTACGCGCTGAGCTGCGTCGCCAATCTGCCCGTCGTGCAAAGACCTGACCATGTTTCGCCGCATCGCCATTCTCGGCACCGGGCTAATCGGCGGCTCGTTCGCCCTGGCGCTTCGAAAACATGCTCCGGATGCACTTATCATTGGGTGGGACCGCCCACAGGTGCTTCGTCTTGCGGCAACCCGACTTGCGATTCACGAGGCCGCAGAGGATTTTGCGGCTGCCCTTCGCGACGCCGATCTCGTCTATCTCGCCCTTCCCATCGGTGTGACCCTTGATCTTCTGCCGGCGATTGCGCGCGCCGTCAATCCACAGGCTCTTGTCACAGACGCCTGCAGCACCAAGGGCGTCCTGTGTCGAGCCGCAGCCACTCACTTTGCTGGCAGTGCGCGCTTTCTCGGCGGCCATCCCTTGGCGGGAAGGGAAGTGGCTGGCATCGCCAATGCCGATTCCGAACTCTTTCGCGACGCCCCTTACGCACTCATTGGCAGCGAGGACGATTCTGATCTCCGCATCGTCCAGTTCGTCGCGCTTCTTGGTCGGATCGGTGCCGTGCCAGTCTGGCTCGACGCCGAATCGCATGACCGCGCCGTCGCTTGCGTCTCACATCTTCCCCAGCTCGTTTCCGTCGCTCTCGGCTCTCTTCTGGAACATTCCGCAGGAAAGGATAACCTGCCGCTTTCCCTCGCCGGACCCGGCCTGCGCGATCTCTTGCGCTTGGCCGGCAGCCCGTACTCCATCTGGCGCGACATCTGCCTGACCAATCGGCAGGAAATCGCCCGCGCCCTGGAAGCCTTCATTCAGCAACTCGACCACCTCCACACTCATCTTCAGGACCACGTTTTGGAAGAGGAGTTCGCTGCCGCCAACGAACTCTACAAAAAGCTCCACCGTTTGCAGTAAACTCCCTTCGCTTGTTTTTGAGGCTTTTGCATGGATAAGCGTGTCCTCAGCGCCGACGCGGCAATTGAAAACCTTCGCGACGGCGCCATCATCTTGATGGGCGGCTTCGGCCTTTGCGGCATCCCCGAGCATCTCATCGCCGCCGTCCGTCGCAAGGGCACCAAGCAACTCACCATCGTTTCCAACAACGCCGGCGTGGACGATTTCGGCATCGGCCTGCTCCTGCAGACCGGCCAGGTCAAAAAAATGATCTCGACCTA
>Ga0247727_10010467_pt1 | contig 16437 bp, 14 predicted proteins | sample WisWelCaveWW1625_FD_202498 | JGI IMG/M metagenome (GOLD analysis project Ga0247727, IMG submission 202498) | Biofilm microbial communities from Wishing Well Cave, Virginia, United States - WW16-25 | ecosystem: Environmental > Aquatic > Deep subsurface > Groundwater > Cave microbial mat | place... | reverse complement strand
GAGCGTCGCCGCGGTACTGGCGCTCGGGGCGCCGGCCTGCGTCCCCGCGGCCGCCGGAGCCGAGGACCCGGGCACCGTATGGCGGCGTGAGGCCGCGGCCAATCGCGCGCTCCGGCCTCAGCTCGAGTTGGCCAAGGGGAAGGAGTTCTACCTGGTCCTCGACACCGAGGCCTCCCGGCTCCGCCTGATGTTGCTCGGCGTCGTGCTCGAGGATTTTCCGGTCGAACGGATCGATCTCGGCGTGCCGGAGAGGCTGTTCGTGAACGGTGGCGCCCCCGCCGAACTGCGCGGGCGCGTGTGGACGGCGGGCAAGCTCGATCCCTCGAACCGCGACGAGCGTTCGGTGATGCGCATCCCTGACCCCGACACCCCGCCCGAGGAGCTCGAGCCTCCCACGCCCGAGCCCCCGCCGACCCCGCCCGCCCGCTACTTCGTGCGGTTCGACGGCTCGCTCGTGCTCGAGGTCCGGGCCGAGGGCTCGTCGTCGTCACTTCCGGGCCGGATCGTCGAGGCCGGGCGGCGCCGGTGGCACGACCTCGCCTCCGTCGCGACCGGTCGGACGCCGGCGCGCATCCGGGTGCACCTCGAGGACGCGGACGCCGATCTGCTGTTCCAGTCCTTGCCGCCGGGGACGCATCTCCTCGTCCTCTGATTCCCCGAAACCTCCGCCAGCACCAAGCGTAGGATCAAGCGGCCTGCCGCCCGGCTCGGGTTGCCGCGGCGAGTGATGGGGGTTCCATGCGCTACCGCCAAGTCCTCGGGTCGACGATGATCGTTTTCGCCGCGGCGAGCGCCAGCGCCCGCGGCGCCTCGGAGGGCTACCTTCGCTATCCGGACCTCCACGGCGACCGCGTCGTGTTCGTCGCCGAGTCCGACCTGTGGGTCGCGCTTGCGGGCGGCGGGCCAGCGCCGGACGCCGGGTCGCGTTCATGCTCGCCGGGGACATCCACGTGTTCGATCCCGCGACCGGCCGGGAGTCCACGATCGCGATCCAGCTCCCGAGCGATCGCGTGCTGACCCGCTCGCGCTATCCGAACCCCGCCCAGTACTTGACCTGGTTCCAGCTCTCGGCCGACGGGGAGCGGCTCGCGCTCACCACTCGCGGCGAGATCTTCTCGGTCCCGGTCAAGAAGGGCATCACGCTGCCGGTCACGCGGGGAAGCGGAGCGCGCGAGAGCTGGGGCTCGTTCGACGCGGAGGGCAAGCGCATCGCCTACGTCACCGACGAGCCGCGCGAGGAGGAGATCCGGAGCGTCGACGCGTGGGGCCGCGGGGAGCCGCGCACGATCAAGCGCGCGGAGCCCGGCCGCTGGCACTACCCGCCCGTGTTCGCGCCGGACGGCAAGCACGTGGCGTTCGCCGACCAGACGCAGCGGTCTACGTGGTCGCCGCGGACGGCGGGACGCCCCGGATCGTCGATCGCTCCGACCAAGCGCCGATCACGGAGTACGGCTTTAGCCCCGACAGTCGCTGGCTCGTGCATACGAAACAGGCCCGGACCGATTACGCGTCGATCTACCTCTACGACACCCGGGACGGCGCGATCCATCGGATCACGGGCGGCGATACGGACGAGGCCTCTCCGGTCTGGGATCCCGACGGGCGCTACCTGTACTTCCTCAGCCATCGCACGACGAACCCGCTGCTCGGCGCGCGTGACCTCGAGAACGTCGACATCGAGCCGACTCGTGTGTACCTGGCGCTGCTCCGGAAGGACGGCAAGAACCCGTTCGCGCCGAGCGCGGGACTGCCGCCGGACGAGAAGGACAAGGGCAAGGAAAAGAGTCAGGACAAGGAAAAAGAAGAGGACAAGGACAAGGACAAGAAGGAACCGCCGAAACCCATCGAGATCGATCTCGATGGCCTCGGCGACCGGATCGTGGCATTTCCGATCGAGCCCGGGCAGTACAGTGGCCTGACGGCCACGAAATCGCACGTGTTCTGGCTCTCGACTCCGCTCCAGGGGATGGCCGATTGGGGCCCCCTGTTCGGCGGACCCGAGGAGCCGCGCTCGACCCTGGTGTCGTTCGACCTCGAGGCCAAGAAGGCTCAGCCGTTCCTGCAGGGCGTCAGCGCGTACGACCTGTCGGCCCAGGCGAACAAGCTCGCCGTGATGAAGAGGCCCGAGAGATCTTCGTCTTTCCGGCCGGGCCGCCTCCGGGAGACTCGAGCGAGGCGCAGGTCGACCTGAGCGGCGTCGTGGTCGAGGTCGATCCGCTCGAGGAGTGGGCGCAGATCTTCTACGAGGGCTGGCGCCACATGCGCGACTTCTACTGGGATCCCAGGCTCGGCGGCGTGGATTGGGGGGCGGTGCGCGACCAGTACGCGACGCTCCTCCCGCGGTTGTCTACGCGCACCGACTTGCTCGACCTGATGGCCGAGATGATCGGCGAGCTGTCCACGTCGCACACGTACGTGTTCGGCGGCGACTTCGGCACAGAGGTGCCCCGGCACCCCACCGGGCTCCTCGGCGCCGACGTCTCGCGCAAGGGGAAGGCGTTCCGCGACGATCGGATCTATCGTGGCGCCCCCGCCGACGGCGAGCGCTCACCGCTGCTCGACCCCGGCGTCGGAGTGTCCGAAGGGCATTACATCCTGGCCGTCAACCACCGGCCGTTTCCCGACGACCTGCCGTTCCACGCGCATTTCGAGAGACTGTCCGGCGCCCCCGTGCTGCTCACGGTCAACGACCGGCCCTCCGAGGACGGTGCGCGCGACGTCGTCGTCGAGACGCTGTCCGGCGAGGGCGATATCCGCTACGCCGACTGGGTGCGCCGCAACCGCGAGTACGTGGCCGAGAAGACGGGCGGCAAGGTCGGCTACGTGCACGTGCCGGATATGATGGCGGCCGGGCTCATCGAGTTCAACACTTGGTTCTACCCGCAGCTCGACAAGGCCGGGATGGTCGTCGACATGCGCTGGAACGGGGGCGGGTTCGTGTCGCAGATTATCCTCGAGCGGTTCCGCCGGCCGATCGTCAGCTTCGACCGGTCGCGCGGTGGCGGCGTCTCGACTTACCCGTACCGTACTCTGAACGGTCCATTCGTGGTTCTGACGAATGAACACGCGGGCTCGGACGGCGACATCTTCCCCGCGGCGGTGCAGCTCGAGGGCCTGGCCCCGGTGATCGGCAAGCACTCGTGGGGCGGTGTCGTCGGGATCAACTCGCTCCGGCCGATGGTCGACGGCGGCATCCTGACGCAGCCGCAGGCGGCGTGGTGGGACCCCAAGCGCGGCTGGGACCTCGAGAATCACGGCGTCGACCCGGACATCGTGGTCGAGAACCTGCCCCAGGAGTTCGCACGCGGCGTCGACGCGCAACTCGACCGCGGGATCGAGGAGGTTCTGCGCCTGCAGGCCGAGCGTCCGCCGCTCGAGCCGCGTTTCGGCCCTGCTCGTCCACGCGGACGCGAGGCGTTCCGCGACGAGTTGGCCTGGCACGGCGGCGCGGACGAGGCACCGGGGACCGATTCGTCGGCTGGCCCGCTCAGCCCGCGAGCGGCCACAGCCTCGGCACGAGCAGCAGCGTCAAGACGCCGACCAGCAGAGTGAGGCCGAAGCCCAGCTTCACGAAGTCGGCGAAACGGTAGTGCCCTGTGCCGTAGACGAGCATGCACGCGGGCTCGAACGGCGTGATGAACGAGCACGAAGCGGCGATGCACACCGTGATCGCGAATCCGCGCGGGTCGAGGCCGAGCTGCCGCGCTGCTTCGACCGCCACCGGCACAACGAGCACGGCAGCGGCGGCGTTGCTGAGCGGCTGCGTCAGCGCCACGGTCAGCACGAACAGCGCGCCCATGACGACGACCGGGCCGCCCGCCCCGGCGACCCGCAGCGTAGCCTCGGCGATCGACCGGCTCGCGCCCGACGTTTCCATCGCCATGCCGAGCGTGATCATCCCGGCGAGCATCACCAGGAACCGCAGATTGAGGTACGCGCCGACGTCCTTCACCGGGAGGAGGCCGAGCGTCAGCGCCAGGGCCGCGCCGCCGACGAACGCGATCGGAACGGCGGCGAGACCCGTGCTCGCTGCGAGGACCGCGGCCCCGAGGATCCCGAGCGACAGGACGGCTTTCGTCGGCGCGTAGCGCGGCCCGACGAGCATCTCGACGACGAGGATCGACGGCTCGCCGGCCAGGCGCACGAAGTCGCCCTCGCGCCCGTAGGCCAAGAGCACGTCGCCGGCGCGCAGGGGGATCTTGCCCACCTTTTCCGCGATGTCCTCCTCGTTACGGTGAATCGCGAGCACGCTCACGCCCTGCGAGCGGCGGAACTCGAGATCCTTGAGCGACCGACCGATCAGCGGCGAGTTGTACGACACGGTGATCTCGGCGAGCCGGTAGCCCGCAGCTTCAAGCTCGCGACGCCGCGCGGTGGGCATCGACTTGACTTCGAGGCCCGCGGCCGCCCGGACCCCCTCGATCCCGGCCATGCCGCCCTTCACCAGGAGGAGGTCTCCGTCGAGCACGCGCTGCTCGGCGTCCGGCGCGTCGAAACGGTCCTCACCTCGTACGACGGCCAGCACCGTCAGGCCGAAGCGCCGACCGAGGTCTGCCTGGAGCAGCGTCTGGCCCGCGAGCCGCGAGCGCCCGGTGACCCAGATCTCGTAGAGGAACTCGCGGCCTTCGAGCGTGCCGCCGGCCGGCTGCGCGGCCGCCCGCCTTCCCAGGATGCGCGGCGTGACGAACACCAGATACACCACGCCGATCACGGCGGCGGTGACGCCGACCGGAGCCAGCTCGAACAGGCCGAGCGGGGCGAGACCCTCGCGCTCCATCGCACCGGACACGGCGACGTTCGTCGACGTGCCGATCAGTGTGCACATCCCGCCGGTCATCGACGCGAAGGCGACCGGCATCAGATAGAGAGCGCGGCTCGTACGGAACCGGCTGGCGACGCCCTCGGCGACCGGGATGAACACGGCCGTCGCGGCCACGTTGTTGATGACCGACGAGAGCGCGTTGACCGCGCCGAGCAGGAGCCACGCCATCCGCCGCTCGCTCTTGCCCGCGAGCACGCGGATCCGGCCGGCAAGAAAGTCCGCCGCGCCGTTGTGCACGATCGCTCCGGTGAGGAGCATGATGCCCGCGATCATCAGGACCGTCGGGCTCGCGAGGGCCGACAGCGCCTGCGCGGGGCTCAGCACCCCCGTCACCGCGAGCAGCACCATCAGCGCAAGCGCGACCGCCTCGATCGGAATCCACTCCGTCGCGAATAGCACGATCGCGACGACGAGCAGTGCGAGCACGAAGCCGGCCATCACGACGGTCCCGCCCCCGGCGTCGCGCGCGGCGCAGGACACAGCGGGGCCGGCGCGAGCGCCCCAGCATAGCGTGGGTACGTGGGTTCCCGGGTCCCCGGGAGGATCAGTCGTCGGCCAGGCGCCTCAGCAACCGCGCATCGACCTTGGCCTCGGCATCGAGCCAGTCCTGGTGCGAGTTCCCGCCCGCGAATCCACGCCGCTGGGCGCGGTAGTACGCAGCCTCGGCGATCATCCTGTGCCGCTCGTCGGTCGACAAGGACGCGGTGATCCGCGGCTCCGCGCTCTTCGGGCCCGTCGTCGGCGCGGCGCGACCCGTGCCGGTCGCGCGGGCGGTCTTCGTCGCGCGGGTCTTGCTCGCCTTGGTCGCGGGAGGTGTGGTCGAGGTCGCCTTGCGCGTGCTCTTGCGACCGTTCGCGCGGGATGCTCCCCGCGTCTTGCTCGATTCCGCCATCGTGTGTCTCCCGTGCCGGACCCCCGAGCGGTCCGCCTCGCCGGACACCATACCACGCGGGCCCGAGGCGGTTCGGAGCGAGGGACGGGCTTGCGGCCACTGCAGGTGCCCGGCGGGTCTTGCTACGATGTGCCGTACGCAAGGGCCATGGAGGGAGTGAAGATGCGTCGATGGACGATCGCAGCGTCGCTTGCGGCGCTCGGGGGGGCGGTGTTGGCGGCGGGGACCCCGAAGCTCGAGTATCCGAAAACGAAGATGGTCGAGGTCGTCGACGAGATCCACGGCAAGAAAGTGCGTGACCCGTACCGGTGGCTCGAGGACGACGTGCGCACATCGCCCGAGGTCCGTGAGTGGGTCGAGGCCCAGAACAAGGTCTCCTTCGGCTACCTCGAGGCGATCCCGAGCCGCGAGGCGATCGAGCGCCGGCTGACCGAGCTGTGGAACTACGAGCGCTACTCGTCGCCGTTCGTCAAGGCCGGCAAGTACTACTACTTCAAGAACGACGGACTGCAGAACCAGTCCGTGCTCTACGCCGCGGAATCGCTGGACGGGAAGCCCAGCGTCCTGCTCGACCCGAACACCTGGTCGTCGGATGGCACGGAGGCGCTCGCCGGGTTGTCGTTCAGCGACGACGGGCGCTACCTGGCCTACGCCCGCTCGGGGGCCGGGTCGGACTGGCAGGAATGGTTCGTCCGCGACCTGGCGACCGGACTGGATCTCGACGACCGCGTGCAATGGACGAAGTTCACGAACACGGCCTGGACGCCCGACGGGAGAGGGTTCTTCTACGCCCGCTTCGACGCGCCGGCGGAGGGAGAGGCGTTCAAGGCGCTCAACACGAACCAGAAGGTGTTCTACCACCGCGCCGGCTCGGCCCAGGCCGACGACGTGCTCGTCTACGCGCGCCCGGATCAGCCGCGCTGGGGCTTCGCGCCGATCGTCAGCGAGGACGGCCGGTACCTCATCCTGTCGAGCTACGTCGGGACCGACCCGCGCAACCGCGTGTTCTACAAGAACCTGCTCGTGCCGTACGGCATGCCCGTGCCGCTGATCGACACGATCGACAACGAGTACACGTTCCTCGGCAACGACGGTCCGGTGTTCTACTTCAAGACCGACCTTCAGGCCCCGCGCGGGCGCGTCGTGGCCATCGACACGCGCGATCCTCGACCGGAGAAGCTACGCGAGGTCATCGGCCAATCGAAGAACGCTCTGCAGGACGTGAATCTCGTGGGCAACGTGTTCGTCGCCACGTATCTCCAGGATGCCGTGACACGAGTACGGGTGTTCCGGATCGACGGCACCCCGCTGCGCGACGTGGAGCTGCCGGGGATGGGCAGCGCGGGCGGTTTCGGCGGTCGGCGCAGCGACGTCGAGACGTTCTACTCGTTCTCGAGCTTCCACACGCCCCCAACGATCTACCGCTACGACCTGATCACCGGGGAGTCGCGGCCCTGGCGCCGGCCGCAGGTGGCCTTCGACCCCGAGCAGTACGAGGTCGAGCAGGTGTTCTACACGAGCAAGGACGGCACGCGAGTTCCGATGTTCTTGACTCACAAGAAGGGTCTGGTGCGCGACGGCGCGCGACCGACGCTGCTGTACGGCTACGGCGGGTTCGGTGTGTCGCTCACGCCGTCGTTCTCGGTGACGTACGTCGGGTGGCTCGAGCTCGGCGGCGTGCTGGCCGTGGCCAACCTGCGCGGCGGGGGCGAGTACGGCGAGGACTGGCACAGCGCGGGCAAGCTCGCGAACAAACAGAACGTGTTCGACGACTTCGTCGCCGCCGCCGAGTGGCTGATCGCGAACAAGGTCACGCGGTCGTCCAAGCTGGCGATTCAGGGCGGCAGCAACGGCGGATTGCTCGTCGGTGCGTGCATGGCCCAGCGGCCGGAGCTGTTCGGAGCGGCGCTCCCCGCGGTGGGGGTGATGGACATGCTGCGGTTCGAGAAGTTCACCGCGGGCCGGTACTGGGTCGACGACTACGGGAGCGTCGAGGATGCGGCGCAGTTCGCCACGCTGTTCGCGTACTCGCCGTACCACAACCTGAAGCCCGGCGTGCGCTACCCCGCGACCCTGATCACGACGGCGGACACGGACGACCGCGTGGTGCCGGGGCACAGCTTCAAGTTCGCCGCGGCCCTCCAGCGGGCTCAGGCGGGCGACGCCCCGGTGTTGATCCGCATCGAGACCCGGGCGGGGCACGGCGGGGGCAAGCCGACCGCCAAGGCGATCGAGGAGACGGCTGACGAGTGGGCGTTCCTCGTCCACGTCCTCGGCGTCGAGACGGACGGGCGATAGCCTGGTGGCTCCGCCCCGGCCTCACAGCTGGCCGGTGAAGCCCCACGACTCGATGCGCTTGCGGTAGTCCGGGTCGTCGTAGCGCTCGAGACGGAATGCCGCCGCGTGCCGTGGCAGCGGTCCGCCGGTCACGTGCGTGGCGAGCAGCTCCGCGGCGCCGCAAGCGGCCATGATCCCGTAACCGGAGAGCGCGCCCAGAACGTACGCCCCGGTGACCGGCAACGGCCCGGCGAGGAAGCGGTTCTCGCGCGTCTTGGTGTAGTACCCACCATCGACGACGCACCGAGGAAAGCGGCCGAAGTACGCGCGGAGGGCCGGGAGCATGCGCGACATGCCCCGGACGGCGATCTCCGCGTGATTCGGCTCGGCCTCGAACGGGAATTCGACCTCGACCGTTTCGGTGTGATACGTCCACAGCAGCAGCACGGAATCCGAGTCGAGCGCGCCCTCGGGCCGCGCGTGCACGCCGGCGGGAAACGGATCGAGGAGCCGCCGCGCCTCGGCCGATTCCCCGAGCATCGCTCGCTCCTCCTCCGACCAAGGCAGCGCCACCGCGTCGGTCCAGATCAAGAGGGGAGCGCCGCGCGGGATCGCGCCGAGCCGGTCGTGGAACGCGATCTTGAGGTGTAGCTCCGAGAATACCGGCAGCTCCACGCCGAGAAGGCGGGCGATCGGGCCGACGTAGGGCCCAGCGGCGTCGAGGAACCGCGGTGTCCCGATCGCGACCGCTCCCGTCGGGGTGGCCACGCGCACCTCGCGCACGCGGCCTCCCCGAGTGTCGACGGACTCGATGCGCCCGACCACGAGCCGCGCCCCGTGCGCGAGCGAGCGCTCGAGCAGGTACATGCCGAGTTGCTGTGCATCGAGCCAGCCGCAGCGCCGCGCGTGGACCGCGGCCACGGTCTCGTCGGCCAGATACGGGAAGTGTCGGTGGATCGCCGCCCCGTCGAGGAACAGGTCCGCACCGGTGGGGAGGTCGTCGAAGCCCGCGCTCGGCGCCGGGAGGTAGTCCGGGTCGGATGGGGCGCCGCTATGGACACGCAGCGGACCCGCCCCGAGCGCCGTCGGCTCCTCGGCGAATCGGCGCAGCGTCGCCACGCGCTCGGGATCGCCTGTCGCGTACAGATAGCCGCGCCGGTTGAGCTGGAACCGATTCCCGCTCTCGCGGGCCAGGTCGTCGAGGATCTCGATGCTGCGGTTCATCAGGGCGACCATCTCGTCGCCCGGGCCGGGCCAGAAGTTGCGATAGCACTCGGTCGACTTGTCGCTCGTGAGCGTGAACGGCGCCCGCTCGTCGACGATGCACACGTCGCGGATGCTGCGCCGGACCGCAAGCTCGTGCGCCGCGGCGAGTCCGGCGATGCCCGCACCGCAGATCACGACCTCGGCTGTCTCTCCCATGCCGCCGCCTCCGCACACGCTGGCCGGGAGGCAGCATACGATGGCCGGGTGTCGGTGGGGAGGCCGGTCGGGGAACCCGTCCGGGCCGAGCCCCGTATCCACAGCTGGGAGGAGCGTTCCCATGGAGCAGAACGTGAAGCGGATCTACCGCGAGCGCGACGAGGCCAAGCTCGGTGGGGTCTGCGCGGGGCTCGGCAGCTACCTCGGGGTCGACCCGGTGATCCTGCGGGTCGTCTGGCTCCTCGCGACGGTGTTCACCGGGTTCGTGTTCGGGATCGTCGGCTACGCGCTGGCCTGGCTGATCATCCCGCAGGAGCCGGTCGCACGGGTGACGGTCGGGCCGACCGCCGAGGCGCGGAACGACGGGTGAGACGACCCGGGGTCGGCGCGCACGCCGACCCCGGGGTCGAAGCGAATCCGATCAGCGGCAGGTCTTGCGACCGGGCTTGCCCTTGCACGAGTTCGAGCAGCACTGACTGTTCACCGTACAGGACGATCCGGCGGCCCCGCAGGGCGGCGGACAGTCACCGTCGGCCGGCGCGGCGCAGCCCGCCGGGCAGCACCCGTCCGTGGCTCCGGAGGTGCCGCATGCCACCGGAAGGTTCGAGCACGTGCCTGCGTTGCACGTGTCGGTCGTGCACGCGTTGGCGTCGTTGCAATCGGCGTTCGTCAGGCACCCACCGCCCCCGCCGAGCAGGCTGCAGATCTCGTTGCACACGAGATCGATCGGCACGCCGCGATTCGGGCACGACGCGCAGTGGTGCAGGGCGACGACCTTATTGCTCGACGTCGCGAGGACCGGGGAACCGGACGACCCGCCCTCGGTGTCGCACTGGTAACCCACGTCACGGTAGCTCGTGGTTCCGGTGCAGGCGGGCTCCGTGATCGAGCGCACCCGGCACACGCCGCCCGTATCGATCGCATCGGTGCTGGCGATCCCGAGCTGCTTGGCCTTGCCGCCGGCGTGCTGGGGGATGTAGATCTGCTCCCCGACGATCGCATCCCGGTTGTCGATCTCGAGGAATCCGAACGTCGTCGCCGGGTTGCCGCTCGTGACCTGCACGAGCGCGTAGTCGAGCGTGGCGTTGTCCTGGACGAACGTCGCGCCGGAGAACACCGTCCCGGGCCAGCACAGCTGGCAGTTGCTGCTCGTGCAGTTCGGCGCGTCCGCTCCGAACTCGTAGTCCGTGTTCAGCGCGGCCGCCGAGCTCGTGATGCAGTGCTCGTTCGTCACGAGGTGGTTCGAGGACGACGCGAGCCAGCCCGTGCACAGGCTCGTCCCCTGGATCAGCAGGCGGGCTACCGCGCGGCTCCGGGAGTACGCGGTCGCGTGCGAGGACTGGTGGCACACGACGTTCTTCTTGTCGTCGGCGCCGCAGATCGCCTCGATGCTCTCGGGCTCGCGGAGGTCGATGAAGCCCGCTGCGTAAGAGTCAACGACGAACCCCTTGCCCAGCTTCTGGCCGCGCTGGACCAGTTCGATCACCGCGGTGTCGCCCTTCACGTGCTGGGACCAGAACGTGCGGGCTTCCATCTTCCCGCGGCCACTCAGGGTGTAGGCCTGACCGCGCGACGCGTCGGACACGGTCACCGAGTCGCCGGGCGCGAGGTCGAACTCCGCGAAGTGGAGCGCGACGTAGGTGGCGCCGGGGTGATGGACCGCCCAGCGCTTGCCTTGATCCGTCGTCACGGCCTCGACGTGCGACGGCCCCGCCGAGTCGATCCGCAGCGGGTACTCGTTCCCGACGCGCATCGGGGCCTGGGCCAGCGCGGGCGAAGCCGCGGCGAGCACGAGCGCGGTCCCGAGGACCAACGCCCCGAACGATCTGCCCTTTCGCATGAGATCCCCTCCTCCGTCCGGCCCCTGGGAGCCCGGACTCCGCAGGAAGTTACCCAGGTCGCTCCGACTTAGGCAATCGGTTTCTGCGGTAGCGGCCATCGCGATCCCCTGGCTCCTGGAGTCTACCGCTCCAAGTGCCCACGAACGCCCAACTTGCGGTTGGCACCGGCCGTGGACCGTCCGGGGGTCCGTTGTGCGCCGCGGGCCCGTGCGAGATACTGGGACATCCGTCGCCGGCTCGGCGGGGGGAGGCTCGCGGCGGGGGCCGTTTGCCGCAATCGAGGAGGGCAGATCATGAGGAAGTACGTGCGGTCTGGCGCCTGTGTTTGCGCGCTCGCCTGGGGGGTCGGTCTCGGCCTGCCGCTCGCGGCGCAGGACGAGGCGGATCCGATGGCGGCGATGATGAAGCTCGCGGCTCCGGGCGAGCACCACCGGCACATGGCGAAGCTGGCCGGGGAATGGAAGGCCGTGAGCAAGATGTGGCTCGACCCCGCGGCGGCGCCGGTCGAGTCGACGGGAACGATGCAGCTCACACCGATCCTGGGTGGCCGGTTCATGCAGTCGCAGTACAAGGGACCGCTGATGGGCATGGAGTTCAACGGCATCGGGCTCGACGGCTTCGACAACCAGAAGCAGAAGCACATCGGCCTGTGGGTCGACAACATGGGCACGATGATGATGACTTTCGAGGGCGCTTGCTCGGACGGCGGCAAGGTCACGACCACGATGTCCGACTTCGTCGACCCGGCGAGCGGGCAGGCGACGACGATGAAGAGCGTGACCACGATGATCGACGACAAGAAGTTCATGTTCGAGGGATTCGCGCGGCCGGCGTCGGGCGGCGAGTTCTTCAAGACGATGGAAATCACCTACACTCGCTGACAGCGCCTCCGAGGGCTCGGCCGTGACGTGGAATGCGGCGGGTCCGGTTCCCGAACGTTGAGAACCTCTGCCTCGCGCGCCGGTTCATCCGTCCAGCGATCCGCTCGGCGCGTGCCTGCTCGCGCCGAGCCGACCTATCGGCTAGATCTCGAGTACGACGGCACGAAGTATCACGGGTGGCAGGAGCAGACGAACGCCAGCACCGTGGCCGGCGAGATCCGCGCGGCTGCGGAGCGCGCGGTCGGGGCCGTCTTGGATCTGCAGGGCGCAGGACGCACCGACGCCGGCGTCCACGCGCTGCGGCAGGTCGCTCACCTTCGCCTCGCGGCCCCGATCGATCCCGCGATCCTGAGGCTGAGGCTCAACGACGCGCTGCCCTCCGACATCCACGTGCTCGGCGTGGGCTCGGCGCCGCGCGGGTTCCACGCCCGACACTCGGCGGTCGCACGGAGCTACCTGTATCAAGTGGCTCGCCGCAGGACGGCGTTCGCCAAGCGCTTCGTCTGGTGGGTCAAGCGTCCGCTCGACGCGCGAGAGATGGCCGCGTCCGCCTCTCTCCTCGCGGGCCGACACGATTTCGCGCGATTCACCGAGCGGCCCGGTGAGCAGCCGAGCACGATCGTCGTCGTCGAGCGCGTCGCGGTCGACGAGCAAGGATCGCTCGTCCTGATCCGGATCGTCGCGTCGCACTTCGTGTGGAAGATGGTTCGGCGGATCGTCGGGACGCTCGTCGAGATCGGGGCGGGCGGCGCGACGCGAGACGAGCTACTGGCGCTGCTCGCCGGGGAGCGCCTCGGCGACCCGGAAGCGGCGGCGCGGTGGACTGCGCCGCCTTCGGGCCTGTTCCTTGAGCGGGTGCTGTACGAAGGCGACCCGCCGCTCGGTCCACTCGCGCCGGCATTCGGAGTCGCGGCCGAGCCGCAAGCCGCGATCCCTCGGCCGGTCGCCGGACGGGAACGCGCGTGACCGACCGTTTGCGCGCTTCCATCTTGCTCGCTGCGGCGATCCTCTGCATGAGCGGTGCTCGTGGCGCGTCCTCCGCACGGGCGCCATCGGCACCGATTCGACTCGTGTGGCACGTCGAGGCGGCCGACGGTCAGGTCGTCGAGTCGAGCGACGCCGATGAGCCGATCAATCCCGCATCGGTTGTCAAGGTCGCCACGACGCTGCGCGCGCTCGAGACGCTCGGCCCGGCGCATCGGTTCACGACGCGTTTCCGCGCGAGCGGGACCGTGGACCCGTCGACGGGAGCGCTCGACGGCGACCTCGTCGTCGAGGGAGGTGGGGATCCCGACTTCCACGTGGAGAACGCGTTCCTCATCGCGGCAGAGCTGAACCGCGCCGGGGTGCGGCATGTGACCGGCGCGCTCGCCGTCGACGCGCTCTTCTGGACCGGCTGGGAGGGGGGAGCGGACGGCACGCGGATGGCAGCCGACGAGCGCGCCGCGCGCATGGCGGCACACCTCCGCCGCGCGCTCGACCCGGGGCTGTGGGACCGCAGCACGCGTCGCACCTGGATCGAGTGCGCTCGCTCGCTCGGACTCGACGCGGCACATCCTCCCAGGGTCGCGGTCGCCCGGACCCGGGTCGTGCCGGCCGGGACGACGGGCGAGGTGCTCGTCACCCATCGCTCGAACCCGCTCGCTCTGCTCCTGCGTCGATTCAACGCGTATTCGAACAACGACATCGAGCGCCTCGACGCCACGCTCGGTCCCGCGCGGACCCTCGGCCCTTGGCTCGCCGAGCGCCTGGGAGCGCCCGCCGACCTGGTGCAGGTCGAGACCAGCTCGGGTCTCGGGACGAACCGGCTCACGCCGCGTCTCGTCGTGGCGCTCGTGCGCGCGCTCGCCGGCCAGGCGGATCGCGCGGGACTCGCTCTCGACGAGGTGCTGGCGGTCGCCGGCTGCGACCGGGGAACGGTCACGCGCCTCTACCCGACCGTTTCGCGAACGCCGGGGGTGCTCGTGGGCAAGACCGGTACTCTGACCCACACCGACGGCGGCGTGTCCGTGCTCGCCGGCGTCCTGCGGACGAATCGTGGCGATCTCGCGTTCTGCGTGGCCGCCCCGAGGGCGGAAGGACGCATCGACGCCGCGCGCCGGGCGACCGAGCGCTGGGTCATCGAGCGGTTGGCAGTCCACGGCGCCCGCACCGCCGTGCCGTGCGCCGGACCGCCTTCCGGCCCCGCGGATCACGTGGAGGTGGAGCGAATGCAAGCGACCCTCGCGGTCCCTGGTCGGTCGGAGGCGGCACGCGGGGAACGATAGCTTGCTAATCTGGTGCCGACGCGCTGTCTCGGCGCTGCGAAGGGGAGTGGCGATGAAAGCCGTGCGGAACAAGACCAACGAGCCGATCAAGATCCCGCTCGAGGGAGGGAAGGTCCTGCACCTCGGCCCGCGCAAGACCGGCCAGATCTCCGATCAAGCGCTCGAGCGTGCGGTCGTGCTCCGGCTGATCGAGGAGGGGCGGCTCGAGGTCGCGGATTCCGGGACCGGTCCCGCGCCCGCATCGGCCGGCGGGACTTCGGTCCACGAGTCGACGCACGGCCACCCGCAGCCGACGCAGGTCATGCCGAAGGGGAACCGCTGATCCGGCGCTCCCGCCGCAGCGACAGGATGACCGCACCCGCGAGCGCGCCGAGCACGATGCCGAGCGACAGGCCGATCGGTACGTGGAGCCAGTGCGACAGGACCATCTTCAGGCCGACGAACACGAGAATCAGCGCGACCGCCGGCTTGAGGTAGCAGAACCGGTCGAGCGCCCCCGCGAGCAGGAAGAACAGTGCCCGCAGGCCCAGCACGGCGAACACGTTCGAGCTGTAGACGATGAACGGGTCGCGTGTGATGGCGAAGATCGCCGGGATGCTGTCGATCGCGAACACGAGGTCGCTCCACTCGACGACGAGGAGCACGAGCAGGAGCGGCGTGGCGACGACGCGTCGCGCCTGGCGGCAGAAGAACCGCTGCCCGTCGTAGCTGTCGGACATCGGCAGGAGCCGCCGCGCCAGGCGCACGAGCGGGTTGCGCTCGGGCTGGATCCGGATCTCCTCCATGGCCCACATCTTCCAGCCGGTCAGGACGAGCACGCCCCCGAACACGTAGATGATCCACGAGAACCGCTCGAGCAGGAGCGCGCCCGCGAGGATCATGATGCCGCGCATGATCATCGCGCCGAAGATGCCCCACTTGAGCACGCGCGGCCGCAGAGCCCCCGGCACCGCGAAGTACTCGAAGATCAGGATGAACACGAACAGGTTGTCGACGCTCAGCGACAGCTCGATCAGGTAGCCCGTGAAGTACTCGAGCCCCGGCCGGAGCCCGCGCACCGCGAGGACCACCACGCCGAACGACAGCGCCACCGCGACGAGGAAGGCGCTCCACACCCCCGCCTCGCGAAGCGTGGGAGCGTGCGAGCGGCGGTTGAACACCGCGAGGTCGAGGAGCAGGAGCGCGCCGACGACGATCGCGAACGCGATCCACAGCGCTTCGGTCACCGGCTCCATGTCCCCGTCCCCATCGCAGGCTCGGGGAAGACCCGGCCGCCCGCCATCCTCGCACGGCGCGGCGCGTCGCTCAAGTCGGAGGGGTCGGGAGGGGTCAGGTCTTGAATCTTGGTGTCGCGGCTGCCACGACACCAAGATTCAAGACCTGACCCCGGGTCTGTGTCGCGGCTGCCACGACACCAAGATTCAAGACCTGACCCCAGCAGTCAGCGCTGCAGGAAGCTGATGATTTCGTAGGGGCGGGGCGGGTTCGCGTCTTCGAGCGTGGTCGAGCAGTAGACGGTCTCGCTGTTGCCGCCGCCGCGCTCGTCGTACGATGCTTGACCGAATCCGTCGGTGCCTCCGGTGCAGTTGTCCTCGCTCGGCCGGCAGCTCTGCCCCGCGGGGCAGTCCGCGGCCACGAAGCACCGCGCGCCGCTCACCGAGCACACGTTGCCGAACACTCCGTCGGGACCGGCTACGTCGGCGAGGAAGAGCCCTCCCGAGATCGTCCCGTTGCCCGAGCCGTTGATACGGAAGGCGCCGTCGCCGACGACGAAGATCAGTCCCTGCCAGTCGACGTTGCCGCCGAACTCCGCCAAGCCGGTCACGATCAGCAAGCCCTGGCCCGACAGGCTACCCTGGACCCGGTAGTCGCCGTCGACGACGGTTACGCTGCTGCTCGTCGTGTTCGTCGGATCGCAACTGCCGCACGGAGTCGAACCGTCGCACACCAGGTTGCCCCGGCACACGTTCTCCGCGAGGCCGACCGCGTCCTCGATGAAGCCGAGCAACGACTCGCAATCGGTCCACGAGGGGTC